>Ga0208610_100593_pt1 | contig 11756 bp, 10 predicted proteins | sample SubbioR11Jul_8A2_FD_184815 | JGI IMG/M metagenome (GOLD analysis project Ga0208610, IMG submission 184815) | Serpentinite rock and fluid subsurface biosphere microbial communities from McLaughlin Reserve, California, USA - CR11Jul_8A2 (SPAdes) | ecosystem: Environmental > Terrestrial > Deep... | reverse complement strand
CGCCCTGCGCGGAGTCGCCCTGCGCGCAGTCGCAGGGTCTATCCCCAGCCTTCATGGATTCTGCGACTCCACTTCGTTCCGCGCAGAATGACGGTGGTGTGGGATCGCTGTCACCCTGCGCGGAGTCACCCTGCGCGCAGTCGCCCTGCGCGGAGTCGCAGGGCCTATCCCCAGCCTTCATGGATTCTGCGACTCCACTTCGTTCCGCGCAGAATGACGGTGGTGTGGGATCGCTGTCACCCTGTGCGCTGTCGCCCTGCGCGCAGTCGCAGGGTCTATCCCCGGCCTTCATGGATTCTGCGACTCCACTTCGTTCCGCGCAGAATGACGGTGGTGTGGGATCGCTGTCACCCTGCGCGCTGTCACCCTGCGCGGAGTCGCCCTGCGCGGAGTCGCAGGGTCTATCCCCAGCCTTCATGGATTCTGCGGCTCCACTTCGTTCCGCGCAGAATGACGGTGGTGTGGGATCGCTGTCACCCTGCGCGGAGTCGCCCTGCGCGCAGTCGCAGGGTCTATCCCCAGCCTTCATGGATTCTGCGGCTCCACTTCGTTCCGCGCAGAATGACGGTGGTGTGGGATCGCTGTCACCCTGCGCGGAGTCGCCCTGCGCGGAGTCGCCCTGCGCGGAGTCGCAGGGTCCAGAACCCATCCAGTCTGCGGCCAAATCCAGCCAATCCGGGTTGGTCTTTTCAATCAGGCGAATCTTCCATTGCCTATTACGGTTTTTGATTTTCTTCTCAAGAATGATTGCCGAAGCGATATCGTCGCCCTGAACGTACCAGACCAAACGAGTTACATCATATTTGCGGGTGAATCCCTCTAAAAGATGATGCTTGTGCTGGTACATGCGACGCTCCAGATTGCTAGTAACGCCACTGTACAAGGTGCCGTTTTTCTTGCTGGCAAGGATGTAAACGAAGGCCTGTTTCATTGCGCACTCAACAAAATAGATTCTGCGTCCTGCGTCCTGCGTCCTGCGTCCTGCGACTTACGCGCAGGATGACCGCGCAGGATGACCGCGCAGGATGACGCGCTTCGCTCCGCGCCCAGCGAAGCACGGGCACGGAAGCAGCCACGGTGGTCATGCCTAGTATCCTTTCTCCTTTGGCGATGGTGCCAGTGCCACTTGCACAAACCCAGTAGCCAGCTCGCGCACCGTCATCGGCGGGTAGGTTTTGGTCGGCGTGAAGACCTCGTGCTTGCCGAGGTGGGCGAAAAGCGAGCCTTCCGCGCTGAAGGTTGACGACAAGGCAAGATCATGGAGGCGAAAGTCGCGCCGCTGGAACTTGCCCTTGCCCAGATAGCCCCATTCGGCAAAGGTGATCGCCTGGCCGTGGTGGGTGCGCATGGTCAGCGCGTCACCGTGGACAAGGTTTTGCGACAGCACGTAGGAAGCAGCAAGGTAGAGTTCGTCTGACTCCCCCAGCTTCAGGTAGTCGGCGAGGATCTCCAGCATATTCGCGCGGCACTCGGCGATGTTGTCCTCCAGGAGTTCGATGCCGTAGATGCACATCACAGCGAGCAGGGCATACTGCCGCCTTTCAAAGTCGGAATTGTCGGGCGACCCTGCGACTTGTGCGCAGGGCTTATTGTCGGGCGACCCTGCGACTTGTGCGCAGGGCTTATTGTCGGGCGAAGCCTTCTTCCCGAACTTGAGTTCGACGGCGGCGAGCTTGCGCCGCAGGATCTGCACGAGGAAGTTGCCGCTGCCGCACGCCGGCTCCAGGAAGCGGGAGTCAATGCGTTCCGTTTCGTCCTTCACCAGGTCGAGCATCGCCTCGACCAGCCACGCGGGGGTGAAGACCTCCCCGTGGTCGGCGACACGCTGTTTTGACTTGACGTAATTGTCGGGCGACCCTGCGACTTGTGCGCAGGGCTTATTGTCGGGCGACCCTGCGACTTGTGCGCAGGGCTTATTGTCGGGCGAAGCCTTGTTCATAGGTCGATCCACTTCGGGTAATGTGCGATCTCGGTCACTGCGGGCTAACGGTCTGCGTTTCAGCCGCTTCTCGTTTAAGGATAGCAAAAGCAGGGCGCTTGGTCGCAGAAGATACGGAATTGTTGGGCGACCCTGCGACTTGTGCGCAGGGCTTATTGTCGGTTGCAAACGCTTGTTGGGCGGCTAACGATAGGCTTCACGGCGATGTTTTACACGATAAACCGTCACCACCTGAGTCTTATCATTGATCTCGTATAGAACACGGTATGCGCCTACTCGCAGGCGGTAGCTATCTCGCCCACGAAGCTTCTTGGCGTCCGCTGGCCGGGGATTATTCGCAAGCTCGTCAATATGCTGGCTCACCAAGCGCATGTACTCTTTGGGCAGTTCGGCGATGTCCTTCAGCGCACGTCGTAAAACACAAACGCTATACATCTACCCCTTCGGCCCGCAACTCTGTCTTAGCCTGCTCCCAGGGGATTACCTCTTCTCCAGCTTCACGGAGATGATCTATTTCTGCGGCATCCTCAGCGTCTTCGAGTAGCGACAAAAGCTCCTCCCAAACAGTATAATCAAGAATGACGGCTTGCTTGGTTCCATCAGCATCCACTACGAATTGTGCTGTCTGAAGTTTTTCGGTAACGCTCACCGGTAGCCTCCTTGGGTTCATTCTACTCTTGAAGGGCGCAAAGGGGCTAAAGGTACGAGCTTACTAAGTGGGCATCAGTCCGCCCAACAGTGTTTATATCGATCCGCATAACGCCCCAAACACAGCCGCGATTGCCGTATAAGACGCCTGTCAATGAAGCCTTACGTCAGTCCTAAACGGTGAGCTGCCCTGTTGTTTCGTCGTGGCGATGTTTTTATCACAGGGTATTAAAATCGGCATAACCCCCCAATAGTACCTTTTGTGGGAGTCGCCATAAATCACAGAAGGTGTCAAGGTGTCAAGGGGGCGAGTAAGGCGGTAAGTTGTGGAATTGCCGACCTGACGCTATCATGACAGCAGTTGGACAGGCTCTTGCTATGAAGCAGTATCTCGACTCTCACGGTGGCGACCTGCGGCAACTCTATAGCGCCTTGGTTGAGCTAGACGCTTTTGTGCAGGAGCAGGGTGGGCGCCGTCACCAAGCCTGGGCCCGGCACATCGAACGCGAGGAGTTCTTGGCCAGCAGCTGGAACCTAGCCTACTACCTGGCGTTGCGCGAACACGACCTCCGCCCGCTGCAAGCCGCCTTGATGGCGCAGGGATTATCTTCGTTGGGCCGCGCCGAATCGCGCGTGCGGGAGAACCTCGCCGCGATCACTTACGCCGTCTCGCGCCTGTTAGCTGAGCCTGGTCAGGAGCCCGACCGGAGCCGGTTTTTTGCCGGCCATGAGCGCTTGCAACACAACACTGAGCAACTCTTTGGCCCGCCTCCGCCAGGGCGCGAGACCCGCATCATGGTCACTCTGGCAGCAGAGGCGCTCGACGACCCGGAGCAGCCAAAGCGGATACTCCAGGCCGGGGCAGAGATAGTGCGCATCAACTGCGCCTACGGTGATCCGATCGTCTGGCAGGCGCTAGTCTCCTTAGTCAGAAGCCAGGAACCGGTCCTGGGGCGACGCATCCCGGTGCTGATGGACCTCACCGGCCCACGCCTGCGCACCGCGACCGCCTACCCGCCCCTGGCGCGGCTCCATGTGGGAGACGCGCTGCTGGTAGCAAGCCAAGCGGCTGAAGCCACCACCCCGGTGGTGACCCTCAATCTGCCTGGTGTAATCGCACAGTTGCAGCCGGGCCAAGAGCTCTACCTCGATGAGGGCAAGCTCGCTGCCCGCGTCGAGCGCATAACCCCAGCAGGCGCCTGGCTCCGGGTGGTGCGCGCCTCGGCCAAGGGCTTCAAGCTCGCGCCCGAAAAGGGCGTTAATCTGCCGGCCAGCAGCATCTATCTTGACCCGCTCACCGCTAAGGATCTACGCGACCTGGCGTGGATCGTGGAGCACGCCGACTTAGTCGGCTACTCGTTCGTGCAGCGGCCCGAGGATGTCGACCGGCTGCTCTTTGAGCTGCAGCGGCTCCGGCCCCAGCGGCCGCTCGGCCTGGTGCTCAAGATCGAAACCGCCCAGGCGGTGCAAAACCTGCCCGAGATGATCGTGCGCAGTGCCGGGCGCATCCCGACCGCGCTGATGATTGCCCGCGGCGACCTGGCGGTCGAGCTGGGCTTTAGGCGCCTCGCTGAGATGCAAGAGGAGCTGCTATGGCTGGCAGAGGCTGCCCACCTGCCGGTGATCTGGGCTACCCAGGTGCTCGATCGGCTGGTCAAAAAAGGGGCCGCCTCGCGGGCGGAGGTCTCTGACGCGGTGATGGCCGGCCGCGCCGAATGCGCCATGCTCAACAAAGGGAGTCATGTACTGGAGGCGGTCGGCGTACTGGCCGAGGTGCTAAAGTGCATGCAGGAGCATCAGTACAAGAAGACGCCCAAGCTGCGGGCGCTCCAGAGCTGGCGGCCGACTTAGGCTCGAGCGCCGCGGTTAGCTATGGCGCCGATAAACCGTTGGTATAAGCTTGAGTCATGGCACGCACTACCAGTTACGGCACCTGCGCCCTCTGCGGCTACCGGGGCGTTAAGGCGGGTATGTCCCGGCATCTCAAGGCGTGTCTGCCCAAGCACGATAAGGCGGAGAACAAACCCGCTAAGCTCTTTCACCTGCGCGCTGAAGGGCGGTATGAGCCGCACTATTGGCTCGACCTCGAGGTCGTGGCGGAGGCCACGCTCTACGACCTGGTCCGGTTCCTCCGCAAAGTCTGGCTCGAGTGCTGCGGGCACCTGAGCATGTTCAAGATTGGCAATACGCTCTATAACGTCCGCTACGACGAGGGGGAGGAGTTCGAAGGCGAGGACGAGCTCGAAACCTTTCTGGAGCATACCTTCGGCAGCCTCTCCCCTGGCCTCCGGGAGATGCTCGAGGTGCGGAGGGCGCGTATGCCAAAGGAGGGCGATATGGAGGTAGCGCTGGCCGAAGTGCTTACGCCCGGCCTCAAGTTCGCGCACGAATACGATTTTGGCTCGACCACCTATCTCAAGCTCAAGGTCGTTAGCGAGCGCGAGGGGTACGCCCTGCACGAGCCGATACGGCTCTTGGCCCGTAACGAGGCGTCGGAGTTTGTCTGCGTCAAGTGCGGCAAACCGGCTAAGTGGATTCATACCGAAGAGCGGTGGGATCGCGAAGATCCTTTTTACTGCGGCGAACATAAGCGCAGGCATAAAGATGAGTGGGCCTTTTTGCCGGTGGTCAACTCGCCGCGGATGGGGGTGTGCGGTTATACCGGGTGACAGCGTGAAGCGCTAGGCGTGCGTGATATCCAGCCCGACCGCGCGGGCGGCTTGCGCCTGACCGCTTGCCCTAGCCAGCCCCTTGAGGGCGGTATCTTGCTCCGGCATCAGGTAGAATTGCTTGCGGATCATAGGCATACATCGCCGTTATACCTCACAACCCGGCGCGCTACGCAGCTCCTGCACCGCAACCTTATGCCGCCAGACGCGCTCCCGCGGCCAGCGGTCGAGCGCCTTGAGAGCCGGGATGTCCGATACTTCGGCAAAACGGATGAGCACTTCGTCGCCTTCTGGCATGGCCGGGCACGAGTGTACCATTCGCAGCAATCGCACTTATATGAGCTGCCGCAGTATTATCAGATCATGCGCGGCGTCCGCGTCCAGCTCGAGCTGTCAAGGAGGGGTGGTGGCTAAGCCCCGCATCTTGGGCGGGGTAGCCAAGGGGCGCGGTTTGGTAACGCCTGCCAGCGGCACCCGACCCAGCCCCAGCAAACTCCGGGAGGCGCTTTTTAATATGCTCGAGTTTTCTGAGCGGGGGCGCTTTTTAGACCTCTATGCCGGCTCGGGGGCGGTCGGCCTGGAAGCCGCCAGCCGCGGCTGGCAGGTGACCTGCGTGGAGCTGGCCAAGCCCGCCGCCGAGGTGATTCGCCGCAACGCCCGGCAGCTCGGCTTGCCGGTAGAAGTAGTAACGGGCGACGCGCTGCGCTACGCCCAGGCCCATCCCCAAGCGTTTGACGTGGCTTTTGCCGCCCCGCCCTATCCCGATGATCTCCCCAGCATCTTCCAGGCCATCTTAGACGCCGAGGTAGCGCGCCTGTACCTGTTCCAGCACCCGACCCGGCTGGAGCTGGCGCTGACTAGGCAGGGGGTGCCGGTGCCGCTTAAGCGCCGCCGCTACGGTTCGAACGCGCTGAGCTTGATCAGCCTTGAACCCAAAGCATGAACGGACTCCGCACTTCGTCGGCCCAGCTGGCCGGTGGCTCAGACCCTCATGTTAGACTAGGTCGCTTTGAGGGCGCCTGAGAGGGTTTACCATGTTAGGGTTGTTACAAAAGCTCTTCGATACCAACGAACGCGATGTTAGACGGATTGAGCAAGAGGTCGTGGGCAGAGTCAACGCGCTCGAGCCCGAGGTCAAGCGGCTTGATAACCTGGCCGAAGCCTATGCCGCGCTAAAAAGGCGTCACCTAGAGGGCGGCGAGAGCCTCGAGGCGCTGCTGCCGGAGGTCTTTGCGCTGACCCGCGAGTCGGCGGTGCGCAACTTAGGGATGCGCCACTTCGATGTGCAGTTAATCGGCGGCGCAGCTTTGCATCAGGGCAAGATCGCTGAAATGAAGACCGGCGAGGGGAAGACCTTAGTCGCCACGCTGGCGCTGGCCTTAAACGCCCTTGCCGGCAAGGGGACGCACCTAGTTACCACCAACGACTACCTGGCACAGGTCGGGGCGGAGTGGATGGGGCCGGTCTATCGCGGCCTGGGCCTCAAAGTGGGGGTCATCCGGCACGAAACCACCCCCGAGGCGCGGCGCCAGGCCTACCTCGGCGATATCACCTACATCACCAACTCGGAGTTAGGCTTTGACTATCTGCGCGACAATATGGCCTTCCGCCCTGAGCAGTTAGTCTTGCGGCACGATACTCCACTGCATTACGCCATTATCGACGAGGTCGACTCGATTCTGATCGACGAGTCGCGCACGCCGCTAATCATCTCCGGCCCGGCTGAGCTGGCTACCGACATGTACTTCACCATGGCTCGGCTGGTCAAAAAGCTGACCCGCGGCGAGCCGGGCGAAGGGGCGGAGAAGCCTCCTACCGGCGACTACACCGCCGAAGAGAAGTCCAAGGATATCCACCTAACCGAACAGGGGATCGCCAAGGCCGAGAAGGCGCTAGGCATCGAAGGACTATTCGACACCAAGAACATGGAGATCGCCCATATGCTCCGCCAGGCGCTGCGCGCCAAGGAGCACTATCACCGTGACAAGCAGTACGTCAAGGATGAGCACGGGCAGATCGTAATCGTCGATGAGTTCACCGGGCGCCTAATGCCGGGGCGCCGCTTCGGCGAAGGCTTGCACCAGGCCATCGAGGCCAAAGAGGGTGTCAAGATCGAGCGCGAGAACCAGACCCTGGCGACTGTTACCTATCAGAACTTCTTTAGGCTCTACGACAAGATCGCCGGTATGACCGGCACCGCCAAGACCGAGGAGAAGGAGTTTCAGGAGATCTACGGCTGCGATGTGCTGGTCATCCCCACCAACAAGCCGATGATCCGCAAGGACTACGACGACATGGTCTACCGCACGCAGCAGGGGAAGTACGACGCGGTGGTAGCCGAGATCGAGCGAGTTCACCAGACCGGCCAGCCGATCTTGGTCGGCACCGTGACCATTGAAGCTTCGGAGCGGCTTTCGGCCATGCTCAAGCGCAAGGGGATTGCGCATCAGGTACTAAACGCCAAGTACCATCGCAAGGAGGCCGAGATCGTAGCTCAGGCCGGGCGCAGCTTGGCGGTCACCATCAGCACCAACATGGCCGGGCGCGGCACCGATATCGTTCTGGGCGGCAACCCCGAGGCGATGGCGCGACAGCTGCTCGAGCGCGAAGGAATCGCCGTCTACGAGCCCACCGTGGAGCTATTCATCAAGGCGATAACGCTAGGGCGGATGGACGAAGCGCGGGAGCTAGCCCGCCAGATCGAGGGGCTACCCGAGGGGATCCTGCCGCAGCTCGAAAAGATCCGCGACGAAGCCAAACGCGACCACGACAAGGTGGTCTCGCTGGGCGGGTTGCACATCATCGGCACCGAGCGGCACGAAGCGCGCCGCATCGACAACCAGCTGCGTGGCCGCGCCGGACGCCAGGGCGACCCAGGCAGCAGCCGCTTTTACGTCAGCTTTGAAGACGACTTGATGCGCCTATTCGCCAGCGGCCGGGTACTCGGGATGATGGACCGCCTCGGCATGGACGACAGCCAGCCGATCGAGGCTAGGATGGTCACCGGCGCCATCGAACGGGCGCAAAAGCGCGTTGAGGACCGCAACTTCGGCATCCGCAAGCAGCTCCTTGACTTTGACAATGTGATGAGCAAGCAGCGCGAGGTCATCTACAAGCAGCGCCGCGACATCCTGCTTGGCGGCAATATCAGCGAAGATGTTAAGGACATGATCGCCGAGTACGTCGACTCGCAGGTGCGGAACTACCTTAACCCCGAGCTCGAGCCTGAGGAGCGCAACATCGCCGCCCTGCGCACGGCGGTAGTGGAGGCGGTGCCGGCGCTGGAGAAGTTCGACTTCGAAACGCTGCGCGGCCTGACCCCCGAAGAGGCCACCGACCAGCTAGTTCCGCTCATTGAAGCTGCCTATCAGCAGCGCGAAGCTGAGCTAGGGGCGCCGCTAATGCGGGAGCTCGAGCGCTTTATCGTGCTGCAAGTAGTCGATCAGCACTGGAAAGAGCAGTTGCACAACATGGATGTGCTGCGCCAGGGGATCGGCCTACGCGGCTACGGCCAGCGCAATCCGATTCAGGAGTACTCCTTTGAGGCTTTTAACCTGTTCGAGGAGATGAAGGCCAACATCCGCTTGCAGGTGGCCAAGCTCATCTACCGCGTGCAGGTACAGAGCGACCAGGGCTTGCAACGCCGCGAACAGCAGCGGCCCCTGCTCTATCAGGATCAAGCGCAGCCTGGGCTTGGCGCGGGCGGTAGCCGCACCGAGCCGATCCGCGTCCAGGAGAAGGTAGGCCGCAACGATCCCTGCCCCTGTGGCAGCGGCAAGAAATACAAGCACTGCCACGGGCGGGCTGCCGCCTAGGTCGCAACCTATCGGCTCGAGCGGTACGGGCCGGGTTTTAGATCGCACCACAGATGCTACACTAGACAACGTGGAGCAGATCGTTTTAGCACATATCGGGCATCACGAGGACGGCACCTACACCGCCGAGTGCTACAACCTGCCTGTCGTGACGCAAGGCCACTCCCTAGATGAAGCCGCTCGCAACCTTAAAGAAGCAGTGGCGCTGGCGCTGGCGGACGGTGATTACCGCCTCTTTGGCTTCACTCAGGCAGCTCCCCCCATCGTGGTGACCCTAGAACTATCTTCCCTGAATGCCGCCTAAGCTCAAAACACTTTCTGGTAAAGATCTTGTCGGTATCTTCACATACCTAGGGTTGTCGGTAGCATCCCAAAAGGGAAGTCATGTAAAGCTTATAGCAGGTATCATCTGGTTTGATCCTGCGGGTGCTCGCAGGACTGCGAATCGTTCTCCAGGGCGCCTTTGCAGAGATGATACCTGCGCTAAGGCGACTCAGTATTTGTGAAAACCGCTGTAAGCGAACTGTAGCCGGAGGCACGCAGGTTCTTGTCATTCCAAACCATACCGCCATCAGCAAAGGGACCCTGTTGAGCATCTACAAGAAGGCTCGCCTTTACTTCCCAGAAGAGACGTTGCGAAACCACTTCTATTCCGAATAATCGTATGAAACCCTTCAGCGAGAGGCTCCACGAGCGCATCCAGCAGACCGGCTCGAGCGTCTGCTTAGGTCTCGACCCGCGCCCCGAAGCGCACCCCCTTACTCACCCCGAACGTTTTGGCAACGACCCGGCCCAAATTGCCAAGGCGGTCGTTAACTACTTTCGCGCCATCATCGAGGCCACTGCCGACGCAGTGGCGTGCTATAAACCCCAGACCGCCTTTTTTGAGGCGCTCGGTATCCCCGGCTTAATCGCCTTAGCCCAGCTCCTAGCCGACATCCGCGCCATCAAAATCCCCGTCATTCTCGACGCCAAGCGCGGCGATATCAGTACCACCGCCGCCGCTTACGCCCAGGCCTATCTGGGCGATGGCGTTTTTGCGGCAGACGCCCTCACCGTCAATCCGTACTTGGGGGTGGACTCTTTACAGCCGTTCCTTACCCAGGCTATTAGCGCGGGGCGCGGCCTGTTTGTGCTGGTCAAGACCTCCAACCCCGGCAGCCGGGACTTTCAGGACACACAGCTAGCCAGCGGCCAGACCCTTTACGAACACGTGGCCGATGCCCTGACTGCGCTAGCCGAGGCGCATCGCGACCGCAGCGGCTACAGCCCCGTCGGCGCGGTGGTGGGAGCAACCTACCCCCGTGAGCTAGCCGCTTTGCGCCGGCGCCTGCCGCACAGCCTGCTGCTGGTGCCGGGTTACGGTGCGCAGGGCGGCAGCGCCGAGGATGTCGCACCCGCCTTCGACGAGCGGGGTTTGGGGGCGGTGGTGAACGCCAGCCGTGGCCTCACTTACACCACCACCGGTGACGACTTCGCCGAACGCGCCCGGCAGTTGACCCTAGCCATGCGCGACGCCCTTAACCGCGCTATCGAGCGCTAAACGTCGAGCTGTGCTAAATGCGCGTTCTGCTCGATAAACTCGCGGCGCGGCGGCACCTCGCTCCCCATCAGCATCTCAAACGTCTCGCTGGCCTCGAGCGCGTCCTCAATAGTCACCCGCTTCAAGAGGCGCGTCTCGGGGTTCATGGTGGTCTCCCAGAGCTGTTCGGGGTTCATCTCGCCTAAGCCCTTAAAGCGCTGAATCTCCGCCTTACGGCCGCTGTGCTGCTTAAGTAAGAGCTGTAAATCGACGTCGCTAAAGACGTAGTTGAGCTCCTTGTCGCGCCCGAACTTCACGCCGTAGAGCGGTGGCTGAGCGATGTAGAGGTAGCCCGCGTCGATAATAGGCCGCATGTAGCGGTAGAAAAAAGTCAGCAGCAGGGTGCGGATATGGCTACCGTCAACATCGGCGTCGGTCATTATGATTATGCGGTGGTAGCGCACCAGCTCCAAATTGAAGTGCTGTTCGTCGCCGGTGCCGTCCAAGCCGGCGCCGATGGCGGCCACCATGGCCCGAATCTCGGCGTTTTTGAGGATCTTGCCGAGCTGTGCTTTCTCCACATTGAGGATTTTGCCCTTCAGCGGCAAGATGGCCTGAAAGCGGCGCTCGCGCCCCTGCTTGGCGCTGTTATGAACGAACACACCGGCGGCCAGCGCAAAGTTGTGGTAGCCCTCCACCGTCAAATCATACACGTCCGCCGTCTCGGCCAGAGAACGCACTGCAACCACTTTACAGTTCACATTTGCCGCTGCTTCTAACAACCGGGATTCGTCGCCCGCGAAATAATCCTTCACCAGGCGATCATAGCGCGGCGCGGTGGGCGCAGTTTGGAGTCTGAGCCTCTCGTAGGCTTGTTGGACGTTCCGTGAATCTAACACTTGACTTAGAAGCAACAGGGCTTTGAGCCTGTGCCCGGCTCGAATCCGTGCCCTCTTTACTGTGACTGACGTTGTTTCGCGCCAGCGCGCCAGAGCCGACAAAACCTTTTCGCGTTCATCAGCATCGCCCCATTGGCGCTGGCGCGCGGCCACAATTTTTTCTCGGTGTTCAGGATGGGCCTGCCACCATTCGGATACGGCGGCGCTGTGCTGGCAGCGATAGGCTTCATCACGCCACTGCTCGCGCGTCTTTTCGGCGCTCCA
>Ga0208610_100586_pt1 | contig 11828 bp, 12 predicted proteins | sample SubbioR11Jul_8A2_FD_184815 | JGI IMG/M metagenome (GOLD analysis project Ga0208610, IMG submission 184815) | Serpentinite rock and fluid subsurface biosphere microbial communities from McLaughlin Reserve, California, USA - CR11Jul_8A2 (SPAdes) | ecosystem: Environmental > Terrestrial > Deep... | reverse complement strand
CGGGCAAAGGCTTCAGATTATTTTGTCTTGGCAGCCAGATTTTACGAAGGCGGTTGTACAGATGGAAAAGATAAAGAAAGTCATTCTCGCGGTAGATGACGAGGAAAGAAATCTAAAGCTGCTGGAGGCCCATCTGGAGCCGCGTGGCTACCATGTTCTTGAGGCACGGAGCGGCCAGGGTGCCCTAGAAATTATGGAGCAGGCCGCTGTTGATTTGGTGCTGCTTGATGTTATGATGCCTGGTCCGGATGGTTACGAGATCTGCCGCGCTATCAAGAACAACCCGCGCACAGAGCATATTCCGGTTATTATGATTACAGCGCTGCAGGGAAGTGAGCAAAAAATCAGTGGTATTGAGGCCGGGGCCGATGATTTTATCAGTAAGCCTTATGCCGGCAGGGAAGTATTGGCGCGTGTCAGCGCGCTGCTAAAAAACAAGGAGGCGGCTGACCGTTACCGTTTGGCCCACGAACAGCTCGCCCGACTGACCGACATGGCAGAAGAGGCCTTTAGCAGACTCAAGCCGCAAAAAGGGGCGGAGGCCCTGTTAGTTGTCTTGGCCGAACGGCTACTCACCCCGCTCAACCCGGCCTCCATAGTGCCGAGCGGCGTGCTTATTTTTAACCTTGATGCCGGGGTTATCCTGTTTGTCCGCCAGGGCGAGCCGGTGCGGTACGAATGTGCCGGGAGGCTGCGCCGGGAGCTAAGCCGGCTTATTCATCAGGGAGGGCGCATCTTACGGGAGCCGGACCTGCTGCAACTGCCTCCTAAGCTAAGAGAAGAATTGGCCAGGGAGGGTGTAGCTAGGGAGAATATGCTCCTTTCCCGCAGCGGCGCTTATGTGATTGCTTCCTGGGATTATAACGGACCTGTTTCTGAGATGGAGCTCCATGTCTTGCGGCACTTTTGCCTGGAAGTGGTGCTGATTGATTCTGTCTCCAAGAAGGTGGTGGAAATTGAAAGCGCCTTTGCCTACATGCTGCATGCTTTGGCCAGAGCGGCCGAGGTGAGTGACCCGGAGAGCAGTGGGCATATTATGCGACTGAACCGCTACAGCCGTGTCCTGTCCGAGTCTTTAAAGATGCCGGAAACATTTTGCGTAGCCATCGAATATTCAGCACAGACGCATGATGTGGGCAAAGTACACATCCATCCCGATATTCTGCAGAAGCCCGGCAGGCTGACGGCCGAAGAGTTCGAGATCGTTAAAAAACACCCGATTTTTGGCGCCAAAATCCTGGGGGACTCTCCTCGTCTGGCCATGAGCCGGAGAATTTCCCTGACGCATCACGAACGTTGGGATGGTAGCGGCTATCCCTTCGGCCTACGGGGGGAGCAGATCCCTATCGAAGGAAGGATTGTCAATATCGTCGACCAGTACGATGCGCTGCGTAGCGCCCGCCCTTATAAGCCGGCGTACGACCACCAGACAGCTTTCCGCATTATCACCGAAGGGGACGGCCGGACGGAACCGTACCATTTCGACCCTGCTGTGCTACACGCGTTTTGCCAGCAAGCGGGCAAGCTAGAACAGATCTACGCGCACCTCTCCGGCGAAGAGAGACGCTTTTCTGATCTTCCTCTAAAATAGAGCGCTAGGATCTGAAACAAGAGTACTGCGGCAAAACGTGCCGGTTAGGAGTGAAGGCGTGGATAGGGGATGGGAAGTGACCGTTAATCTGGGGGAGGGTCTGCCGGGCAAAGAATTGCTGCAGCTCCTCAGCAGCATTAAGGAGGCAGGTTCGCTCAACCGGGCGGCACGGGAGGCAGGACTGTCGTATCGTTACGCCTGGGGCCTTTTAAATAAGGTTGAAGAAACTCTCGGCCAGCGCTTGGTGCTACGCAAGGCGGGCGGCATGGCCGGGGGTGGCACGACATTAACTGACGCAGGGCGGCGGCTACTGGAGTATTTGCTGGCGCTACAGCGGGAAACGAGTTTACAGATGGGCGCCGTCTTAGCCGGGGCCAACCAAGATAAAAGGGGCGGGCAGCTGGTGCTGGCCAGTAGCATGGAGCCGGTCGTCACGGGGCTCTTGGAGGTGCTGGAACAAGCCTACCTGCTGCAGAGCGGCACGGTGCTCCGCCATGTGGCGGCGGGCAGCGGGCAGGCGTTCGCTCTCGCCAGGGCGGGACGGGCCGACTTGGTCCTGACGCATGCCCCAGAACTGGAAGAAAAGTTTATGGACGAGGGCTGGGGGACGCGGCGCGTACCGGTGATGGTCAACGACTATGTACTAGTAGGGCCGGTAGCCGACCCAGCCGGAATATGTGCCGCAAATGCAGTAGTGCAGGCCCTGCAAAAGATGGCGGCCCGCCGCGCTTTTTTTGTTAGCCGTGCCGACTCTTCCGGGACACACCTGCTGGAGATGAAGCTGTGGCGGGAGGCAGGGATAGTCCCGGCAGGGGAGCCGTGGTACAAAGAATGCCGGAATGTACTGGGGAGTTACGGAGTGTTACAGCAGGCCAGCCAATTACCGGCGTACACTCTGGTCGACCGGTCTAGTTTTCTGACCGGCAATGGCGGCACGGCTCTAAAGGTCTGCGTGGAGGGTGACGCGGTGCTCGAAAATATTTTCTCTGTCATACCCGTCAGCCGGACAAAAGCGCCTGTAGACCAAGAGGAAGCGGAACAGTTTGCCGATTGGCTGGCGGGGCCGGCGGCCCAAAAAATTATTGACGGGTTTGGGCGGCAAAGCTTCGGTTATCCGCTGTTTAGACCTAGATGGTAGAGAAGTAACCCGGAAATTTTAGTGGACAGGGAGCGGGCAAAGTGTTATACTCGCTATGCATCAACATACATAGCGAAGGAGGAGACTAATGAGCAAGAGAATATCACGTTGGTTGGTGGGTCTTTTTTTGCTGCTCGCGGCACTGACAACGGCGAATAGCTTGGCGCAGGCTGCGGAAATAAGGGTTTTGCTGGATGCCCGTCCCCTTTCTTTGGAGGTTAAGCCACAGCAGGAAGGCGGCACGGTTTTGGTGCCGTTAAGAGCCGTACTGGGCGCTCTCGGTGCGGAAATGACCTGGGACAGTAAAGCTAGGAGTGTAAACATTATCAGGGGGCGGACGAGCCTTGCCCTGACGATTGGCAATACGGCGGCTACGAGAAATGGTACGACGATACAACTTGCTGTCGCGCCCAGAATTGTTAATGGGCGGACACTGGTGCCGCTGCGCTTTGTCAGCGAAGCATTGGGCTCGCAGGTGGACTGGCGCAGCAGAGACTTAACAGTTGCTATCACCAGCCCAGCCAAAAGAGCGCTCACCTTAGCAACTACTACCAGCACCTACGACTCGGGTCTCTTGCAAGCGATCTTGCCTGCTTTTGAAAAAGCTTTTGACTACGAGGTAAGAATAATTTCTGTCGGTACAGGCGCGGCGCTGGCTTTAGGCAGGGACGGCAACGCTGATGTTGTCTTGGTTCACTCCAGAGCCTTGGAGTTGCAGAATGTAGCACAGGGCCACTTTATCGGACGGCGGGAGATAATGTATAATGATTTTGTCATTGTGGGTCCTACCGCAGACCCTGCCGGCCTCCGGAGGGCCGCAAACGCCACAGCCGCTTTAAGGGCCGTGGCGGAGGCCAGAGCCACTTTTGTTTCCCGCGGGGATAATTCTGGCACGCATGTTAAAGAGAACGAACTCTGGCGGGCAGCGGGACTGACACCAAGCGGAGCCTGGTATTTAAGGGCCGGTGCCGGTATGGCCGATACTTTGCGGATGGCTGATGAGCGGAACGGCTATACCCTGACAGACCGTGGGACGTATTATATGCAGCAGGACAAGCTGGACTTAGTCCTTCTTTTTGAAGGAGGGGAAATTTTGCATAATCAGTACGGCATTATGGCCGTCAATCCGGCACGCCACCCCAGGATTAACCTAGAAGGTGCGACTGATTTAATCCAGTTTTTTGTTTCTCCGCGTGGGCAGTCTCTTGTCGCTAGTTTTAAAGACGCGCGCGGCCGGCAACTATTTTTCCCCAACGCCCATCTTTTACGATAACATAGCGAGACGGTGGAATCATGCTTGAAGCAATCGCCAACGCAGTACGTTTGCTTGCCACCTTTGACCCGGAATTGTTCCGGATTATCTGGCTCTCCCTCTTTGTTTCCGGAAGCGCAGTCGTTTTGGCTGCGCTTTGCGGTGTTCCGCTGGGCACTTGGCTTGGCCTGAAGCCAGTGCCCAGTGTTCGAGCCATAACCATTATCATCTATACGCTAATGGGACTGCCACCAGTTGTTGCTGGCCTTGTTATCTACATGCTTCTTTCCAGGCGCGGAATGCTCGGCCCACTGAACCTTCTGTTTACAGTGGAGGCAATGATTATAGTACAGACACTGCTCGCCATTCCTATCATCGTGGGACTGACAGCCATTGCTGTCCGGAGTAAAGGGCGGGAAATCCGAGATACCGTCTTGGTTTTAGGAGCCGACCACCGCTTGCTGGTCTGGACGCTGATCCGGGAGGCACGTTATGGTATCCTAGGAGCCGTCATTACCGGGTTTGGCCGTGTTATTGCCGAGGTTGGCGCGGTGATGATGGTGGGTGGCAACATTGAAGGGCATACCCGTGTGCTGACTACAGCTATTGTCCTAGAAACAAGAAAGGGTAATTTTGCTCTGGCTATGGCTCTGGGTATCATTCTGCTTCTGCTGGCTTTTATTATTAATAGCGGCCTTTATCGTCTGCAGGCGGGAGGCACTGATGGAACATAAAGTCATTATTGAGGCTACCGGACTAAGTAAATGTTTTGGAGAGAGAGAAGTCCTGCGTGCCGAGAACATTACACTTTGCGCTGGCAATATTATCGGCGTTATGGGACCAAGCGGGGCAGGAAAAAGTACCTTGTTGAGAATTTTATCTTTGCTGGACCCGCCGACAAGCGGTGTGCTCTCTTTTTTTGGGCAGCCCCTCCCGGCTAGTCCTAGCGAAAGGTTGGTTATGCGCCGCCGGCTGACGATGGTTATGCAAAAGCCGGTGCTATTTGATGCCTCTGTTTTTGATAATATAGCCTTTGGCCTGAAGGCCAGGCGCCTGCCTGCCGGGGAGATAAGTAGGCGTGTAGAAGAATCTTTAGAAAAAATCGGCCTAACGGCACAGCGCAGGCAGAAAGCTAAAACTCTCTCCGGAGGTGAGGCACAGCGGGTAGCGTTGGCCAGAGCCATGGTTCTGGAACCGGAGATACTTTTTCTCGACGAGCCCACGGCTAACTTGGACCCGGCCAACGTCGAGCTGCTGGAAGGACTGCTTCGTAGCCTTAACCGGGAGCTTGGAACGACGGTCGTTATTGTGACCCATAACCTTTTCCAGGCGCGCCGGCTGGCCGGTGACATTCTTTTCCTTTGCCAGGGAAGCCTCGTGGAGGCGGGGCCGACGGAGGAAATTTTTAAGAGACCGCTAGACCTACGCACCCGTGCTTTTGTGGAGGGGCGGATGATTTATTAATTAGGGCCGCAACCAGATTTATTTAAAGTATCCGTTTTAATTTTTAAGCGGATACTTTTTCAATTTAAGCGCTATGCAGCCTTCGCTTGCTGCTATAGAAAAACGTGTACGGCCACTTCAAAATCGGTTTTCCCGCCATTCTTGCCTCTTCGCCATTCCTGCGTTACACAGGGGGTGAGCGGAAATGACATAAAAGAGCGCGGCCTATGCAGCGGCACTTCTGAAAGATCAACTTTGACCAGGTCCTGGGAAAACGTGAGGGAAAAATTGACTATTTACGGAGGATAATGTATAATTGTATTCAAATAAGAACATTACTATTTATAGATTTTATCTCGGGAGGTTAAAAATGTTGAAAAGAAGGGTGTTTTTCCTTGTACTAGGTCTGCTTGTTCTGCTGATGGCCGGCTGCGCCCGCCGCCCTGCCGTGGCTCCGGCGGAACCTGTCGCCCCAGCGGTACCCTTAGTTTCGCTGGCTCCGAGAATTAAAGTTTACACCACGTTCTATCCTCTTTATGATTTTGCCAAGAAAATTGGCGGTGAGCGGGCAGAGGTGACCAAGCTGCTGCCGCCTGGCGTAAGCCCGCATCACTGGGAGCCGGACCCGGCAACGATTACCGAGCTACAGTCGGCAGATGTTTTGCTGTATAACGGGCTCGGCCTTGAACCATGGCTTGACAAGGTGGTAGGCGCCCTTGATTCAGCAAAGCTGTTGTCCGTCAACACAACGGAGGGAATTGAACCGCTGAGGGGAAAAGATGTCTGCGGGCCTAAGGAAGAGGAAAAGAAGAAAAAGGCGGCTGACGGTGAGTTGCCTGACCCGCATGTTTGGCTTGACCCGTTGCTCGCTCTCCGACAGGCGGAGCGGATACTGGAGGCGCTGGTGACGGCAGACCCGGGCAGTGAGGAGTATTACCGTAATAATTTTGCCACGATTAAAGGGCAGTTTGAGAAGCTGGATGCAAAATACCGGGAGACGCTGCAGGGAAGAGCGCGCGACAAGTTTATCGTGACCCATCTGTCCTTTGCGTATCTGGCCCAGCGTTACGGCCTAGAACAGGTCGGCATCGCCGGTCTTTCGCCGCAGGCTGAGCCAACGGCGCGTGAATTGACCAACCTGGTAAAGCTTGTCCGGGAGTACGGCATCCGCTATATCTTTCAGGAGCCGCTTGTCAGCCCGCGCCTAGCACAGGTGCTGGCGTCGGAGACAGGTGCCGGCATCCTGGAGCTCAACCCCCTGGAAGGGCTTTCGCTGGAAGAAATCGCTGCCGGCCAAGACTATTTCTCTGTGATGCGGGAGAATCTGGTACAACTGCAAAGAGCGCTTGCCAAGTAAAGGGGAGAGACCTGTGCCTGAACCGGTTCTGGAGCTGGCGAAGATCACCTTCTATTATGGGGACATGTTAGTCCTAGACAACGTCAGCATGACTGTCTTTTCCGGCGATTTCCTGGGTATCGTCGGTCCCAACGGCTCGGGCAAGAGTACGCTGCTGAAAATTATTGCCGGCCTGCTTAAACCTGCGAGCGGCACTGTCCGCTTTTTTGGCACAGAGCGGGAGAACTTTCGCCAGTGGACGCGGATTGCTTATGTAGCACAAAATGTGACGTCTTTCAATTATGGCTTCCCGGCCACGATCGGTGAGACGGTCATGACCGGCCTCACCGCTTCGCTAGGACTGTTGCGCCGACCCGGCAGGCGGGAAAGGCAGCTCGTTGAGGAATCATTGGCCAGTGTTGGGCTTGCCTCCCTGAAAAATCGCCTGATCGGGGAACTTTCCGGCGGGCAGCAGCAGCGCGTCTTTATTGCCCGTGCGCTGGTGGCGTCACCCGACTTATTGCTGCTTGATGAGCCGACCGTTGGTGTTGACGTAGAAGCAAAGGAGCGGTTTTATGAGCTGCTGGCGGAACTGCGCGAGCAGCGCGGCCTGACGCTATTAATGGTCAGCCACGATATCGGAGTGGTGGCCGAACAAGTCCGAAGCGTGGCCTGCCTGAACAGGAAACTCTACTTTCATGGCCCGCCGGCGGAATTTTGGACGGAAGACGTGCTCTGCCAGGCATACGGCTCCGCTGCCCGTGTCCTGCACCACAAGGATCACTGACGGGAGGAACAGGATGTTTGACTTCTGGGCGTACGCCTTTATGCAAAGAGCTTACTTCGCAGGGCTGATTGTGGCCATACTCTGCCCGACCATCGGGATTTACCTAGTGCTGCGGCGGCTGTCTATGATCGGAGAGATGTTTGCACATGTTTCGCTGGCGGGCGTGGCACTAGGCATTTTTACCGGCGTCTACCCTCTGGCTACAGCGCTGGGCTTGTCGCTAGGTGCTGCCGTAGCGCTGGAAACGCTGCGCCGTACCTACCGTGTCTTTACCGACTTGGCCATCGCTATTATTATTTCTGCCGGTCTTAGCCTGGCGGTTGTGCTGATTGGCTTGAGCAGAGCTTTAACCGTTGACCTGCATTCCTATCTGTTCGGCAGTGTTATTGCCATTAGCCCGCAGGATCTGCGGTTGGTAGCAGTGGTTGGTTTGTTGGTGGTTATCTTTGTCCTGCTGTTCCAAAAAGAATTATTTTACGTAGCTTTTGACGAGGAGGTAGCCCGCTCCTCGGGGATTCCCGTGGACATGCTTAATTTGTTGTTTGTCGTGGCAACGGCTTTAACTATCTCAGTCTCTATGCGGGTGGTGGGGATTCTGCTCGTCTCTTCCCTCATAACCATTCCCGTGGCAGCAGCGCTGCAGGTAGGTAGGAGTTTCCGCTCCACTACTCTTTTGGCCTATATTTTTTCCGTTTTCTCTGTCATATGTGGACTGTTTTTTTCCTATCATGCCAACTTGGCCCCAGGTGGCAGCATCGTGCTCACGGCGGTAGCGCTGTTTGTGTTTGCTGCCGGGTATAGGAAGATTTTTGCTGCAGGAGGAAAGCTGCTTGCTCACACCGACTTATCTCGACGCTCTGAAGAAGAAGGGTTACAAGCTAACGTCGCAGCGGCGAAAGATTATTGAGGTCCTGCGCCAGGCAGGCCGCCGTCTGACCGCTCGGGAGATCCACCAGATAATGCGCCAGGCCTTGCCCGGTATCAGCCTAGATACTGTTTACCGCAATTTGCACCTGTTGGGCGATGTAGGGCTGGTACACCAGATTATCCTGCCTTCTGGTGCTGTTTATGAGATTACTGGCGACCTTTGCCACCACCACCACCTGATTTGTGTGGACTGCGAGAAGGTTGTCTGCATCCCGTGTTGCCCCGACTTAAAAGACTTCAGCGAGCAAGTAGACCGGCAGGGTTATGACCTAGTCGGCCACACCTTTGCTTTGCATGGCCGTTGCCCGGAGTGTCGCCAGGGAAATAAAAAGCCCGTCGTCTGAGTGTATAGTTCCGTTTAGGATTCTTCACAAAAGAAACACAGGTCCATTCACTTGCGAACTATCATAGGAGTTCGCATTTTTTTTCAGAAATAGCACGGTCATCGTGGGCTTTTGACACTAGTCCTTGTTCTTAAAGTAAAATATGGCCAGCTGGGTGGGGTCGCGCAACGCTAGCTTCTCCAACATGACGCTTACATAGTTGCGGACAGTGCCTTCGCTGAGGTAGAGCGCCTCGGAGATCTCCCTGTTGGATAAACCTTCAGCGATGCAACGCAAAATCCCTGTTTCCTTATCTGTCAAACCGTCTGCCGCCACGAGCGGGACTAAAGCCGTTAACGCCAAAAACCAGCGCTCGTTTTCATACGCGGAGTAAACCATAACCGGTATGAAGGCGCACAGGGGCTGGTAAAACACGCAGGCCAAAAGAAAGACAGCGCCGGTGACGAGCCTTACTTTCTGCTTTGTCCGTAAGATCGTATTTTTGCATCCCCGTCAGTCTTATGACGGACGCTAAAAAAATCTGCCGGCGATCTCTATATACTTCGTTATTTTTCTCGCCATTTCCATCGTGATGACCGTTGTAGTGAGGCCGGCGGAGACCGGCGAATTCGGCCGGACCAAAATCGACATCACATTCTTTGCCGGGGAGGAAACCCCGCTCGTAGCCGGGCTGCGTGACGCGCTAGATGCCCAGGCAAATTTCCTGCCCCTGGAGGATGATAAAGTAGCTGTTTAGTTTTTCAATTTCTTAAATTGAGATACTTTCTTGGCTAATTTAGCTCTTTTCCAGCGTTTTTTGGTAAATATCGATAATTTTTTTCGTCAGCTGCCGGTTGTCAAATTCCTTTTCCGCCAACTCACGGCCAAATTTTTGCAGTTGCCGCAGGTAAATACGGTTTTGACTGAGCATAGCGAGGTCGAAAAAGATCGTCCTGTAGCAGGGGTCGCTACCGGCGAGCCCGCTTAAGTCCCGGTATTTTTGCTTGGCTGTGTTTTCTGGTGTGAGGATGCCCTGGTAAGTACGCCCTAGGATGAGGGCGACGTTGCCGGCGGCTAGTCCTTCAATAATAGTGCGACCAGTGCCGACTACGATGTGCGTCTGGGCCAGAAGTCTGTCGACTTCGTTCGTCCAGCCAAGGTAGGTGGCTTTACTGCTTGGCGGTTTTTTGTTGGCGGCTACGTAAAACTCTACGCCTTCCAGCAGGTCCACTGCTTTGCAGAATTGGGCATAGCCTTTTGTTTTGCTGCTGTCAATGCGGGCCACCAGCGCGATTTTAACCGGCTCTGTTTTTTCGCCGGGCAAAAATTCTTCCAGGTCTACACCGTTGGGGACAATCTGAATTTTGTCGGCGAACTCCCGCAGGCTGTTGGCCACTCGCTGGGAAATACAGAGGATAGCGCTGGCTTTCAGTAAATAAGGAAGATATTCCTGCTGGTTTAACTCTAGCCCATGACAGGAGATAACGAAGGGAATATCCAGTCTCTCGGCCAAAGCGGCTGCTGTGTGGAAAGTAAGTGAGGAGTGGGCATGGATGAGATGGAATGTGGATCCTTTAATCTGCCGATGGAGGGCCTCCTGGTCATGGGGGTTAGTAATGACTGCCCCTAACTCAGCCATGGTCTGGCGGTGCAGCTCCAGCGTTTGGTAGGAAGGATGGCTTTCCATGACCAGTTTGGCCGTGTGCCCCTGTCGCTGCTGCTCGCGCACCAGCGTAAAAACATGGGTGGTTTGACCGGAATGAAAAAAACGGTTCAGATGCAGTACACGCAAGGGATCACCTCTTTCTACACCAGTTTATGACGCTTTGCAGACAGAGGTGAAAAAGTCAGGCCGCCTAAAACGGCGGCCAGGTAACATTTATCTTAAAACTTTGCCGGTAATTAAGAGGGGCTGTTTTAACGCATAAACCCGATAAACATTTGTGTTACAAAGAGCTGGCGCCCCACCTGCGCCACGCCGATTCCCGTACGGCTGAAGCGAGGGTTAAGCAGCGTACGGCGATGCGTGTTGCTATTCACAAAAAGCTGTACCGCATTGGCTGGCGTCGTGGTTCGGGCGATATTTTCACCGGCGAAGTTATAGCGTATGCCGGCAGCACGCATCATTTCAAACGGTGAGCCATAAGTGGGTGAATGATGAGCAAAATAACCGTTGCTTGCCATATCTTGGCTCTTTCGCCTGGCCAATGCCACTAAGGCCGGGTCAAGCGCAAGAGGGGCAAGCCCACGGAGAGTCCTTTCTGTATTAATAGCGGCGAAGATATGTTGCTCAGCAGGTGTTAAAGTAGTATGTACAGAGGAGCCCTGTTCAACGGGAAGGGGTGCCTGTTGCTGCTGCTGTTGCTGCTGGAGCTGGGCGAACCACGCAGGCTCGGGCCAACGGGGAATGGAGGCGAAAGCAGTCCCGTGGAGAATGAAGATAAGTAGGGTGGAGAGAAGCAGCCTGGCAAAAAACATCATAAACTATTCCTCCTTGCTCAATTTTTGGCATCATAATCTTATCAGTAAGACAATTGAGCCGTCAAACACTGACAGGACAGGCTACCCGCTTTTATTAGCGGATAACTTGTCCTGTTGTCGTTGGCAGTTATGTTGCCTGCCCAAAAGGACTAGTTCTTGTCGGTTGGGTTTTTCTGGACGAATTCGGAAATTTTTTCCCAGAGGCTCTTCGGGCGCGCGAGTTCGGTCTCCTGTTCTTTTATTTTGGCTTGCAACTCCAGGACCAAAGCTTGGCTTTCAGAAAGTTTGCCGCGTAGGGAAATTAATTCAGCCTGATATTTTCTTTTTTCTGTTTCAGCGTGAGTTATCTTGTTTTGTAGCTGTTCGCTCTGTGCATTAATGGTAGCCAGTTCCGCCTCCCTGTTCTTTAGGTTTTCTGTCAGCCTTTGCGCTTTTTCGCCCAACTGCCTGATTTGTTCATCCCACCTGTGGTGCTGTTTATGCTGACTTTCCTGTGAACGCTCCAGCATTTGCCGCAACTGCGTCAGGGATGTTTCTTTTTTGTGTAGAC
>Ga0208610_100581_pt1 | contig 11963 bp, 9 predicted proteins | sample SubbioR11Jul_8A2_FD_184815 | JGI IMG/M metagenome (GOLD analysis project Ga0208610, IMG submission 184815) | Serpentinite rock and fluid subsurface biosphere microbial communities from McLaughlin Reserve, California, USA - CR11Jul_8A2 (SPAdes) | ecosystem: Environmental > Terrestrial > Deep... | reverse complement strand
CGAGGCGGCGGCCGAGCTTGTAGATGAGCTGAACAGCCGCAGCCGGGTCAAGGCCCGCCTGGAGGCCATGCTGGGCGTGCTGCCCAGCTACACCGCGCTGGGCATGGCCAGCCTGCTGCCGCACCAGCGCCTGGCCTACAAGGGCAACGCCTCGCTGGACGTGACGGTGGATGGCCAGCCGTCGTCGACGCTGGAGCAGCGCTCGGCCATCCTGGCGGCACACGGCGGCGTGGCGATTGGCCGCGACGCGTTGATGGAGAAGGGCAAGGACAAGGGCCGCGAGTTCGTCAAGCCGCACAAGGTCGTCTACATCTATCACGACCTGATCGACATGATCGGCGACAAGCGGGGGTCCGAGACCAAGACCTTCGAGGCGACGGCGAATGCGATCAAGGAGCTGTCGGAGCTGGTGAGCTTCATCGTCAACAACCTCAACGGCTCCACCATCTTTGTGACGGCCGACCACGGTTTCATGTACCAGGAATCGGCTCTGGACGAGGCCGACCGGCACACCGTGGAAGAAGGCATGCCGGGCGTGTTGAAGCCCAAGAAGCGCTACATCCTGGGCCGCGGCATGTGGCCGATGCAAAACGCCTGGGCCGGCAACACGGCCACCACGGCGGGCACGGATGAAGGCACGGGCAGCCTGGACTTCCTGGTGCCGAAGGGGGCCGGGCGCTTCCACTTCGTCGGCGGGGCGCGCTTCGTGCATGGCAGCGCCATGCCGCAAGAGATCGTCGTGCCGGTGATCGTGGTGAAGGAGAGCGACACCGAGAAGGCCAAGACGCGGCAGGTGGAGGTGAGCTTGCTCGGGTCCAGCAACAAGGTGGTCACGAACAAGCAGCGCTTCGAGTTCATCCAGACCGAAGCGGTGTCTGAGCGCGTGTTGCCTGTGACGCTGCTGCTGTCCATCCGCGACGGCGACCAGTCCATCAGCGACGAGCAGATCCTGACCTTCGACAGCACTTCACCGATGCTCGACGAGCGCAAACGCTCGGTGATGCTGACGCTGGCCGCCGGCAGCTACGACCGCACGAAAGACTACTTCCTGGTCGCGCGCGACGCGAAGACCAAGGCCGAGGCCTGGCGGGCGCCGCTGCGCATCGACCTGGCCTTCAGCAATGACTTTTAGGGGCCACCATGGCTGACGACACCGCACAGGCCAGTTCGACATCCACCGCCACCATCGACCCGGGCCTGGACAAGCTGCTCAACGAGCGCTTCGCCGGGCGCGTGGTGCGCAAGGACCTGACCAAGCTCATCAAGGAAGGGGCCAACGTCCCCGTCTACGTGCTGGAGTACCTCCTGGGCATGTACTGCGCATCGGACGATGCCGAGACCATCCGCGCTGGCCTGGTCACGGTCAAGAACGTGTTGGCCGAGAACTACGTGCGGCCGGACGAGGCCGAGAAGGTCAAGAGCAAGATCCGTGAGCGCGGTTCGTTCAAGGTGATCGACAAGGTTACCGTGAAGCTGAACGAGAACCGCGACGCCTACGAGGCGCTGCTGTCCAACCTGGGCATCAAGAATGCCGAGGTGCCCGACTCCTACGTGCGGCAGTTCGAGAAGCTGCTGGTGGGCGGCATCTGGTGCATCGTGACGCTGAACTATCGGTTCGAGGAGAACCAACGCACGTCGCCTTTCGTGGTGTCGGACCTCAAGCCGATCCAGATGCCGAACATGGACATGGAGGAGCTGTTCGCTGGCCGCAAGGGGTTCACCGAAGAGCAGTGGATTGACGCGCTGCTGCGCTCGACCGGCATGGAGCCCACCTGCTTCAAGGAACGGGTGAAGTGGCACCTACTGGCGCGGATGATTCCGCTGGTGGAGAACAACTACAACCTGTGCGAGCTGGGGCCGCGCGGTACAGGCAAGAGCCACATCTACAAGGAGATCAGCCCGAACTCCATTCTGGTGTCCGGCGGTCAGACCACGGTGGCCAACCTTTTCTACAACATGAGCGCCCGCAAAGTGGGCCTGGTGGGCCTGTGGGACGTGGTGGCCTTCGACGAGGTGGCCGGCATCAACTTCAAGGACCAGGACGGCGTCCAGATCATGAAGGACTACATGGCCTCAGGCTCGTTCAGCCGCGGCCGTGAGTCCATCAACGCCAGCGCGGCGATGGTCTTCGTCGGCAACCTGCCGCAGGGCCAAACCGTGGAAACGCTGGTGAAGACCAGCCACCTGTTTGCGCCGTTCCCGGACGTGATGATCGACTCGGCCTTCTTCGACCGCTTCCACGCCTACGTGCCCGGCTGGGAGATTCCGAAGATGCGGCCGGAGTTCTTTACCGACCAGTACGGCCTGATCGTCGACTACCTGGCCGAGTGGGCGCGCGAGATGCGCAAGCGCAGCTTCGCCGACGCGATCGACAAGTTCTTCAAGCTGGGCAACAACCTCAACCAGCGCGACACGATCGCCGTGCGGCGCACGGTATCCGGCCTGTTGAAGCTGATCTGCCCTGACGGCGCCTACACCAAGGACACGGTGCGCAAGTGCCTGGAGTACGCACTGGAAACGCGCCGGCGCGTGAAGGAGCAGCTCAAGAAGATCGGCGGAATGGAGTTCTACGACGTGCACTTCTCCTACATCGACCTGGAGGACATGCAGGAGCGCTTCATCTCCGTGCCGGAACAGGGCGGTGGCGGCTTGATCCCCGAAGGACGCCTGGCGCCAGGCGTCCTGCACACCGTCGCCATGGGTGACGGCGGCATGCCCGGTGTCTACCGCATGGAGATCCAGGCCATGGCCGGCGGCGGCAAGCTGTCGGTGTCGGGTCCCGTCACCCGTGAGCCGGTGCGCGTGGCCTTCGACTACTTCAAGGCCAACGCCGGCCGCGTGAGCGCATCGATCCACCCGACGGAGCGCGACTTCCACCTGCACATGGTCGAACTGCAGACCGCCGGGACGCCAGAGGCCTTGACCCTGTCCAGCTTCATCGTGCTGTGCTCAGCCGCGCTGGGCAAGCCCTTGCAGAGCCAGATGGTCGTCATGGGCGATATGTCGCTGGGCGGCACGATCACGCAGGCCAGCAACCTGGCGGAGAGCCTGCAAGTGGCGTTTGATGCCGGCGCGAAGCGGATCCTCCTACCGATGTCGAGCGTGACGGACATCCCGTCAGTGCCGGGGGAGCTGTTTGCGAAGTTTCAGACCAGCTTCTACTCGGATCCGGTGGATGCGGTGTTTAAGGCGTTGGGAGTGGAATAGCCGGCAGGTTGCGAGTGGGTCGGGGTCATCTACAAGCAGGCAGAGCCAGCTAGGGAGAGCGTGTGCGAGCAGATATGTACATTGAAGCGGTGCTGCGGAAGTGCGAGCTTTTCTGTTCGTGCTCACTTTGGCCTCGCGAACCCCAAATCAGACCCCGTGCTTGGTTGAACAACTTTGAAGAACACGAAAGGCCTGTCGCGGCCGTACTGTTGGACCACTTCGTGTTCTTTGGAGGTGTGGCCACAGATCAACTCCTCTCTCACTCCCTCCGCAGAATTGCTGCAGCCGTCCGCCAGCATCGCGGTCCCGTTGGTCTGGACGCTTACTTGCGGAACGTGATCTTCACACCGGTACTTGGGGAAGATCCGAACCCAACGGATTCCGGGCAGCTGTTCTGCAGAAAGGTTAGGCAGCTGCTTGGCTTTAGTGACGATCGCTTTGTACCACTGGCGCGCGCGCATCAGCTGGCTATAGCAGGGCGTCCAATAGTCCTTCTCGATGACTTCATCGGATCGGGCGATCAGATGGCGAGAACTTGGGAGCGTCTATCAGAAACAGGCGCTTCGTTTGCGTCAATTGCCCAGCAGCAGGCATTGGATGCGTCATACGTGGCGCTCGTAGGTACTGCGCGAGGTTGCCAGAGGCTGAGTTCGGATCTTCCAAACTTGCGCCTCGTCGTAGCGCACGCGCTTGATCAAACCCAGTCCATCAGGAGTATTCCTTCAAATCCACTGATGCCCGATATCGATGACATTCCAGGTCGCGTTGAGGCGTTGTTAGAGCGATATCACGGCGGGCTGTCGCTTCCTGCATATTTATCTACCGTCCGCCAAAGGAAGTATGGCTACTCCGAGCTGGGTCTGCTGCTTGCGTTTGATCACTCCGTGCCCGACGCGACAATCCCTCTACTTTGGGCAAATGGTCCGGCCGATTGGACTCCGCTAGCGAGGCGCGCATGAAAACATCATCTATCTCTGATTTCTTCTCTGACTATCGCGCTGAGTGGCCGCTTCAAGACTTTGGATCACTCTTCGTTCGGCCGCCTTACTTTCAGAAGCTGGAAATGTTGCGGCCTTGCCTCTTGATAGGCGGCAGAGGCACGGGCAAGACAACTGTCTTGAAATCCCTCAGGTTCGACTCCGGCAGCTTGGATTCAGAAGATTTGGTGCATAGCGATCAGACTACTCGACCATATCTTGGAATATACCTGCGGATGAACAAGAACAGAGTCCGAGCGTTCGCTAGTAAGGAAATACCGCCAAGCCAAGCCGATCGGTCATTTGCTCACTACTTCAACATCCTCGCCGGGCAAGAACTCTGCAGGCTGGCAATGTCGCTGGTGACCGCTGGGCATGCATCAGTAACTGGAGAGGCTCTCGGCCGCGTAGCAGCTTCCTTTGGAATACAAGGCTACATCGCTAATGTTGAAGAACTCTTGAATGCGCTCGAAACGAGTTTGATTCAGTTGGAGCTTTGGGTAAATAACGGTGGACGTGGTGATTGCCCGAACTTCTCAATGCCAGAGGCCTCATTGAGGCACTTTGTCGAAGCGCTGAGTAGGGCGGGCGCCTTGGGTGAACATCAAATATTTTGCTGCATTGATGAGTATGAGAACCTTTCGGAATCGCAGCAAGGTATCCTGAACACGTACCTTAAGCATTCCGAGCCGCCGCTGTCCTATAAGATCGGAATTCGACGCGGTGGATTGAAGACCAGAAATACAAGCGACAACTTAGATCAAATCTCGACGCCGGATGATTATGCCGAGATTGACATTAGAAATGAAAGCTTTTCAACGTTCGCCCTTGAGGTATTGGAGCATCGACTAGCGAGAGCGCGAGAGAACGGAATTCTCGTTGGAGTCGCCACCGAGTTTCTCCCTGACATGTCGTTTGAGTCTGAAGCTCTGGCTCTGGGCTGTGACCGTATTGCAGACGAAGTTCTGAAGGAGCTTGCTGAAGTCGACAAGGACATCTCAGATTGGGCCAGAAGTATCCCGGCGACGAGACTTTACTTTTTAAAGTATTGGAGTGAGAGCGGCAATGGGACCGTCGTAGAGATGGCCCGAGACTGGCTTGCGCGGCCAGAGCATTGGGAAACACGATTCTCCAATTATGGATTTGCAAGCTTGTTTTGGCTTTCAAGAGGTCGAAAGGGCGCACGCATTCGAAAATACTACTCCGGCGTCGACACTTTCATTCAACTCGCTTCTGGCAACATCCGCTATTTCCTGGAGCTGGTGGATAGTGCAATTGGGGAGCAACTTCGAGAAAGCGGTGCCATTTCCGCAGACAAGCCGTTCGTCGTATCGCCCAAGGCTCAGACATTAGCTGCCCGGGCGGTTGCAAAGCGTAGGTTGGATCAGTTAGAAGGCCTCAGCGAGCGAGGTGTCGAACTGAAGCGGTTGGTACTCGCCGTCGGCAAAGTGTTTTTCGAACTTGCCCGCGACCCAGCCGGTCGCGCTCCGGAGCAAAACTCATTTGTTCTCTCTGGGGGGGGCGAAACCAGAGAGCAGGTGGTTCAACTCTTGGCAGATGGTGTTGCTCATCTCGCATTCGAGTCTGATCCCAGGACTAAGCTCACTTCATCGTCAGAACTTCGTGATGAAGAGTACCGACTGCACCCAATATTTTGCCCGTTTTTTGAGTATTCGCATCGTCGCAAGCGCCGAATCACTATTGATCCCGAAGATATCCTTCAGTTGCGCACCTCGCCCGGGCGTGCGATTTCAGCAATGACTGGAGTTAAGCGCGAGCAGCTTCCCGCAAGAGACCTACCGGAGCAGCTCGCGATGTTCGGCGACTTCTTTGAGGGCTAACACCGTGCTTGCGTATGGATCGCCCGAGTGGACTACGACGCGTGTGAGGGGGCTGCAGTGGAGGGACTTGCCAAACCAGGCTAGATTTGTCTTTGCTTTGGATGAGAGAGAAGAGCGCGCGAATCCTCAAATCTGGCGTGATGGATTAGTTGCGGATCCATCGCGATGCATTCCCATAGTTTCGACGACGCAATCGTCGATGACGGTAAAGTTGGCCGGGAGTGATCGAACAGTTGGACTTACTGACTGTACAGCAATTGCCGATGTAATTGGGACGGAGCTTGTCTTCATTGACGTTTCGGGGTTGCCCCATTCAGTTTGGGCTCCACTCCTACGTACGGCGATCATGTTCTCAAAAACCGTGCGGCTGATGTACTTCGAGCCCGACTCGTATCGCTATCACGCTAGCCCGTCATCGGTGAGTCTGTTTGATCTGAGCTCATCGTTCCTTGGAGTCCAGCCTCTGCCTGGGTTCGCAAATCTCTTGGGGCCACGTGATGAGACTTCTGCAGTCTTTGTAACGTTCTTGGGGTTTGAGGGATCACGATCGCGTCAAGTCGCCATGACCCTGGATCCGATGCCGAAAGTTATTCCTGTGCTCGGACTGCCAGGTTTTAAGCTTCACTACCCGCAGTGGGCCTTGGCGTGCAATCAGGAGTTTTTGGAAGAAAATGGTTCCGAGTCGCGGCTGAGGTATGCTGCCGCGAGTTGTCCGTTCGAGGCTTATGCGGTCTTGTCCGAGATTCGTCGCGATAATCCGGGGTCATACATTTATCTTGCACCTATTGGCACCAAGCCGCATGCGATTGGGGCCGTTCTTTTCGCGCTAGACAACCCGAAGGACACAGAAATAATGTTCGATCACCCAGTCAAGAGTGCGGGTCGGAGCACTGGGGTCGGAACGATAAATATCTATCAAATCAAGGGCTAGTTGGTGAATCTTGCTCTTGATCAATACTTTACTCCTCCTGCTTTGGCGGCAAAGGTGGCGTCGGTAGTCGCCCCATTCGCGCCAAGAAGAATTGTTGACAGTAACTGTGGACGAGGCGAACTGCTTACTGCATGCCAAGCGCTACATCCTCGCTCAAGTTTCTACGGGATTGATATTGACGCAACAGTGATTGATCGCTTGACAGACGAAAGGCCGGAATGGCAGCTGCATCATGGTGACGCTCTCACGACAGAGGCGTGGACTGCGCTTGGTAAGAGTTCTTTCTGCGCGGCGACCCTCAATCCGCCTTTCAGCCTCCGGGGAAAGAAACTGCTGACCGTCAGATGTGGTGGTGTCGACCTTCAGGCTAGCCCAGCGCTCGCGCACGTACTTTCGGCCATTGAGCGTGGGCAGCCGAAGGTAATTGCAGCGATCTTGCCTGAGTCATGCGCCGGATCTGACTTAGATCGCTCTGCACGCCGGTTCATTGACAATGTCTACGAAGTCAGTATTGTGGAGCGAGTTGGTTCAAGTACCTTCTTGGGCGCATCCGCGAATTCATTCATTGTACGGATGGTCAGGTCGAGCAAGGGGTCGGCAGCAATTTCATCTTCTACTGCGGTTGAAGTTTCTTGTCCTCTAGAGGTTGTTCGGGGGGGTATTCCTGTCTTCCAGCGGATTAAGCAAGAGAATGGATTGCCGTTTATTCACTCCGTGGATCTTCGAGGTATTAATGCCGCCAGGATGGATAGACTTGAAAAAGTTCAGGCAATTCGCCGAGGAGTGATTCAGGGGTACTTTGTCCTATTTCCGCGTGTTGGACTACCTTCGAGGAGTGGCCTGAAAGCTGTTCACTTCAAGAGGCCAGTGCAGCTATCTGACTGCGTCATGGGCGTCCGATGCCTCGATAGAAGCCATGCCGATCGTGTGGCGGGAGTACTTGAATCAAGGTTTGACGAGTTCTCTGGCCTTTACAGGGGTACCGGCGCTAGGTATGTCACTGTTGCATCAGTGAAGGCATGGTTGGCATCGAACTCAAGCGCGCTGCTTGCCGCGAGCTAGCAGGCTGTTGAAAAACCAGCCAGGGCAACCCGTCGCGATGCAAGCCACCTATCGGTGCCGGACTCAAGGTCCCTTTCCAAGGGCTGCCTTCCCGGGAGCTGCATCGACAACTGGCGCACTTGATAGCTGGGCTTCATGGCGGCGCACCTCAAAAACGGCTCTTCAACAGCCTGCTAGTCAGGACTGAACGGTGGTGCCTCTTCGGTACTGCGGGTGGTGGTCCCCCCGTCCTTCTGGCAGCGCACGATAGCGAACGACGCCGCCGGCATGCGCGGACGCCGAGAGCCGGTACAGCAGCCGCTTGATCGCAAAGCGCGACAGCAGGAGGTTGTAGTTCTCGCCCGTGCTGCGCGACCGATTCAGCAGACGGGCGAGCACCGAAGCCGAGCGGTCCGCGCTCATCCAGTCATCGCCTCGAGGTAGGGGCGCATCACGTTGGTCATGCGGTTGACCTTAGCGTAGCGCCACAGGTCATCCATCGTCACTTTTCGCAGCTGCCAGGCCTCGCGCAGGGCATCGAGCGCCACGTCGAGGCCCACCTTGCTACGCAGCTTGAAGCAGTCGGTGATGGTCTTGGCCAGGCTGTAGACGCGGACCGGTGCGCCGTCCAGCACGACGGTTTCGATGCCCTCGGTGAAAGCCTCGCCAGACAGGCGGGTGACGCGCAGGGCAACTTGGGCGCCTTTCGGTGCGTGCGTACCGGCCGGCAGCGCGATCCAGACCTCGAATGGAGCCTGCACACCGATGCCGTGGATCTCCAGGGCAGAGAGCAGGCACACCACGGCCCTGGGTGCCAGCAGGGTCACCTCGATCACCGACTGGTGCGCGCTCGGTGATCCATCGGCGCCGGTATAGAGCCCGCGGCCGACGCGACGCACCTGGCCGCGGGCAGCCATACGGGAGACCGTACGCGCAGGGATGCCCGCCGCGGTCAGCTCGCGCGCCGATACGGCGGGCTGCTTCGCGGCGAGGTGCAGCAGCTTGGCGGCATGGCTTCGGGCAGGCATGCCAGCATGGTAGCAAAGTGCACTACTTATGTGCAAGTAATGCATTCTATGGCCATCATGCGAGAGCCGTCCGGGAGGCTCGCTCTGCCTGAGTGGGCGCCGTCCTGGACGAATGGGTGCGCGGTTGCGGGAGAGGAGGCATCGGCTCACCGGACCGACGCCACGTCCAGACCGGGGTGTCACCAGCGGCGTTAGTTTCCGGGCCTGGCGAGGACTCGTCGGCATCAGCAGGCCCGATGAACAGCATCGGCGGCGACCCTTCGCAGTCGGTGAGCACGACGCTCGCGACCCGGTCGCTCCGGCCGAGGTTGTAGTGCAGGCCCTTCACAAAGCAACGGGTCTCGCCGACGAGGCGATCGAGAAGCTGCTTCTCGAACCCGTCGGCAACCGGGAGCCACTGGCGCGTCACGGGCATCAGGCACAGCTCCTGGATCGCCGGAACGCCGGCACGGCCCACGCCGAATGTCGCCATCATCACCATGTGGATGTCGTCGCTGGCGCCCCACAGGGCCAGCTCCAGCTCGAAGCGCCGCCCGAGTCGCCGGTACAGCTGCTCGTCGATGGCGAAGGCCTGGTCGGGCATGTGCTTGACGACCGCCTTGAAGCCGTAGCGCGCGGGCACGATCTCCTTGACCTCGCCGATCAGCAGCATCAGGTGTTGCGCTTTCCCGGGTACGCCGACCGCGTGCTGCCACTGCGCCAGACGCCGCGCGTTGATTGCCTCTCGCTCGGCGATGGAGAACGGCTCCGGCACATAGAGCCGGTCGCGCAGCGCGTCGCCGCGCGCGAGCATGTGCTCCGCAGCCTGAAGCAAATGCCTTCGCACCGTGGCCCAGGTCCGCTTGCCGGCGAAGCCGGGATGCCAGCGCGTCAGCTCGGCTTGGTCCCAGAGATAGTGCAGCAGGCCCCGCAACGAGAGCTTGTTCCCAGAGGAAGATACGCTGTCACTCTCGCCGCCGGCCGGCGGCATGGTTGATCGGCCGGGCATCTTGGCCAGCGGGAAGTCCAGCTTCAGCGTGGTCTCGCCGGTGGCCGGGTCCTCGGTGATCGCGCCGCCCAACACCTGCCCCAGGCCGGAGAACTCTGCCGGCGGTTCGTAGGACGGGCAGTCAGGTGCGTGATGACTGCCTGTGTCCGGCATGCGCTTGACGATGTAGCCCTCGCCGAGGCGCGCCACGTACATCTCGACGCCTTCGGCCAGGCACAGGCAGCGGGGACGCTGGTGGGCCGCGTGTGCGTCGGCGACGGCATCCGCGAAGCCTCTCGCCCCGGTCTCGAAGCGCCGGCCGCCGATTTCGTAGACCGCAGATGGCGCCGTGATGCCGTGGTCCGAGTTATCCAGCATCTTGGCCTCATCGCGCCGGCGTTGGTGCGGCGCGGTCGCGGGTGCGCTGCATCTCGGGCGTCGGCATGACGACAGGCCGCTGCGACGGAGCCGCCTTGTCGTAGACCTTGACCTTTGGCACCTGGCCGTCGCGGATGCGCTGTGCGAGCTTCTCGGTCGCGGCGGCCATCACGGCCGCGCGCTGTTTCTCCGGCACCTTCTTGGCGACCAGCACCGCCTCGATGGCGGCGAGCACGGCCTTGCGGCCACCGCCGCCGCGGGCCGAGGCCTTGTCGGTGGGCGCTGCCGCCGCCGCACCAGCGTCGCGGGCCGGCTCGATGCGGTTGACCAGCCGGGCTTCGCGCTCGCGCTTCAGCACTTCCAGGTCACCCGGATTCGGTTCATAGCCCAGCGTCTTCACGCCGCGCACGGAGGCTTCGAGCCAGACCATGCGCTTGAAGTCCTCGTTGCCGGAGACGCGCAGCGCCTTCCAGTTGCGGGCCTCCGCCACGTCGACCATCGAGCGGGCGACCGAGGGGCTGTTGGTGTCGGTGGCCAGGCGGAAGGTCGACTCGGTGAAGGCCACGCGTGAGGTGTCGCCGCGGAAGCGGTACTCGGTGCGGCCGATGGTCACTTCGCCCATCGTCACCGGTGCGCGCTTGATGATGTAGCGGTCCATCAGGGCGGCTTCGAGGCGGGCCACGAGGGCTGCGCGCTCGGCCTGGGCATCGATCTTCGCGATGGCCTTCGCATCGACCTGCTCGGGCAGTGCAGGTGCCTTGGCGGCGCCTGGCATCGGGACCACGTTTGTGGCCTCGGGTATCTCGTCACGCGCCGGCAGAGGGTCCAGGGGCCGTTCCGGCGCCGCCGGGCGTTGCAGGCCGCGTTGCCACTCCCCGTCGACCTTTTGGATCGGCGTGCGCTTGCCGTCCTCGGCCACCGCGACGATGCGCGTACTGCCGACTTGATCGGCCTTGGCCACCATCTCGGGGAAGGTGTTCGCGCGGTACGTGACCTCCGCGAAGGGATCGCGCATCTCGTAGCGTTCGCCGGCCGTGTCGGTCGGCGTCTGGAACCGCTCGATCGCCACGGGTGCGCGATTGGCGGGCTCGACGGTGCCGCCCTGGGCTGGCGCTGCCTTGCGGACAGGGGAGTTGTCTGCATCCATGGCTACCTCGCGATGGTGGGTTGGAAGAAGGCTCAGGGTTGGGCTACTGCGGTCGTGGTCAAGGCAACCGGCAGTGCGCGGTACAGCTCGATCTCGACGCGCCGGTTCAGGTTGCGGCCACCTGCGCTGGCGTTGTCGGCCACGTGGTCGCCGGCAGGCTGATAGGTGGCGCGGATGCGTGCCGGGTCCACGCCCGCCGCCACCAGGTAGTCGCGCACCGCCGCTGCGCGCTCGCGGGCGATGCGGCTCTCTGCCGGCGCGTCGCTCGTCCCATCGGTGCGCCCGCGCAGCAGGACGAGCGGCGATGTCTTGGCATCCTCAACCAGGGCGGCGGTCACGTCGGGCGGGATGGCGACGCGCGTGCTGCCGAAGTCGAATCGCACGGTGAAGACGCTGTTGGCCTTGACCTGCTGGGCGGCTGGGGCCTGCATGGCGGCCAGCAGCTG
>Ga0208610_100580_pt1 | contig 11966 bp, 10 predicted proteins | sample SubbioR11Jul_8A2_FD_184815 | JGI IMG/M metagenome (GOLD analysis project Ga0208610, IMG submission 184815) | Serpentinite rock and fluid subsurface biosphere microbial communities from McLaughlin Reserve, California, USA - CR11Jul_8A2 (SPAdes) | ecosystem: Environmental > Terrestrial > Deep... | reverse complement strand
CCTATGGCAACCGCATGGTCCATGTCCCCGAATGTGCCGCCTGGACCTGGGATGCCCGGCCCTATCCGTTCTTTCCAGAACTCACCGATGTCTGGACCGACGGCCCGAACTGGCGGCTGGGACACTGGCTGACCGGGCGGCTGGGGGCCGTGTCGCTGGCGGCTCTGGTGCGCCACCTCTGCCTGCGCGCTGGAATGCCGGAACCCCTGATCGACGTTTCCGGCCTCTGGGGCGCTGTCGAGGGCTATGTGATCTCTGCGCTGAAGGCCCCGCGCGCCTCGATTTCCACGCTGGCGCGGCATTTCGGTTTCGATGCTGTGGAGAGCGAGGGCCGCATCCGCTTCCTGATGCGCGGCCGCATTGCCGGTCTGACCATCACGCCCGACAGCATGGTCGCCCCAGCCTCGGCGCAGGGCGACGTGATGGAACTTACCCGGGCGCAGGAAACCGAACTGCCGCAGGCCCTGAAGTGGCAGGTCGCGCGGGCCGACGAGGATTACGACGCGGCACAGGTCGAAGCGCGGCGCATCACCGTCGACACCACCCGCATCGCGTCCGAGTCGTTCCCAATGGCGATCCCGCCCGAAGAGGCTGAACGCCGCTGCCGCCGCGCGCTGATGGAAGCTTGGGTGGGGCGCGAAAGTGCCGTGTTCCGCTTGCCGCCTTCGCGTCTGGCACTGGATCCCTGCGACGTGATCCTCTTGGACCATGATGGCCGCCTGACGGAGATGCGGCTGGTGTCCATCGCCGACTCCGACCTGCGCAGCGTCGACGCCGTGCGACAGGACCGGGCGGTCTATGACTTGCCGCCGGGAGAGCCTCGACCGGCAACGCTGTCGACACCAACGGTGTTCGGCGCGCCGGATGTGATCCTGATGGACCTGCCGCAGCTGCGCGAGGATCAACCTGCGCATCGGCCCATGATCGCGGCGCATGCCAAACCATGGCCGGGCGAAATCGCGGTCTACCGCAGCGCCGCGACGGATGGATTTGCCCTGCTGACCACCTTTGGCACTCGGGCCCGGATGGGTGTGCTGGCGGCGGACTTCTTTGCCGGGCCGGTCTCGCGCTTTGATCTGGGCAATGCGCTGGTCGTCGATCTCTATTCCGGCACCTTGGAAAGCGTCACGGACATCACGCTGCTGGGCGGAGCCAATGCGCTGGCTATCGAAACCGGCGCTGGGCAATGGGAGATCGTCCAGGCGGGCGCGGCCGAACTGATCGCGCCCGACCGCTATCGCCTGACCCGATTGCTGCGCGGCCAGCGCGGAACCGAAGGGACCATGGTTGCAATGGTGCCGACCGGCGCGCGGGTGGTGGTGCTGGATACGACCATCGCCTCCCTCCCTATAGCCGAAGCCGATCTGGGTCTGCCGTGGAACTGGCGCATTGGCCCTGCCTCAAGACCTGTCAGCGACGAGACCTTTGTTGCCACCACCTTCACGCCCGAGGGCGCTGGGCTGCGGCCGTTTTCGGTCGCCCATGTCGAACAGCCGTGGCGCACCGCGCGCAGCCCCGGCGATCTGACGATCCGCTGGACACGCCGGTCGCGGTCGCTGGCCGCCGACACCTGGGGCGCGGGCGATGTGCCTTTGGCCGAGGACAGCGAGGCCTACGAGGTGGAAATCCGAGATGGCGGGGTGGTCAAGCGCACGTTGACCACCACGACGACCAGCGTCCTCTACACGGCGGCTCAGCAAACCGCCGATTGGGGCGCACCCCTCGGCCCCGGCCAATCCCTCGCCATACGCATCTACCAGCTCTCGGCCCTGATCGGCCGGGGTGCTGGGCGATCCGTCACCCTCACCTTCTGAAAGCGCATCCCCAGAAAGACGGAAACATGTCCGACATCACCACCCACCTCCTGCTGCCCTATATCCTGGCATCGCAGGCGCAAAAGCATGTCACCCACAACGACGCGCTGCGGCTCCTGGACGCGATGGTGCAGCTTTCAGTGCTGGATCGAGATCTGACCGCCCCGCCCGCCAGCCCGGCCGACGGCGACCGTTATCTCGTGGCTTCCAGCGCCACCGGCCTCTGGGCAGGTTGGGATCTGAATGTGGCTTTCTGGATCGATGGCGTCTGGATGCGTCTGGTGCCCCGCCCGGGATGGCTGGCATGGATCGCCGATGAAGCCGCCCTTGTCGTCTGGAACGGCACGTCCTGGGATTTGGTCGGCGAACCGGTGGATGTGTCGGATGCCATCTTCAGCCTGGTGAATGATGCCGACCCGACCAGGAAGGCGCTGTTCTCCCTCTCGGGCATCACCACCGGCACGACCCGAACCTTCGCGTTGCCGAACACATCGTCGGAACTGGCAATCCTCGCAGGCACCCAGACGTTTACCGGCAACAAGACCTTCTCTGGTTCACTGACCGCGTCGGGCGCCGTGTCGATCACTGGCACGCTGACCGCTTCGGGAACCGTCACGGTTTCCGCTGCGGCGGCCTCGATCGGCACGGCCATCACCGCTGCAACCTATGGGATGGGCATCGGGGTCAACCCTTCCGGCGTGACCAAGACCCTGAACCTCGGGACGGGAGGGGCTGCAGGGTCAACGACGGTCATCAACATCGGGTCCGCCTCGGCTGGGGCTGGTGGAACCACGGTCGTGAACACACCTACGGTCACCTTCGCCAATGCTGTGACGCAGGTCGGGATGCCGCAGGCCAACCTGACGGCCCAGCTGCTCGGACTCGGTGGGGCTACCGCCGACAGCTTCAACCGTCTGTCGATGAACACCCCAGCTGTGCTGCTGAACAACGCTGGCGCCGGGATCGAGGTCACCGTCAACAAGGCAGCGGCCGGGAATGATGCGGCCTTCGCCTTCAAGACCGGGTTTTCTGCTCGTGCCCTGATCGGCCTTCTGGGCAACGACAACTTCAGCTTCAAGGTCAGCCCGAACGGGTCGACGTTCTTCGATGCCATCGTGGTGGATCGCACCAATGGCCAGGTGGAACTGCCGCAGCCCACCGTCCTGCCGGGGCTGAACGCCGCCCCCACCCCTCCGCCCATTGGCAAGGCATCGGTTTACGCGCGCAACCGCGCCGGGGCGCCGTGGATCGATGTGATGCGCCCCTCCGGTCGGGACTTCCCTTTGCAGCCGCATTTTGGTGTCAACCGCATCGCCAATTGGTCGCCGTCGATCACGACCACGATCACGACCGAGGGTCTGCCGATCACCAACGTCGGCACTGTCTCGCACCCCACACTGGCCGCCACCAACCTCGCAGCCTCCATGCGGCGCTGGCGTCTCACCTCGGCCGCTGTCGTGAATTCAGCCGCCGAACAATTCTCCGCAGGCTGGGCCTGCTGGCGTGGCAACGCGGCTGGTCTCGGCGGTTGGACCTTCGTGACACGCCTTTCGCTGACGACCCTGCAGGCCACCGGCATGGGCTTCTTCGGCCTCTACGGTTCCATTGCCGCGCTGGCCGTCAACCTGACGCTGGCTGCAGTGATAAACGCGGTAGGCATCGGGTTCCAGCGCGGCACCCATGCCAACTGGCAGTTGGTGACCAATGACGGCACCGGCGCGCCGACCCTCTCCGACATGGGTGCGCCCTTTGCCATCGCGCTGGGCGGCGTGCTGACCCTGTTCATCGCGGCCCCACCGAACGGCAGTTCCGTCTGGGTGCGGGCGGTCAACGAGGTCACGGGTGCTGTCTTTGAGCAGGAGATCACCGCCGATCTGCCCGCCAACACGCAATTCCTGTCACCGCGCCTGTATCTCAACACCGGCGCGACAGCCGCCGCCGTCGCCTACGACTGCGCGGGCCTCTATCTCGAAACCGATTACTGAAGGGACCATCATGACAGAACGCACCACCATCCTGCAGGAGGTCGGCCAGGCCTTCCGCGAAAACGGCCTGACCGCTGCCATCACCGCGCTGGTCGGCGGCAGTCTAGCCATCGCCGCCACCGTCACCCGCAAGGCATTCACCAACGAGGCGATGCTGGAACGCCTCGACCGGGAACTGCACCTCGAGCGCGAAAGAACCGACAAGCAGCGCGCCGATGACCGCAAGGCCGATGCGGACCGGCTGGAACGCATCGAGACCGACATCCGCGCCATGCGCGATGCGACGTTCGAGGCCTTCCAGCGCGGCCGCACCGACTGAAGCACTCCCACCACCACCACCACTGACCTGTCCCCCACCCGCCCTTGAGGCGGGTTTTGCATTTCTGGAGACCATCATGCCGACCACGACCTATGCCCATTTCCGTGACGTGCCAGAAGCTGCCTGGCGCTGGCCCAGCTTTTCTCCGGCCGAGATTGCCTGCCGAGGCACCGGCGCGATCAAGATCAACACCGAGGCCATGGACAAGCTGCAATCCCTGCGCAACCGCCTCGGCAAACCGCTGATCGTCCGCTCCGCCTATCGCAGCCCCAGCCACAACCGCGCCGTCGGTGGTGCCCCGGCCTCCAAGCACATGCTGGGCACGGCTTTCGACATCGCCATGTCCAACCATGATCCGGCCACCTTTGCCGAAGCCGCCCGCGCCGTCGGCTTTCTCGGCTTCGGCACCTATCCGCGCTCGGGCTTCATGCACATCGACCTCGGGCCCGCTCGGTCCTGGGGTGAACCCTTTGCTCCCCGCGCCACGCCTTTCGTGCCGGAAATCCCGCCCGCCCGAGAGGTGTTGGCCGACAGCCGCACCCTGAATGGTGGCGGAGCGGCAGGCATCGCGACCGTCGGTGCCGCCGGTATCGAAGTCGCGCAAGTAGTCCTGGCGGAAACGCAATCCGCCATCCTGCCCCTGGTGCCTTATCTCGACACCCTGCGCTGGGTCTTCATCGTCGTGGCGCTGATCGGCATCGCTGTCGCAATTCACGCCCGGATCGACGACTGGAAACGGGGCAAGCGCTGATGGGTTGGATCACCGGCCTCCTCGGCAGCGGCCCGGCGCGCAAAGCGCTGGGCCTGTTGCTGGCCGCCGTCACCATTGCTCTATTCCTGCTGAACCTCCGTCGCGCTGGTGAACGTGCCGGTAGGTTGGCGGAACGCCTTTCAACATCGGAGATATCCCATGAAATCCAACGCCAGATGCTGGACGCTGCCAGCCGCCGCCCTGCTGATCGTGATGCTCTTGCTGACCGGCTGCGCGACGGGCAGTTCTGATACCCGCGCGCAATGTCCGCCCGTAGTCGAGTACACCGCCGCCGATCAGGCCCGCGCGGCCAGCGAGGTCAAGGCGCTGCCGGAGACCGCCGTCATCGTCCACATGCTCAGCGACTACGCCGTGCTGCGCGACCAGGCGCGGGCGTGTCGGTGATGCATCAGCGGGACATGCGCCGGTGCCTTGACTTTGGCCTCGAATCGACCTCCTGTGCGCCTGCGACAGGGGCGTCCGGGGATCCGGGCTGAGAAGCACCCTTTGAACCTGAACCAGATCATGCTGGCGTAGGGAGTCTGCGGTGGGTGCCTCCTTCGGCCTTTGATGGCCATCCGGTGCCCGCCACTGGCCCTTTGCGTGCAGCGGGGGACCAATATGGAAGACGCCGGAACCTACCTTGGCACAATGCGGACGACTGCTCCGCTTGTGCATAGCATTACCAACTATGTGGCCATGAACATCGCGGCGAATGTGCTGCTGGCTGCGGGGGCATCGCCCGCCATGGTGCATGCCCGCGAAGAGGTGGAGGAGTTTGCGGGCCTTGCCAACGCGCTAAGTGTGAACATCGGCACGCTGGATACGCCTTGGGCCGAGGCGATGGAGATGGCCGCAAAGGTGATGTCGGCTGCGCGCATGCCTTGGGTGCTGGATCCGGTTGGTGTGGGGGCCACGCAGTTTCGCCGGGATGTCTGCGCGCGGCTGATGGCGCTGCGGCCAACGGTCATTCGCGGCAACGCGTCCGAGATTCTTGCACTGGCTGGGCTGGGCGGCGCGGGGCGCGGGGCAGACAGCACCGATCCGGTGACGGCGGCCGAGGCCAGCGCGCGCGACCTTGCCTTGCGCTGCGGGGCGGTGGTCGCAGTATCCGGCCCTGTGGACTATATCACCGATGGTGTGCAGGCGTTCCGTGTGGCCAATGGCGATTCACTGATGCCGCGTGTCACGGCCTTGGGCTGTTCGCTGAACGGGGTGATCGCCGCGTTTCTGGTGGGCCAACCCGCCCTGCCCGCTACCGTTGCGGCGCTGGCCTACTACGGGCTGTCCGGGGAGCGGGCTGCGCAAAAAGCCAAAGGCCCCGGCAGTTTTCAGGTGGCGTTTCTGGACGCGCTTTACACCCTGTCTCCGCAGGAGGTGACCGCAGGCGCACGGGTCGTCCGCGCATGATGGGGCCGATTTATGTGATCACTGACCCCGATGCAGACCTTTGCGTTGCCGAACAGGCGCGCGCGGCGGCGCGGGGAGGGGCCGTATGGGTGCAACTGCGCGACAAGACCGCACCCGACTATGATCTGGCCGCTCTGGTGCGTCTGCTGCTCCCGGAAATGGCCGGACTGGGCGCGTTGCTGATCGTAAATGACCGTGTCGAGGTTGCGCTGGCGACCGGTGCCGATGGGTTGCACATCGGGCAGGGCGATGGCGATGTCGCGGCAATCCGCCAGCGAATGCCCCCCGGCATGATACTCGGCCTGTCCATCGAGACGGTGGCGCAAACGCGCCTGATCCCGCCGGGGGTCGATTACATTGGCGCAGGCCCGGTGCGCGCCACGCCAACCAAGCCCGACCATGCTGCCCCCATCGGCTTTGACGGGCTGGCGCAGATCGTGGTGGCCACTGCCCTACCCACCTATGCCATCGGCGGCCTGAAGCCCGGGGATGCAGGCGCGGTGCGCGCCACTGGGGCCGTCGGCATGGCCGTGGTAAGCGCCGTGACCCGCGCGCCCGACCCCGAGGCCGCAACCCGCGCCCTGCTGGCAGAATGGTGGGCGGCATGATCCCCAACATCTTGTCAATTGCAGGCTCTGATCCGTCAGGCGGCGCAGGCGTTCAGGCCGATATCAAGGCCATCTCGGCCAATGGCGGCTATGCCATGGCGGCGATCACCGCGCTGACGGCGCAGAACACCCAAGGTGTGTTCGGCGTGGAAATGATCCCGCCGGATTTCGTGGCGGCACAGATCACGGCAATCCGCGCCGATATCCGTGTGGACGCAGTCAAGATCGGGATGCTGGGTGGCGAGGCAATCATCCGGACGGTTGCTGACGCGCTATCCGGTCTAACAGCTCCCATCGTGCTGGACCCGGTGATGGTCGCAAAAAGCGGGGACCGCCTGTTGCAGGCATCTGCAGTTGCCGCCTTGCGGGCAGTTCTGGCGATGGCAACCGTCATCACCCCAAACCTGCCCGAAGCCGCCGATCTGCTGGGCGTGCCCGAGGCTTTGAGCCGCGCTGAAATGCAGGCGCAAGCCCACGCTCTGTTGGCATTGGGCGCACAGGCGGTGATGCTGAAAGGCGGCCATCTGCCAGGGGATGATTGCCCCGATCTGCTGGCCAGCGCGGCAGGCGAGATTTGGCTGCCCGGCCCGCGCCATGCAACCCGCAAGACACACGGCACCGGCTGCACACTTTCCTCTGCAATGGCCACCTTTTTGGGCCATGGCCTTTCCCTGCCCGAAGCAGCGACGTGCGCCAAGGCCTATGTCGCCCGCGCCATCGCCACCGCCGATGCTCTGACGGTCGGTATGGGCCACGGCCCCACCCACCACTTTCACGACCTGTTCGAAGGAAACAGCCCATGACACGCCCCATCTCTGATCTCACCGTTCTTGTCACCGGCGCTGGTCGCGGCCTTGGCGCCGTTATCGCCCGATCGTTCCACCGTGAAGGCGCAAGGGTCGCCATCAACTACCGCAACAGCCAAGCTGCGGCCGAGGCGCTGGCCACTGAACTTGGCCCGCGTGCCGCCGCGTTTCGCGCTGATGTGACTGACCCCGCGCAGGTGGCGGCAATGGTCGATCAGATCACGGATCACTTTGGTGCCCCGGATGTGCTGGTCCACAACGCCTTGGCAGATTTCGCCTTTAACGGCGATGCCAGAACACATCTTGACCGGCTGCGTTGGGCGGATATCGCGCGGCAGACCGAAACGGCGGTCGGTGGCACACTGAACTGCCTTACCGCGATGCAGGCCCACTGGGCGGCACAGAGCTTTGGCAGGGTCATCACGATCGGCACAAACCTGATGCAAAACCCCGTCGTGCCCTATCACGACTACACCGCAGCAAAGGGAGCGCTGCTGGCCTTTACGCGCACGGCAGCCAAGGAATTGGGGCCGATGGGCATCACGGTCAACATGGTATCGGGTGGGCTGTTACGCACGACCGATGCCAGTGCTGCCACGCCGGATACGGTGTTCGACGTCATCGCATCCCAAACCCCGCTGGGCCGGGTGACAACACCGGAAGACATGGCCGATGCGGTGCTGTTCTTTGCGTCGCCCTGGGCGCGGGCAGTAACGGGGCAGAACCTGATCGTCGATGGTGGCCTTGTGTTCGGGTAAGAGATCGCCCCAGGGTTCCAGCGCCACTGACGCTGGAACCCTGCGATCACCAAAATTCGACGCGACCAGTGAGCGTGCGCGCTCCCCCAAACGCAAAAAGCCCCCGCTTCTCAGGGGGGCTCGTCAAACGTTGAGGTGGCGTTGAGGTAAAACAGCGGGCACTATACACAAGTGTTTTTGTCGGAATCCAAGTCTTTGTTATCCAACGGTATTTTGGTTGCGGGGGCAGGATTTGAACCTGCGGCCTTCAGGTTATGAGCCAAAACCCAAGCGCATTCTAAAACCAAACGAAATCAGGAACTTACTCGGCAAGCATTTGATTTCACTGACTTTCGACCCTGACACCGGACGACATTGACCTACTCTTGGAAACAAAAAGCTCGTTTGAGAAACGTATGCGCGTTGACATAGCGTTGACATGAACATGGGCCGACCTGCCGCAAAGATAATCGCCCCACCGTCAAACTTGGCCCTAAGCCGCCGTTGGCGATGATCAACACGCGCCCCTGCCGAGCTCTCCGAAGCGGAAAGAAGCCGCAGAAACGATTCCTGCACCAGAACGCTTGGGCTTCGCCTCCAGATCAGACAATGTTAGAGCTTTGCTGTCGGTCGTCCGGAAGGTCCAAAGATGGAACATGCTGAAATCGAGGCTATCCTACTCGCAGCTCTTAATTCCCTCTATGCGGAAGAGCTGAAGACCATCCAAATTGATGTTGGCGAGCGAATGATTTGCGGCCAGCTTCGAGGTGTCCTGCAGCAATATTTTCCCGATCATTCCGTCCACGCCGAGTACAACCGCCATGGCCTTGAACCAAAAGGCATCGAAATGCCAAATGCCGACGGTGCGCCGACGACTACACGCGTGTTCCCCGATATCATCGTGCATCAACCTATGCATGATGACGCCAATCTACTCGTGATTGAGGTGAAAAAATCTACGAATAATGAGAGTGACAGTTTTGACCTTGCGAAACTCGAACAAATGAAGTTGCAACTTGGTTACCGCTACGCCGCCTTCATTCGCCTGTCGACAGGACAGAAAGCCGACATCGCCAATGTCCAAGTGACTTGGGTTTAAAAGACGCCGTAGATCCCAAACGACCAGTGTGAGCCATCAACAGACCCAAGCGGATTTTGCCCCTCCTTCAAATTGATGCCGTAGGAAAACGAACCACCAATATTCGTGCAGCATTTTAAAGTCTTAGGGGTCTGCTAGCCAAGCACCTTACTCGTCTTGCAAGAGCCTAGAGCATTCCGCAACAACATACTCCGGCACGCTTTCAAACTTATGAGGATTGAGTTGCATGACATACTCATTTTCGATGTGGTACGACTCGTTAATGAATTTTGAAATGATGTCGTCCTGATGCGCTCCTTTAATAATTCTGAAGAGTTGAATTTTTTCGTATCCAACATCAGTTCCAAAGAACTTCGCCTTCATCACAACATCGTCGTTAATTTCCTGAACTAATGTGTCGTAATCAAAGGACGGCATCAACTTTTTGATTGAGGACTCTGCATCAATTTTCTCTTGAGCACTCATATCGCGGTCTTCAGCTTTGAGGCTAGGAACCTCGCGACCATGCAGCAAACTGGCCAGTAGATTGTACTCTAAGCCAACATCGTCCATAATTTCGTAGTGCCTGCGAAGGTAGATAGATTTGATGACGTCGTCGATGTTCTCAGTAAGGACATCCTTGCAGATTTTTGCAAATGTTCGAATATCATCTCTCGTGATGGGCGTTTCCTTGACCTCGCCTTGCCTACACGAGAGAAAGGATGCTGACGGCTTCGGGTCCTGGAACTTGTGAGCCATGCTTTTAACGACGTCGATAGCTGGCTCAATGTCGTGTGTAAGCATCAAAGTTGTACGATTCCGAAGGCTACCTTTGCCTCGGAAAAGCTGATGCAGGATCGCAAATTTCTTGTTCTTGTCGAACGATGAGATTGGGTCATCCAAAATGACAATGTCGGGGTTTTCGCTTATGACCTGGTGCATGAAGAGAACCAATGCGAAAGCGTTCTTCTCACCGTAGCTTAAGTGTGTCGAGGCAGAGTTGACGAAATCTGTCAGGTCATAGTGGATAAGCTTCATCTTATAGGAATCGGGTTCAGATATGATCCGAACAGAATATTTGTAGCCCGCGGACTTCAAAAATCCATTGATGCTGTCTTGGTTTTCTTCGATGGTTTTTTTGATCTTCGCTTTGTGTTTGTTGATCTGGCCTTTAAGGTTTCCAACTTGCTCGATGAGCTTGTCTAGTTGCGCATTTATCGGATCAGTGACAGCTCGGGTCTGGTCAGAGTCGAGTTTGTCAATCATATTTAGATCAATTTTCAGGAGGGGAATCTTTTTGTCGATTTCATCCACGTCTCGAAGCGAAAAGAACGAAATATTCCTCAAACCATCCAACTGCAGGATCAACGCCTCGATGCTATTCTTTAGATCGCTCAGAAAGCTCTTTTGTGGTGCTGTCAGCTCTGTTTTTGCCTTTGTTACTTTTGCTAAGTTCTCCTGGCAAGCAGCGCTAAAATACATACCCAAACGCTCAATGACTTCCTTCAAAGTGTTGAGGTGACCGATGGTTGTCGCATCGTATTCCTTGGCGACGGCAAGCGCTGTTTCCTTTTGCTCAGGATTCGGCAATGCCGTGGCGCAGTAGGGGCAGGTGTCGCCTAAGTCAAGAAACTCTTTGCCCTTGATCTGCCACCCTATCCATTTTGATGGGTTTGCGCTCTTCACAAACATCTCGAACGGCATCAGTGCATCCGGAATATTTTCGATCTTATTTCCGGAGCCAAATGCTTTGAGCACTTTGCTGGACTTCGCGATTGAGCCATCTTTGTTTGGCTTTCCAAACGCATCGCTGAGATCTTTGAGGTCCTTAATCGTCTGCTCTATTTCCGGTCTATCTGCAAATGCCTTCTTGATGCCATCAAAGAGCTTTTCAATTTCGGCCATTGCCGTGTCATACTCGGGCGTTTTGATAAAAATATCAAAGCTGTTCTTGACAACCTCATCTTGCTGAAAGGCAAACAAATTTACGTATGCCTCATCAAAGACAAGCGCCGAACCTATTCCACCAATTCCTCCGACAGTTGGCTGCGCGGCACCTGCTTTTCCGCGATTCTTAAAAGGCACAAGCTCCGCTAAGGTGCCATCGTTGCGTGCGTGGTTAACGATTGCTTTAGCTATTGTACTCTTGCCAAGCCCGTTGGGTCCAAACTTGATGTTTAGACACCCTTTTTTTACGACGATGTTTGCGATGTCGATACTGTTGCAGTTCTCGATGACAACTTCGTAGTCGGACATGGTACCCTCAAATCTGCCTGACCCTACCGTAGAGATCGATTCCCGTCACACAAGGTATTTATTGCTTGATCGCAATGACTTCTGTGAACCCAGCTTATTCACCGAATACGCGCTTTCAGTCGGCTCGGGAGCGGGTCGGGGATGGTTTCGACCTCTTTTGCGGATTTGGGACGGCGTCGAGGGATGGCAGCGGGGTCATTCA
>Ga0208610_100574_pt1 | contig 12030 bp, 17 predicted proteins | sample SubbioR11Jul_8A2_FD_184815 | JGI IMG/M metagenome (GOLD analysis project Ga0208610, IMG submission 184815) | Serpentinite rock and fluid subsurface biosphere microbial communities from McLaughlin Reserve, California, USA - CR11Jul_8A2 (SPAdes) | ecosystem: Environmental > Terrestrial > Deep... | reverse complement strand
GCCTCCAGCTTGAACTCCAGCGTGTACTTCGCCCTGCGACGTTTGTCGTCCTGCTTGCTCATCTCTCGTGCTCCATATCTGCGATTTCATCATCAGCTATGGACTACGTTTTTCAGGGGCAAGGCCAGTGAGCGTTCAAGTTGAGCCTATTAATCCAGGGTCATGCCGTGATTCCACGCAGAGTCTCATGGCTTGATGCGAGCCTTGGCAGACCCGCCTCGAGTTGCTCCCTGACGCTGCGCAGGTCGGCGTACACGCGGTTGGGAAACTCCTTCTCGCGCAGCTCGTCCCAGACGTGCTCCTGCGGATTGAGCTCCGGTGCGTAGGGCGGAAGCCGAAGCAGTCGCATGTTCTCTGGCACGACCAAGTCCCTGGCCACATGTGAACTCGCACCGTCGACCACCATGATGATGTAGTCGTGCTGATGTGCCGCGCTGACCTGGGCGAGGAACTCGCTCATGCGCTGCGTGTTCATCTGGTATAAGTTCCTGTGATTTCGAAGCACTACACTAGCATGGCCGCATTCCCTCGAAGAGAAGCGCGCCATGTCCAAGCGGAAGACGGATGTGATCGAGAACTTTGGTGAGCGGCTTGCCAGCTTGCGCAAGGCCGCCGGTTACACGCAGGTGGAGTTCGCTGCCGAGGTGGGCATCACGCAACGCATGGTGGCCTACTACGAGGCACCGAACGCACAGCCGCCGGCGCATCTGCTGCCGCAGATGGCACAGGTGCTCGGTGTGGGCGCCGACGTGCTGCTGGGCATGGCCCAGCCGCGCAAGGTCAAGCGCCTGGCCACCAACAGCCTGGAGCGGCGGCTCTTGGCCATCGAGAAGCTGGACCCCAAGGCCAAGCGGCAGATCACTCAGCTGCTGGACACTTTCATCGAGCGCGAGAAGCTCAAGCAGCGCGTGAATGCGCAGGGAGCCTGACCATGACCACCGTGCAGATCACTTTGCCCGACGCGCTGGCCCAGGAGGCCGCGCAGGCCGGGCTGCTGGCACCCGAGAAGATCGAACGCATGCTGCGCGAGGGGCTGCGCGCTGAGCGCATCGAGCGCATGAAGGCCGCACGTGCCGCGCTGGCGGCCGAGCCGCTGGCACCGATGACGCCCGAGGAGATCAGCGCTGAGATCGACGCCTATCGCACCGAGCAGCGGCGTGCGGCTGGTTCTTGACACGAACACAGCGCTGTCGGGGCTGCTGTGGGGCGGCACGCCGGGGCGCTTGATCGATGCGGCCGAGGCCGGCCAAGTCGAGCTGGCCAGCAGTGCGGCGCTACTGGCGGAGCTGCAAGGGGTGCTCTCGCGCGAGAAGTTCGCCAAGCAGCTTGCCAAGCGCGGGATCACCGTGGCCGATGTCTTCGACGGCTATGCGGCGATGGTGACCCTCGTCGCGCCGGCCGTCATTGCGCCGACCATCACACGCGATCCGGCCGATGACCAGGTGCTGGCCGCTGCGCTGGCAGCGCGGGCCGATTTGATCGTCTCGGGTGATGCCCACTTGCTCGACCTGAAGAGCTTCAAGGGCATCGAGATCGTCACCGCCGCCGCGGCCGTCGAGCGCATCGCAGCGGGCGCATAGACCGAAGTTCCTGCAGCACCCGAGCGAGTTTTCCCATATGCGACGGGCACTTGGCGTGAGATCGGGGTACCGGCTTCTGTCTACACGCGGATCCGCTGGATCAGCCCGAGCGCGTGCTGCTGCTTCGCATTGGGCGTGGTGACGATGTCGAACGTCGGCGCCTCGGCCCCGGCGCTCGGCGCTCGGCAGGTGTTGCGCGCGATGGTGGCGAGATCGGCCATGAGAGTGGAGAAGCTGTGCAGCGGCGCCCACGCCTCGCGCATGTGCCGCTCGACGACAGTAGGCCAGCATGCACAGCAGGATATGCGCGCGCACCCGGTCGTGCGTGCGGTGGTGGATCGGGCGCACCTTCAGGTCCACCGTCTTGAGCGAGCGAAACGCCCGCTCCACGTTGGCCAGCGCCTTGTAGTTGCGCACGCAGTCGGCCGCCTCCATCTGGGCCTGCGGCACCGAGGTGCGGATGATGTAGATGCCATCCAGCGCCGCCTCGGCGGCAATCGCGTCTTGCTTGCGCGCGAAGGTGAACGACTTGTCGCCTATCGCTCGAGGCCTACCGCTCGTACTGCAGCTTCGGGCGCAACTGGTACGACACCTTCCCCACGCCGCCGATGTTCACGCCGGCGGGCTTCGGCGCGCACTGGCGGCGGCTGATGCAGGGCTTCCTCGACGAGGCCGACGCGCTGGGCGCGATGCTCGTCAAGACCGAGGACCTCGCCGGCGGCACGCTGCGCGACGTGCTGCTGGAGCGCCGGCCCTTCTTCTGGGTCCAGCACGCGCACTGGCTGTGGGTGTTGCTCGCGCTGTGCATCGTGGCGATGCTGTTCATGTGCGCGCGCCACTTCGCGCCCACCGAACGCGCGATCCAGGGGTACGCCAACTATGCGAAGGCGCTGCCCGCGTGCACGCACGCGCTGTGCTGGGCGCACGCGCGGCGAGCGTTTCTGAAGGCTGAGTCGATCGACCCGCAGCCGGTGGCGCAGGCGCTGGAGATGATTCGCGCGCTCTACGCGATCGAGCGCCAGTTGCGGGCGCTCGGGGCGAGCGAGGCGACGATTCTGGCGCGGCGCACGCAGGACAGCACGCCGATCGTGGACCGGTTCTTCGTCTGGGTGGCCGAGCAGATCGCGCAACCGGGCCTGCTGCCGCGCAGTGCGCTCGCACGCGCGCTCGCCTACGCCAAGGAGCGCGAGCCGGGGCTGCGCGAGTTCCTGCGCGATGCGTGGCTGGCGCTGGACACCAATGACCTGGAACGAGCGCTACGCGTGATTCCGATGGGGCGGCGCAACTGGCTGTTCTGCACCACCGAGTTCGGCGCCCGGCAAGTCGCCACGATCCAGACCCTGCTCGCCACCTGCCGCGCGCATGGCATCGACGCCTACACCTACCTCGTAGACGTCCTCCAGCGCGTGAACCAGCATCCGGCCAGCCGTGTCGCTGAACTCACCCCGAGGCTGTGGGCGCAGCACTTCGGCCACGACCCGCTCAGATCAGACCTCGCCCGCTGTCAATAGACGCCGCGGTTTGGACGGTTACCGTTGCGCGACGATCCGCTGCCCGCCGCCGGCGACCGGCAGCGCCGTATGCGGCGGCTCACCGAGAAGAACTGGGTCGTCTATGCCAAGACGCCGCTGGCCGGGCCGGCGGCCGTGCTCGACTACCTGGCGCGCTACACGCACGGCGATCGGTCACGAACGGATCGCCGCCGTGCGCGACAACGCCGTGCGGCTGCGCGTGCGGGGCGACGCCGGCGGCAAGAAGATCGTGCGCATCGACGGCGCCGAGTTCATCGGCCGCTTCCTGCAGCATGTGCTGCCGGCAGGCTTCAAGCGCATCCGCCACTACCACTACCACTACGGCCTGCTCGCACCGGCGCACAAGACCCGCTGCCTGGCGCAGGCGCGCGCCGCGCTGGCGATGCCGGTACCCAATCCGATCGCGCAGGACACCGCGGCGGCGTTCATGCGGCGCATGGCACGCATCGAGATCGAGTGCTGTCCGCGTTGCCACGGCTGCTGGCGCCCGATCGCGCACGCCGCACCGCTGCGCAGGTCGCTGTGGCCCCGCGCCGGGCGGCCACTGACGGCGGCGCACCGCAGGCGCCTTGAGCCAACCGACGATGCTCACGGACCTGCCGTCGCTGCCGTTGCCCTCGCGTCACCGCACTGCGGTGCGCGCGCTCGCACCCCGTCACCGGCCAGCGGACCGGGACGGCGTGCAACACCCGGCCGCACGGCCGCGCACCGCCGGGCCGTCGCCGCCTGCCGCGCCGGCGCGCATGGCGGCCGCCGCCCAACCCCGCGTCGCACTGGCGTCCGGCACGCTCTGACACTTACACTGCCCAATACCCACTGCCGCCCGCCTGCTACCATCGAGCGGCGGTTCAGTCCAACGAGGTTTATCCGCCGCCATGAACCGCTCGTGCCTGCGCTTCACATCGCCGCGGCGGCGGATAAACACTATTCGTTAGGCTTTCTACGGGGAATCTCCATGATTGCACGCACAGTCCTCATTCTGGCCTCTGTGTTGTCGATTACTGCGGCCGCACATGCCCAAGTTCCCATCCCGCATGTTGCGCAACCCATGACGCTCTTCGCAAACGAGGACCGGGATTGGGGTGTTCCAGCGACGGATACAGCACAGCACGCAGCCATTAACACACCCACACCGCGAGCAATTCCAGGTGGCAGGGTTATCAGGACTTTTGAACTAAAGGTACTTCTCGATGCCAATAAGGACGTTATAGTTATTGACGTTCAGGGTAGCGCGACCCGAACAACGATCCCCGGCGCGCACTGGTTGCCAGGCGCCGGGAGCGGGCAGTTCTTTCGCGCCGAGAGAGCGCGCTTCACTGAAGCCCTGGAAAAGCTTACCGCAGGGGATAAGACTAGGCCGATTGTATTTCTGTGCGTAAGCTCTGAATGTTGGCTCTCATACAATGCTTCTCTTCGTGCCCTTGAGGCGGGCCACAAGGATGTTCTTTGGTATCGGGGTGGCACGGATGCCTGGCGCGGTGCAGGTTTCGATCTCAGGCAGGCACAACGGGTCGCCTGGTAAGCGAACACTGGTCGTAAAGACCGCGGCAGCTCGTTAGTTATTTTTGCGGTTTTTCTGGAGGCTTGCGTGATGACAAGACGATGGCCGAGCTGTGCAAGGAGTTTGAACTCCACGCCAGCCAGGTCATCGAGTGGAAGCGCCAGTCGAACTGCGCCCGCGCGGAAAGGGAGGCATTGGCCGAGCGTTCTACTGTTTTCTTGTCGGTCGACGCGTGGTTATCGTGCATGCTTTCGTCAAGAAGACTCAGCAGACGCCGGATCGGGAACTGAAATTGGCTCGCCAGCGCGTGAAGGAGTTGCTCAATGGCTAATCTGAAGTATTCGCCCGTACGACCAGACCATGAAGCGTTCTTGGCCAAGGCACGCGGACGCAAGGGCTTCGCCGAAGCCTACAACGCGCTCGAACTCGAATACTACGTAGCTGGTCAGTTGCTGAAGGCGCGCGCGCGGGCTGGGCTTACGCAGGATGTTGTCGCCGAGCGCATGGGCACGACGAAGAGCGCAGTCTCACGACTCGAGGCCGCGGGCAAGCACACTCCATCGCTCGCCACTCTACGGCGTTACGCGCGTGCCGTCGGCTGCGATCTTGAAGTCAAGCTCGTGCCGGAAAAGTAACCCAACCCGGCGGTCAACCGGACCGTCCTCGGTGCGGCTTCGCCGGCCTCGGCGGCCGGTTACCTACCACGTTAGGCATCACCGTAATCGCCCTCGCAGTCTCGTACCGCCCTGGGTGAAGGTTGACACACTGTAGCCGCACGGCTACAGTGTCATGATGATCGAGCTTCGGAAAACCGATCGATTTGCGCGTTGGCTGGACGAGCTTGCCGATATACGAGCTCGCGCTCGCGTTTAGGCACGGCTTGATCGGTTAGCCGAGGGCAATCCGGGGGACGTGAAACCCGTCGGTGAAGGCGTGTCCGAGCTACGCATCGATTATGGGCCCGGGTATCGAGTCTATTACCGGGCGCGTGGTCGCACGGTCGTAATCTTGCTCGCCGGTGGTACGAAACGCACACAGCCTCAGGATATCAAGGTCGCATTGCGCTTGGCGCGCGAGTTGTCGGAGTGAGATATGGCGAAACCCAAGACAAGTCGGTACGACGTTGCAGAACACCTACGCACCCCGGAGGAGATGGCAGCGTACCTGGAGGCCTGCATCGAGGAAGCCGATGGCGACGCCACGTTCATTGCTAAGGCTCTCGGAAACATCGCCCGTGCGAAGGGTATGTCGCAGGTCGCTCGCGATGCTGGTCTATCCAGAGAGAGTTTGTACAAAGCTCTGTCCGGCGATAGAAGTCCAAGCTTCGACACGATCTTAAAGGTGGTGAGTGCGCTTGGTCTTAAGCTACACGCTGAGGCCAAGGTGGGTAACTGATGCCCAGCAAGTGCATCGAGCGGACAGCCGGCCAGCGACGCTGGCCGGTACCCTCCGCGCGTTGCGCTGAGGCTGACAGTCACCGGCGTGCTTCGCGCACCGACTCCTGCATCTGAGCGCGAACGTTGGGCATCGCAGCAAGGTCGCGCGCTGCTCCCCGCTCAAAGCCGGGCTACCGCGTATCGTGCGAGTCCTCCGCCGCCGTCTCCCGTCCCGACTCGCACTGGAGTAGCATCGTTGCATGAAGCTCTTGGCCGGCACTGTGAAGGAGGGCAAGGTTGTCCTCAGTGGCGCCTCTCTGCTGCCCATCGGCAGCCATCAGGGCATCGCCATCGTCACCGCGCGCGTGAGGTCGTCGATCGGCTCGAAGCAACACGCAGAACCTGACACCGGCGCCCGGTCAATCCCGCTGGAGGCCTTCGACTTCGACCACCAGCCCGCGAAGGGGCGCTGCGCCGAAAATACGCCACCTCCCTCTCCTCTCTTGGCCGGATAGCAGAATTGTGATCGACGTCGTGCTTGACCCAGCGGCGTGGAAAGACGTCGAAGCCGGAACCGAGGCGCGGCTCGACGAGTGGTTGGTGCGCGAAGGCGACGTTGTGCGCACCGGCCAGCTACTGGTGCGCGCGGTGTTGGTCAAAACCACACTCGACGTGGTGGCGCCGGTTGATGGTCGCGTCACGGCGATCCTCGTCGAGGAGTTGCAGACCTTCGCCGCGGGACAGCCGCTGGCGCGCCTCGAATCAAACGAGTGTTGAGGCAGCTTGAGGCACCTGGACCGGGGTGACGGTTGCCCCCCTCCGTCGAGCAACCGTCCCAACGGCTTGGTCAATCTTGGCGGCGGCTCATGTCGAACGGCTAGGCATGGTCCGAGCGCGCGGGTGCGCCGCCGGCCGCGCTGGCGGCGCGCGCCAGGCGGCGATGGCCGGCCATCTCGCCCAGTGCCGCGGCCATGCGCACGAGGTAGAAGCGCCGCCGCGCGCCGCCCAGCGACGCCAGCGCCGCGAGCACATAGCCCAGCAGCTTGCGGTGGAGGTACCAGGGCACGCCACGCCCGCGCTGGCCGGTGCCTGCGTGCAGGGCCACGGCGGCGGCGCTGCGCTGGTAGGCCTTGCGCATCAGGTAGGGCAGGGCGAGGCGGTCGAGGTCGACATGGTGGTGCTGGACGATCTTTGGCTCATACCACAGGCGTTCACCGGCGCGCAGGGCCCGCAGCATGTACTCGGTGTCCTCGCCGCCGCCCAGGTCATGGCCCTGCGGGCCCAGGTCGGTTGCGAACCGCCCCAGCCGGCGCAGCACGTCGACCCGCAGGATGTGGTTGCCGCCGCCCGGGATCGGGCCATCCGCGTCGAGTTCGCGCGGCGCATCGCCGAAGTCCTGGCGCGGGATGGGCAGCGGGTAGATGCGGTACGGCCCGGCGTCGTGGACCCAGCCGGGCTCGCGGCCGTCCCAGTCGGGCAGGATGCGCCCGCAGAGCAGGCTGGCCTCGGCGTGGCTGGCGATGGCCTCGCCGATGCACTGCAGGAAATCGCCACTGACGCGGTGATCGTCGTCGACCACCGCCACCCACTGGCTGTCCAGGGCGGCCACGCCGGTGTTCAAGGCGTGCGACTTGCCGGGCCTGGGTTCGGCGATCCAGCGCAGCGGCAGCCGGTCGGGCGCGGTGGCTGCCGCGCGCCGATCCAGCAGCGCATGCGTGCCGTCGCCGCAGGCGTTGGCGACGACGAGGACGTCGACCTCCCACCCCGGTGGTCGCGCGCAGGCGTCCAGCGAGGCCAGCGCCCTGGCCAGCAGGGCCGCGCGGTCGTGCGTGCAGATCAGGACGGTCAGTCGCGGTTGCATGCGGCTCACCCGCTCATCACGGGCGCCGCACGGCCGGACCGGTCGGCGCCCGGTCGCGGTGCGGCTGCGCCCAGGCACCGGCGGGCAAGTCTTGCAGGTACTGCCGCACGATGCTGCCGAAGTCCGGGTCGGGGTGCAGGCCGAGGGCTTGCGCGCGTGGGCTGTGAAAGCGCGCGGGCCAGCCGCCGACGATGCGGGCGATGTCGGCGTCGGGCTCGAAGCGCACGAGGCGCAGCGCCGCCTCGCCGCCCACTTCGCGCAGCGCGTCGAGCATCTGCTGCACGGTCACGGTGAGCGCCGGCAGGTTGAGCGCGGCCCGCCCGCCGAGGGCCTCGCGCGTCTCGGCCAGGTCGGCCAGCACCAGGCGCTCGATGCGCTGGCCGCGCAGCGTGCCGCGCTGCAGCAGCGCGCGCGCCAGCCGCGTGCCCAGGAAGCCTGCGCCGCCGGTGATCAGCACCTTCACGACTGCGACTCCCGGTACGGTGCAAACCAGCCCAGCCCGGCCGAGGTGCCCGCGCGCGGGCGGTATTCGCAGCCGATGTAGCCCGCGTAGCCCAGGGCATCGATCGCGTCGAGCAGCCAGCGGTAGTCGACCTCGCCGCGGTCAGGCTCGTGGCGCTGCGGCACGCCGGCAATCTGCAGGTGGCCCACGCCGCCCAGGTGGCGCTGCAGCCGCATCAGCAGGTCGCCCTCCATGATCTGGCAGTGGTAGAGGTCCATCTGGACCTTCAGGTTGGCCGCGCCGACTTCGGCCACCACCTCGTGCGCCTGCTGCTGGAAGTTCAGGAAGTAGCCCGGCATGTCGCGGCTGTTGATCGGCTCGATCAGCGCCGTGATGCCATGCGGCGCGAACTGCGCTGCGGCCTGCCGCAGGTTGGCCACGTAGGTGCGGCGCATCGCGTCGAGGTCGGCGCCGGCGGGCACCAGGCCGGCCATCACGTGCAGTTGGCGGCAGCCGGTGGCCTGGGCGTAGGTCAGGGCCTGCTGCACGCCGGCCGCAAACTCGGCCTCGCGGCCCGGCAGCGCGGCCAGGCCGCGCTCGCCGCCGGCCCAGTCGCCCGGCGGCAGGTTGAACAGGGCCTGCGCGAGGCCCTGCGCGCGCAGGCGCTGCGCGATCTCGGCCGGCGCGTGCTCGTAGGGGAAGAGAAACTCGACCGCCTTGAAGCCGTCGGCCGCGGCCGCGGCAAAACGGTCGAGGAAGTCGTGCTCCGTGTACATCATCGACAGGTTGGCGGCAAATCGGGGCATGGTCGGCTCTGTTCACCAGCGCGCGCCGAAGTGGCGGCGCAGGTCGTCGATCTGGGCCGCGCTCAGCGGCGCGGGCCGCGGCTGGCTCGTCAGCCACAGGCGGGCGGTCTCTTCGAGCTCCTCGAGCGTGGCCATGGCCTGCGCCGGGGTCTCGCCCCACACCTTGGGGCCCAGGCGGTCGAGCAGCACCGCGCGCAGCGGCGTGCCGCGCTGCGCCGCCGCCACGATGGCCTGCGCGACGGCCTCGGCCGCGGCCGGGTCACCGGGCCGGTGGTAGGGGATCAGCGGCACATGGCCGACCTTCATCACGTAGTACGGCGTGATCGGCGGCACCACGTCGGCCTCGCTCCACACGCCCTGCAGCGTCAGCGCCACCAGGTGCGTCGAGTGGGTGTGGATCACGCAGCGCGCCTCGGCCGCCGCGGCATAGATGCGCCGGTGCAGCGCCAGCGTCTTGCTGGCGCGCTCGCCGCCGCGCTGCTCGCCGCCGGCGTCCACCCAGGCCAGTTGCCCGGGGCTGAGGAAGCCCAGGCAGGCGTCGCTGGGCGTGATCAGGACGCCGCCGCCTTGCGCCTCGTCGAGCCGCACGCTGATGTTGCCCGCCGTCGCATGCACGTAGCCGCGCTCGAACAGCGAGCGGCCGATGCGGCAGATCTCCAGGCGCTGGGCGGTGTCCGGGCCGGTCATCACGCCACCTGCGCCAGCGCCTTGCCGAAGAAGTCGGCGCTGCCGAAGTTGCCCGACTTCAGCGCCAGCAGCAGCGGCCGGCCCTCGGCCTGCGTCCAGGGCACGCCGGGGTCGATGGGCGCGCCGATTCGCAACTGCCGCACGCCCAGGGCCTGGACCACGGCGCCCGAGGTCTCGCCGCCGGCCACCACCAGGCGGCGCACGCCGGCCTCGACCAGGCCCTGCGCGATCGTCGCCAGGCACTGCTCGACCAGGGCCCCCGCGCGCTCGGCGCCCAGCCCGGCCTGCACGGCCTGCAGCTCGTCGGGCGTGGTCAGCGCATGGACCAGCACCGGCCCGGCGGCCAGCCGCTCGCCGGCCCAGGCCAGCGCCGCGGCCGCCACCGGGCGGCCCTGCGCCAGCTCGCGCGCATCGACGCGCAGCGCCGGCCGGCCCGCAGCCACCCAGTGCTCGACCTGCGCCCGGGTGGCCAGCGAGCACGAGCCCGCCAGCACCGCCGCCGCGCCGCCCACCGCCGGCAGCGCGGCCGCCTGCGCATCGGGCCGGATCCAGCCGCGCGCCTCGTACACCGCCGGCAGGCCCAGGGCCAGGCCCGAGCCGGCGGTGACCAGCGGCAGCTCGGCGCAGGCCGCGGCCAGCGTGCGCAGGTCGGCGTTGCCGATGGCGTCGGCCACGGCCAGGCGCACGCCCGCGGCCCGCAGTTGCGCGCAGCCGGCCCGCACGGCGTCCACGCCCTGGGCCACCGTGTCATGGCGCAGCAGGCCGACGCGGCCGCGCGACTGCGCCTGCAGCACCCGCACCAGGTTGGCGTCGGTCATCGGCGTGAGCGGGTGCTGGCCCATGCCCGAGTCGCTGAGCAACTGGTCGCCGACGAACAGGTGCCCGCGGTAGACCGTGCGGCCGTTCTCCGGGAAGGCCGGGCAGGCGATGGTGAAGTCGCTGCCCAGCGCGTCGAGCAGGGCCTCGGCCACCGGGCCGATGTTGCCCGCCGGCGTGGAGTCGAAGGTCGAGCAGTACTTGAAGTAGAACCGCTGCGCGCCGGCCGCCTGCAGCCAGCGCAGCGCGGCGAGCGAATCGGCCACCGCCTGCGCCGCCGGCGTGGTGCGCGACTTCAGCGCCACCACCACCGCCTCGGCCGCCGGGGGCAAGCCTGCGGGCACCCCGATCACCTGCACCGTGCGCATGCCCGCGCGCACCAGCATGCTGGCGACGTCGCTGGCGCCGGTGAAATCGTCGGCGATGACGCCCAGCACGGTCATTGCGGCTTGCCCTGCGGCAGCTCGACGCCGGGGAAGATCTTGATCACCGCGCTGTCGTCCTCGCCGCCATGGCCGGCGGCGGCCGCCTGCAGGTACATCTGGTGCGCCGAAGCCGCCAGCGGCAGCGGCAGCGTCAGCCGGCGCGCGGCGTCGAGCACGATGCCCAGGTCCTTGACGAAGATGTTCACGGCCGACCGCGGCCGGTAGTCGGCGGCCAGGATGTGGGGCACGCGGTTCTGGAACATCCAGCTCATGCCCGCCGAGTTGCAGATCACCTCGTAGAGCTGGGCCGGGTCGGCCCCGGCGCGCAGGCCCAGCGCCATCGCCTCGGCCGCGGCGGCGATGTGCACGCCGGCCAGATGCTGGTTGACCATCTTCACCGTCGAGCCGACGCCCGCGGCATCGCCCAGGCGGTAGACCTTGCCGGCCAGCGCCTCGAGCACGTCGCCGGCGGCCGCGAAGGCCTCGGGCCGGCCCGAGGCCATCACCGTCATCTGGCCCTGCGCGGCCTTGGCCGCGCCGCCCGAGACCGGGCCGTCGATCAGCCACAGGCCGCGCTCGCGCAGCCGCGCCTCCCACTGCGGCGGCAGGGCGGGGTCGACGGTGGCCGAGGCCACCACCACCGCGCCGGGCTTCAGGTGCGCGGCCAGCGCGCCGGCGCCGAACAGCACGTCCTCGGTCTGCGCGGCGTTGACCACCAGGATCAGCACCACGTCGCACTGCGCCGCCAGCTCGGCCGGCGTGGCCGCCACCCGGCCGCCTTCGCGCGCAAAGGCCGCGCAGGCCTCGGGGCGCGGGTCGCAGCCCCAGGTCGGCACACCCTTGCGGTGGGCCGACAGCGCAGCGCCCAGGCCCATCGAGCCCAGGCCGATCACACCCAGCGTCTTGGTCGTCATGCGCAAGGCTCCACGTCGTTCAAGGCGGCAGCGTCGTCATCGAGCGGCCCGGGCAGCGCGCCGAGCCAGGACCCGTCCTGCGCGACAGGC
>Ga0208610_100571_pt1 | contig 12050 bp, 11 predicted proteins | sample SubbioR11Jul_8A2_FD_184815 | JGI IMG/M metagenome (GOLD analysis project Ga0208610, IMG submission 184815) | Serpentinite rock and fluid subsurface biosphere microbial communities from McLaughlin Reserve, California, USA - CR11Jul_8A2 (SPAdes) | ecosystem: Environmental > Terrestrial > Deep... | reverse complement strand
CGCCGATGCCAGCCTCGACGGGCGCAGCTTCAAGGGCATCGACGAGCTGCGCGCGCTGCTGGCGATCGCCGCCGCCGCCCTCGAAGGCGAAGTGCACCTGGCGCGCCGGCAGTGGCCGCAGGCGATCGCCTCGCTCGCGCGCGCGGTCGAGCTGGAGCAGGCGCTCGAAAGCGAAGAGCCGCCGCCGTGGGCGATGTCGACCCGGGTCGAGTTGGCCGGCGCGCTGCTGCTCGCCGGCCGCGCCGCCGAGGCCGAGCGCGTCGCGCGCGCCGATCTCGACAGGCAGCCGGCCAACGGCTGGGCGCTGCATGCGCTGGCCGAGAGCCTGAGCCGGCAGGGCCGCACGGCCGAGGCGGCGCGGACACGCGCCGAATTCGTCTCGGCCTGGCGCGGTGCCGATCGGGAGAAACCCGAGGTTCGCTACTGACTGAAAGTGATGCGAATCACAGAGCGCGTCGGCGGCGGCGCGTCTTGCGCGGCGTCATGGACGCCGCTTGCGGCCGGCAGCGGCTGCCGCGGCGCTTGACGGCACGCAAACCAGGACTACCTCGATCGAGGGAGAGTGCGGCGTCAGTTCTTCTCTGATCGCCCATGTCCTCTGTCCGTCAGCCCACTGCGCCGCAGCCCTCGCGCCGGCGCTTCCTGAAGATCTCCGGCGCCACCTTTGCCGCCGGCGCCGCCGCCAGCGCCCTGCCGGGACAGGTCGCCGCGTTCGCGCGGGCGCCGGTGGCCGAAGTCGGCATCCGCCGCGTGCCGACCTTCTGCGGCATGTGCTTCTGGCGCTGCGGGGCGATCGCCACCGTGCGCGACGGCAAGCTGTGGAAGATCGAAGGCAATCCGCTCGATCCGGCGGCGCGCGGCCTCCTGTGCACGCGCGGCACCGCCGGCGTCGGCGCCCACTACGCGACCGATCGCCTGCAGCGACCGCTGATCCGTACCGGCCAGCGCGGCGAAGAGAAGTGGAAGGTGGCGAGCTGGGACGAGGCGCTCGACTTCGTCGCCGAGCGCCTCAAGCAGGCGGCGAGCCGCCACGGCCCGGAGACGGTCGCCATGGTCAAGCACGGCATCGGCGCCGACTTCGTCGATCACACGCTGCGCGCCTTCGGCACGCCGAACATCGCCGCGCCGAGCTTCGCGCAATGCCGCGGCCCGCGCGACGTCGGCTTCAACCTGACCTACGGCACCAACCCCGGCACGCCGGAGAACGTCGACATCGCCAACTGCCGCTGCCTGGTGCTGATCGGCACGCACCTGGGCGAGAACCTGCACAACACCCAGGTCCAGGACTTCGGCATCGCGATCCGCAACGGCGCGACGATCATCGCCGTCGATCCGCGCTTCTCGCCGGCGGCGAGCAAGGCCAAGTACTGGCTGCCGGTCAAGCCGGGCACCGACATGGCGCTGCTGCTGGCGTGGATGAACGTGATCGTGCGCGAGGGGCTGCACGACCGCGCCTTCGTCGCCGAGCACGGCACCGGCTTCGAGCGCTTCGCACAGGCCATCGCCGCGAACACGCCCGAGTGGGCGGCGGCCGAGTGCGGCGTGCCGGCGGAACTGATCCGCACCACGGCACGCGAGATGGCGCGCGCACGGCCGGCGACGATCATTCATCCGGGGCGGCGCACCAACTGGTACGGCGACGACGCCCAGCGCGGCCGCGCCGTGGCGCTGCTCAATGCGCTGATGGGCAACTGGGGCCGCAAGGGCGGCTTCGTGATTCCGGACTTCGTCTGGCTCGACAAGTATCCGGGCCTGCCCGAGTACCCGAAGTCGGCGCGCGGCAAGGCCGACAACCCGGCGGCCGACGGCCGCAAGCGCTGGCCGTTCGCGCACCTGACGGTCACCACCGGGCTGCGCGAGGCGACGATCACCGGCCACCCGTACCCGGTCAAGGCCTGGGTCGTGCACGCCACCAACCTGCTGCAGGCGCTTCCGGATCGCGCACGCACGATCGCCGCGATCGACGCCCTCGACCTGCTGGTGGTGGTCGACACGGTGCCGAGCGAGATCGCCTGCTATGCCGACGTCGTGCTGCCGCAGGCGACCTACCTGGAGCGCTGGGACAGCATCAACGACAGCTATCAGCGCGTGCCCTTCATCTCGCTGCGCCAGCCGGTGGTGGCGCCGCCGCACGAGCAGAAGGAAGGCTGGTGGATCGGGCGCGAACTGGCGCGGCGGCTCGGGCTGGCGGCCTATTACCCGTGGACCTCGATCGAGGACTATCTGCGCAAGATCGTCGAGGCGCGCGGGCTGTCGTGGCAGCAGTTGCGCCGCGACGGCGTGGTCACGATCGACCGGCCGAAGATGACCGTCGAGGAGGGCGCCAAGCTCGAGTTCTGGACGCCGAGCGGCAAGGTCGAGTTCTGGTCGCAGCAGTTGGCCGACGCCGGCTTCGATCCGGTGCCGCGCTACACGCGCCCGGACGAGGCGCCGCCCGGCGCCTACCGGCTGATCACCGGTCGCGCCGCCCAGCACACGTTCAGCCAGACCGTCGGCAGCCCGCACCTGGCCGAGCTGATGCCGGTCAACGCGCTGTGGGTCAACGCCGACGAGGCGGGCAGGCTCGGGCTGATCAGCGGCCGCAAGGTGCGGCTGCGCAACCAGGACGGCGTCGTCAGCGACCCGGTCGAGGTGTTCGCGACCGAGCGCATCCGGCCCGAGTGCGTCTATATGGTGCACGGTTTCGGTTCGACCTCGAAGGCATGGCGGTCCGCGTACCGCAAGGGAGCCAGCACCGCGCAACTGAGCACGCGCGTGAAGATCGACCCACTGATGGGCGCCACCAGCATCCACACCAACTTCGTGACGATCCACCCGGTCGTCCGCAACTGGATCTAGGGGGCGTCGATGAGCCGATTCGGCATGGTGATCGACACCCGCCAGTGCATTGGCTGCGAGGGCTGCGTCGTCGCCTGCAACATCGAAAACGACGTGCCCCCCGGCGAGCGCCGCTGCCGGGTGAGCAGCGAGACCAGCGGCCGATTTCCGCGCCTGGCGCTGACGTTTTTCTCGCAGCGCTGCAATCACTGCGACGAACCGCCGTGCGTGCCGGTGTGCCCGACCGGCGCCAGCCACGTCAGCCAGTTGCCGCACCTGGGCAGGACCGTGCAAATCAACGCCGCGCGCTGCATCCGCTGCAAGCTGTGCGTCGAGGCCTGCCCCTACGACGCGCGCTTCATGAACCCGCGCCGGCGCGGGGTGGCCGACAAGTGCGACTTCTGCTCGCACCGGCTGGCGCAGGGTTTGACGCCGGCCTGCGCCGCGGTGTGCCCGACCAAGGCGATCGTCTTCGGTGACCTCGACGACCCGGCCAGCGCGGTCAGCACCCTGCTCAAGCAACGCAAGGCGGCGCCGCTCGGCGCCGGTTTCGGCACCAAGCCGCGCATCTACTACCTGACTTAGCACTGGCGGGCATCGGGTCCGCGATCAACCTCTGAAGGAGCAACGACGATGAAACCGAACTGGATCAGCCTGGCCGGCGGACTGCTGGCCCTGGCGGCCGCCGCTGCCGCCGGTGCGCAGGCGCCGGCGCCGGCAGCGCAACCGGCGGCGCGTCCGTCGCAGCCGGCGTTCTGCAGCAACTGCCACAAGCCGCAGGCCGGCCGCATCGGTGGCTTCTTCGACAGCGTGGCGTTCCGGTCGATGGCGATGCAGATCGACGTCGGCGCCGGCCCGGAGCTGCTTCGCTTCGATCCGAAGACGGTCAAGGTGATCGAGGCCGGCGAGACCAAGCCGGCCGAGGCGCTGCGAGCGATCAAACGCCGGCATGAAGTGATGGTCGCGTTCGTCGAGCGCGACGGCGTCCGCCACGCCACCGAGGTGACGGTCAAGGGTCCGGTCAAGCTGCCGCCCGAGCAGGTCGCGACCTTCGACATGGTCGCGCAGCTCGTGGCGCAGGGTCCGGAGAAGGGGCGCTACACGCTGATCGACTCGCGGCCGCTGACCCGCTTCCAGGAAGGTCACATCCCGACTGCGATCCACCTGCCGTTCATCGGCTTCGACAAGTTCATCGACCGGCTGCCGAAGGACAAGTCGCAACTGGTGGTCTTCTATTGCGGCGGCGTCACCTGCACGCTCAGTCCGAATTCGCTGCGCCGCGCGCAGGCGCTCGGCTACACCAACCTGCGCGTCTACCGCGAAGGGTTGCCCGAGTGGCAGACGCGCAGCTTCGCGGTCACCACGCCGCAGTTCCTCAGGGAAGCCTACCTCGACCGCGACATCCCGCACGTGCTGGTCGACGCCCGCTCGGCCGACGACGCGCGCGCTGGCCACATCAAGGGCGCGGTGTCGCTGCCGGCCGCCGCGGTGCGCACCGCGGTGCGGCCCGAGGCACTGCCGGCGCCGCGGCTGCGCGCGCCGATCATCGTCTATGACGGTCGCGGCGGCGAGGAGGCGATCACGGTGGCGCGGGCGCTGGTGGCGGCCGGCCAGACCAACGTGCTGGTCCTCGATCGCGGCCTGAGCGGCTGGCAGGCGGCCGGCCTGCCGATCGAATCCGGCGCCTCGGCGACAACCCAGATCACGTTCGTGCCGAAGCCGCGTCCGGGTTCGATTCCGGTCGAGGAGTTCAGCAGGCTGGCGCTGAACACGCCGGCCGATGTCTTGATACTCGATGTGCGCGACCGCGACGAAGCCAACGCCGGCATGATCAAGGGGGCGGTGCTGATCCCCGAGGACGAGCTGGCCACGCGCATGAACGAACTGCCGAGGAACAAGCGCATCGTCACCCACTGCGTGAGCGGCGTGCGCTGCGAGATGGCCTTCCACCGGCTGCGCGCCGCCGGCTTCGACAACGTGAGCTGGCTGAACGCCGTCATCGAGATCGCCAGGGACGGAACCTTCAAGCTGACGCCGAACTGACACCCGAGCGGCGGCCCGGCGCTGTGCACCGGACGAGGCGGCGCCGCGTTGGACGGGCGTTGCGCTCAGGACGCGCAGAGCGTTGTACGCTGCGCGCCCTGGCTGCGATCGGATGCCGGCGCAGTCGGCGTGACGACCCTAACCCCCTGGGAGTGATCCGATGATGAAGCTTCTTGCCGCTGCCGCCGCCGCCGCCGTCGGCGTGCTGTTGGCCGTTTCCGGTCCCGCCTTCGCCTCCTACGCGAAGAAGGAAGAGAAGAAAGAGGAGAAGAAGGAAGAGAAGAAGGCTGAAGCCAAGAAGGACGAGAAGAAGAAGGCCAAGGGCGGCTGCTAGTCGCAGGCAGTCCGGACGGGCCAGGATCCCTCCGGGGTTCTGGCCCGTTTCTCTTCCGGCGTCGCCTTGGCCCTGCCGTCGATGCCCGGGGAGAAGGACATGAGTGAACACGCCGCCAACCCGGTCGCAGCTTCGTGCGCGACGGCGGCTGCGCGCAGGCCGATGAACCCCTATCTGGCCGGCCTGGGCATCGGCCTGATGCTGCTGCTGGCGTTCCTGATCATGGGCCGCGGGCTCGGCGCCACGGCCGCGGTCGGCACCGTGGTGGCCTGGGTGGGCGGCCAGGTGTCGGCCGACTGGACCGCCGCCAACCCGGTGCTGCAGGGCTACTACGCCGATCCGCCGGCCACGAACTGGACGCTGTACCTGATCGCCGGCGCCTTCGCCGGTGCGCTGGTGTCGGCACGGCTGGCCGGCCGCGTGCACTGGCGCGTCGAGCGCGGTCCGCGATTGTCGGTTGGCGCCCGGCTGGCACTGGCCTTCGGCGGCGGCGCACTCGCCGGTGTCGGCGCCAAGCTGGCGCAGGGCTGCACCAGCGGCCAGGCGCTGACCGGCGGCGCCCAACTGAATGCAGGAAGCTGGGTGTTCATGCTGGCGGTGTTCGCCAGCGCCTACCTGCTCGCCTACTTCGTGCGCCAGGCGTGGCGATGATCGACGCGACCTTGCCGCTGTACGTCTACGGCTTCGTGAGCGACGCCCAGGGCCTGCTGGTGGCGCTGGCGCTGGGCTTCGGCTTCGGCTGGTTTCTCGAGCGTGCCGGTTTCGGCAGCTCGTGCCGGCTGTGCGCGCAGTTTTACCTGTACGACATGACCGTGCTGAAGGTGATGTTCACGGCGATCGTCACCGCGGCCGTCGGCCTGTGGCTGCTGTCGGCGGTCGGGCTGCTCGACCTCGGAGCCGTCTACCTGACGCCGACGGCCTACGGTGCGCAGCTTGTCGGTGGCCTGCTGCTCGGCGCCGGCTTCATCGTCGGCGGCTACTGCCCGGGCACTTCGGTGGCCGCCAGCGCGACCGGCAGCGGCGACGGCCTGGTCTACCTGCTCGGCTTCGGCTCCGGGCTGGCGCTGTTCGCGCTCGCCTTTCCCGGACTGGAGCTGTGGGCCGATGCGAACAGCCGCGGCGCGCTGACGCTGCCGCAGGCGTGGGACCTGCCCTACGGCGCCGTGGTGCTGGGGCTGGTGGCGATCGCCGGCGCCGCCTTCGTCGCTGCCGAGTGGAGCGAGCGCCGCTTCGCGCACCTGCGGCCGCCGCAGACGATGCGCTGAGGAACGGTTGCGGCCCGCTCGGCCGCGGCGCGCGGCCGCAGCCGACCGCGACTCAGAAGCGCCAGCCGACGGCGACCCCGAGCGACTGCATCTTCAGGTTCAGGTTGGCGTTGCCGCCGCCGAACATCGGCGGAATCGAGTTGACGCCGGCGACGGTGACCGTCGGCGCGTACATGTAGGCGAAGCTCAATTCGACGTTGCCGCCGACGTGGAAGGTGCCGCCGACCGTGTAGTGCTCCTCGACTACGCCCGGCGCCAGGACGTTGAACAGGGTCTCGCTGGCCGGAATCGGCTGTTCGCCGTAGTTGAAGCCGGCGCGCAGCGCGATGTCGGGCCTGACCTGCCACTGCACGCCGAGCTTGTAGGCGGTGACATCGCGCCAGCCGAAGCCGGCGCCGCCGTCGGCTCCGAGCGGCGCCTGGAACAGGTTCGGCAGCAAGGGATTGGCGACCGAGCGCACGCCCGAGTATTCGATGCGCACGACGTCGAACGCGACCGTCACCGGCTGCATCCGGCAGGCGATGCCGGCGCCGTAGTTGGCCGGGATGTCGAACCCGCCCTGCTCGGCGAACAGACCCTTGTACTGGTCGAATTCGCTCATCGAGGTCTTGGTCTGGTAGGTGGCGCCGACGTCGCAGGCCGGCAGCAGTTGGCCGATCCAGCCCACGCGCACGCTCCAGCCGTAGGAGGAGTCGTGGCCCTTGTTCGTGACGTGGTCGGGGAAGGCCGAGAACTGCTGCGGCGATCCCACCGGAGCCGTGAAGTTCTCCAGACCGGTGGCCTTGAAACGCTGGTAGGCGAGGTTCAGCGAGGCGCCGAGCACGTGGCCGGGCGCCGGCTGCCAGGCGACGGTCGGGGCGACGAACGCCTGCTCGAGGTTGACGCCGGCGCGACTGCTGCCGAACAGCGGGAAGGCGGTCGTGTAGTCGGTGTTCATTCCGCCGTTGCCGTAGATCGAGACGCCCAGCGACAGGGTCGGACTGAGCAGGCGGTTGTAGCCGAACTCGGGAATCAGGAAATCGCTGGTGGCGTTGCCGTCATAGCTGCGATTGATCGGAGCGGCGCTGCCGACGACTTCGGCGCCGCGCGTCGGGTTGAACCAGTCGACGCCGAAGTCGGCGCGATTGCCGACGCGCAGCATGCCGGCAGGGTTGGAGGCGGCGGCGATCGCGTCCTGCGGCATCGCGATCGCGGCCCCGGCCATGCCCTTGGCTTTGATGCCGTAGCCGTGCGAGAAGTAGCCGTTGGTGGCCAGCGCGGCCGGAGCGAAAGCCGCGGCGACCGCGGCGGCGATGGCGATTGTGCAAGTGCGCGAACTCATCGTTGTCCCCCTCGTTGGCGTACCAGTGCATGACTGCGGTGCGCGACGGTCCATGATGTGGCAGGGCGGCTGCCGCTTGGTGTGCTCGAAGCAACGGCAAAATGGGCGCCGCGATCGCGCCTTCGCGCCGCAGCATGAGCACTGCTACGTTGTCCGGTCCGGCCTCTGAAATCAGGTGTCTGGCGTCGATGGTTCGGCATGCGGCGAGTCGGCCGCTCGTCGGTCGTTTGCGCGCTGCGTTGCGACATGCTTTTAACTCGGTGATGAAGATCACAGGCGAATCGGCTGCCGCGGCGGAGCGGCGGCGAGACGCGAATCAGACCGGTGCGCGTTCGTCGCCGCGAGCCGCCGGGCAGGAGCCGGCGATGCGGTCGCTGCGACTCGGTGCCGTGGCGTTGCTGTGCGTCGCGCTGCCGGCCACGACGGCGGCGCACGACGCGCTCGGGCGCTGCGCGCCGGCGTCGTGCGCCGAGCGCGAGCTGTCGGCGGCGGCGGCAGCCGATCGGGCAGGTGCCGCCGACGAGCGACCGGCGCCGGTCGCTGAACCGGGCGCCGATGCGCGGGCGGGGCTGTTCGGTGAGCGCTGGGGACTGGGCCTCGCGCCCGAGGATCGCCGCTTCGACGTGCGGCCGCACCAGCCGACCTACGTGCTGATCGCGCGCCTCAGCGATGGCGAGAATCGGCTGCCGACTTCGCCTGCCAAGCCGCCGCTGGCGGCGCCGCTGGCGATCCAGGACACCGAATCGAAGTTCCAATTGAGCTTCAAGGTGAAGCTCGCCGACTTCGAGCGCCGCGCCGGCAGGCCGCTGGCGATCTGGGCCGCGTATACGCAGCAGAGCCACTGGCAGGTCTACGACGTCGGCGAGTCGCGTCCGTTCCGCGAAACCAACTACGAGCCGGAAGTGTTCGTCGCGACCCATCCGGACCGGGTGGTCCTGGGCTGGCGCTGGCGGCTGGCCGCGGTCGGACTCAATCACCAGTCCAACGGCCGCGCGGAGCCGCTGTCGCGAAGCTGGAACCGCGTGCTGATGCAGCTCGGCTTCGAGCGCGGCGCGGTCGGCATCATCGTGCGGCCGTGGCTGCGCATCGGCGAAGACGCGGCTGCCGACGACAACCCGGACCTCACGCGCTACCTCGGCCACGGCGATCTGACCGTGGTCTGGGCGCCGGGCGCGCATCGGTTCACGCTCGGTGCGCGCCTGCACCCGGGCAGCGGCAAAGGCGCGCTGCAGGGGCAGTGGAGCTTCCCGCTCGCGCGCCGCGTGCGCGGCCTGGTGCAGGCGTTCAGCGGCTACGGCGAAAGCCTGATCGACTACAACGTGCGCCAGAGCACGATCGGCTTCGGAGTCTCGCTCGCCGATGCCCTGTGACGCGTGCGCGTGCCCCTACCTGAGCGGCGCCGCGCAGTGGGCGCCGCCTGCGACCGCAGGCTGGCGCAGCGCCCACGGCGGCGGCTCGTCGAAGCGGTTGTGCGGGCGCGCCAGTTGCCAGTCGATCGCCACCAGCGCCACGAGCGCCAGCCAGAAGGCGAGCGCGAGGCGGGCGCGCTTCATGACTTGAACCCGAGCGCCGCGCGCAGCCGCACGCCGGCCAGCGAGCCGGCGAAGGCCGCCGCGAACCAGATCCAGCCGTGCAGGCTGCCGGTCGAGATGCCCGAGAAATAGGCGCCGACGTTGCAGCCGAACGCCAGCCGCGCGCTGTAGCCGAGCAGCAGCCCGCAGACGATGCCGGCCAGCCACTGGCGGCCGCTCGCCTGCACCGGCGGGCAGTCGCTGCCGCGCCAGTGCGCGGCGACGAAGGCGCCGAACAGCAGTCCGAGATTGGTGACCGAGGTGACATCGGTGAGCAGCCAGGCGGCGATTCTCTCCTGCTGCAGCGGCAGACCCCAGAAGGCGTTGGCGGCCAGATCGGCGCCGAGCCAGGTGGCGATCTTCGCCCCCCACAGGCCGAGCCCGTAGACGATGCCCCAGGGCTGGCCGGCGATCACCAGGTTGAGCAGCGCGAACACCGCCAGCCAGATCGCCGCCAGGTAGACGCCGCGTCCCTGCCAGCGCGTGTCGATGGCGCGCCGGCGCCGCCACAGCCAGGCGGCCAGAGCGGCGAGGACGGCAAGCTGCAGCGCCAGCGCGGCGCCGACGCCGAGCGACTGCGGCAGCGACACCGGATCGAGACTGCCCAGTGCTAGCCAGGCATCCAGATGCGCGGCGCCGAAGAAGCTGCCGGCAATGAAGCCGGGCAGAACCGCGAGGCTGAAGACGTTGCCGAGGCCGGCCTTGTACAGCGTGCCCGAACCGCAACCGTCGGCGATCTGCATCGCGGCGCCGAAGACGAAGGCGCCGAGTACGAGGCTCACGCTCAGCGGTGCGATCGCGCCGCTCAGGGCGGCATCGCCGGCGATCAGCGGGATGCCGACCACCATCGCCAGCGCGATCGCGAGGAACTGCGCCAGCAGGCCGGTCGGGTCGCGATCGCGGATCCAGGCGCGCCAGCCGGTGGTGAAGCCGAAGCTCACCGCCGCCAGCGTCGCGCCGAAACCGATGCCGACCGCAAACAGCAGGCCCTGGCGCAGGCCGGCGAGCCAGGTCACGGTCAGCCACAGCGCGATGGCGAGCGCGATCCACGGTGCGCGCCGCGCGCGCACCGCCGCCGCGGCGACGCCCGGCGCGGCAGCGACCTGCGCGGTCGGAGTCAAGCTGGCCATGTCTGCCGGCGCGGCCCGGCGGTCAAAGGTTTCCCGTCGCCTCTTTCAACTGCAGCCAGAATTGGTACAGGCGGCCGGGCACGTTGGTCATCGGTTCGCCGGCCTGCGACCAGTCGACGATCGACTCCGGATACAGCGACACGTTCGGGTGGCCGAGCACTTCGCTGAGCACGAACCAGTTGGTCGCCGCCCAGTGGCCGGTGTTGCAGAAGGACACGGCCGGCTGCGTGGCGTCGACGCCCTGCGCGGCCGCGATCTGCCGCGCCGCCGCCGCCTCGAGCAGGACGCCGCTGTCCTTGGCGAACCACTGGCCGTGCTCGAGGTTGCGGGCGCCGGCGATCGTGCCCGGGGTGGTGGCGGCGGCGTGTCGCGTGCGGCCGAGGAAGAAGCGCTGCGGCCGGGCATCGAGCAGCAGCGCCGATCCGCTTTGCAGGGCCTGCTGGATCTCGGTACGGGTGGCGACCAGGTGCGGGTCGAGTTCGGGCACGAAGTTCGAGCGCGCCACCGCCGGTGCGGCGCCGGTGGCCAGCGGCAGGCCGGCCGCGCGCCAGGCGCGCACGCCGCCGTTGAGGATCGCCAGATCTCGCACGCCGGAGGCCTTCAGCGTCCAGTAAACGCGCGCGGCGGCGCCGAAGTCGGTGGCGTCCTTGCCTTCGTGGACGACCACCACCGGCGTGTCGGCGGTGATGCCGAGCGACTGCACGAGCGCCGCCAGCGCCTGCGGCGCCGGCAGTTGGCCGGGATTGTCGGCCGGGCCGCGCCAGCGCGGATAGGGCGCCGGCAGGCTGCCGGCGATGTGGCCGAGCTCGTACGGCGTGCGGCCGGCTTCGTCTTTGCCGGCGCGGATGTCGAGCACGCGCAGGCTGGGTTCGGCGAGGCGCGCCGAGAGCTGCGCCGGCGACAGCAGGGGCGCGGCGGTGGCGGCCAGTGGCAGCCACAGTGCCAGCAGGCCGGTGATGAGGAAGCGCAAGGACATCGTGACCTCCGAGCGAAAGTGCTGTGGCGGCGCGCAGCCGATGCCGGCGGCGCCCTGGGGCAGCGAAGCACGATGGTGCCGCAGCCGCGCGCGCCGTGATCGACAAGATGGTGATGAAGGTATGCCCGCGCCGCGTTTGCGGACTCAGCTTTCGCCGGCGCTTCGACCGCCGACGAGTTCCGCGAAGCGCGGCAGGTCGATGTTGCCGCCGCTGACGATGACACCGACGCGCTTGCCGGCGACCGCGACCCTGGCGTCGAGGGCCGCTGCCGCGGCGAGCGCGCCGGTGGGCTCGACCACCAGTTTCATGCGCTCGGCGAAGAACTTCATCGCCGCCACCAGTTGCGCGTCGCTGACGGTGACGATGTCGTCGACCAGCGCCTGGATCACCGGGAAGGTGAGTTGCCCGGCGCAGCGCGTCTGGGCGCCGTCGGCGATCGTCTCGGGCACCTCGATCTCGACGAGGCGGCCGGCGCGCAGGCTCTGCTGCACGTCGTTGCCGGCCTCGGGCTCGACGCCGATCACGCGGCAGGCCGGCAGCAGGTGCCTGGCGGCGGTGGCGCAACCGGAGATCAGCCCGCCGCCGCCGACGC
>Ga0208610_100568_pt1 | contig 12081 bp, 5 predicted proteins | sample SubbioR11Jul_8A2_FD_184815 | JGI IMG/M metagenome (GOLD analysis project Ga0208610, IMG submission 184815) | Serpentinite rock and fluid subsurface biosphere microbial communities from McLaughlin Reserve, California, USA - CR11Jul_8A2 (SPAdes) | ecosystem: Environmental > Terrestrial > Deep... | reverse complement strand
TTCGGCGATGGCTTGGGCGGGGTCGGCTCCATAGTGGTAGCCGGGTTCTGCGACTTCGAGGTATGCGCCTTCATTGGCCGGGGCAGCGTCGAAATCGAGTGACGGCTGTTGCGTGGGCGTGTTCTGACTGCGCGCAGTGCGAGGTTTGCGGGACTCGGAGCTGGCGGTTTTTCCGTGCAATCCTTGCGCGACCTCTTCCTCATAGCGCAGGCGGTTCAACTCCGACAACCGCCTCAGCACTTCGACGCGCGCGGTCTCCGAGATGGTGAAGCGGACGCGATCGCTCTCCGGAAGATGTGGCACTTCGTGGAAACCATGACCGAGGTCTAGGTCCTTCCAGCCATAGGCGTGAGCCATGGATTGGTCCAACAGGACGTGAAGCTCTCGAAGACGATCCTCCCCGCTAGGTCCTTGGGAGGGATCGTGTATTGCATCCATCATTTCGTTGACAGAGCATTTACACGTAGCTCGGTACCGACTGCGCTCAATCTCAAGCTCTTTCCCTGCAACACCGAGAGAAGCTCTCTGCTCTGGCACAGGTAAGGGGTATGTGTAGAAGCAGTCGGTGTGTGTGTACCTTAGACCAGTACCTATTGACCCGCTGTTCTCGCGCGCCCAGCACTCGTGTATTGACGAGTTTAGGACGGCGTACAACCAGTGATCATTACTCGGAAACACTACGGTAGACTCTGAAAACACAGCTCCGGTGGGGACGAACTGCGGGCACAAATACTTCGTATGACGCGTCTGAACTATCGCTCTGGGAAGCGAATCCAGCAATTTGTAAAGCGCAGGGCGTTTGTCGCCATAGTGCCACCAATAATCGCGATGAGCCTTACGGCTGACCTTCGCCCGAACGGGCATAACCTCCTGCTCAATGATCTCTAGGGGAGCTCGATATTGTCTCGCACGCTCAAGCGGCCAGTCGAAGAAATTGATGACATAGCGCGATGGCTGGAGCGCGGCGGAGTTGAAGATTTCATCGCCAGTGAAGTACGGGAAAATCACATCCTTGTTTTTCGGATCATCCGCAATTAGCCGGCTTGCCTGCAGTGGGTCGAGAATAAATCCCTTTGCCGCAAGCACACTCCCTTGGAAGCAAAGCTCCGAGTTCCCAGGAAGCGGTAGAGCTTTCTCGGCGATTGCCTCTGTGCGGAGCGACGCTGTTATATGATCAACATACTTTCCGCCGAGCCTGCACCTCATTTTACTTTCATGCTTCGTGAAGTTTACGAGCGCAATCGTTACTGCAGCTGTGCCTGGCCAAGGAAAGTCGTCCTCCGCATGGAATATTCGAGCGCCTCTGCCAAGCAAATGTTCGAGCCCAGTCTTCCGTGTATCACCTTCGGCAATCGTGTTTGTAGCTATGAATCCGCATGCGCCGGACAAATTGCACAAGTCGTAAGATCGAAGAAAAAAGAATGCACAGAGATCGGCGTTCCCACTTGCGCCATCGCCATAGTAGCTGACGAGATAGTTAAGAAATTGACCGCCAAGCGCCCCGCGTATTTTTCGCCCGCCAAGGAAGGGTGGGTTTCCAAGAAGGGCGTCGAATCCTGAAGACGATTTGGCAAAAACCTCGGGGAACTCTAACGGCCAATGGAATGGCAAACGCCTAGCCTTTTCAGGCGGGAGATCGGTACTCAATGCCTCGTGTGCTCGCCGAACCATGGCTTCTAGCGCGTCGCGTCTACCTTCGACGGCCTGCCCAGCTTCAATCGCCAGCGCGCCGACGGCACTGGAGAGAGCGTTCGCGTTCCCTCCCGAGAAAAGGACTTCGGCGACGAACGCATCGGCAATACGCTCCGGCACCTCGAGCTTTTGGCGTGCATCGGCATCCAGTCGTGCCATGGCTTCGACGTCATGAATGTCGCGTATTGGCATCGCACGCAATTGATGCCGCAGCTCAATCGCCTCGTGAACCGCCCGTTCGATGTTCTGCCCGAACAAGCGTTGCTGGCCTTTCCCGGTCGGCACCATCGAGAGCTCGGTGAGTTGATCGATCCGATGGATACCGAGCAGGCTGTCGCCACAGCGCAGGTTGTGGTCTAGAAAGCCGAACGGACGCCCTTTGGCCAGTGTGACAAGCCAGATCGAGAGCTTGGCGAGTTCGACCGCCAGGGGATTCAGGTCCACGCCATACAGACAGCGCTCGGCGATGAGGCGACGGGCAATCACGGTGCGGGCCTCGGTGTCGCGAGGCAGAGGCTCCTTGGTGTCGGGCGCATCCAGCACCTCGCCATCCACGCTCACCGTCTTTCCACTGCCTTCGGCCAGTGACCAAGCCTCCACCAAGCGATCTGCCAGCCAGCGGCAGGCCTGCACGAGAAAAGCGCCCGAGCCCATGGCCGGGTCGCAGATCTTCAGGTCGAGCAGTTCGGCGGAAGACTTCAACACCCACTGCTCACGCGGGGTGCCTTCTGCCGGTCCCACGTAGGCGATCGGCGTCAACGTCTCGGTGACGATGGCCTCGGTGAGCGATTTTGGGGTGTAGTGGGTGCCGGTCTCGCGCCGGTCGGAGCCGGTGGTGACGATGAAGGCCCCGGCGGGATAGACCAGCGGATAACCCCATGGATCGGTGCGCACCAGATGGGCAAAGGGCTTGATGCGGTTACGAAGGCTGGTATCCCCATGGCAGGCGGCCAGCAGACGGTCGGCAAGCGTATCGTCGACTGGCTTGGCCAGATCGTTGCGCACACGGCTGGCGGAGCTGCCGGAGCGCTCCTGAAGTAATTCTGTAAGGCGTTCGGCGCCGTCGAGGCGGGCGGATTCCAGTTCGGCCAACTTGACCCAGGGCGCCTTGGCATTTTTGGTACCGTCAAGTTCCAGCGTGACCTCGGCGGTGCGTTTGACGGTGCGTTCCAGCAGGCCCTCGTAGACGTAGCCGATCTGCTCGACATCCAGCGCACGGTAGGACAGCGTTCGGCCCTGGAACTGCTGGATGGCTTCCAGCAGCAACAGCACGGTGCGGTTGTCGATTGGCAGCGGTTTGGCCGTGTCGGTGCGCCAGTCGGAGCCCTTGGCGCGGCCCTCGAGGAAAGGAAAGCGATCCGGGTCGAACAGCGAGCCGCCCAGTGCGGGCAGGCGCAGGTTCTCGTGTTCGATGCCACCAAATACGGCGCGGAAGATGGCCAGCAGACGCGACCAAGCATCCCAGCGGCGTTCGAGGATCTCCTCGGATTCCTTGCGCAACTGCATGCGCAAGGTCGAGAGCGCATAGTTGGCCTCGTAGCGTTCATCGCCGAGCAACAGCAAGCCCCGCTCCTCGGCGGAGAGCAGGAACACCAGCCGCATCATCACCGTCAGCGCGGCTTCGTAAAGCACTGGCTCTTTCACGTCACGCAGCAACTCGCGATCGCGGTCCTGGTCGGCCTTGTCGAGCGCTTGGATCAGCACCTCGACGGCGCGCCGCACCTGCTCACCGAGGGCGTCGGTGACTTCGTCCTGATACTTCAGCGAGCGGTCGAACAGTGCCGGCAGTTGCTCGGCTTCATCGACGAAGAAGCGACGAATGCCCAGCAGGTGCACGAAGGCCTGCAGGGTGATGGGCTCCTGGCTCCAGATTCGGGCGTACCAGCTGGCAAAGGTGGTGACGGCGCCTACTGGCGCGTCGACCAGCATCCAGCGCTCGCCATTGGTCACCAGCCCGAGGCGGCAACCGGTGGCACGGCACAACTGAACCATGCGGTCGGCCGGTGTGGCGGCCCATCCACCCAGTTTCAGGGTGGCATCGAGGTCGACGTCCTGACCGTAGTTGTGAATGAGCATCAGCGGCTTATTGGAGCGCTGCTCATCGATCACGGCGAGATCCGGAGCCAGCATGACGCCATGCTCTGGCAGGGCGGCACTCAGGTTGGCCGCACACCAGTCGGCGCGCTTCAGCACGTCGCCTTTGCCATCCTCATCGAGTTCCAAGCCACGCGCCAGTACCTCATCGATCCAAGCAGCGTGCAATTCGTCGAACTGCGGGTCGTTCGTCTCCAGTGCCTCGCGCCATTCCTCGTAGGCCTGACGCAACCGCTTGCGCTTGGTTCCATCAAGTTCTTCCAGGCCTTGGGGAAAGGCCTCCTTGAGAACGGGAACGGCGAGGAACGGGCCGGAGATCTCGATCAGCGCCAGCCAGTCGTGGTGCAGGTCGTGATTGCTCATGCCGCACCCCCTTTCATGGCTGACTCTGGAACCAGGAAGACGACGGCGACCGGGAAGGTCCGATCATCGAGCTTGGCATATCGGGTCTCGATGGCCTGGACCTCCTGGATGCGCTCGGCCGGAATGCGCGCGAGGCGCGCCTCCAGCGCGGCGGTATCGCGCCTGAGTTGGGTGCGCTCGTCCTCGGAGAACAGCGACATCTGCTCGGGCTGCTGGTCCTTTTTCAGTTCACTCTGGATCGCCTTCTCGAGCTCGTCCAGCACGGCACCGATGTCGTCCATCTCTCGTTGCTTGCGGGTCTGGAGGGTGTTGGCCAGAAACCGGAGGCGATCCTTCGAGCGGGCGTCGACGGTCTGCAAGATGGCCTGCTGGGCACGATCGAAGCGCACCCGTAGTGCATCGAACAGCGAATCGTTCGCAGTGACTGGCTGCGCCTCGTCCAGCCACTGCTGGACACGCGTGACGCCCTCTTCGCGCCGAAACGACTGATCGCGCAGGTAGCCGCCCGAGACCGTCAGCTCCTCGTGAAGGCGATGGTGGTTGCCGCCGGTGATGACCAGCCGCGAGATGACGACCACAGCCGCGCCCTCGATGCTGCCATCCGGCAAGGTGCGCACGGTGACACGATGGAGTTTCTTCACGTCGTCCTGCGCCCAGACCTCGGCGCGCAACAGCCGCAGGCACATCTGCACCAGTCGATGATTCAGGTGGACCAACACGACATCGTCTCGCCCCTTGGCCACGGCGTGGTCGAAGGTGATGGGCCGTATCTGCTGGGTATGCGGGTGACGCAGGCCCTCCAGACAGCGCGCCCATGATCCTGAAAGGGGCGGCATCCTGAATGCGCTGCCTTGGGGTGCATCTGCGAGGGCGACGGGTTCCAGCGGGGGGCGGCCCGCCAGCGCGAGGCCGGTCTTCACCGCCATCTGGATGTGATCGGGCGTGAGGTGAAAATCCTGCTGGGTGGCGAGGAGTCGTTCATGGAGCTTGGCGACGCGCTCTTTCAGCTCGCGTTCGGCGCGCACGAAGCGCCTGGCCTTGGCAATCTTGGCCTCCGCGAGGCGGGTGTCCAGATCCTTCAGCGAGCCTTCGATGAGCCCGGACATCTTGGGCGCGATGACCGGATTGACGCTGCCCATGTCAGCACGCATCGACTCAAGCTTGCGCAGCGCACGCAGGATGTCGTCACCGTGGCCACCGACCGAGGCATGGCTTGTGTCACCGCCGTCGACGGGGTGCCAGATCAGCACCTCTTTCTCGCGTTGTCCGTGACGGTCGATACGCCCGTTGCGCTGCTCCATCACGTTGGGGTTGTAGGGGATCTCCAGGTGGATGAGGCAATTGCAGTGGTTCTGCAGGTCGATACCTTCGGATGCCGCATCGGTGGCGAGCAGGATGCGGACGGGGGAAACCTTTGGGGATGCCTGGAAGGCCGCTTTGATGGGTTCCCGCTCGTCCTGAGTGAGGCCGCCGTGGAGCAGACCGAGGCGTTCGCCGCCGAAACCATGGCTGGCGAGGATCTCGTGCATCCACTGGTGGGTGGTGCGGTATTCGGTGAACAGGATCACCCGGCGATCGTTCCACTGACCTCCCGGTTTCAGATTGGCTGAGAGCCAGTCGAGGACGGCCCTGGCCTTGGAATCGGTCTGGTTCTTGGCGCGCTGCGCCCATTGCCTCAAGTCGGCCAGCATTCGTTGCTGGTCCTGAGTCAGCGGCTGGGCTCGGCGCGATGCCTCCTCGACGGCCTCCGACTGAGCGTTCTCGACTTCTTGGTCGTTGGCGTAATCCTCGTCTGCTTTCAGGATGGCCTTGCGCAAGATGCGCTCGGCCATGACATCTCGGGCCTTGGGCTTGGCGCCATTCGACAGCGAGGCGAAGTGCTTCTCGAGCGTGGAAGCGAACGCGGCGGGCGACGAGAACAGGCGCTTCTTGAGCAGTTGATTGACGAACGAGGTGCCGAATGTGCTGCCGGTCTTCTCCGCGTCTTTTTCGCGGCTGGCACAGTAATCGTTCAGCTTCTGGTGGATCTCCCGCTCCTCAGCCGTGTAAGGAACCGCCAGCGCTTGCAACTTGCGCTGTGCATAGAGCGGCTTGCCTTCGGCATCGACTAGATCGCTCTTCAGGCGGCGGATCATGACCTGACTCAACTGCTTCTCGTCGGGGAGGATGTTGCGGGCGAAACGCTGGTCGTCCAGCAACTCCAGCAGCGAAGTGAAGGATTCGGTGTAACCGTTGTGAGGGGTCGCCGTCAGAAACAAGCGATGCTGGAAGTGCGGGCTGATCGCGCGAATGAACCGCGTGCGCTGGCTTTCGAGGGCGTAGTGGGCGCCAGCGGCGGGGGCGATGTTGTGCGCTTCATCGACGACCAGCATGTCGAACTTGCGCGGGTAGCTGGTGTGTGCGGGCAGGACGTCGCGCATGGCGCGCAGTCCTTCGCCGCTTTTGACCCAGTCCATGGACGCGATGAGGCGCGGATGGGATGTCCATGGGTTGGCGTGGATGCCGCGATCGCGGCGCAACTGCTTGATGTAGGCCGTGTCGACAACCCGGAATTCGAGACCAAACTTTTCCAGCATCTCGACACGCCACTTTTCTTGCAGCGATGCGGGGCAGATGATCAGGACGGTGCGTGCACGGTGCCGCAGCAGCATCTCCTGGATGACGAGCCCGGCTTCGATGGTCTTGCCCAAGCCGACGTCGTCCGCGATGAGCAGGTTGACGCGGGCCATGTCGATTGCCCTCACCATGGGGTCGAGCTGGAAATCCTCGATGCTGACGCCGCTTCGGAACGGCGCCTGCAGGAATCCCCTGTCGGCATTGGTGGCGGCGCCCCAACGGACGGCATCGAGGAAGGCTTCGAGCGTGTCGGAGTCGTCCTGTCCGGTGATGGAAGGCAGGCCGGCACGCTCGATGACTTGTGCGCCGGGTTCGATCTCCCAAATGACCTCCAATTCTTCACCGAGACCATCCTCGTCGATGGATGAGAGCGTCACGCAGTTCTGCGACGCTGAGGATGATTCGAATTTCGAGGAGGCGACATCCGCCACGACCCACTGGCGCCGACGAACCTCGACCAATTGGCCGGGTTCCGGACGAGTACGGTAGGTCTGGAGCCTTTGATCGTTCGAGATTTCCATGCGGTCTGCCATCTTCCTGTTCAGTTCTTCTTGTGCGCGCCAACAGTCGACGTGCAGCGCCTGGCGTTTGCTTTGCCGACTGTCTGCGCGATGGTTTCAGCTGCGTCGATCGGTGACTGGTGTTCCCAGAATCGCAGCACCGTCCATCCGGCATCCAGCAGCCTCGAACACGTATCGGCGTCTCGGTGGCGATTCGACTCGATCTTCTGCCGCCAGAACTCGGCGTTCTGCTTGGGCCAAGTGGCGTGCTCGAGGCATCCGTGCCAAAAACACCCATCGATGAACACGGCGATCCGACGCCCTGGAAACGCGATGTCTGCGACGCGGCGAGGCTTTTTCAGCACCACAAAATCGACCCGGTAGCGCAAGCCTCGTCGGTACAGCTCGCGCCTCACTGCGACTTCAGCACCCGTACTCTTCTGCCTGACCTTCGCCATTCGGCGACTGGCTTCAGGAGATGAGGACAGGATGCGCGCCATCGATCAGCTTTTTCAACTCGTCATCGCGCCGCGACCGACGCGAGGTGCGAGTTGATGCTCCGCGCGATGGCGCGACCGAGGTCTACGGGAACCGCATTGCCGATCAAGCGCCCAAGCGCAGTGAAGCTCACTTCACCATCGTCTGGAACGAAGGCGTAATCGCGCGGGAAGCTCTGCAAGATCGCAGCTTCCCTCAAGGAGATGGCGCGATCCTGCTCCGGATGCCCGAATCGACCATTGCCAAAGCCATAGCACTGCGTCGTCATGGTGGGTGCAGGTTTATCCCACTCCATACGCCCGTAGACACCCGGGTAGGTCTTGCCGCTCGCCGCTTTATGGCAATCGGCCACCAGATGCTCAGGCCAGTCTCGCCACGTCCCGCCAGGCTTCGAGACTTTGATGCGCTGAAGATTTTTCTGGGAGAGCGTCGAAGCCACGTGCAGTTTGTCACACGCTGCGGCTTGGCCAGCATCCAGTGGACGGAGGCTGCCAATAACCTGTCGAACGGTATTCGGCTGTTTTTGTGTCGGTTCGACCATCTTGATTTCGCCGTGCTTCGACGCCAGCAGAACCATCCGTCTCCGCATCTGTGGGACGCCATATCGAGAGCTGTCGACGACGTCAAACCACACGTCGTAACCGAGTCGCTTCAAGGTGTCGACGAAGTCGTGAAACACCTCGTGCTTCGCGACGGTTGGCACGTTCTCCATCGTGATGACGTCGGGCATAGCCCCTTTGGCAAGACGAGCGAACTCATACAAAAGACCCCACTTACCATCCTTGCCGTCCAGCTCGTAACGCTGCGCATAGGTAGAGAATGGCTGACATGGTGCGCAGCCAGCCAAGATCGTCGTGTCGGCGTCACCAAACAGGTTCTGCAATTCATCGACTGTAACTTGGCTGATGTCCCGCTCGATGAATCGGGCTTGGTTGTTGGCCTCGTAAGGAAAGCGGCAGGCGGGGTCTAGATCGATACCAGCGACCACCGGCAGCCCCTCCAAGACAAAACCATGTGTCAAGCCACCTGCTCCGCAGAACAAATCCACACAAGAAATCGCTGTCACACCAGACCTCCTCACAGCGTATGCACCTTCGGATGAGGCAACCCGAGCCAGTCTAGCAGGTTCAACGGCCTTACCCACAACTCCTCCGACGCAAAGTCATGGGGTGGCTGTAGTGTATATTTCCTGCACCGCAAGCAAATGCACAGCCGAATCGTAAACAAACTCTTCTCTTTGCGCCAGTTTGTTTACGTTTCCATCTCCTGAAGTCGCTGTATATAGTGTTTTATGCTGCTGAACGAAGTTTTGTTTACAAATTTTTGTATGTATAACCGTTCTAGTCACCAGTCGCTGCGCCACACTGCCAGGGGCCGGCGCAAAACCCGCGGCGCCCGCCTTGCTGTCAGAGTCGGGTCAGGGTGGTGCACTAGCAAAACCCGCGCTTCATGCCTGCATAATGGTGGCGCAGCACAGGCCCTTCGTTCGGCCTGCGCTGCACCAAACCAAACAAGCAGGAGCACAACTTGTCCACACCCCCCACCGCCGCCGACCGCCCCTGGCTGAGCGCCTACCCCGAAGGCGTGCCCGCAGATATCGACCACTCGCAGTACCGCTCGCTGGTCGCCTTGATTGACGAGAGCCTGAGCAAATACGCCGGGCGCAGCGCCTACCACTACATGGGCCACGACATGGCCTACGCCGAGGTGGACACCCAAGCGCGGGCGCTGGCGGCGTATTGGCAGAGCCTAGGCCTAGTCAAAGGCGACCGGGTGGCGGTGATGATGCCCAATGTGCTGCAGTACCCGGTGGCGGTGGCAGCGATTTTGCGCGCCGGGCTGGTGGTGGTCAACGTCAACCCGCTCTACACCGCGCGCGAACTTGAGCACCAGTTGAACGACTCGGGGGCCAAGGCGATCGTCATCATCGAAAACTTTGCCTCCACCTTGGCCGCCTGCCTGAGCAAAACACCAGTCAAACACATCGTGCTGGCCTCCATGGGCGAGCTGCTGCCGTGGCCCAAGCGCTGGCTCGTCAATTATGTGGTGCGCCACGTCAAAAAACTGGTGCCACCCTTCGAGTTGCCCACTGCGGTGCGCTTTGCCGACGCGGTGCACCAGGGCCGCTCGCTAAACTTTCTGCCGGTCGAAATCGGCCCCGAGGACATGGCGGTGCTGCAATACACCGGCGGCACCACCGGAGTGAGCAAAGGGGCCGTGCTGCTGCACCGCAATGTGCTGGCCAATGTGTTGCAGTCCGAAGCCTGGGACGCCCCCGTGATGCACCGCATCCCGCCGGGTGAGCAACCCACCGCCGTCTGCGCGCTGCCGCTCTACCACATCTTTGCCTTCACGGTGAACATGATGCTGAGCTTGCGCAGCGGCGGCAAAAACATCCTCATCCCGAACCCGCGCGACCTGCCCGCGGTGTTCAAGGCGCTCAAGGGCCAGACCTTCCACAGCTTCCCGGCCGTGAATACGCTCTTCAACGGCCTGCTGCACCACCCGGAGTTTGACAGCGTGAACTGGCGCAACCTAAAGGTCTCGATCGGCGGTGGCATGGCGGTGCAGGCCGCCGTGGCCAAACTGTGGCTGGAGCGCACCGGCTGCCCGATCTGCGAGGGCTATGGCCTGTCGGAAACCAGCCCCTCGGCCAGTTGCAACCCGGTCACGGTCACGGCTTTTAGCGGCAGCATCGGGGTGCCACTGCCAGGCACAGACATGAAGTGCCTCGACGACGAAGGCCACGAGGTGCCACTGGGCCAGCCGGGCGAGATCGCCATCAAGGGCCCGCAAGTCATGGCGGGCTATTGGCAGCGCCCGGACGAAACCGCCAAGGTGATGAGCGCCGACGGCTGGTTTCGCAGCGGCGACATCGGCGTGATGGACGAGCGCGGCTACTTTCGCATCGTCGATCGCAAGAAGGACATGATCCTGGTCAGCGGCTTCAACGTTTATCCGAACGAGGTCGAAGAGGTGGTGATGGGCATGGGCAGTGTGCTCGAATGCGCCGTGGTGGGCATCCCCGATGAGCATTCGGGCGAGGCGGTCAAGCTGGTCATCGTCAAAAAAGACCCGGCGCTGAGCGAGCAGGAGGTGCGAGACTACTGCCGTAAAAGCCTGACCGGCTACAAAATCCCGAAGCTGATCGAGTTCCGCAGCGAACTGCCCAAAACCCCGGTCGGCAAAATTTTGCGGCGCCAGTTGCGCCAGACTAGCTAAAGCGGAGTTTTCATGGGTCAACGCATCGCCCTCATCAGCGCCGTGCACGAGGAGCTGTCTGAAATTTTGCAGCTCATGCCCGACGAGCAGCAGCTTCGCCTAGGCGGGCGCACCTACTGGCAAGGGCATTTGCAGGGCCACGAGGTGGTGGCGGTGCTCAGCGGCATCGGCAAGGTGGCGGCGGCAACCACCACCGCGCTGCTGATCGAGCGCTTTGCGCCGCAGCAGGTGATTTTCACCGGCGTGGCCGGGGGGCTGCTGCCGGGGGTGGAAGTGGGCGACATCGTGGTCGGCAGCGCCCTGGTGCAGCACGACCTCGACGCCTCGCCGCTGTTTCCCCGCTTTGAGGTGCCCGGCTATGGGCGCAGCCGCTTCCAGCCCGACTTGGCCCTCACCCAGGTGCTGCACACGGCCGCCAAAGACGCCGTCACCTGGCTGCCCAAGCTGCTCAGCCCCGAGGTGCTGCGCACCATGGGCTTGCACTCGCCCAGCGTGCACCGGGGCGAGATTGCCACCGGCGACCGCTTCGTGGCCTCTGAGGCCGACAGCGCCGCCCTGCGCGCTGCGCTGCCCGAGGCTTTGGCGGTGGACATGGAAAGCGCCGCCGTGGCGCAGGTGTGCCACGATTGCGGCCTGCCGTTTGCGGTGGTGCGCACCATCTCGGACCGCGCCGACAACCAGGCACACGTGGATTTCCCGCTCTTTTTGCGCGAGGTGGCGCGCCACTACAGCGTGCGCATCGTGCGCAAGGCGCTCAACTTGCTCTAACGGGGGCTGGGCCAGCCTCTAATCGGCTGCGCGGCTTAGCGGCCCTAGCGCAGCCAGCCGCGCTTGCGGAAGTACAGCATCGGAATCACCGCCGCCAGCACCATCATGCCGATCGCCATCGGGTAGCCCCACTCCCACTGCAATTCGGGCATGTGCTCGAAGTTCATGCCGTAGCTGCTGGCCACCAGCGTGGGCGGCAGCAGCGAGACCGCCACCACCGAGAAGATCTTGATGATCTTACTTTGGTTGATGTTGATGAAGCCGATGGTGGCGTCCAGCAAGAAGTTGATTTTCTCGAACATGAACGCGGTGTGGCTGTCGAGCGAGT
>Ga0208610_100566_pt1 | contig 12119 bp, 7 predicted proteins | sample SubbioR11Jul_8A2_FD_184815 | JGI IMG/M metagenome (GOLD analysis project Ga0208610, IMG submission 184815) | Serpentinite rock and fluid subsurface biosphere microbial communities from McLaughlin Reserve, California, USA - CR11Jul_8A2 (SPAdes) | ecosystem: Environmental > Terrestrial > Deep... | reverse complement strand
ACGTTAGGCCTCGCTCTGGCTTCTGCGAGTCCACCTCCGCGTGCTCCGGCGGCGCTACTTGGTTGCTGGCCTGCTGCTCGGCCTTCGTGGAGCGGAACAGGCACACAGCGCTTGCTTTCCTGCACAGCCCCAGCCATAATCTCCGGCATCGCCGCAGCGTTCCAAGGCCCAGTCTCCCTTCGCACCATCGCCTAACCTGCGGTTCAACTCGGACGTGCCTTCGGCACGCCGGTTAACCTCAACGTTAGGCCTCGCTCTGGCTGCTGCTGTTCCACTCCCTCGGGCTCCGGCGGCGCTGCCCGGTTTCTGGCCTGCTGCTCCTCGGTCTGCCCACCGCCCTGCAATGCCACAGCGCTTGCTTTCCTCCACAGCCTCCGCCATAATCTCCGGCAACGCCGCAGCATTCAAAGGCCACAGCACCCTTCACGCCATCGCCTAACCTGCGGTTCAACTCGGACGTGCCTTCGGCACGCCGGTTAACCTCAACGTTAGGCCTCGCTCTGGCTTCTGCTGCTCCTCCTCCGCGTACTCCGGCGACGCTGCCCGGTTGCTGGCCTACTGCTCGGCCTTCGTGGGACGGCACAGGCACACAAAGCTTGCTTTCCTCCGCGCTTGCTTTCCTGCAAGGCTCCAGCCATAATCTCCGGCAACGTCGCAGTGTTCCAAGGCCCAGTCACCCTTCACGCCAGCGCCTAACCTGCGGTTCAACTCGGACGTGCCTTCGGCACGCCGGTTAACCTCAACGTTAGGCCTCGCTCTGGCTTCTGAAACTCCACTCCCTCGCGCTCCGGCGACGCTGCTTGGTTGCTGGCCTACTGCTCCCCCGGTCTGCCCACCGCCCTGCACACAGCGCTTGCTTTCCTGCAAGGCTCCAGCCATAATCTCCGGCATCGCCGCAGCGTTCCAAGGCCACGGCACCCTGTCCCACAGCGCCTAACCTGCGGTTCAACTCGGACGTGCCTTCGGCACGCCGGTTAACCTCAACGTTAGGCCTCGCTCTGGCTTCTGCTGTTCCACCTCCACGTGCTCCGGCAACGCTTCAAGGTTGCCGGCCTGCTGCTTGGCCTTCGTGGAGCGGAACAGGCACACCGCGCTTGCTTTCCTGCAAGGCCCCGGCCATAATCTCCGGCAACGCCGCAGCGTTACAAAGCCCCAGCACCCTGTCCCACAGCGCCTAACCTGCGGTTCAACTCGGACGTGCCTTCGGCCCGCCGGTTAACCTCAACGTTAGGCCTCGCTCTGGCTTCTGCCGTTCCTCCTCCGCGCGCTCCGGCGACGCTGCCCGGCTGCTTGGCCTTCGTGGAACGTTCAGGCACACCGCGCTTGCTTTCCTGCTCAGCTCCAGCCATAATCTCCGGCAACGCCGCAGCGTTCCAAGGCCACAGCACCCTTCGCACCAGCGCCTAACCTGCGGTTCAACTCGGACGTGCCTTCGGCCCGCCGGTTAACCTCAACGTTGGGCGCCACCATCAACAATCACTTCATTAGACTTTTCAAAATGGAACAAAAGCCACCTATCACCATATCCTCGCTTGATGCGGTGCGACTTGAAAAAATGCTCGATTCACTTGGCGGCAAGCAGATTCCAAACAAAGAGGATCTACGAGCCGAGCTAGACCGGGCCAATATTGTGGAGCCGGAGGACATGCCACATGACGTCATCACAATGAACTCAACGGTAATCTTCCGGATGGAGTCATCTAGTAAGGAGTTCTCCCTGACGCTTGTCTATCCAAGCGACATTGACGAAGGCGGGGGAAAAATATCGGTTCTTGCCCCTGTTGGCAGTGCACTTCTCGGATTACGAGAGGGCGACGAGATATCTTGGCCCAAGCCCGGCGGTGGATTGCTCAAAGTGCGTATCCTGAAAGTTGCATATCAACCTGAGCACTCCGGTGACTTTCGGCGGTAGCTGGCGCACATATTCAGGCGAAAGCTGCATGATTCAGGCGACAACTATCTTGACATGCGCTGCACTTGAGCGCGCCGCTGAACTCCAACGTTGGGCCTCGCTTTGGCTTCTACCGTTACACCTCCACGTGCTCTGGCTGCGCTACCAAGCTGCTGGCCTGCTGCTCGGCCTTCGTGGGACGGCACAGGCACACAGAGCTTGCTTTCCTTCGCGCTTGCTTTCCTGCACAGCCCCAGCCATAATCTCCGGCAACGCCGCAGCGTTCCAAGGCCACAGCACCCTTCTCACCATCGCCTAACCTGCGGTTCAACTCGGACGTGCCTTCGGCACGCCGGTTAACCTCAACGTTAGGCCTTGCTCTGGCTCCTGCTGCGCATTCCACTGATGGCGGACAGTGATTCCATGCCCATCGCGGACAGTGTTCCAGACGATGGCGGACAGCTTGCGCGGGAGTCCTGAGTGACGGGGTGTATCGTAGCCGAAGTGTCCGCCATCAGCGTGGAATGCTGATTGGGCAGGATGGTCATACGGCCTTGGCGAGCTTTCTCATCGACTCACCCTTGAGGGCCAGCTTGTGCGAGCCATGCACAATGCGGTCCAGAATGGCGTCGGCCAGCGTGGGCTCGTCCAGCCAGGCGTGCCAGGCCGTCAGCGGCAACTGGCTGGTGATGAGCGTTGAGCGCGTGCCCACCCGGTCGTCGAGCAACTCCAGCAAGTCATTGCGCTCGTGTGCAGCAATCGGCGCAATCCCGAAGTCGTCCAAGATGAGCAAATCCAGCTTGGCCAGTTGCCCCAGCCGCTTGCCAAAGCTGCCATCGCCATGCGCCACGTGCAGCTCTTGCAGCAGGCGTGGCGCACGGGCGTAGAGCACCGAGAAGCCCAGTCGCGCGGCCTGCTGCCCCAGCGCACACGCCAGCCACGTCTTGCCGCAACCCGTGGCACCGGTGATGAGCACATTGTGACCATGGCGCAGCCAGTCACCGCCGGCCAAGCTGGTGATGACCTCCCGGCTCAACCCGCGGCTGCTGCGCCAGTCAATGTCCTCCAGGCAGGCACTCGAGACCTTCAGGCGCGCAGCCTTCAACAGGCGCTCCAAGCGCTTGCTGTCGCGCCAGTCCACCTCGCGCTGCACCAGCAGCGCCAGGCGTTGTTCAAAGGGCAGCTCACTGGCCGCAATCTGGAGGGCCGCATCGTTGAGGGCGGCCACCATGCCGTCTAGACGCAGCGCGCGCAATTGGTTCAAGGTGTGTTCGTTGAGCATGGTTGTTCCTTCGTTGTTTCGCTTCTGTGTTTGGGCTTCTCAGTGGTAATAGAGCGACCCACGCACGTTCTCGTGCAGCGGCAGGCTGGCCTGAATCGGGATGGGTGCATCCAGCGCTTGCTGGTCTAGGCCACAGCTCAGGATGGAGGCGATGCTCTTGTAGGACGGCGAGCGAATCGACTGCGCCCGGGCGCAAGCCGCCTCCAAGCGCTCAGATCCGTACTCACGCCCCAAGCGCATCAAGCCCAGACAGGAGCGGTATCCCTGCTCGGGATGCTGGCGGTGCTCCATCTGCCAGCGCACCACGGCGGCGGTGGCCGCACCCATGCGCTCGCCCCAGGCAATGAGCTTGGCTGGCGTCCACTGCAGGTGCGCCCGGTGCGAGGCCGGCATGTGCTCAGGCGTCGTGGTGTGCGCGCCCTTGCGGGGATTGAGCGCGTGGCCGGCAGTGGGCGCAACAGCGGCGCGTCAAGTTCGGCAAAGGCACTGGCCCGGTTGCCCGGCAACTTCTTGAAGGCTCGCTGGTTCAAGTCGGCCAGCAAGGCGGCAATGGCGCGGTTGAGCGCGCCTAGGCTGAAGAAGGTCTGGTGTCGCAGCCGGGCCAGTATCCAGCGCTCGACCACCTGCACGCCCACCTCCACCTTGGGTTTGTCGCGTGGCTTGGCCGGACGCGCGGGCATGACGGGCAGGCCGTAGTGCAGCGTGAGTTCTTCGAGCAAGCGGTGCGCGCTGGGCTCGTAGCGGTCGGGCCGGGCCATGAGGGCGCGCGGCTGGTCGGGCACCAGCAGGCGGGGCACGCCGCCGATGAACTCCAGCGCACCCATGATGCTGGCGACCCAGTCGGCGGCCTTCTGGCTGGCCGTGGCACAGGCGTAGGTGTAGTTGGACGCGCCCAGCACGGCCACGAAGACTTGGGCTTGGCTGATTTCGCCGCTGCTGGCGTCCACGAGGGGCACGGTCTGGCCGGCGTAGTCCACGAAGAGCTTGTCGCCGCCCTCGTGGGTCTGGCGCATGGAGCGCTTTAAGCCCTGGGCCCAGACCTTGTACTTCTCGCAAAAGGCGCTGTACTTGTAGGCCTGTCCGGCGTGTTGCTGTTGGTACTCCTCCCAAAGCAGTTGCAGGGTGACTCCGGGGCGGCGCAGTTCGCGGTGGATGTGGGCGCAGTCGGGCTCGAGGTGGCGCGACTCGCGTGCCACCGGCGGCTTGTAGAGCCGGGCCTGGAGTTCCTCGTCGCTCAAGGTCTGGGCCAGTGCCCAGTCCACGCCGGCGGCGCGTGCGTAGCTGGCGATGTCGCTGACGCTGGATTTGGAGATGCCGAGGGCAGCTCCGATTTGGCGGGTGCTCAATGTCCCGCCGTGCAGCAGTTGCAGTGTGTGTCGTAGTTTGCTCATGGTGACCCTTGGTGTGGGCATCGCTGGCTCCAGTTGATAAAAACCGGGCAGCGTATACCGCGTTCGGGTCACTCAGAACACCCCGCAGGTGTCCGCCATCAATTTGGAATGCTGTCCGCCTTCAGCGTGGAACAGCGTCCGCCATCACGCCGGAACACTGTCCGCCTTCAGCGTGGAATTGTGTCCGCCATGGGGTGGAATACGCAGTGGTTTGCAAGTGTGGCTTCAAGACGTTCACTCCAGTGGTCCCCTCGTTGTGAGGGGGTGAAAGTAACGTCCTGCCTGTCAACCATCAGGTGACCACCGGCGCATGTGCTATGCGTCATGTAACCCGGGCCGGAGTGGAGCAGTTTGGGTGGCCATAAGTGGGGCACTTTGGGTGGCCGCCGGGGTTGTACAAAAAAATAGGGGCAGGCCATGTTTTTCTTGGTTTGAGCACCCTTCACCCGCCACCGACAAGCCTGGCGGTAGGTGAAGGGTGGTGAGGCCTTGGCGCAAGCCCTTAACTGGGAGTGGATGGAACCATTCGAGACCGAGATACGGGGCGAGGAACTGCACCCAGCGCTTGCGCTGATCTTTGCCCAGGTGGACACACCCCGGACAGTAGGGGCGTGATACATGAGCGCGAACTGATGCGGGCGCTGGCCTAGATTGACTACCTGCGCACCCATGCCGAGCGGCTCTATGCGGCGGCGGTGATACCGGAAACCACCGGGGCCAAGCAACTGCTGGACAAAATCAAGTCGAGCTGACTGTGCGACGGCGAGGGCGTGCTGTTGGAAGCCTTCACCCCCCCCGGCTGGTGGCAGTGAAGCACTGGGCCGGGCTGGGCACCCCGGACGAGATGCGCAAGGCGGCGGATTTGCTGATCGATCATGGGTGGCTGGAGCGGGAGGCGGTGCCCACCGGCGAGGCGGGTGGTAGGCCAACCGACCGCTACCTGATTCATCCAGACCTGATAGCTGGTGATCCGCGACCACGACGGCGACGACCGGGTACGACGACCAGCACCGCAGCGCGCAATCTCGAACCCATGCGCCGGGTTACGCCGGTACAAAACCCGGTACTTTCCGCTACATGGTGGCTACATGGCACTCAGGCAACAAAAAAGCCAGTCCGAAAACTGGCCTATCTTGTTGGTTTTAATGGTAGGTCGTGCAGGATTCGAACCTGCGACCAACGGATTAAAAGTCCGCTGCTCTACCAACTGAGCTAACGACCCACTGTGCACCGACAGCACCAACATGCAGTGCTGCGAAGCCTTGAATTATAGCTTGGTTTTTTGGCCGCTTGGTTGGTTTTTTATCTCAGGCGGCGCGCTTAGGCGCCGCCGTGGCGATGCGCTCCAGCACCCACCCGGCTGCCACCATGCCAAAGCCAGCCGTCACGGCCACGCTGGAGCCGTAGCCGTGGCAGTTGAGGCTGCCGTCGCCTGCGCCCGGCACGGCGCAGGAAGGGTCGGGGCTGGCCACGGGTTCGCGGCTGAATACGCAGGCCAGCCCCATCGGGCCGCGCGCTGCGGCTGCATGAAACCGGCGCAGGCGGGCACGCAGCCGGGCCAGCAGCGGGTCGTGGGTGGTGTCGGACAAATCGGCGACCTCGATCCGGTGCGCCTGCCGCTTGCCCCCTGCGGCACCGCAGGTGATGAAGTGCAGCGGGGCTTGCAAGGCCCACGCGGCCAGCGTTTCCTTGGCGCTGCGCTGATCGCAGGCGTCGATCAGGGCCTGTGGGGTGCCGTTGCGGGCCTCGATCTGTTGCATCAGAGCGCCCCAGTTGGCAGGGGAGACGAACTCGTCCAGCGCGTGCACCTGCGCGGCCGGGTTGATCTGTGCAATGCGCTGTTGCATGGCCAGCACTTTGGATTGCCCCAAGGTATCGCTGAGGGCGTGCAGTTGGCGGTTGATGTTGGATTCGGCCAGATGGTCGAGGTCGATCAGCGTCAGGCGCCCGACCCCGCTGCGTGCCAGCGCCTCGGCCGCCCACGAGCCCACGCCCCCGATGCCGACCACCACCGCGTGGGCGTCAAAAATGCGCTGCGCCCCCACGCTGCCGTAGAGGCGGCGCAAGCCGCCAAAGCGGCGCTCGAAGCCCTCAAAAGGCTCGTGCGCAGGCGCAGCGGCAGGCGCTGGCGCGGCCTCAAGCACGCTCGATCAGCCAGATTTGCAAGCGCAGCGCAGCCACCGCCCCCAAGCCGATGCCCGCCACCGCGATCAGGCTGCCCAAGCTTAGCGTGGAGAGCCCGGAGAGGCCCTGCCCAATGGTGCAGCCCATGGCCGTCACACCGCCTACGCCCATGCACACAGCCCCGACCAGGTGCAAGGCGGTATCTTGGGTGCTGCCAAAGCCCTCCCAATGAAAGCTGCGGCTGAGCAGGGCATAAGCCAAGGAGCCCAGCACCACCCCCAGCACCGACACCACCCCGATAGTCAGCACCTTGGAGGCGTCGCTAAAAAAAATCAGCCACTCGAGCGCATAGGCCATGGGCGCGGTGAAGGTGAGTGATTCCATCACGCCGGTGTCGGTGGTGAGGAACACCGCTTCCAGCGTTTCCGGGTGTTCCGGGACGAAGGCCAGCACGCCGGTGACCCACCACAGAGCCACCACCGTGGCCCCGATGCCGACGCCGGCCAGCCAGTTATCGAGCGAGGTGCGAAAGTCGCGGCTCGCCAGCGCCCACGCAATCAGGGCCAGCCCGACCACACCGGCCAAACCCAGCGCCGCGCCCGGCGTTGCCCACTGCCCCGCCAGCCACAGCGGCAAGGCGCCGCTGGTGTCCAGGTGCAGCACCACCTGATCGACGCTGCGGTTGCGCAGCACCGCCGTGATGCCGCTCAGGGTGGCGTAGGCCGCCAAGCCCATAACGAAAAACACCACCAGCGATTTGAGGTTGCCGGCACCGATGCGCACCAGTGTTTTGCTGCCGCAGCCGGAGGCCAGCACCATGCCAAAACCGAACAGCGCGCCACCCAGCAGGGCCGAGAGCCAAAGCACCCGGCTGCCGCTGTAGATGGTCTGCATCGGGTCGATCCAGCCCAGCGCCGCCATGCCATAAAAACCCAGCATGGCCATGCCGGCGGCCATGCCCCACATGCGCAGGCGTGTCCAGTCGCCCATGTTGACGACATCGCTGATGGCGCCCATGGTGCAAAAATGGGTGCGCTGGGCCAGCGCGCCAAACACAAAAGCCACGGCAAAAGCGGCCCACAACACGAGGGTGCCCTGCGCTTGGATATCAGACATTTCCATGGCGAGCGATTGTAGCGGTTGCACCATTTGGCGGCCAATTTTTGGCTGCCCACTCAGGCCATGCAGTGATGGATGCCGTAGACCACGGGGCACGACACCCCCACAGCCAAGCGGCTCAGCGCAGCCGCGTCAGCCGCTCACGCGCCACGGAAGCGGCCTCGGTGTTGGGGTGCGCCTGGATGAGTTCTTGTAAGGCTGCGCGCGCCGCCCGATTGTCGCGCAGCTCGATGTGCGCGTTGGCGATGCCGAGCAGGGCGTCGGGCACCCTAGGGTGGCGCGGCGAAGCGGCGATCATGCGCCTAAAGGTTTCGATGGCGGCCGGGTGCTGGCGCGCCGCGTACTGCGCGTTGCCTTGCCAGTAGAGGGCTGGTGCCACGTAGCCGCTGCGTGGAAATTGGGCCACCAGCTCGCCAAACAGGCGCGCTGCGCGCACGAAGTCAGAGGCGCGCAGGGCCACCATGGCGGCATCAAAGGCCTGCACCTCTTCGGGCCGAGCCTGGAATTCGACCCCCTCGACCGTGACCGTGAGCGGCTCGAGCGGGCGCAGGCGCTGGTCGAGTTGCCCCTGCCAGTCGCGCTGCTGGCGCTGCACATCGGCCAGTGCGTGCGCAAGCCTTTCGTTGAGGCCCCGCAACTCGGCCAGTTCGCGGCGCAAGGCGTCATTTTGTGCCCCGAGCTCGACCAAGCTGCGGCGCATGCCCAGCAGATCTTCATCGAGCCGCTGGATGGTTTCGGTCTGCTGCTGCTGCAAGGCTTGATTGGCCTGCTCGGCCGCGCTGCGGTTGGCCTCCACGCGCTCGCGCAGCTCGATGATGGCGCGCCGCGCCTGATCGTCGCCACCAAACAACTGGGCCTGGGCTGGCAAGGCCCACACGGCCAAGGCCAGCAGCAACAGGGCCAGCACGCCGTAGCGGGCCGCAGCAAAAATGGAGCGTGCAGGCATCAGCGGTAAACCAGTTCGACGCGCCGGTTCTGGCTGTGCGCGGCTTCGTCGGAGCCGGCGTTGGCGGGTTTTTCTTCGCCAAAGCTGACCGCCTCCATTTGCGCGTCTTGCACCCCCATCAGGGCCAGCGAGCGGCGCACCGCTTCGGCGCGCTTTTGCCCCAGCGCGAGGTTGTATTCGCGGCCACCGCGCTCATCGGTGTGGCCCTCGAGCGCTACACGGCGCTGGCGGTCGGCAGCCAGAAAGCGTGCGTGTCCTTCCAGCAAGGGCACGAACTCGGGGCGCACGGTGTACTCGTCGAAGTCAAAAAACACCAGGCGCGCCAAGTGCGCGGGTGGCTGCCCGATGGCGGTGGTGCCGGCCTGTACCGGGGTCACGGCGCGCTGGTCCACCGCTCCCGCAGCCGCTCCTGCTGCGGCAGGATCTGGAGCGACCCCGATTTGCTGCACCGGCACCGCCGTGCGATCGGTGACCGGCACGTCTTCGGCCAGATTGACGTTGGAGCCGCAAGCCGCCAAGAGCAGGGCCGCGCACAGCACCGTGGCGACCTGGATGGCGCGTGACACCGGCTGGTAAAAAAAGCTGCGGTGCTTGCGAACGGTGCAGGAGTGGGCTTGCATGGTGGTGTTACAAATGAAAAAAGGTCGATCTGATGTCTTCAACGCTGAAACGGACCCCAATCGGGCTCGCGGATACCGCCCGGGAGGTTGGCCAGCCGGGTTTTGATGCGGCCATCGAGCGTGGTGGTCATCAGCGTCTCGCGCCCCTGCACTTGGGTGGCGTACAGGATCAGGCGGCTGTTGGGGGCGAAGCTGGGGCTCTCGTCGGCGCTGGTGTCGGTCAAGGGGGTGATGCGGCCATTTGCCAGCTCCATCACACAAACCCTGAAGGCCCCGCCGATGCGCGACACATAAGCCAGCCAGCGGCCATCGGGGCTGACGGCGGGTGAGATGTTGTAGTTGCCCTCAAAGGTGACGCGCACCACATCAGCCCCGCTGGGGCTCATGCGGTAGATTTGGGGCGAGCCGCCCCGGTCGCTGACGAAATACACCTGGCGCCCGTCGGGGGTAAAGGCCGGCTCGGTTTCGATGCCGCTGGTCTGGGTGATGCGCTGCGGCTGCCCGCCGCCCGCTGCATCGATGGCAAAAATCTGCGACGCGCCGCCAAAGGTGAGCGTGGCCAGCAGCCGCCGCCCATCGGGCGACCACGCCGGCGCGCTGTTGGAGCCGCGGAAACCGGCCAGCAAACGGCGCCGCCCGGTGGCCACTTCGTGGGTATAAATCACTGGCCGACGCGCTTCGAACGACACATACGCCAGTTGCTGCCCATTGGGCGACCAGGCCGGCGAAATGATCGGCTCTCCGCTGGCCAGTGCGGTTTGGGCGTTTTCGCCGTCGGCATCGGCCACCCACAGGTGGTGGCGCTCGTTGTGGCGCGAGACGTAGGCGATGCGGGTGGCGAACACACCCGGAACGCCGGTCAGGCGCTCAAAAACATAGTCGGACAGCCGGTGCGCAGCCAGCCGCAGGTCGCTGGCGGGCACCGGGAAGCTCAAACCGCCCAAATCTTGTGCCCGCACCACGTCCCAGAGCCTGAAGCGCACATCAAAACGGCCATCGGCCAAACGCATGGCGCTGCCGGTGATGAGGGCATCGACGCCGGCGGCGCGCCACGGCGCCAGATCAGGCCGCGCGGTTTCATCGAGCACGGCACTGCCCCCGGGCAAGGCGCGCAACTGGCCGCTGCGTTCGAGGTTGGCGCGCACGATCGCAGGCACGTCTTGGGGCAGATCGGGGCTGAGCCTGAAAGGCGCAATCGCAAACGGGATTTGCTGCAAGCCGACCCCGGTCACCTCGACCCGGAACTGCGCCTGCGCGCTGCCCCAAACACCCAAGCCCAGACCGGCCCCACCCAGCGCAGCCCAAGCGTGGAAGCGCCGTCGCGTCAAGGCGGGCAGTGGGGACAATGGCGTTTGAAAAGGCGACTGGTGCATAAAGAAAGGAACGCAAACAGGAAAAAGCGGCAAGCGGCGGCTGACAAGCTGCAAGCGCCACCGCCACCGACCCAACAGACCGATAATAGCGGATGCGCTGCGCCCCGTGCCCAATGGGTGGGGTTGCAAGCCCTAAAAGTTCCCCGCCCGCTCCCAACCGGGGCGCTGCGGGCCGCGCCACCCCGGCACTTGAGGCCCGCTGTTTTTCCACACCGATCTTGCACGACCGCCCCGCACCCGAAGCTGCCAGCGCTGCCGCCGCACCCGACACCCGCACCCTGGGCCAGCGCCTGCTGCGGGTCTGGCCCTATTTTCGCCTGCACAAGGGCGCCTTGGGGCTGGCCTTTCTGGGCGCGCTGATCGCCGCCCTGACCGAACCCGCGATTCCAGCGCTGCTGCAAATCCTGCTCGACGAGGGCTTTGTGGCGGGAAGTTTTCCGCTCTGGCTGGTGCCGGTGGCGCTGATGGGCCTGTTTGCGGTGCGTGGCCTGGCCACCTTTGCCGCCAAGTACGCGCTCAGCTACGTGGCCGCAGGGGCCATGGTGCAAATGCGGCGCGCCATGTTCGAGCGCCTCAACAACGCCGAACTCTCGCTGTTTGGCGAGCAAAGCGCCAGCAAGCTCTCCAATACCCTGGTCTATGAGGTGCAGACCGGGGCCCTGATGCTGGTCAACAGCGTGCTCACGCTGGTGCGCGATGTGCTCACCGTGATCGCCCTGCTGGCTTATCTGCTGTTTTTGAACTGGCAGCTCACGCTCATCGTGCTGGCCCTGTTTCCGCCACTGGCCTGGGTGATGCGGGTGCTCTCCAAGCGCCTGTACCGGCTCACGCGCAGCAGCCAACTGGCGACCGACGAGCTGGCTTACGTGGTGGAAGAAAACGCGCTGGCGCACCGCGTGGTGCGGCTGCACGGCGCCCAGGCGCAGCAGACGCAGCGCTTCGACCGGCTGAACCTGGTGCTGCGCCGGCTGGCGCTCAAAGCCACCGTGGCCGGGGCCGCCGTGGCCCCGCTGACGCAGATGCTGGCCGCCGCCGCGCTGTCCACGGTGATCATGATTGCGCTCTGGCAAAGTGCGACCAGCGGCGTGACGGTGGGCAGCTTCGTCGGCTTTGTCACCGCCATGCTCATGCTCATCAGCCCGATCCGCCAACTGGCCGACCTCGTGACCCCGATCACGCGCGGGCTGGCAGCACTCGAGCGCGCGCTGGAGCTGATCGAGCACACCCCGGTGCAGCATGGCGGCACGCACCGCACCGACCGCGCCGTCGGGCGCTTGAGCCTGGAGCAGGTCTGGGTGCAGTACGGCAGCAAAGACGACGCGGCACTGCGCGGCATCAACCTCGAGGTGGCGGCTGGCGAGGTGGTGGCGCTG
>Ga0208610_100564_pt1 | contig 12174 bp, 10 predicted proteins | sample SubbioR11Jul_8A2_FD_184815 | JGI IMG/M metagenome (GOLD analysis project Ga0208610, IMG submission 184815) | Serpentinite rock and fluid subsurface biosphere microbial communities from McLaughlin Reserve, California, USA - CR11Jul_8A2 (SPAdes) | ecosystem: Environmental > Terrestrial > Deep... | reverse complement strand
TGATCGACCCGCTGCGCCAGTAGACTGCCTGCCAGTCCCCTGATCGACAACCCCAGGTGCTCGCCAGGCTCACTCCTCAGTGGAATCTGGCGCCCGGCTCCAGGCTCATACCTCGTTGGACAAGACTGGCCGATGACATAAGGCATCCATTCATGCTAGGATGATCGCCCATGAAACCCTTGCGCTGGCCGCCCGACAAGAATGATCTGCTCAAGGCTGAGCGCGGCATATCCTTTGAGGACGTAACGGTTGCGCTGGCCGCAGGTGCCTTGCTGCAGATCGTTGAGCACCCCAATCAGCAGCGCTACCCGCGACAGCGGGTCATGGTTGTGGCGGTCAGGGGCTACGCTTACTTGGTGCCCTTTATCGAAGAAAGCGATCACTACTTCCTCAAGACCATCATTCCCAGCCGCAAAGCCACCCGCGAATTGCTCATGAAGGAGTCTGACGATGTCTAAGCTTAATCCCTACGAACTCGAAGTTCTGGATGCCTACGAGACGGGCCAGCTTGCGCCCGTGCCCGATCTGGCCGAGTTTGATCGGCTGCGTGCTGCGGCGCGGGCCACGGCGATCAAGGACAAGCGGGTCAACATTCGCATCTCGTCCCACGACTTGATGGACCTGCAGGCCAAGGCGCTGGAGCAGGGGATGCCGTACCAAACCCTGATTGCCAGCGTGCTGCACCGGTACGCCAGCGGTCAGTTGGCCGACCGAGCAGCGGCACCCAAGGCCGGCCCGCAGACCTCTGGCTCGGCCATAGGCTGAACTGGCCGCAGATGAACTGACGAGGGAGACCTCGGTTTTCTTGGCGGACTGCGGTGGTTTGCCTGATTGCATGCCCCCATACGTCAGAATAGTTGTCGCCTCGATAGAACCAAAAACCCTGGGGCGGCGATGAAGGACGAAAATGGCCCGATACGGACAAGCATTCAAAGACAAGGCACTAGCCCGGCTGCTACCACCCGAGAGTGCAGCAGCGCACGCAGTCGCGCAAGATCTCGGCATTGGGGTTTCAACCCTGGAGCGCTGGCGCGAGCAGGCGCATTCCAGCCCGGCCCGAGGGCAGGGCTGGAATGCGGGCAGTCGGCTCGAGGCCGTCATCACCACGGCGGCGCTCAACGAGTCCGCCAAGAGCGCTTGGTGCCGCGAGCACGGCGTGTACCCGAGCGAGCTCGACCAGTGGCGTGCCAGTTGCACCACGGCCTTGTCCAACCCCGGGGAGGCACGCGCCAGCCCGCAGGCCACGCGGGCAGCGGCCAAGCGCATCAAGGAGCTCGAGCGTGATTTGCTGCGCAAAGACCGGGCCCTGGCCGAGACCGCAGCGTTGCTGGTTCTGTCAAAAAAAGTCACGGCGATCTTCCACAAGGGAGAGGACGAATGATCGGCCTCGAAGATCGCCAAGCCCTGTCCCAAGATATTGACACCGCACACCAAAACGGTGCACGCCTGCGTCCGGCCTGCAAGATCGTCGGCATCGACGTGCGCACCTTGCAGCGCTGGAAGGCGCAGCAAGGGCTGATAGCGGGCGATGGCAGGCCGCAGGCGCAGCGGCCCGTGCCCAGCCATGCCCTGAGCCCTCAGGAGCGTGCAGCGCTGCTGGCAGTAGCCAATGAGACACGCTTTGCCTCGGTGCCGCCGGCGCGCATCGTGCCCATGCTGGCCGACGAGGGGGTCTATCTGGGCAGCGAGTCCAGCATGGCGCGTGTACTCAAGGCGCATGGGCAAAACGCCCGCCGTGGCCGCGCCAAGGCTCCCAGAGCGGTGCGCCCGCCCAGCACCCACATCGCCACCGCGCCCGGTCAGGTCTGGTGCTGGGACATGACCTACCTGCCCGCTGTGGTGACCGGGCGCTGGTTTCACCTGTACCTGATCCTGGATCTGTACAGCCGCAAGATCGTGGGTGCCGAGGTGCACGAGAGCGATGACGCCAACCACGCCGTGCACCTGGTGCGCCGCACCGCGCTGGCCGAGGGCATTGCCTCCCTCACTGATAAACCGGTATTGCACGGTGACAATGGATCGACCTTGAAGGCCACCACGGTGCTGGCCATGCTCAACTGGCTGGGTGTGAAGCCCTCGTACTCGCGGCCGCGTGTGAGCGACGACAACGCCTATGCAGAGGCGCTGTTTCGCACCGCCAAGTACCGGCCCGAGTTCCCGGCCAAGGGCTTTGCCAGCCTCGATGAGGCCAGAGCCTGGGCGGCGCAGTTCGTGCATTGGTATAACCACGATCACCGCCACAGCGGCATCCAGTACGTCAGCCCGGCCCAGCGTCACAGCGGTGAAGACCACGCCATTCTCGGTGCGCGCCATGCGCTGTACCAGAAGGCGCGGCAAAAGAACCCGGCGCGTTGGTCGGGCCAGACACGCAACTGGTCGCCGGTCGCAGTGGTGACGCTCAACCCGGAGCGCGACTCGGTCATCCAAGCGGCTCTGGCTGGCGCACATATTCAAGCGAAAGCTGCATGATTCAGGCGACAACTATCTTGACATGCGCCGATGCTCTACTCCTCAACACGAGAAAGACCCTCTCCCGAAGTACCACTAGGGTTTATGCATATCGTCACAGTCTGACGTTGGGCATCAGGAAACAGCTCTGACAGAAGCATTCCGAGATGATGTAGTTCATTCCGTGCTTATCGGGTTGTCACACACACCCACTACCGGTAGTATGGTGAGTAACTGCATCAACTTGGGGTTAACGTGGCGATCGACGTTCTTGAGCGAGACGATTTGGCGTTTCCGCGCTCGCTGCCGGAGTTTCAGCGGCTGTTTCCAAACGAGGCCGCCTGTGCGACCTACCTTGAGCGCGTGCGATGGGGCGATGGCTTCGCCTGTCCTCGTTGTGGCACATCCGGTGAGCCTTACCGTATCTCCACTCGCCCCGGCGTGCTGCGTTGTCGGAAGTGTCGTTGTGACACGAGCCTCACCGCTGGCACCATCATGGAGCGCACGCACACGCCGCTTTCGGTCTGGTTCTGGGCAGCATACTTGGTCACCAGTCAAACGCCCGGAATGTCGGCTGTACAGTTTCAACGGCAACTCGGACTCCCGTGCTACGAGACCGCATTCCAGATTCTTCACAAGCTGCGCGTCGGCATGGTACGACCCGACCAGGATCGAATTGGCGGCAGGCCCGAGGAGCACGTCGAGGCCGATGAAACCTACATCGGCGGGCGTACCCGCGGCAAGGGCAGGGGTGTGCACGACATGGTACTCGTGGCAGGCGCCGTTGAAGTCCGCCAGCGCAAGCAGCAAGGGAGTCGCAATAAGCGCAGGACCGGGCGCTATGCAGGACGCGTTCGCCTTGCCGTTGCGCCAGATCGTAGCGCCAAGTCGCTGGGCGGATTTATCGAGCGCACCGTTGTACCCGGAGCCACCATCATCACCGATGACTGGAGCGGTTACGTCAAGTTGGGCGCGCGCGGCTATTGCCATACCGCCGTCGCGGAGCGCGGCGACATGCAAGTTGCCGAGACCTTCCTGCCGATCATTCACCTCGTGTTCTCCAATCTCAAGACCTGGCTGCGTGGCACCCATCACGGCGTCAGCCCACAGCACCTATCAGCCTATCTCAACGAATTCACCTTCCGCTTCAACCGTCGCTTCTACCCCTTCAACGCCTTCCGTTCTCTGCTCGGCATCGCTGGCGATGTCACCGCCCCCACATACGCCGATCTGTACGCCGAAAAATCACGAACCCCTACATCTAGTGGGTGTGTGTGACAACCCGATAAGCACTGTTCATTCTTGTCAATGGTGACAATCAGCACGCCGGTATCCGGCTTGAGCAAACGCTTCGCCAGCTTGAGCCGACGCTCCATAAAGGCCAACCACTTGCTGTGCCGCCAGCCATCATTGCCGTCCACGTAGTCGTTGTTGTATTTCCAGTCGCGCGCGCCGGTGTTGTAGGGCGGGTCGATGTAGATGCAATCCACCTGGCCGGCATACAGGTAATCCAGCAGTTGCAGCGCGTGGTAGTTGTCGGCCTCGATCAGCGTGTGCCAGGGTGCATCGGCTGGGCCGTTGGCCACCGCATCCACCGGCACCAGCGCGGGGAAGATCGGCTCGCCGAACTCGCGCACCACCAGCAGTTCAGCCACCGGCAACTGCACCGGCTCCACCGCGGCACGGGTGGGCTCGCTGGGATGGGCCTCGTTGCCAGGCTTGACGCAGGTGGCCACGCCCGCATGGATGGACTTGACTTGCCACACATCTTTCAGCGCGCTGACCTGCCCATTGACGCGGCGACACACCAGATCGCCCTTGCGTGGCCTGGCGCCGTGCAACGGCAACAACTCGGGCAGGTGGTCTTCGAACACCAGGCCGAACTTCTTTACTTTCTTGGCGTTGTCCCACTCTGCAGTGAGGCGCTCGCGCAGCCGGGGATCGCTGATTTGGGCGATCAGGGTATCAATGGCAGACAAAAGCTCCCCCCTTGTTGTTTGTTGGGCCGTGCCGGGTTCAATCCAGCACCACCAGAAATTCGGTGGCCAGCGCGGTGGGCTGGGTTTCGCGGGCGTTCTTTTCAATGGCACGCAGCCCGTAACCCTTCATCATGCGCAGCGTGCGCGACAGATTGGGCACTTGCCGACCGGTCAGATCGGCCAGTTCGGTAAGTAGTCTGCTTGATCGTACCGCACGTGACGGTGGTGTGGGCTCCGCAACACGCAAGCTCCGGCAACTCGCGCAGCGGGCCCCGCCCCCTCACTGCGCCAGCAACGGTGGCCGCCGCTGGCCCCAGGGCAGTTCGCGCTCCAACTGGCCCGCCAGCCGCAGCAAACAGGCTTCGTCGAGGTAGCGGGCGGTAAACATCATGCCGATGGGCAGCCCATCGCTGCTGTGCTGCAAGGGCAGCGAGAGGCTGGGGTTGCCGGTGAGGTTGGCCAGCGGCGGCGCGGCCACCCAGTCGAAGTTTTTTTGCACCAGCGTGGGCAGCATGGTATCGAGCAGGCGCGTCAGCGGCCCCAGGCCGGTGTGGGTTGCGAGCCAAGCGGCAATTTTGTCCATGCCGTGCAACTGAAATTCGCCGTGCGGCACCGGCGGCTTGGCCAGCGTGGGCGTGAGGAACACGTCGAAGCCCTGCATGAAGCGCTCGAACCGGTAGCGCTGCTGGTGCAGATCGCGCGCCACCAGTTCCAGCCGGGCGCAAGAGAGCGATTCGCCAAAGCGCGCCAGCAGCCAGGTGGCGGGCTCGAAGTCGTCGGACTGCAAGCGCCGGCCGAGCAGGCGGCGCGCCTCGCGCAGGTCGGCGGCGGCGGCGCACATCACGCGCAGCACATAGCTTTGGCCCACCACGGCGCGGTCGATCGGCGGCGGCGCCTCGACCAGCTCGTGCCCCAGCGCCTGCAACTGGGCCACCGTCTGCTGCAAGGCGCGCTGGCATTCGGCGCTGATCTCGCCTTGGCGCAGCAGGGGTTGCGCGCTCCAGGCGATGCGCAAGCGGCCCGGCGGCTGCGTCACCTCCAGCAAAAAGGGCCGTTCGGGCGCGGGCGCGGTGTAGGGGCAGCCAAGGTCGGGCCCGCAGGTGGCGTCGAGTGCGGCGGCCGTGTCGCGCACGCTGCGGCTGATCACGCCTTCTTGCACCTGGCCAAACCAGGGTTCGCCCACCAGCGGCCCGTAGGGGTTGCGCCCGCGCGAGGGCTTGAGCCCCACCACGCCGCAGACCGAGGCCGGAATGCGCAGCGAGCCGCCGCCGTCGCCGCCGCTGGCCATGGGAACGATGCGCGCCGCCACCGCCGCCCCAGAACCACCGCTGGAGCCACCGGCCGAGCGCTGCAAATCCCAGGGGTTGCGCGTGATGCCGTGCAGGCGCGATTCGGTGCTGCCCAGATAGCCGTTTTCGGGGCAACTGGTTTTGCCAAAAATCACCAGCCCGGCGGCCTTGAAGCGGCGCACCATTTCACTGTCGCGGTCGGGCACGTAGTGCCTAAGGGCGCGGCTGCCGTGGGTCAGCGGCACCCCGGCATAGGCGGCGAGCAGGTCTTTGAGCAGGAACGGAACGCCATGAAAAGGCCCCTCGGGCAGACCGGCTTCGATGGCCGCAAAAGCCTGCTCGTCCATGACCTGCACCACCGCGTTGAGCTGCGGGTTGAGCGCATCGCGGCGGCGGATTGCCTCTTCGAGCAGATCGCGCGCGCTCACCGCGCCCTGGCGCACCAGTTCGGCCAGGCCGAGGGCGTCGTGTTGTTCGTAGTCGCTGAAGTTGGGCATATGGCTGACCGTTTGAAAACCTACTGCGCTGCCTGGCGCAGCGTCTGCACCACCGGGGTGCGCAGCACGGAACGCAACCCCGCCCACCCCGCCGCCAGCGCCAGCACGGCGCCGGCCACGGCACCGGCCAAGGGCACCCACAGCGCCGGCGTCCAGTCAAAGCCAAACACCCAGCGCGCCAGCGCCCAGTTCGTGGCCAACGCCGCCAGCGCCGCCATCAGGCCGGCCAGCAGACCGACCCCGGCCAATTCGGCCCGTTGCACGCGCCGCAACAAGGCCGTCTGGGCCCCTAGGGCGCGCAGAATGGCGTACTCGCGCTCGCGCTCGCTGCGCGTGGCGCCAATGGCGGCAAACAACACCACCAGCCCCGCCGCGAGCGCAAAGGAAAACAAAAACTCCACCGCACGGGTGACTTGGGTGAGCACCTGCTGCAACTGCGCCAGCGTGCCGCTCAGGTCGATCATGGTGACGTTGGGGTAGGCGCGCACCAGATCGGCGTCAAAGCCTGCGGTGGCCGGAGCACGAAAGGCGCTCAGGTACGTGACCGGCACATCGGGCAACTGCGACAGCGGAAACAGCACGAAAAAATTGGCCCGCATCGACGACCAATCGACCTCGCGCAAGCTGCTGATGCGCGCCCGCACCGGCGCCCCGGCGATCTCAAACGTGAGGTAATCGCCCATCTGCAGGCCCAGTTCTTCGGCCAATCCATCCTCTACGCTGATGGTGCCCGCTTCCTCGGGCTGCCAGCGCCCCGCGACGATGGCGTTGTGGGTGGGCGCCTGCGCGCTGTGCGAGAGGTTGAATTCGCGCTCCACCAGGCGGCGGCCGCGCTCGGTCGGGAGCGCATCGGCGTCCACCGGCTGATCGTTGATGGCCACCAAGCGGCCACGAAACATCGGGTACCAGTCAAAGCCCTGGACGCCCTGCGCACGCAAACTGGCCTGGAACGCATCGGCCTGATCGGGCTGGATGTTGATGACGAAGCGGTTCGGGGCGTCGGCGGGCGTGGCCTGCTGCCAACTGCTGATGAGGTCGGTGCGCAGCAGCACCAGCAACAACAGCGCCAGCAAACCGATGGCCAAGGCGCTGATTTGCAGCACCGCATACGCGGGCCGGGCCGCAATCTGGCGTGTTGCCAGGCGCAGCCAGGTCGGGGCCGTGGCTTCGTTGACGCAGCGGCGCAACAGCCGCACTGCCGCATAGCTGGCAAGGGCAAAGAGCGCCGCCGCCACCGCAAAGCCACCCACCGCGATCAGGCCCATTTGCAGGTCTTGGCTGACGGCCAGCAGCAAGGCGGCAAAACCCAGCGCCCCCAACAACAAGACCCCAAGCGAGGCCGGCTTGATGCCGCCGACCTCACGCCGGATCACGCGCAGCGGCGGCACCCGCGCCAGTTGCAACACCGGCGGCAGGCCAAAGGCCAGCATCAGCGTCAGGCCCACCCCCAAGCCAAACAGCGCCGGCCAGGCGCTGGGGGCGGGCAGATCGGCGCGCAACAACTCGGCCAGCAGCAGCACGAAGCCGTGGTGCACCAGGTAGCCCAGCAAGACCCCGATCAGGCTGGCCAGCAGGCCCACCAACACGAACGAGAGCGCATAGGCGCGCGCCATGGTGCCCTGCGACAGGCCGAGCACGCGCAGCATGGCGCAGTCGTCAAGGTGGCGCGTGGCGTACACGCGCGCGGCGATCGAGACCGCCACCGCACACAACAGCGCCGCCAGCAGCGCCACCAGGCTGAGGAACTGCTCGGCACGTTGCAGGGTTTGCTGCAACTCGGGCCGCCCGGTCTCGAAGGATTCGAGTCGCGCCCCACGCAGGCCGCTGCGTTCGATCTCGGCTTCGGCCCAGGCCACGTATTGCTGCACGGCCGCGTCCTGCCCGGCCACCACCAGCCAGTAATTTATGCGGCTGGCCGGTTGCACCAGGCCGGTGGCGGCCAGGTCGTCCTGGTGCAGCAGCACCCGGGGTTGCAGGCTCATGAAGCCGCCGCCGCGATCGGGCTCGAGCACGATCAGGCGCTCGATCGTCAGGCGGCTGTCGCCCAGCCACAGCGCCTGCCCCACCTGCACCCCCAGCGCCGCCAACAAGGCCGGATCGACCCAGACCGTGCCCGGGCGCGGAACCTCGGTGGTCGCCTGCCCCGGATCGCCCAGCACCGTGCCCACCAGCAATTGGCCGCGCAGCGGGTAGTTGTCTTGCACCGCCTTGAGCGCCACCAGCCGGACCGCACCGCCTTGGGCGTCGTCGGCGCGCGCCATGGTGGGAAAGCTTAGGTGCTGCGTCAGCTCCAGCCCCAGTGCCTGCGCCTGCTGCACAAAGGCCGCCGGGGCGGGCTGGTCGCTGCGCACCACGGCGTCGCCGCCCAGCAAATGGCGCGCATCGCGCTGCAAACCTTGTTGCAAGCGGTCGGCAAAAAAACCCACCGCCGTCAGGGCCGCCACCGCCAGGGCCACCGCCAGCAACAGCAGGTGCAGCTCGCCGGCGCGGGCGTCGCGCCGCAGGGCACGCCAGCCTATGCCCCAAAACGAGGCGGATCGGGGGGCTGGCGGGATCGGTGCTTGGGGCGTCGAAGAAATCACGGGTTTAGAGGCGGCAGCGAGAGGGTTTATGACAGCGCAAGCCTAACCCAAAGCCCATACCCGTGGAACGGAATGCGGCATTGGGTTTGCGGCTTGCGGATTTGGGCACCGCTTTACCCTGGCTGCGCCCGCTCCAGCTCTTGCAGCCGCAGCAGGCGGCGCTGCACCTTGCCGCTGCTGGTCATGGGCAGGGCCTCGATGAACTCGATCTCTTTCGGGTACTCGTAGGGCGCCAGCCGGCCTTTGACGTGCGCCTGCAATTCGGCCACCAGCGCCGCATCGAACTCCTGCGCCGGGTCGAGGCAGCGCGCGCGCCGCTGCGCCGCCTCTTGTGCCAGCACCACATAGGCCTTGACCAAGGCCCCGCGTTGCGCGTCGGGCTTGGGCACCACGGCGGCGTAGAGCACTGCGGGGTGCTTGATGAGGCAGTTCTCGATCTCGCCCGGCCCGATGCGGTAGCCGGCCGACTTGAACATGTCGTCGGCGCGGCCCTGGTACCACAGGTAGCCGTCGGCGTCGCGTTGCGCCAGGTCGCCGGTGCGGCACCAACTGGAGGCCGGATCGGCGCTGTACTTGGCGCGTGTGGCGCCGGGGTTGTTCCAGTAGCCCAGAAAAAAAACCGGGTCCGGCTGGCCGTGCCGGTCCAGGCGGTGCACCGCCACCTCGCCGATCGCGCCATCGGGGCACTCCTGCCCCTGCTCGTCGATCAGCGCCACGCGGTGCCCGGGGTAGGCCTTGCCCATGCTGCCGGGGCGCGCCGGCCACAGGCGCACGCAGTTGCCGACCACGTAGTTGATCTCGGTCTGGCCGTACATCTCGTTGAGCGCCACGCCCAACTGCTGGCGGCAGTAGTCGAACACCGCATCGCCCACCGCCTCGCCCGCGCTCATCACGGCTTGCAGGCGCAGCGGGTAGCGCTGGCGCGGCTTGGGGCAGTCTTTCATCATCGCCTTGAGCGCGGTCGGGAACAAAAAGGTATGCGTCACGCGGTGCCGCTGCAGCAGCGCAAAGGCGGCATCGGCAGAAAAACGCCCGCTCCAGGCCACGATAGGGCGGCCGAAATACAGCGTCGGCAGCAGCGCATCGAGCAGGCCGCCGGTCCAGGCCCAATCGGCCGGGCTCCAGAACACCGCCTGCGAGGGCGCGCTGGCATCCAGGGGGTCGAAGCCAAACCAGTTTTGGCTGCACACAAAGCCGCTCAGGTTGCCGATCAGCGCCCGGTGCGGGATCAAGGCGCCCTTGGGGTTGCCGGTGGTGCCGCTGGTGTAGATCAGCAGCGCCGGATCGTCGGCGCGGGTGGGCACCAGCGCAAAATCGGCGCTCGCCGCTTCCTGCACCGCGGGCCAGGCGATCACCTCGGGGTCGCAAGCGCCGGTCAAGTCCAGCACATGGCGCAGCGCCGGGCACTGGGCACGCACGCCTTGCAGCGCGGCGCCGCTGCTGCCATCCACCAGCGCCACGCTGGCGGCACTGTCTTGCAGCCTGAACTCCAGCGCCTCGGGGCCGAACAACTGCGACAAGGGCACCGCCACCGCCCCCAGTTGCAGCACCGCGATGTAGGCCACGGCGGTCTCGAAGCACTGCGGCAGCGCAATCGCCACCCGCTCGCCCGGCCGCACCCCGAGCAGCCGCAAACCATTGGAAAGCCGGTTCGCCGCCTGTTGCAGCTCGGCGTAGCTGTGCGCGCGCGGCTTGAGCCCCGGTCCGTCGGCAATCAGCGCGGTCTGGCTGGCGCTGTGTGCCTGCTCGGCCCAACGGCGCGAACACACCTCGGCGATGTTGTAAAACTCGGGCACCTGCCAGTGGAAATCGGCGTGCAGGGCGGTGTAGGGGTCGGCGGCGGCTGTGCGGTCGGCTGCTGCGGGATCGGCGCTGGCGCAATCGGCCTGGGGCGGCTGGTCACGCGGTTCGTGCTGCGATTTTTTACGCGGCTTGTCCGCTGCTTGACACCTGGGCATGGTCGGTCTCCTGAATAATGTCTCCAATGCATGCAATGTACCCAATACTTCACCCCAGCCACAGCCTGTTCCTGCCCCTGCGCGGGCAAAACCACCATCTGCGCCTATGGGGCCGCCACCAGCCGGGCTCGACCCCGCTGCTGCTGCTGCACGGCTGGATGGATGTGTCCGCCTCGTGGCAGTTCATGGTCGATGCCTGGCCGCAAGCCTGGTTGAACCAGCGCCTGATCGTGGCCCCAGACTGGCGCGGCTTTGGCCAGACGCGCCCGCTCGCACCTGAAGCCCCCCTCCCCGCCGAAAACCCGCACGACTACGGCAGCCCCGACCACTACCAGTTCGCCGACTACTTGGCCGACCTCGACGCCCTGATCGAGCGCCTCAACACCGATTTGGGCCGCCCGGCCGAGGCCCCGATCGACCTCGTCGGCCACAGCATGGGCGGCAACGTGGCCATGCTCTACGCCGGCATCCGGCCCGAACGGGTGCGCCGCCTGGTGAACGTGGAAGGCTTTGGCCTGCCGCCCAGCCAGCCCGAGCAAGCGCCGCAGCGCTACGCCCGCTGGCTGGACGAAATCCGCGCGCTGCGAGAGGGTACGCTGGCGCTCAAAAGCTACCCCAGCGCGCAGGCCGTGGCGCAGCGGCTGCGCAAAACCAACCCGCGCCTAGCACCCGAGAAAGCCGACTGGCTCGCCAGCCACTGGGCCGCGCCGGATGCCAGCGGCCAGTGGCAAATACTGGGCCATGCAGCACACAAAATCATCAACCCGCAGGTGTACCGGCTCGATGAGGTGCTGGAGGTGTGGCGCTGCATCCGCGCCCCGCTGCTGGTGCTGGAAGCCGAGGCCGACAGCCTGGGCCAGTGGTACCGCCACGGCGAATACACCCGCGCCCAGTTCCACCAGCGCCTGCAGGTGCTGCCCGACTGCCGCATCGAACGCCTGCCCGAAGCCGGCCACATGCTGCACCACGACCAGCCCGAGGCCATGGCGGCTTTGCTGCAAGGTTTTTTGGCCGATGCGGCTTGAGGCTAGGCTAGGCTAGGCTAGGCTTGGCCTGAGCTTGGCTTGCTCATGCCCCGGCCTTAGCCCGCCTGCAACTGCCGCTCCAACTGCTGCAGCACGCGGTAGCAGGGCAGCACCTGGGCCACGCTGGCCCGGGGTTCGCGGCCTTCGCGGATGGCGGCGAAGAACTCGCGGTCTTGCAGCTCGATGCCGTTCATGGACACATCGACCCGGCTCACGTCGATCTGCTGCTCTTTGCCGTTGAACAGGTCGTCGTAGCGCGCCAGGTAGGTGGCGCTGTCGCCGATGTAGCGAAAGAAGGTGCCCAGCGGGCCGTCGTTGTTGAAGCTCAACGACAGGGTGCAGAGGGCGCCGTTGGCGGCCAGGAGCTGGATCGACATGTCCATCGCGATGCCCAGC
>Ga0208610_100558_pt1 | contig 12291 bp, 8 predicted proteins | sample SubbioR11Jul_8A2_FD_184815 | JGI IMG/M metagenome (GOLD analysis project Ga0208610, IMG submission 184815) | Serpentinite rock and fluid subsurface biosphere microbial communities from McLaughlin Reserve, California, USA - CR11Jul_8A2 (SPAdes) | ecosystem: Environmental > Terrestrial > Deep... | reverse complement strand
GCGTGGTGGCCATCACCGGCACCAACGGCAAGACCTCGAGCGCCTGGTGGTGCAGCCAGTGGCTGCAGGCGGTGGGCGAAGCGGCGGCGCTGATCGGCACCTTGGGCACCGGCATGGCGGGCGCTGAGCTCACCAGCACCGGCTTTACCACGCCGGACCCGATGACGCTGCAAACCCTGTTGCGCCGCTACGCCGACCAAGGGCTGCGCACGGTGGTGATGGAGGCGTCGTCGATCGGCCTCGACGAAGGCCGGCTCAACGGCGCCCGGCTGCACACCGCAGTGTTCACCAATTTGAGCCAAGACCATCTCGACTACCACGGCACCATGGAGGCCTATTGGGCCGCCAAGCGCGCGCTGTTCGACTGGCACGGCTTGCAGGTGGCGGTGGTGAATATCGACGATGCGCACGGGCGCGAACTGGCGGCCGATCTGGCGCAGCGCCCCGGGCTCGATCTGTGGACCGTATCCACCGAGCCTGCAGCGCAGCGCCCGGCGCGCCTGCGTTTGCTGGAGCGGCGCTGGAGCACGACCGGCATCGACTTCGTGGTGCAAGAGGTGAAGGTGGGGCAGGAGGGTCGGCCGGTCGAGGCACCGGAGCCGGGCGCTGAGCGCATCAGCCTGTCGCTCGATGTGGTGGGCGACTACAACCTGAGCAACCTGTTGTGCGCGCTGGCGGTGCTGCGCGCCAGCGGCCACACGCTGGCCGCGGCGGCCCAAGCCAGTGCCGCGCTGCGGCCGGTGCCCGGCCGGATGCAGGCCGCCTGGACCGACGGCCCGGCCAGCCTGCCGCTGTTGCTGGTCGATTACGCGCACACCCCGGATGCGGTCGAGAAAGCCCTGCAGGCGCTGCAGCCGCTGGCCGAGCACCGCAGCGGGCGCCTGTGGTGCGTGCTGGGCTGCGGCGGCGAGCGCGACCGCAGCAAGCGCCCGCTCATGGCCGCGGCCGCCGAGCGCGAAGCGGCGCGGCTGGTGCTCACCAGCGACAACCCACGCGGCGAAGACCCGCTGCAGATTTTGCTCGAGATGCAAGCCGGCCTGAGCGAGCCGGTTCGCGCCATCGTCGAGCCGGACCGCGCCGAAGCCATCCAGGAGGCGGTGGATATGGCCGACGCGCGCGACATCATCTTGCTGGCCGGCAAGGGCCACGAGGACTACCAAGAGATCGCCGGCGTGCGCCAGCCGTTCTCGGACATGGTGCAGGGCCGGCTGGCGCTGCAGCGGCGCTGGAAAAACGAGCAAGGCGAGCAGGGCGCTCCCGAAGGGAGCCCGGTGTGAACGGATTGGCCGAATTGCTGCTGCAGCTGCGCGGTGCGCGTGCGGTGGGCGCCGTGACGCAGCCGGTGCTGCGCGTGCACACCGACAGCCGCACCCTGCGCCCCGGCGATCTGTTTGTGGCTTTGCGTGGCGAGCGCTTCGATGGCCACGACTGGCTGGCGCAGGCGCGCGCCGCCGGGGCCGTGGCCGCCGTGGCCGAGCGCGGGCTGGCGCAAGCCGGCCTGCCCGGTGTTGAGGTGCCCGACGCCCGCGCCGCCTTGGGCGAGCTGGCGCAGCGCTGGCGCGCGCGCTTCGATCTGCCGCTGATCGCCGTCACCGGCAGCAATGGCAAGACCACGGTGACGCAGCTCATCGCCGCCATGCTGCGCGCCGCCGTGGGCGAAGCGGCGCTGGCCACCGAGGGCAATTTCAACAACGACATCGGCGTGCCCCTGACGCTGCTGCGCCTGCGCCCCACGCACCGGCTGGCGGTGCTGGAGCTGGGCATGAACCACCCAGGTGAGATCGCCGCACTGGCGGCGCTGGCCCAGCCCACGGTGGCGCTGGTCAACAACGCGCAGCGCGAGCACCAGGAGTTCATGCACGGCGTCGAGGCGGTGGCGCGCGAGAACGGCAGCGCGCTGGCCGCCCTGCCGCCCGACGGCGTGGCGGTGTTCCCGGCCCATGACGCCTACACGCCGCTGTGGCTACAAATTGCCGGTACGCGCCGGGTGGTGTGCTTTGCGGATGGGCTGGGGGGGCTGGCTGGGGCTGGGCTGGGCCGGGGTTCGTCAGTCGCAGGCTCCGATTCCTCACCCCGGCCCAGCCCAGCCCCAGCCAGCCTAGGCGCTTGCGCTGCGCCGCCTTCGTCAGTCGCAGGCTCCGATTCCTCACCCCGGCCCAGCCCAGCCCCAGCCAGCACGGGCGACAACTTGCGCCTCCCAGACGTGCAGGCGCAGGCGCAGTGGGCCGATGGGGCTTGGGCGCTCGACATTCACACCCCCGCCGGCCCTTTGCAGGCGCGCTTGCGGCTGGCTGGTCGGCACAACCTGCACAACGCGCTCGCGGCCACGGCCTGCGCCTTCGCTGCCGGGGTGCCGCTGGCGGCGATCCAAGCCGGGCTCGAGGGCTTTGAGCCCGTGGCCGGGCGCTCGCGCGCGCTCACGCTGCGCTGGGGCGCACAGGCCCAAACCCTGATCGACGACAGCTACAACGCCAACCCCGATTCGGTGCGCGCCGCCATCGACCTGCTGGCCGAGCTGCCCGGGCCGCGCCTGCTGCTGCTGGGCGACATGGGCGAAGTGGGAGCGCAGGCGCTGGCCTTTCACGACGAGGTGCTGCGCCACGCGCTGGCGCGCGGCATCGAGCAGGTGCTGGTGACTGGCGACTGGATGCAGCGCGCCGCTGCCGCCTTGGTTCCGCAGCACACAAGCACCGCGGCCGCGGGTGCCGCAGGCCTTGAAGTTGCATTGCCCTCAAGCGCTGCGGCCAGCACCATGCCCTTGCCCCACACGCGCCTGCAGGCCTTTGGCCACTACGAGGCGCTGCAGGCCGCCGCGCTGAGCGCGGCAGCGCAAGCCGCCAGCGTGCTCGTCAAAGGGTCGCGCTTCATGCGCATGGAGCGGCTGGTGCAGGCGCTGCAAACCGCCAGCCAAGCGCAGGGCGTCGTGCAGCCCAACGCGCAGTCACAAACGCCAGCACACACACCAAAAACCACCACGGAGGGCGCACCCCATGTTGCCTAGTCTGGCCCTCTGGTTGCAGGGCCTGAGCCCCGACCTCGACTTCTTGCGCGTGTTCCAGTTTCAGACCTTTCGCGCCGTCATGGCCGCCATCACCGCCATGCTGGTCGGGCTGGCGGCCGGGCCGATGTTCATCAGGCGCCTGACCGAGCTCAAAATCGGCCAGCCCATCCGCGGCTACGCCATGCAGAGCCACCTGAGCAAGAGCGGCACCCCGACCATGGGCGGCGTGCTGATCCTGTTTGCCATCACGGTCTCGACCCTGCTCTGGTTCGACCCCAGCAACCGCTTCGTCTGGATCGTGCTTGGGGTCACGCTCGGCTTTGGCGCCATCGGCTGGATCGACGACTGGCGCAAAGTGGTGCACAAAGACCCCGAAGGCATGCGCGCGCGCACCAAGTACTTCTGGCAGTCGGTGATCGGGCTGGTGGCGGCGTTCTACCTCGTGTTTGCCATCTCCGAGGGCAGCAACCAGCGCGTGTTCGAGCTCTTCATCGGCTGGGTGGCCTCGGGCTTCACCATCGATTTGCCGCACCAAGCCGGGCTGATGGTACCCTTTTTCAAGCAAGTCAGCTACCCGCTGGGCGTGGCCGGCTTCGTGCTGCTCACCTACTTGGTGATCGTCGGCGCCAGCAACGCCGTCAACCTCACCGACGGGCTCGACGGGCTGGCCATCATGCCGGTGGTGATGGTGGGTGGCGTGCTCGGCATCTTTGCCTACGTCACCGGGCACGCCGTCTTTGCCAACTACCTGCTGCTGCCGCACATACCGGGCACCGGCGAGGTGCTGATTTTCTGCGCCGCCATGGGCGGGGCCGGGCTGGCCTTTTTGTGGTTCAACACCTACCCGGCGCAGGTGTTCATGGGCGACGTCGGCGCGCTGGCACTCGGAGCGGCGCTGGGCACTATCGCCGTGATCGTGCGCCAAGAGATCGTGCTGGCCATCATCGGCGGCGTGTTCGTGGCCTCGGCGCTGTCGGTGATGCTGCAGGTGAGCTGGTTCAAGTACACCAAATGGCGCTACGGCCAAGGCCGACGCCTGTTCAAGATGGCGCCGCTGCACCACCACTTCGAAAAATCCGGCTGGCGCGAAACCCAGGTGGTGACGCGCTTTTGGATCATCACCATGCTGCTGTGCCTGATTGGCCTGTCAACCCTGAAGCTGCGATGAACCCCGCTGTGCCCACCCCTGCCACCCCGGCTACACCCACCAGCGCCCCAGCGCCCGTAGGGCGGGAACCGCTGCGCCCGCCGCTGGGCGCGGCCACGCCGTGGCTGCAGCGCGCCTTGGCACCGGCCACGCAAGCGCTGGCCGGCCGCCCGGTGCTGGTGCTGGGCTTGGGTGCATCCGGCTTGGCGCTGGCGCGCTGGTGCGCGCTGGCCGGGGCGCAAGTCACGGTGGCCGACAGCCGCCCCAGCGCCCCCCAAGCCGCCACGCTGGCGGCCGAGTTGCCGGATGCGCAACTGCGGCTGGGCACGCGCTTCGACGCCACCCTGTTTGCCTCTGCCCCTTGGGCACTGGTCTGCCGCAGCCCCGGCATTTTGCCCAGCGACATGGCCGAACTGAGCGCCGCCGCCCAAAGCGCCGGCACCGCCATCGTCGGCGAGCTGTGCCTGTTTGGCCAAGCGCTAGCAGCGCTGGGCGGCGCTGCAGAAGTGGCAAGCGCCCATGTGGCGCGGGTTGGGCAGGGGCGGGGTGAGGAATCAGAGCCTGCGACTGACGAACCCCGCCCCTGCCCAACCCGCACCACCACCCCAGCCGAAGCAAGTGCCCAAACCAGCACCACAGCAAGCTACCGCCCCTACGTGCTAGCCATCACCGGCACCAACGGCAAAACCACCACCACCGCGCTCACCGCGCACCTGCTGCAAGCCGCCGGCTGGGACGTGGCCGTGGCCGGCAACATCGGCCCCAACCTGCTCGACGTGCTGCGCCAGCGCCTGCAAGCGCAACACCGGCACGAGCTGCCTCAGGCCTGGGTGCTCGAACTCTCCAGCTTCCAGCTCGACGCCGTCGAGGGCTTCGAAGCCAGCGCCGCCACCGTGCTCAACCTGAGCGAAGACCACCTCGACTGGCACGGCACCATGGCTGCCTACGGCGCCGCCAAAGCGCGCATCTACGGCCAGCGCGCCCTGATGCTGCTCAACCGCGACGACGCCACCGTCATGAGCTGGTGCCCGGCCCCAGCCCACGCCGCCACCGCCAGCACCGCCCCAGCCAGCGCTGGCCGCCGCAGCCGCCGCACCCCAGCACCCCCGCCGCGCCCCTACCAAACTTTCGGCACCGACGCACCACAGCGCCCCGGCGACTGGGGGCTGCAGAGCGTCAACGGCCTCACTTGGCTGGTGCGCGCGCTGGCCGACGAGGAAAACACCACCTCGCCCCGCCGCCGCACCAGCGCCAACGCAAAAGGCGAAGCTACGGCCCCAGCCACCCCGCGCCTGCAACTGCTCATGCCCGCCGACGCCCTGCGCATCCGCGGCCGCCACAACGCCAGCAACGCCTTGGCCGCCCTGGCCCTAGCCAGCGCCGCCGGCGCCGAACTCGCGCCGCTGCTGCACGGCCTGCGCGACTACCGCGGCGAGCCGCACCGGGTCGAGCCGGTCGGCATCGTGGCCGAAGTCGAATACATCGACGACAGCAAAGGCACCAACGTCGGCGCCACCTTGGCAGCCCTCAACGGCCTCGGGGTCGAGCGCAAACTGGTGCTCATTTTGGGCGGCGACGGCAAAGGCCAGCACTTCGCTCCGCTGGCTGCAGCCGTGGCGCGCTACGCCCGCGCTGTGGCGCTGATCGGGCGCGACGCCGCCACCATCGAAGCCGAGCTGGCCGATTGCGGCGTGCCGCTGCAGCGCTGCGCCAGCTTGCCCGAAGCCGTGCGCTGGTGCGCCACGCAGGCGCGGTCCGGCGATGCGGTGCTGCTCTCGCCCGCCTGCGCCAGCTTGGATATGTTTCGCGACTACGCCCACCGCGCCCAGGTGTTCGTGGCCACGGTGCGCGAGCTGCAGCAAGAAGGGGGTACACCCGCATGAGCCGGCACCCCTCGGCTGCGGCCAGCGCAGCGCGCAGCGCCCCCCATGCAGGCTGGCAAGGCTGGCTGGGCTGGTGGCGCGCCGACACCGCCGGCGAGCTGCCGGTGCGGCTGGCCAGCGTCGATCACGCGCGCAGCCGCCACCACACCGCCGTGCGCGAGCTCGGTTTCGACCAGGTGCTGCTGTGGGTCGTGGTGGCGCTGCTGTGCTGGGGTTTGGTGATGGTCTATTCGTCCACCATCGCCATGCCCGACAACCCGCGCTTTCGCAACCTCGAGCACGAGCATTTTCTGATTCGCCACCTCATCGCCCTCGGGGTGGCCACGGTGGCGGCGTTGCTGGCCTTTCAGGTGCCCATGAAGCGCTGGCAGGAATGGTCGCCTTGGTTGCTGGCGGGTACGGTGGTGCTGTTGATCGCGGTGCTCATCCCCTTCATCGGGCGCGAGGTCAACGGTGCGCGGCGCTGGATTCCGCTCGGGCTCATGAACTTCCAGCCCTCCGAGCTCGCCAAGCTCACCATCGCGATGTACGCCGCCGGCTACATGGTGCGGCGCATGGAGGTCAAGGAGCGCTTTTTCCGCGCCGTCCTGCCCATGTGTGTGGCGCTGGGCTTGCTCGGGGTGTTGCTGCTCATGCAACCCGACATGGGCGCCTTCATGGTGATCGCCGTGATCGCCATGGGCATTTTGTTCCTCGGCGGCGTGAGCGCGCGCATGTTCTTCCTCGTCTCGGGCCTGCTGGTGGGCGTGTTTGCGCTGCTGATCATGAGCTCGCCGTGGCGGCGCGAGCGCGTCTTTGCCTACCTCGACCCCTTCAGCGTCGAACACGCGCTGGGCAAGGGCTACCAGCTCACGCACTCGCTCATCGCCTTTGGCCGCGGCGAGTGGTTTGGCGTCGGTCTCGGGGCCAGCATCGAAAAGCTGCACTGGCTGCCCGAAGCGCACACCGATTTTTTGCTGGCCGTGATCGGCGAAGAGCTGGGCCTGGTCGGGGTGCTGCTGCTGATCGCGGTGTTCTGGTGGCTGGTGCGGCGCCTGATGCAGATCGGGCGCCAGTCGATCGCGCTCGAGCAGGTGTTTGCCGGCTTGATGGTGCAGGGCATCGCGCTGTGGATCGGCTTTCAGGCCTTCATCCACATTGGGGTCAACCTCGGCGCGCTGCCGACCAAGGGCCTGACGCTGCCCTTCATGAGCTTTGGCGGCTCGGCCATTCTGCTGAACCTGATCGCCATCGCCATCGTGCTGCGCGCCGACCACGAAAACCGCAAACTCATGCACGGAGGCCGGCTGTGAAGCGCACGCCCTGCGCCCTGATCATGGCCGGCGGCACCGGTGGCCACATCTTCCCCGGCTTGGCCGTGGCCGAAGCGCTGCGCGCCCAAGGCTGGCGCGTGCACTGGCTGGGCGCGCCCGACAGCATGGAGTCGCGGCTGGTGCCCGAACGCGGCTTTGCCTTCGAGCCGGTGCAGTTTGGCGGCGTGCGCGGCAAGGGCGCGCTCACGCTGGCTTTGCTGCCGCTGCGCCTGCAGCGCGCCTTTTGGCAGAGTTGGCGCGTGATGCGCCGCTTGCGCCCCGACGTGGTGCTGGGGCTGGGCGGCTACATCAGCTTTCCCGGCGGCATGATGAGCGTGCTGGCCGGCGCTCCCTTGTTGCTGCACGAGCAAAATTCGGTCGCCGGCATGGCCAACCGCGTGCTGGCGCAGGTGGCCGACCGCGTCTTTACCGCCTACCCCAAGGCCTTGCCCAAGGGCGAGTGGATCGGCAACCCGCTGCGCACCGCCTTCACCGAGCAGCCGGCCCCGGCGCAGCGCTTTGCCGGCCGCAGCGGGCCGCTGCAGCTGCTGGTGGTGGGGGGCAGCCTCGGTGCCAAGGCGCTCAACGAGGTCGTGCCGCAGGCGCTGGCGCGCATCGCGCCCGAGTTGCGCCCGCAGGTCACGCACCAGAGCGGCGCCAAGCAGATTGAGGCCTTGCGCGCCGCCTACGCCAGCGCCGGCGTGCAGGCCACGCTCACGCCCTTCATCGACGACACCGCCAGCGCCTTTGCCGCTGCCGACCTGGTGCTGGCGCGCGCCGGTGCCAGCACGGTGACCGAACTGGCGGCGGTGGGCGCGGCCTCGATCTTGGTGCCCTTTCCCCACGCCGTCGATGACCACCAGACCCACAACGCGCGCTTTCTGGTCGATGCTGGCGCCGCTTGGCTGCTGCCGCAAGCGCAGCTGCAGCCCGACGACCTCGCGCAGCGCCTGCAACACCTGAACCGCACCGAGCTGCAACAGCGCGCCGAGCGCGCCCACGCCCAAGCGCGCACCGGCGCCGTGGCGGCGCTGCTGCAGGCCTGCCAGCAATACGTATCCCACACACCATGAAACACGCCATCCGTCACATCCACTTCGTCGGCATCGGCGGCTCGGGCATGAGCGGCATCGCCGAGGTGCTGCTCAACCAGGGCTACGCCATCTCGGGCTCCGACCTGGCCGCCAGCGCCAGCACCGAGCGCCTGCAGCGCTTGGGCGCGCGTATCCACATCGGCCACGCCGCCGAGCAGATTGCCGGCGCCGACTGCATCGTCACCTCCACCGCCGTCAAGCCCGACAACCCCGAGGTGCAGGCGGCGCACGAGCGCCTGCTGCCGGTGGTGCCGCGCGCGCTCATGCTGGCCGAGCTGATGCGCATGCAAAAAGGCATCGCCATCGCCGGCACCCACGGCAAAACCACCACCACCAGCTTGGTCACGAGCGTGCTCGCCGCCGCCGAGTTGGACCCGACCTTCGTCATCGGCGGACGCCTCAACAGCGCCGGCGCCAACGCCCGCCTCGGGGCCGGCGAATACATCGTGGTCGAGGCCGACGAGTCCGACGCCTCGTTTCTCAACCTGTTGCCGGTGCTGGCGGTGGTCACCAACATCGACGCCGACCACATGGAGACCTACGGCCACGACTTCGGTCGCCTGAAACAGGCTTTCGTCGATTTTCTGCACCGCATGCCGTTCTACGGCGCGGCCATCGTCTGCATCGACGACCCGCACCTGCGCGCTCTGCTGAGCCAGATCCAGCGCCCGATCACCAGCTACGGCCTGAGCCCCGACGCCCAGGTGCGCGCCCTCGATCTGCGCGCCGTCGGCGCCCAGATGCACTTCAGGGTGCAGCGGCGCAACGGCGTTGAGCTGCCCGATCTGGATGTGGTGCTGAACCTGCCGGGGCAGCACAACGTGCTCAACGCGCTGGCGGCGATCGCGCTGGCGGCCGAGCTCGACCTGCCCGACGCCGCCCTGCTGCAGGCGCTGGCGCAGTTCAAGGGCGTGGGCCGGCGCTTCCAGCGCTACGGCGAAGCGCTTCTGCCCAGCGGCGGCACGGCGACGCTGATCGACGACTACGGCCACCACCCGGTGGAAATGGCGGCCACGCTGGCGGCGGCGCGCGGCGCCTTTCCGGGCCGGCGCCTGCTGCTGGCGTTTCAGCCGCACCGCTACAGCCGCACGCGCGACTGCTTCGAAGACTTTGTGCGCGTCATGGGCGCGGCCGACGCGGTGCTGCTGACCGAGGTCTATGCCGCCGGCGAAGCGCCGATCGTCGCCGCCGACGGACGCGCGCTGGCGCGGGCGCTGCGGGTGGCGGGCAAGTTCGAGCCGCTGTTCGTGCCCGAAGTCGGGGCGCTGGCGCAAGCCATTTTGGACAACGCCCGCGACGGCGACGTGGTGCTGTGCATGGGCGCGGGCTCCATCGGCGCGGTGGCGGCGCAGGTGCGCGCGCTGGCCGATGCCACGGAGCAGCCAGCCTTAGAGCCACCGCCCGACGCCACGCCAGCCAGCACCACCAGCCCCAAGCCACAGCAGGAGCCCGCATGACGACCCCGAACCCCACCCCAATCGACCCACGCGCACTGGGCAAAGTGGCGGTGCTGCTGGGCGGTTTTTCGGCCGAGCGCGAAGTCTCGCTGATGTCGGGCCAAGGCGTGCTGGCCGCCTTGCGGCACAGCGGCGTTGACGCCCACGCCTTTGACTTGGCCGGGCACGAGCTGTCCGAGCTCAAGCGCGCCGGCTTTGCACGCGCCTTCATCGCCCTGCACGGGCGCTTTGGCGAAGACGGCACGGTGCAGGGCGCGCTCGAACTCATGGGCGTCCCCTACACCGGACCGGGCGTGCTGGCCTCGAGCCTGAGCATGGACAAGCTCATGAGCAAGCGCCTGTGGCGCGCCGAAGGCTTGCCCACGCCCAACTGGCGCCAAGTGCGCAGCGCCGCCCAAACCGAAGCCGCGCTGGCGGCGCTGGGCGCGCCGATGATCGTCAAACCGGCGCGCGAGGGCTCCACCATCGGCCTGAGCAAAATCAGCCACACCAGCGAGTGCGCTGCCGCCTACGCGCTGGCCGCGCGATGCGACCCCGAGGTGCTGTGCGAGCAGTACATCGCCGGCGACGAGGTCACGGTGGCGCTGCTGGGCCAGGGCGAGGCGGTGCAGGCGCTGCCGCTGATCCGCATCGTCGTGCCCGGCGGCAACTACGACTACGAGCACAAATACTTCAGCGACGAGACCCAGTACCTGGTGCCCAGCGGGCTGCCCGCCGCCGAAGAAGCCGCCATCCAGCAGCTGGCCGTGCAGGCCTACCAGAGCCTAGACTGCCGCGGCTGGTCGCGCGTGGATGTGATGATCGACGCCGCCAGCCGCCGCCCGTACCTGCTGGAGCTCAACTCCTCGCCGGGCATGACCGGGCACTCGCTGGTGCCGATGGCGGCGCAGGCGGCGGGCATCAGCTACGAGGCCCTGTGCCTGCAGCTGCTGGCCAGCGCCAGTCTCGACAACCCCTTGCCCGCCGCCCCGGCCCTGACCGCAGCCGGGCCCGCCGCGCTGTAAAGCCATGAACCCGACCCCCGCCCCGCCGCTCGACGTGCGCCTGATGGACGGCGCCGCGACTGCCCTGTTGCTGCTCGCCGTCGCGCTGGCGCTGGTGGCGTTGGGCGGCTGGTTGCTGCGCCAGCCGCTCTGGAGCCTAGGCACCGTGGTGGTGCAAGGCCAGGTGCAGCACCAGCGCGCCGCCGCCTTGCAGGCGCACCTGGCCGGGCGGGTGCAAGGCAATTTGCTGACGATCGATTTGCAGCAGGTGCAGCTGCTGCTGCAAGGCGCGCCGTGGGTGCGCCACGCCGTGGTGCAGCGCCAGTTGCCCAACCGCCTGCACGTGACCATCGAAGAGCACCAGCCCGTGGCTTGGTGGGGGCAGGCTGGGGGCACACGCTTGCTCAACGAGCACGGCGAGGTGTTCGAGGCCGAGCCCGATGAGGCGCAGGGCCTGCACTGGAGCGTCTTGTCCGGCCCCGCCGAGCGCGCCCCGCAGGTGCTCGAGTTCTACCGCACTGTGCAGCCCGTGCTCGCGCGCCAGGGTTGGGGCATCGCGCAGCTGGCGCTCGACGAGCGCGGCAGTTGGCGCGCCGTGCTCGACGATGGCGTGCGCATCGAGATCGGGCGCGGCAGCGCCACGCAGTTGCTGCAGCGCTTCGAGCAGTACGCCCAGACCGTGCCGGCGCTGCTGCAGCACTACGGCGGGCGGCCGCTGGAAAGCGCCGATCTGCGCCACCCCGACGGCTACGCCCTGCGCATCCGGGGCGTGAGCACGCTGGCCGAACTGCAGCTGCCGCCGATCCAAGCCGCTGTCAGAGCGGAACCCGCGGTGCGCCCCGCAGCCCCCACCCCTTAAAAAATAGACCGCCATGCCCAAAGAATACAAAGACATCGTCGTTGGACTCGACATCGGCACCGCCAAGATCATGGTCGCGGTGGCCGAGGTGCTGCCCGATGGGGCGCTCAAGCTGGCCGGCTTTGGCGTGGCTCCCAGCAACGGCCTCAAGCGCGGCGTGGTGGTGAACATCGACGCCACCGTGCAGAGCATCCAGCAGGCGCTCAAAGAGGCCGAGCTGATGGCCGACTGCCGCATCGCCCGCGTCTATACCGGCATCACCGGCAGCCACATCCGTGGCCTGAATTCCAGCGGCATGGTGGCGATCCGCGAGCGCGAAGTCACGCCCGCCGATGTGGCGCGGGTGCTCGACACCGCCAAGGCCATCCACATCTCCACCGACCAGCGCCTGCTGCTGGTCGAGCCGCAAGAGTTCGTGATCGACGGCCAAGAGGTCAAAGAGCCGATTGGCATGAGCGGCATCCGGCTCGAGTCGCGCGTGCACATCGTCACCGGCGCCCAGAGCGCGGCCGAAAACATCCTCAAATGCGTGCGCCGCTGCGGGCTCGAGGTCGAGCAGCTGCTGCTCAATCCGC
>Ga0208610_100552_pt1 | contig 12345 bp, 11 predicted proteins | sample SubbioR11Jul_8A2_FD_184815 | JGI IMG/M metagenome (GOLD analysis project Ga0208610, IMG submission 184815) | Serpentinite rock and fluid subsurface biosphere microbial communities from McLaughlin Reserve, California, USA - CR11Jul_8A2 (SPAdes) | ecosystem: Environmental > Terrestrial > Deep... | reverse complement strand
ACCGAACTCAGCGGCCCGGGAACGGGCCTGGGCCTCAATGAGATCGACTAAGCCGACGAGTTCGATCTCGGGGATGTTGCGGATAGCCTCGAGCCAAGTGCGGCTTATCCCGCCGCAGCCGACCAGCAGCGCCCTCATGCTGCTATCAGGGCGGAGGTGGTCATTAAGCGCCTGACGCCGGGTGTGATGAGCGCTGAAGGCATAGTAGCCTAGGCCCGCAGCGAGGCGGGCTGTTGCCCCAGGATGATCATGCCGAGAACGTCGTCCTTGCTGACCTGCTCGGTGCGCACTGTGCCTACCACGCGGCCGGTGTGTAGCACGGTAACGCGGTCGCAGAGATCGAAAACGGTGTGAATATCGTGGCTGATTAAGAAGATGCCCAGCCCTTCTTTTTTAAGGCCCTTGATAAGCTGGCCGACCTTGCGCGCTTCTGCCGGCCCCAGGGCGGCCATTGGCTCGTCCATGATGAGGATCTTGGCATTAAAGTAAATCGCCCGTCCAATAGCTACCGCTTGGCGCTGACCGCCTGAAAGGTTGCGGACGCTCTCGCGGAGCGACGGGATTCTGAGATCGAGGCGGTCTAACACCTGGCGCGACTCGGCCTCCATGCGGCCGTCGTCGAGCATGCCTGCGGTGGTGGTCAATTCGCGCCCCAGGAAGATGTTGGCCGGGGCGGGTAGGTTCTCGGCCAGCGCCAACGTCTGATAGATCGTCTCGATGCCTTGCTGCTTGGCGTCTCGGGGGCTGGCGATATGCACCAGCCGGCCGTTAATGTAGACCTCGCCGGCGTCCGCTGTCAGCGCCCCGGAGAGGATTTTTATCAGCGTGGACTTGCCCGCGCCGTTGTGACCGACTAGCCCTAGCACTTCGCCGGGGAAGAGGTTGACCGTGGCATCCTCAAGCGCATGTACGCCGCCGAAATGCTTGGAGATATGCCTCATTTCCACTAACGGGGCCATCTTACTCCTGCAGGCCGCTGCGGCGGCGGTACACCACGTCGAGCCAGACGGCCATAATCAGCACCAGTCCGATAACTATCTGCTGCAAGGCGCTAGTCAGGCCGAGCAGCACCATACCGTTTTGCAGGCTCTGCATGAAGATGGCGCCGATCAGTGCGCCGACCACAGTACCGACCCCACCACCTAGCGAGGTGCCGCCGATCACTGCGGCGGCAATAACGTGCAGTTCGGCGAACATGCCGGTGGAGGTGACGCCGGCGTTAAGCCGCGCCGTGGCGACCGCTCCAGCTAGGGCGCTGAGCACGCCGATCGACACAAAGACCAGCAAGGTGACAAGCTTGGTGTTGATCCCGGCTAACTTAGCGGCTTCAGGGCTGCCGCCCATGGCGTAGATGTAGCGTCCGAACTTGGTCAGCCTGGCGATAGCGGCCATGATGAGGGTCACACCGAGCAAGATCAGCACCGGGATGGGGATACCGTGGGGGATGTCGGTGCGCGGGCGGAGGTTGGCGTTCATAACCAGCACGAAGGCGACCACGAAGGCGATGCCGGCCCCGGCCAGCAACAGCTCGGCCCACAGCGGCCTGACCGAGAAGCCCAGCCGCTTCCGCCCGACACGGTTGCGCACCGCGATGACGATAATGGCCAAGATTGCCAGGAGGCCCACCACCCAGCTCCAAGTGGCGCCGATGGAGCCCGCTAGCCCGCCACCCAGGAGCTGAAAATTGCTATCCAGTGGCGCCACGGTGCGGCCCTCGGTAAGGAGCCAGGCGCCCCCGCGAAAGATCAGTAGCCCGGCCAGCGTGACGATGAAGGCCGGGATTCCCTGATAGGCGATCCAGAAGCCCTGAAAGGCGCCGATCACGGCACCCGCCAGCAGGCCGATCAGCAGTGTGGCGAGCCAGTTCCACTCGGTGCCTAGTGGGAAGAGCTGGGTCTGCGCGACCGCCATAATCATACCGGTGACGCCTACCACCGAGCCGACCGACAGGTCGATATGGCGCATTACGATCACGAACACCATGCCGGCGGCGATGATGCCGACCACGCTGGTCTGCACGGCCAGGTTCCAGAGGTTGCGCGGCGTCAGGAAGGTGTTATCGGTCAATAGGTGCAGGGCTATCCAGATGATGATCAGTGCGCCGATCATACCGAACAGGCGGACGTCGATCTCCAAAGAGCGCAGCAGATGGCTCAAGCGCGTCGGCCGGGAGCGAATGGGGGATTCTAGCGGGGGATGGGTTGCCATAGTTGATACACTGCTCCAGAGAAGATAGCGGTGTCGTTAGTTTAGGCTAACGACACCGCAACAGACTACTTACAGACCTCTGGCGCCGTGGCGGCGGCCGGATCGACGCCGTGGCAGACTACCTCGCGGCTGACCCAACCCGCATCGATGACGATGTTGAGGTTGTCGCGGGTAATCGGGATGGGGGCCAGCAGAATCGAGTGCATCGGTATCTCTCTGGGGCCACCGGTGAAGATGGTGGTGCCGGGGATGGCATCTAGTGGAGTGCCCTGCGCCAGCAGCACCGCGACCTCGGCGGCTTTAGCGCCTAGCACGCGAACATCTTTCCAGACGCTCACGGTTTGGGTTCCTAGAGCGATGCGGTTGAGCGCGGCATGGTCGGCGTCTTGACCCGACACCGGAACCAGCCCGGCCAGGCCCTGCGCCGCTAGGGCAGCTACGACGCCCCCCGCCGTGCCGTCGTTGGAGGCGACTACCGCGTCAACCTGATTGTTGGTGGCGGTGAGCACCCCCTCCATGTTGCGCATGGCGATTTCCGGCAGCCAGCCGTCGGTGAAATGCTCGCCAACGATGGTGATGTCGCCGCGGTCGATGGCGGCTTGCAGGACCTCTTGCTGGCCTTCGCGCAGGAAGAAGGCGTTGGGGTCGAGCGGGCTCCCCATGATAAAGACGTAGTTGCCGGTAGGTTGCATCTCAAAGACGGCTCGAGCCTGCATCCGCCCGACCTCGACGTTATCGAAGGTCATGTAGAACACGCCTTCGGCTTCGAGTAGGCGGTCATACCCGATCACCGGAATGCCCCGCGCCTGGGCTGCTGCCACGGCGGGCAGGACGGCGTCGGCGTCTTGCGCCAGGATGATCAACACATCGACATCGCGAGCGATGAGGCTCTCGATGTCGGTCAGTTGAGCTTCGACCGAGGCTCGAGCATCGGTGCTGAGATAGACGGCGCCTAGTTCATGGAGTTTGGCCACTATCGCCGCTTCATCGACCTTCCAGCGCTCTTCTTGAAAGTTGGCCCAGCTGACACCCACCCTGATCGGTTGGGCCGCTGCGGCTCCGAGTACCACAAATACCAGTATAGCCAGCAGAAATCTAACTTTCACCACAGTACTCCTTTACTTATCCTTTACTTGGCAATAGGGTTGTGGGTTGACTGCCTTGGGTGCGCTAGGTTCTCACCTCTAGGGATCACCTCCTTAGTCGCTTCAGGGGCGAGAACGCGGCAGGCAGGGTGGATAACGCGCTCATGCCGTGGTTAGATCGACTGTTAAACTAATAATAGTCTCTCGCTACCTTTTTTGTCAACAGCCCGGCCGCGAAGGGCGTCATGCGCGCAGGCACGATACGGCCAACAGCCTGGGTGTTCATGCAGGCCGCTGGCGATAGTCGCGCTCGCTGGGATTCCCTACCGACGCTCAGCTTGCGCTGCGCGGCTTGGCCAGGATCTCGCGGATCTCCATTTCGTTGAACTTGCGGGCGTAGGCTGGCTTGAGGACGATGGCCGTATCGGCGCCCTCGCCCGTACCAGCGATGGCGATGGCCTCCTGGGCAGGGTCCAACAGCCCGGCGTCCGCGGCCATGATGGCCACTTCGACGGCCACCTTCATCCCCTGGCAGAAGCGATACAGCGTCTCGCGGACGATCTTGTTCGGTACGTCCCCCTTGAAGGACTCGTTCACGTCGTCGCCGAGCGCGTGCAGGGAGGTCAGTACCCGAATCCCCAGGCCCTCTACTTCGCGCCGCTCTTCGGCCGTCATCGTCCAGCCAACGTCATCAAAGGCGGCACAGATCGAGACGGCGATCAACTCCACAGCAAGGCCGTCAAAGATGGCCTTGGCCCGGCGGGCGGTATACCCGTGAGTGGAGGCAAAGACGATCTGGCGGATGCCCAGTTCGTGGGCCCGCTGTCGCGCGGCACGCAGTGTGGCATCGGTGTTGTCCTTGCCTGGAGTATCAAAGTAGACGATCTTGCCTTCCATTGCCTGCCCTCCAAGGTGGCCTGCATCGCTTCGGCGCGGCGGGGTGCCTGGCAGCCTGAACTCTGACCATTATACTGCGGCGTACCGTAGTGGACCCCCTGGAACTGGACGGTAGAACGCCGAGATTAGCGAGCCGAGGAAACCCCCCTGTGGAACAGCAAAGTGCCCGAGACCAAGGCCATCGCGCTGGCCGAGCATCTGGCTGAAGGCTGCTCGACCAAAGTCACCGCTCGGCTGGAAAGTCTCTGCGGAGTTAGCGCGGTTGCCTAAGGTGGTCTTTAGGGCCGCTCCTTAATTGTGCTACCTTGGGCTTATGCAAGCGGCAGACCTGGCCAAGCTCCGCGCTATCTTTGCCCGACACCCCCAGGTGCAGGCGGTGTTTTTGTTCGGTTCACGGGCCTTTGGCAAGACCCGGCCCGACAGCGACTGGGATTTGGCGGTCTACCTCGAGCCGCCGGAGCCCGACCCCACGCTGGAACTGCTGGGGGCTTTGGTGGCGGCAGGCTTTGACCAAGTAGACTTGGTGCTGCTGCACGAGGCCCCGCCGGTGCTGGCCTTCGAGGTGGTGCGGGCTAACCGGGTAGTGTATGCGCGGGAGGGGTTCGAGGTGGGTGGCTATGTCTCGCGGGTGGCGCGGGAGTACTGGGACTTGGAGCCGCTTTTGCGGGTGCAGCGCGAGGCCATGAAAAGGCGGTGGCTCCGTGACCCGACCTGAGGTGCTGCGGCGGCGGATAGCCAACCTGGAGGCTAACCTACGGGTTTTGCGAGGACTTGCGGCCTATACTCTGGACGACTTTTTAGCCAGCCCCGAGCGCTACGGGGCTGCCGAGCGGTTCTTACAGCTGGCCATCGAGGCCATCAACGATATGGCCGCCCACCTAGCTGCCGATGAGGATTGGGGCGGCTTCGAGCGCACCAGGGACTTGGTGGAGATTTTCTACCGCCGGGGTCTGGTGGACCAGGAGTTAGCCGAGCGCTGGCAGCGGATGATCGGGTTTCGGAATCTGCTGGTACACGAGTACCTGGAGATAGACCGCCGCCGGGTGTACCGGGTCTTGCAGGAGAACCTAGGCGATCTGGAAGCTCTCAGCCGGGTGTTTGTGAGGTTCTTGTGAGCCGGGCCGACCTTTCCGTAGATTTCGGGGCGGAACTTCAGGCTAGCATTATATGGTATTAGAGGCTTATGAACACCGCCCTGATCCGCCAGGTCAACCTAGCTAGGGTGTTCCACGCGCTGCGCGAGCACCCCGACAGCTCCCAGCGCGAGCTAGCCGCCGTCACCGGCCTGGACAAGGCCACCGTGTCGGCGGTAGTAGCGCAGCTGGAAGCGCAAGGGCTGATTGTCCGCACGCCGCGCCACGGCAACGGCCGGGTCGGCCGTCCGGAGGTGCCGCTGCGCCTCTCGCCCCAAGCCGGGCTGTTCGTGGGGGTGCGGCTCGAGCCTGCCACCATCCGGTTGATCGCCACCGAGTTAGACGGCAGTATCATCGAGCGGCTGCAAGTTGAGGGCAGCCGTGATGTAGGAGATGCCATCTTGCGGCTACACCAGGCCGTGGAGGAGCTGCTAGGGCGCTGCCGGCGGACCATGGCCGAAGTGCGCGGTATCGGGGTAGGGGTACCGGGGCTGATGGATAAGGGGGGGAATCTGGTGCTGGCCCCCAACCTGGGCTGGCGCGATGAACCGATCTTGCGACTTCTCAAAGAGCGCTTGGCAGTGCCGGTCTATGTCGATAACGACACCAAAGCGGCGGCGCTAGCCGAAAAGCTGTTCGGCCTAGCGCGTGACGCCGATGATTTTCTGGTCATCGCCGGGCACTCCGGCATCGGCGGGGCACTCTTTTTAAACGGTGCCCTGTACCGAGGCGCTAGCGGCGTAGCCGGAGAGGTCGGCCACCTGGAGGTAGTAGCCGGTGGGCGGCGCTGCGGCTGCGGCAAACAGGGCTGCCTGGAAGCGTACACCTCCGAGAACGCCATCTTGACCAGGCTGGCCGAAGCAGGCCGGGCGCTGCCCGATCTAGCCGCTGTGGCTGCCGCGGCTGCCCAGGGCGACATGGTGGTGCGGCGGGTGATCGATGAGACCGGTGACTACTTAGGCATCGCCATCGCCAACCTGATCAATACCCTCAACCCAGCGCTGGTCATCCTCGGTGGCAACTTGGCCTGGGTAGCGCAGTACCTGATACCCAGAATCGAGCAGGTCATGGCGCGGGTGGTGCTCGAAGCGCCGCGCGCCTCGGTGCGCCTCGTGATCTCGCCGTTAGGGATCGAGCAGGTGCCGATGGGCGGGGTGGCGCTGGCGCTAGACGGCTTTGTCTCGCTACCGGGCCGGTTTCCGGAATTGAGTGTGGGCCAGCTCCGCTGAGCTGTAGTTGAGCTGTAGTAGATTAAGTGTTGCGAATATACTGCATTAGCGACTGACAGGCCGCGGCGCAGGCCGCCGGGATGTCCCAGGCTGCCTTGTCGCGCTCGCCCACGATGTTAGAGATGCCGCGCAGCTCAGCAAACGGAGCCCCTAGAGCGAGGCAGACCTGGGCCGCTGCCGCCCCTTCCATCGACTCTACCGCCACGTCAAAGCGCTCCTGCAAGGCCCGCGCCAGCGCAAAGTCGCCGGTGACGGTTTCCGAGGTGCCGAAAGTGACCAGCGGCAGGCCGGTCGCGTCAACCAGGGCGTGGCTGAGCCGTTGGTCGGTAGGGATCAGGTTGTACATCGGCTGCCCCTTATCCACCAGTGGGAAGCCCAGCTCGCTCATACCGTGCCAGCCGTCGGCCTCCTGCACGCCCGAGTCGAGGTGGATTTCGCGGGCCGCTATCGCCGCTTGGGCCACGCTTAAGCCTGAGCCGAGGTACGCCCCGCCGATGCCGAACTGGATTACTCGGCTGGGTGCATAGCGGTCAATTAACAGCGCCAGGCCGGCGGCGGTGTTGACCTTGCCGACGCCTAGATGGGCCAGCAGCACGGTCTGGTGGTAGAGTTGGCTGCGGTAGAGCTCTCCCCACGGCGAGTCTAGCGCTTGCCAGGCGGCAGCGGCGTGTAGCGGCTCGGCTTCTAGCCGGGTGGCGCTGATGAGCAGGAGATCCATGGTGGTGAGTCTACCGCAAGCGGCCAGAGCATGCCCCTACGCGACATCCAGGGCTGGTTTCGCCACTGAGGCTAGCCCCTGGTTCACATCGAGCAAGGTGACTCTAGAGCGGTTTTCACAAATACTGAGTCGCCTTAGCGCAGGTATCATCTCTGCAAAGGCGCCCTGGAGAACGATTCGCAGTCCTGCGAGCACCCGCAGGATCAAACCAGATGATACCTGCTATAGAGCACCGAAATTTCAGGATCGGCTTGGTTTCCAGAAGACTAGCCGACGCCCTGATACCGGGCAAACTGCGTATACTGAAAACGTGCTGACTTCGCTCGAGCTTAAGGATTTTGCCATCGTAGACGAGCTGCGCGTGGAGCTATCGAGCGGGCTTAACGTGCTGACCGGCGAGACCGGAGCCGGCAAGTCGATCTTAATCGACGCCCTGGCAATCCTGATCGGCGGGCGGGCCGATAGCAGCGTGGTCCGGGCCGGGGCTGAGAGCGCGCTGGTGCAAGGGTTGTTCCTTGATGCACAGGTCGAGTCGCTGTCGCGGCGCGTTCAAGCGGCGGGTCGCAGCAGCGCCCGGCGCAACGGCGAGCTGGTGACTATCGGCGAGCTGGCAGAGGCCGGGGGGGCGCTGGTGGCCATCTTCGGACAGCACGCCGCACAGACCTTGCTGGCCGGGAGTGAGCAGCGCAAGCTCCTAGACCGACTGCTAGGTGAAACTGAACAGCAGCAGCTCAGCCGCTATCGCGACACCTTCCGGCACCATCAGGCTGTTATCAAGGAGCTAGAGATGCTCCACACCGCCGCTCGCGAACGCGCTCGCCGCAGCGATGTGCTGGCTTTTCAGGTAAAGGATATCGACGACGCCAAACTCAACCTGGGGGAGGACGAAAGGCTGCGCCAAGAGGCGGACGGCCTGCGCCATGCCGAGCGGATCCGCCAGGGGGTAGGCGGTGCCTTGCAGCTGCTCTCCGAGGCCGAACCGAACGCGCTGACCCAAGTTGCCCAAGCCATCCGCGAGTTGGAGTCAGCCGCGCGCTATCACCACGACTTAGCGGTGCTAGCGGGCGACCTGCGGGGCAGTCTGACCGGGCTCCAGGCCGTGGGGGACGAACTGGCAAGCTTTCTGGCCGGGTTTGAGGCCGATCCGGGGCGGCTAGAAGCGCTAGAGACGCGCCTGAGTCGGCTCGAAGCCTTGAAAGCCAAGTACGGCGACAGCTTAGCCGCCGTGCTGGCCTATCGCGCCGAGGCCGCTGCCGAACTCGCCGGCTTGCAGCACGCCGAGGAGAAGATCGGTGCCTTAGAGGCGCTGGCAAGCACCCTGCAAGCGGAGCTAGCAGCTACCGCCCAGGAGCTGAGCCAAGCGCGTGAGAAGGCCGCTGCCCGGCTTCAGGCCGAGGTGTCTGCGCTGCTCGGCCCGCTCGGCATGCTTAGCGCCGTATTTCAGGTGAGCCTCACGCCGCAGCCGCTAGGGCCGCACGGCCGGGATAGGGTCGCTTTGCTGTTTAGCGCCAACTTGGGCGAAGCGCCCGCGCCGCTGACTGAGGTAGCCTCGGGGGGCGAGCTGTCGCGCTTGATGCTGGCCCTTAATGTGGTGACCGGCTCGGACTCGCCGACGCTGGCTTTTGATGAGGTCGATGCCGGCATCGGCGGGCAGGCAGCCAGGGCTGTAGGTGAGCTTTTGAAGCGCTTAGCCCGCGACCATCAGGTGCTGGTAGTAACCCACCTGCCACAGGTAGCGGCCTATGCCGACGCGCAGTTTTTCGTGGCCAAGCTCGAGCAAGCCGGGCGCACGGTCACCCGCGTAACGCGGCTGGCGCCTGCCGAGCGCGAGGTGGAGCTGGCCCGGATGCTCTCCGGCGCAGTCACCGACAAGGCGCTGGCGCACGCCCGCGAGCTGCTCAGCGCGTCGCACGGCGAGCTGATGGGTCATTAATGGGTGAAGAAAAGCTGCCAGACGACACGCTGCTCTACCCCCGAGATAGAAAGCTCGTGGCTTGTGGCCTGTAGGAAAAACTACAAACTGCTTGCCCTACCCGAATACACGACGCCTTGACCCACGCTTGCTGCCCCTCTACCCCAACCCAACGACCTATACTAGAGCATGACCTTTGACCCCGAAAGCCGCCGCAGCGAGGACCCCTGCCCTCAATGTGGCGGCCTTAACACTCTCAGCCACGACTATCCTGAAGGCTTTTCCGATCTTGAGTGCCTGGATTGCGGCTTTCGCAGCGACGCGGAGGAGATCGCCGAGCTGGCCCGCTTCGAGGGGGCTTTGCTCGAGCGCGACCCGTCACTTCCGATCCCGGTCAAAAAGCTCACGGCGTAGGGGCAGATCACCCCTACGCCGCCGGTGCTACCGAGCACTAACGCACGAAAGTCAGCACTACAATCAAGGGTGCAAAGGTGATCGCCACGATGCTCATCAGCTTCAGCAGGATGTTGATGCTGGGGCCGCTGGTGTCCTTAAAGGGGTCGCCAACGGTATCGCCGACTACCGCCGCCTTGTGGGCGTCGCTCCCTTTGCCGCCGAGCTGCCCCGCCTCGATGGCTTTCTTGGCGTTGTCCCAGGCACCACCCGAGTTGGCCATCATCACCGCCAGAGCGAAACCTGACACTAGGGAGCCCGCTAGCAACCCGCCTAGCGCTTCGGGGCCCAGCACGATCCCGACTGCCAGGGGGGCCAAAAAGGCCGTCAAGGACGGCAACACCATCTGGCGCAGCGCCCCTTGCGTGGCGATCGATACGCATGAGGCGTAGTCAGCCCGCACGCCCTCTTTCCCTTGCAACAGGCCGGGGATGGTGTCAAACTGGCGCTTGACCTCCTTGATCATGTCCTCGGCGGCGCGGCCAACCGCGCTCATGGTTAGGCTCGAGAACAGGAAGGGGAGCATAGCGCCAATAAACAGGCCAGCGATTACAAACGGGTCACCCAGCGAAAGCGTTAGCTCTCGTTCCGGTATCAGCTCGTTGATACGCGCTTGAAAAGCGACGATCAGCGCTAGTGAGGTGAGCGCCGCCGAACCGATGGCAAAGCCCTTACCGGTAGCTGCCGTGGTGTTGCCAAGCGCGTCGAGCGCGTCGGTGCGCTTCCGCACACTGGGGTCTAGGTGGCTCATCTCGGCAATGCCACCCGCATTATCCGCTACCGGACCGTAAGCATCGGTCGCCAGCGTGATGCCGAGCGTCGAGAGCATCCCTACCGCAGCCAGGCCAACACCATAAAGCCCGCGAGCGACCTCAAAGCCCTCCACACCGATCCCCCCGGCTGCCAAGAAGGCTAAAACGATACCCAGGCCAACAGTCAGCACCGGGATCAGGGTACTCTCCATTCCGACCGCGATCCCCGCGATGATAGTAGTGGCCGAGCCGGTTTCACTGGCCTTGACGATAGACTGGGCCGGTGGTGGCTCGGGGGCCGTGTAGTACTCGGTGACGGTGCCGATGATAATGCCGGTTAGTAACCCGATGATGATAGCTAGGAACACCCCCAAGCCCAGGATAGGAATAACCACTAGCGCGGTGAGGACCATAGTGATTCCCCCGGCGGTGAAAATACCCCGGCGGAGCGCATTTAAGAGCTCGGTCAAGCCCGCCCCCTCGCGCGTCTGCACCACGAAGGTGCCGATAATAGAGGCAATGATCCCAACAGCCGCCACCGCCAGCGGGATAAGAATCCCGTCAGCGCTCCCTGGGAAAGCCGCTACACCGAGCGCACTGGCTGCCACGATCGCCGCCACGTACGACTCATACAAGTCGGCGCCCATCCCCGCCACATCGCCGACATTGTCGCCGACGTTGTCTGCAATCACCGCTGGGTTGCGCGGGTCGTCCTCGGGGATACCGGCTACTACCTTACCGGCCAGGTCGGCGCCGACATCCGCTGCCTTGGTGTAGATGCCGCCGCCCACACGCGCAAATAGCGCCACGGCCGAAGCCCCCAGCCCCAGGATCAGCATCGCCTGACTGATGCCGGTATAGTCACCGCCAAGCTGTGCCCGTAAGAATAAGTACCAAACCGTGATGTAGATGAGCGCTAGGCCGACTACTACCATCCCCATTACCGTGCCGGCGCTAAACGCCACCCGCAGGCCGCGGTTCAGACTCTCCTGAGCCGCCGCCGTGGTGCGCGAGTTGGCCAGAGTGGCGATGGTCATGCCGATATAGCCCGCTAGCGCCGAGAGCGCCCCGCCGATGACAAAGGCGAACGGCGCGTAGACGTTGAGCAGCCTAGCACCGTTTAGCTCGATCAGGCTCAAGACCAGGAGCAGCACAAAGACTACGGCAAAGAAGATGCCGACCACGGTGTACTGACGGCGTAAATAGGCCCTGGCCCCCTCACGAATGGCCTTGGCGATCTCCTTCATGGTGTCATTACCCTCACTAAAGCTGAGCACCTGGCGTGTCAGATAGGCCGCGAAAGCCAGCGCTGCCACACCACCAGCCAGTGCCAGCCACGACAGCCAGTCGTTACCACCTGCCTGCTGTGCCCAGGCCAAGCTGAGTACTAAGAGCGGTAACGTTGCCAAGATCCGTCTCATGCAGCACCTCGTTTTCCTGATGTCTGGCCCTGGGGGGTACTGGAACTATGCACAGCGTGAGTTGCCATTAAGAGCGCGCTCGTTTGCACCATGACGCCAAAGCAAGATTCCGATAGTCCAGGGCCAGTCCCTTATCACCAAGTAGGCATTCTAACAATTCCCACACACCTCGCGGCAAGAGTGAGGCGGAGGCCATACTGCCCTAACCGATAGCAGGTATCAGTTGGTTTGATCCTGCGGGGTGCTCGCAGGACTACGAATCGTTGTCTATCCTGCGGTTTACTCGCAGGACGCCTTTGCGGAGATGATATCGGCACTTCGCCGACTAGGTATTGGTGAAAACCGCTATGAGCCAGCGAGACCAGCCTCCCTTTGGGCAAGTAGCCTGAGGTCGTTCCCTAAGCCTTGCAGCCCTGCGTTACGGCGGGTAAGCTAACCGCGTGACCCTTGATGAGCTGCAACGCTGGGCGCAGGCCAATCGTCCCGCCGCTTTGATCGAACTGAGCGATAACCTTGTCTTTGGTGAGGGGAATCCAG
>Ga0208610_100550_pt1 | contig 12379 bp, 8 predicted proteins | sample SubbioR11Jul_8A2_FD_184815 | JGI IMG/M metagenome (GOLD analysis project Ga0208610, IMG submission 184815) | Serpentinite rock and fluid subsurface biosphere microbial communities from McLaughlin Reserve, California, USA - CR11Jul_8A2 (SPAdes) | ecosystem: Environmental > Terrestrial > Deep... | reverse complement strand
CCGCCGGTGCGCAGTTCGCGCCAGACCGCGCCCTGCAGCGTGCCGTAGAGCTCGTGCAGCGAGAACGCGCCGCGGCGCCCGGCGGCGTCGAGAAACAGCGGCAGCTCGAGCAGGCGCTGCGCGACGCCGGGGTCGAACAGGCGGTCGAGCACGCCAGTCTGCAGCCGCAGCACGGCCGCCGGCACGCTGACCGGGCCGCCGCGGCCGGGGCCGAACTCGGCGAAATCAGGCGGCAGGCTGGCCAGGAATTCGGGCCGGAAGCGAAAGCTGTCGACGTCGAACAGCGTGTCGGTCAGCAAGGCCAGGGCCTGGCGCTGGCGCGCCGGGTCGACCGGGCGGAACGCCGGCCGGCCCTCGCCGGGCAGGTCGCGCTCGGCGTAGAGGCCGCCGATCTGGCGCGCCGCCAGCAGCGGCAGATCGTGCAACTGGCCGAAGCCCGAGAGCAGGCTGCGACGCGGGCGCAGCGGGTCGTCGCCGGGGCGCGGCGCGCGCGCCTGGACACGCTGCCACAGCTCGCGCGAGAGCGCGAAGCGGCGCTCGAAGAAGGCCAGCGGGTCGTCGCCGAGGTCCCAGCGGTTGACGCGCGGGTCGGGGCCGGCGGCGTCGAAGTCGTCGGCGAAGGCCAGCGCGGCGTCGCTGGCCGAGCGCGCAGCGATCGCCGCCAGCGCCTGCGCCTGGCCCTCGGCGGGCAGCGGGCGGTAGGCGTACTCGATGGCCCAGTAGTCGTAAGGCCCGAGCCCGAGCTGCACCAGCTCGGCGCGCGGCTCGCCGTAGAGCGGCAGGTTGAACGGGTTGTACTCCATGATCGAGCCGGAGATGCCGTGCTCGCGGGTCCATTCGGGGTCACGCAGGCGCTGCTGGGCCACCGTCGTCGAGGCGCGGAAGTTGTGGGTCAGCCCCAGCACATGGCCGACTTCGTGCGCGACCGTCGCCCGCACGACGGCCTGGGCCAGCGCCTCGGCCTCGGGGCCGTCGGGCTCGATCTCGCCGCGCGCGCTCAGCAGTTCGACGGCGAAGGTCTTGTCGGCCGCCAGTTCGGCAGCGAAGGTGCAGGGCTGCGGCCGCGCGCCGCCGCGCCACTGCTGCGACAACAGCGCCAGGCGCTCCTCGCTGCCCGGCGGCGGGCCGACCTGCTCGACCAGCACGCGGCGCGCGCCGCGGCCGAAGGCGTCGCCGATGACGATGTCGGCGTCAAGGATCTCGCCGCTGCGCGGGTCGACATGGCTGGGCCCGCGGGCGAAGTGGGCACCAACCCCGAGCATCCAGCGGATCGACGCATGCGCGGCGTCCATGGTGTCGAAGGCGGCGTCGTCGGGCTGCTGGCGCACGACCAGCGCGTTGCGAAAACCGATGCGCTCGAACGCGCGGTTCCATTCGAGCACGCCGGCTTCGACCGCCGCACGGTAGCGCTGCGGCACGTTGCGGTCGATCCAGAAGACGATCGGCTGCACCGGAAGCGAGACCGCCGCCTGCGGGTCCTGCTTCTCCAGCCGCCAGCGCTCGATCAACCGCACCCGCGGGTCGGCCGCAAAATCGGTCGAGTAGTCGGTGAACACCGTCTGGAAGTGGCCCACGCGCGGGTCGGCGCGGCGCGGCGGCTTGGGCTGCGCGGGCAGCGCGCGCAGGCTGACGACCGCGCCGATGAACAGGCTGCGCGGGTCGGGCGTGAACTGCGGCGGCGTCGGCACCGCCGCCCCAGGTGGCGGCGCCACCGCCGGCGGCGCCGGGATGCGCGGCGTCGTGAAGTGCAGCCGGGTGTGCAGCACGCTGATCTGGGCGTCGGCGCGCACCGACTCGAACGACGAGTTGGCGCGGTCGAGCGCGAAGGGCAGGCGAAACGCGCGTTCGAGCGCGGTCGAGTAGCCGGCGAGGTCGGCCAGCAGGAAGGCCGCGTCGACCAGCACCGAGCGGCGCTCGGGGTGCGGCGCGCTGAGCACCGCGGCGTGGGCGACCAGGCTGTCCGAGAAGCCCTGCTCGACGGCATGCCGCAGCGCCGGGTCGGCGTCGGCCCGGAAGCGGGTGTTGCGCGCGATGAACTGCAACTGGTTGCCGACCCGGCGCAGCTCGACCAGCCAGGCCGGCCCCATCTGGCTCGCGAACAGCCCGCGCTCGCCGACGGCATGGCTGATGTTGACCGTCAGCAGCAGCGGCTGGCCCAGCCGTTCGGGCGCGATCTCGAGCCAGACGCGTTCGTCCTTGCGCCACAGCGGCACGAAGCCGTCGATGCGCTGGGCGTCGCGCACGATGTCGGCGAAGGGGCGCAAGGCGCTGGGCGGGCTGGGCGCGGCGGCCGGGGTGGCGGGTGCGGCCGGGGCCGGGGTGGCCGGGGCCACGGCCGTGCCCCCGGCGCCGGCCGCGCCCGCGGTGGCCGGCGCGGCGGCAGTGGCGGCCGGGGGTGGCTTGGCCGTCGGCGGCGTCGCGCACCCGGCGACGAGCACGAGCGCGGCCAGCGCGGGCCAGACCCGCTGGCAGTGCCGGGCGCGGCCGGACGCCGGCTGCGCCGCGGGTGGGGACGCGAGCGCCGACGCGCGGCTGCGGCGAGGGGGTACGGCAGACATGAGACTGAGCGTAGCAGCCCGGCCATGGGCCTGCCGGTGCTGGGGCACTGGGCGGGCCGTGCGGCCGGCGCAGACGGCGCGTCGACGCAGGTCGCTAGACTTGCGGCCCATGCCCGCGCCCAGCGCCACCACCCACCTGCTGTACCTGCACGGGTTCCGCTCGTCGCCGCAGTCGTTCAAGGCCCAGCGGCTGCAGGCCTGGCTGCGCCAGCACCGGCCCGCAGTGCACTGGTGGTGCCCGCAACTGCCGCCATCGCCGCACGCGGCGATGGCGCTGGTCGAGGCCGGCGTCGCCGACTGGCCGCGGGCGACCATGGCGGTGGTCGGCAGCTCGCTGGGCGGCTGCTACGCGGCCTGGGTCGGCGGGCGCTGCGGCTGCCCCGCGGTGCTGCTCAACCCCGCCGTGCACCCGGCGCGCGACCTGGCCCGCCACATCGGCGAGCACAGCGCCTGGCATGACCCGGCGACGCGTCTGCACTTCCGCGCCGAACATGTCGACGAGCTGCGCGCGCTCGCCGCCGCGGCCCGGCGCCCGCCGCGCTGCCTGGCGATCATCGCGCGCGGCGACGAAGTGCTCGACTGGCGCGAGATGGCCGCCGCCTGCAGCGACTGCACGCTGCGACTGCTCGACGGCGGCGACCACGCGCTGTCGGACTTCGAGCAGCACCTGCCCGAGATCGTCCGTTTTCTCCACCTGGACCCCACCACCTGCGACTGACCGCCAGGATCTGCATCGTCACCGGCGCCGCCCAGGGCATCGGCCTGGCCAGCGCGCTGCAGTTCGCCCGCGCGGGCGCCCGCGTCGTCGTCGCCGACTCAGCGCGCCGACGCCGTCGAGGCGGCACTCGCGCAATGCCGCGCAGCCGTGCCGGGCGGCGTGGCCGAGGGCGCGCTCGTCAACGTCGCCGACCGCGCAGCGGTCGACGCGCTGGTCGCCGGCGTGCTCGCGCGCCACGGCCGCATCGACGTGCTGGTCAACAACGCCGGCATCACCCGCGATGCGCGGCTGGTCAAGATGACGCAGGCGCAGTTCGACGAGGTCATCGACGTCAACCTGCGCGGCGTCTTCCACTGCGCGCAGGCGGTCGCCCCGACGATGATCGAGCAGGGGCGCGGCGTCATCCTCAACGCCAGCAGCGTGGTCGGCATCTACGGCAACTTCGGCCAGACCAACTACGCGGCCAGCAAGTTCGGCGTGATCGGCTTCACCAAGACCTGGGCCCGCGAGCTCGGCCCCAAGGGCGTGCGCGTCAACGCGGTCGCGCCGGGCTTCGTCGAGACGCCGATCCTGGCCACCATCCCCGACAAGGTGCTGCAGCAGATGAGGGAGCGCGTGCCGCTGCAGCGCCTGGGCCGGCCCGAGGAGGTCGCCAACGTCTACGCCTTCCTGGCCAGCGACGAGGCCAGCTACGTCAACGGTGCGGTCATCGAGGTCTCGGGCGGGATGGCGGTGTAGCCGCCGCGGGCGCCGGCAGTGGCCCGACCGCCGCGCGACCTGAATGCGGGCGCTTGCCGGGTCCGGCCCGGCGCAGTCCAGCGCTGTCATGGTGAGACAGGGAGAAGGCTTGCGGAAGCCGGAATTGATCGGCTTCGCGGCTGCCGAAGATAATCCTGGCACCCGGTGGGCAAGCGGTCGATGCCCTTCGCGACGAGGCAACGCGGAAACCATGCAACGACTCTTCATCGCAGGCCAATGGGTCGACGCCGCCTCCGGCGCCACGCTCCCCGTCATCGACCCCAGCAGCGGCCAGCGCATCGACACGCTGGCCCGCGGCACGGCTGCCGACATCGACCGCGCGGTCGCCGCCGCGCGCGCCGCGCTCGGCGGGCCGTGGGGCCGCATGACCGCCGCCGACCGCGGCCGCGTGCTGCACAGGATGTCCCAACTGATGCTGGCGCGCGCCGAGGAACTGGCGCGGCTCGAGGCGCGCGACACCGGCAAGCCGATGGCTCAAGCCCGGGCCGATATCCAGGTCGCTGCACGCTACTTCGAGTACTACGGTGGCGCCGCCGACAAGCTGCACGGCGAGGTGGTGCCGTATCTCGGCGACTTCCACGTCGTCGTGCTGCACGAGCCCTGTGGCGTGACGGCTCACATCCTGCCCTGGAACTATCCGGCGCAGATGTTCGGGCGCTCGATCGCGCCGGCGCTGGCGACGGGCAATGCCGTCGTGCTGAAGCCCTCCGAGGATGCGTGCCTCACGCCGCTGCGCTTGTGCGACATCGCCAATGAGGCGGGCTTGCCGGCAGGTGCCTTGAACGTCGTGACGGGCCTGGGCGAAGAGGCCGGCGCTGCACTGGCGGCGCACCCGGGCATCAACCTCATCTCCTTCACCGGGTCACCGGAAGTCGGCGCACTGGTGCAGAAGGCGGCCGCCGACTCGCTGATCAAGTGCGTCCTGGAGCTCGGCGGCAAGTCGCCGCAGATCGTCTTCGAGGACGCCGACCTCGACCGTGCAGCCACCTTCATACTCAAGGCGATCACGCAGAACGCCGGCCAGACCTGCTCGGCGGGCAGCCGGCTGCTGGTGCAGTCGTCGATCTACGAAAACCTCGTCCAGCGCGTGGCGACGGCGTTCGCGCAGTCAGAGGCCGGGACCCCAGAGATGGACAAGGAGTGCGGACCGCTGATCAACCCCGCACAGAAGCAGCGCGTCGAGGGCTTCATTCGTGCAGCCCGGGAAGACGGCATTGCGCTGCTGGCGCAAGGAAGAGTCGCCCCCGGCGTGCCTGATGGAGGCTTCTACGTGCCGCCGATGATGTTCGGCCCCGTGCCGCGGGGGCACAGCCTCGCCTGCAACGAAGTGTTCGGCCCGGTGCTGGCGGTCATCCCCTTCGAGGACGAGGAAGACGCCATCGAACTGGCCAACGCGACCGCGTTCGGTCTGGTCGCCGCTGTCTGGACCCGTGATGGCGGGCGGCAGACCCGTGTGGCCAAGCGGCTGCAGTGCGGCCAGGTCTACATCAACTGCTATGGCGCCGGCGGCGGCGTCGAGCTTCCGTTCGGCGGTGTCAAGAAGAGCGGACACGGGCGCGAGAAGGGCTTCCTCGCCCTCGAGGAGTTCTGCGTCATCAAGACCGTCGTGCAGTACCACGGTGGCTGAGGCTGCGGCAACCACAGACCACGGCGGCATCGTCGGCTGACAACCTGGAGACGAAGATGAGATTGCAGGATCGGGTTGCGATCGTGACCGGGGCGGCCAGCGGCTTCGGTGCCGAGATCGCCAGGCAGTACGCCGCCGAAGGTGCTCGTGTGGTGCTTGCCGACCTCAACGACGGCGGGGCCAAGGCCGTCGCTGCCGAGTGCGGCGCGGCCGCCGTCGCCATTCGTTGCGACGTGACGGTCAGGGCCGACATCGACGCACTCGTCGCCCAGACGCTGCAGCGCTTCGGCAGGATCGACATCGTCGTCAACAACGCGGGCTGGACCCATCGCAACCAGCCGATGCTCGACATCGACGAGGCGACCTTCGACCGGGTCTTCACGATCAACGTCAAGTCGATCTTTCTCATGACGCATGCGGTGGTGCCCGTGATGCGACGCCAGCGCCGGGGTGTCATCCTGAACATCGGGTCGACCGCGGGTATCCGGCCCAGGCCAGGACTCACCTGGTACAACGGCAGCAAGGGGGCTGTGAATCTGCTGTCCAAGTCGATGGCGGTCGAACTCGGCCCTGACGGCATCCGGGTCAACGCGATCTGTCCGGTCATGGGCGAGACCGCGCTGCTCGAGTCGTTCATGGGCATGCCCGACACGCCGGAGAACCGCAAGAAGTTCGTCAGCACCATTCCGCTCGGTCGTCTGGCCAGGCCTTTGGACATTGCCCGCGCGGCGGTATACCTCGGCAGCGATGACGCCGAGTTCATCAGCGGCATCGAGTTCCCGGTCGACGGCGGCCGCACGGCCTGAAGCCGCCAAGCACCGTGGTGGGCACCGACGGCGGGCATTGGCCCGCACCCGTGCTTGCACTCGGGCTCGGCGGGGTTGACCTGACCCGACGGCAGCGGGCCTGAACCAGGACCCGACCATGTACAACGAAAGCGACGAGCACCAGGACATCCGGGACGCGGTGCGCCAGCTGTGCCGCCAGTTCCCGGACGAATACTTCCGCAAGGTCGACGCGCAGGCGGCCTACCCCGAGGCCTTTGTCGACGCGCTCATCGAAGCCGGCTGGCTGGCGGCAATGATCCCTGAAGCGTACGGCGGTACCGGCCTGGGCCTGAGCGCGGCCAGCGTGATCATGGAAGAGATCAACCGCAGCGGCGGCAACGCCGGCGCGGTGCACGGCCAGATGTACAACATGGGCACGCTGCTGCGCAACGGCAGCCAGGCGCAGAAGGACAAGTACCTGCCCGCCATCGCCGCCGGCCGCCTGCGCATCCAGTCGATGGCCGTGACCGAGCCGACCACCGGCACCGACACCACCAGGATCAAGACCAGCGCCGTCCGGCGCGGTGACCGCTGGGTGGTCAACGGCCAGAAGGTCTGGATCAGCCGCGTGCGGCACTCCGACCTGATGATCCTGCTGGCGCGCACCACGCCGCTGGCCGAGGTGCGGAAGAAGAGCGAGGGCCTGTCGGTCTTCGTCGTCGACCTGCACCAGGCCATCGGCAAGGGGCTGGATCTGCGGCCGATCCCCAACCTGGTGAACCACGAGACCAGCGAGCTGTTCTTCGACAACCTGGAGATCCCGGCCGAGAACCTGATCGGCGACGAAGGCCAGGGCTTCAGGTACATCCTCGACGGGCTCAACGCCGAGCGCACGCTGATCGCCGCCGAATGCATCGGCGACGGCTGGTGGTTCATCGACCGCGCGACGAAGTACGCCAACGAGCGCATCGTCTTCGACCGGCCGATCGGCAGGAACCAGGGCGTGCAGTTCCCGATCGCCGACGCCTACATCGAGATCGAAGCCGCCAACCTGATGCGCTTCGAGGCGGCGCGCCGCTACGACGCGCTTGAGCCCTGCGGTGCCCAGGCCAACATGGCCAAGTATCTGGCGGCCAAGGCCAGCTGGGAAGCGGCCAACGTGTGCCTGCAGACGCATGGCGGCTTCGGCTTCGCCAAGGAATACGACATCGAGCGCAAGTTCCGCGAGACCCGGCTGTACCAGGTGGCGCCGATCTCCACCAACCTGATCTATGCCTACGTGGCCGAACACATCCTCGGCCTGCCGCGGAGCTATTGAGATGAGGCCGCTCGACGGCATCACCGTCGTCACGCTCGAACACGCCATCGCCGCGCCCTTCTGCACGCGCCAGCTCGCCGACCTGGGCGCGCGCGTCATCAAGGTCGAGCGCCCGGGCAGCGGCGACTTCGCGCGCGCCTACGACCAGCGTGTCAAGGGCCTGGCCTCGCACTTCGTCTGGGCCAACCGCTCCAAGCAGAGCCTGACGCTGGACCTCAAGCAGGCGCAGGCGCAGCAGGTGCTGGCCCAGCTGCTGCAAGGCGCCGACGTGCTGGTGCAGAACCTGGCGCCCGGCGCTGCGGCGCGCTTGGGGCTGTCCTTCGAGGCACTGCACGACCAGCACCCCGGCTTGATCGTCTGCGACATCTCCGGCTACGGCGACGACGGCCCCTACCGCGACAAGAAGGCCTACGATCTGCTGATCCAGAGCGAAGCCGGTTTCCTCTCGGTCACCGGCACGCCCGACGAGCCGGCCAAGGCCGGCTGCTCGATCGCCGACATCGCCGCCGGCATGTACGCCTACAGCAGCATCCTGGCGGCGCTGATCCAGCGCGGCAAGACGGGCAAGGGCTGCCGCGTCGAGGTGTCGATGCTGGAGAGCATGGTCGAGTGGATGAGCTACCCGCTGTACTACGCCTGCGACGGCGCCGCGCCACCGCCGCGCGCGGGCGCGGCGCACGCCACCATCTACCCCTACGGCCCGTTTGCGGCCGGCGACGGCAAGACGGTGATGCTCGGCCTGCAGAACGAACGCGAGTGGGGCGCGTTCTGCAAGCAGGTGCTGCAGCGGCCCGAGCTGGCCACCGACGCGCGCTTCGCTTCCAACTCCCAGCGGGTCGCCCACCGGCTGGCGCTGCGCGCGCTGATCGACGAAGTCTTCCTCACGCTCAGCGCCGAGCAGCTGATCGCACGGCTCGACGAAGCGCAGATCGCCAACGCGCGCATGAACGACATGCACGAGGTGTGGCTGCACCCGCAGTTGCAGGCCCGCGGTTGCTGGACCGAGGTGGCCACGCCGAACGGGCCGATCCGCGCGCTGCTGCCGCCAGGCCGAAGCGCTGCCTTCGCGCCGCGTATGGACGCGGTGCCGGCCCTGGGCCAGCACACCGACGAGATCCTGCAGCAGCTGGGCTGGTCGGCCGCTGGCATCGCTGCGCTGCGCGCGGCGCAGGTGGTCTGAGGCTGGCGCCGGCGGCCGCTGCCGCGTTCCCCGCGCGCCCGGCTGCGTCGAGGCCGCACGAGCGCGCTGTCCAGCCATCCTGTAGCCCCTGGGCTTCTTCAGCGCCGCCGCTCGCCCCCTGCGCGGAAGCCGGGGTAGGCAAACGCCGAGGCGATCTTGTCGCAGTCGCGCTCGCTCACACCGGCTGCACGCGCTGTTGCGTACCAGGCGCCGCGCACCTGCGCTTCCAGCGCATCGACGAGCGCCCGTGCTTGCGGCCCATCGAGCAGGAAGCGGGCGCTCTGCGACAGCAGGTTCTCGGCATTTGCAAACCGGCCCGCATCGCCGCACTCCATCGCCAGATCGCGCCGCTCGAGGCTGACCGGCGCGGCAGGCGTCAGGTCGTAGGCAGGCGAGAGGCTCCAGTCGGCAGCGCGCGCGAGGACCGCATGGTTGCGCGGGTGATCGTCGACGTTGGAGATCAGCGCGTTGAAGCACATCCGGCGAAACAGCTCGGCGGTGCTTTGCCGGGGCTCCGCACATACGCGCCGCAGCGCTTCGGCCAGCAGGACGTACGACCATTTGTCACGCGACTGGTGGCTGTCCTGCGCGCGCAGCAGGGTCAGGGCGCTCACCATGCGGGCGCGCCGGTAGCCTGCAGCGGTCTTCTCACGGTCGAAGCGCTTGACCAGCAGCACGTCGCGCCCGGCCACTTCGACAACCCGGCTGTCCGCCGTGACGAGGCCGCAGGCCCGTGCCAGGGTCAGCATGGCGTGCTCGACCCGCGCGTTGTTCCAGGCGTCGTCGGGCCGGTTGAACTTTGCAAGCCAGAGGCCTCCGTCGTCCTCGACCACGGCCTTGGGGCGCGCGCCGCCCATCGCCGTGCCGATCACCAGCAGCTTCTCGACCCGCTCGTGATCGGCAGCGGCCACAGCCTCACCGCCGCCACCGGCGGTAGGCTGATCCTCGTCGGCCACGATGGCATCGGCAATCGCCTGCAGCGTTGCCAGATCGAGCGTCCGGTTGAAGCTGCGCCTGGGTGCGGGGGGCGTCGGGTCGAGCCCGAAGCCCAGCGCGCCGGCCCGGTCATCGGGCGAATGCAGCAGGCAGTCGATCTCACTGGGCTGCGCCTGGCCGAGATGGCGCTGGATGATCCGGCGGCCCCAGTGGTCCGGACTCGCATCGCGCAAAGCGCCAAAGACGCCGCCCATCGACGCGGTGGCGTAGGTGCGCGGGGCCAGCTTCAGCTCGACAGGGTCAAGCGCCACGGCATTGGGGCGCTCAAGGTAGCTGCGCCCGTAGACGAAGCGGCCCTCGGGGACACCCCGGCGGTCGACAGAGAGCGCAAAGCGCCCTGCGGTGACGGGCTCGGTCTCACCGGGCAGCGTGATGTAGACGAAGCACTCGCCCGGCGCTTCAGAAGTCATTGCTCAGCTCCGTCTTCGGGCGCGCCCGGCCCCGCTCGCGCGAAAGCGCCAGGGTCTGCCCCTCCTGATCCCGTTCGGGCGTGGCGACAAGCTCGAGCTGATCGAGCAGGTCGAGCGCCCAGAGCAGCGCGGCATAGACGGCGATGCCGGTCGAGGGCTTGCCCTTCTCGGCGTCGGCCACAGCACGCTCGCCGGTGCCGATCTTCTCGGCCATCTCGCCGATGGTGAGGTTGCGCCGCAGCCGCGCCGTGCGCAGGTTCGCCCCCAGCCCTTTGAGCGTCTTCTCGACGGCGTAGGGCGGCGCGCTGAGCAGCTTGTTGCGGGCAGTCATCGGAGCACCTCTTCGCGAGCGCTGCTGGCTCCTCTACCGGTACCATGACGGGAGCAGAGGCTCAAGCAAATGGCTCTTGGGAGCATTCTAAGCGACTTAAACTGCTCTTGAGAGCAGTGCAAAGCGGGCGCGTGCTAGAATGGATATCGTTGAAGAGCCCCCGACCGGGGGTTTTCCATCCTCGGAACGAGGGCTGGTGTGCCGCCGCCATGGGCACCTTCAGGAATGCGTGCACGGCTGTGTACATGACGGGGTTCTTGGGTGATGTCGAACGAGCGGATCGTCAATGAAGTCAAGCGCAGACGCACGTTTGCCATCATTTCCCACCCCGACGCCGGCAAGACCACGCTGACCGAGAAGCTGCTGCTGTATTCCGGCGCGATCCAGATCGCCGGCAGCGTCAAGGCGCGCAAGGCGACTCGCCACGCCACTTCCGACTGGATGGAGATCGAGAAGCAGCGCGGCATCTCGGTGGCCAGCTCGGTGATGCAGATGGAGTACCGCGACTGCGTCATCAACCTGCTCGACACCCCCGGCCACCAGGACTTCAGCGAAGACACCTACCGCGTGCTGACCGCGGTCGACGCGGCGCTGATGGTGATCGACGCGGCCAACGGCGTCGAGCCGCAGACGCGGCGGCTGCTGCAGGTCTGCCGCGCGCGCAACACGCCGATCCTGACCTTCGTCAACAAGATGGACCGCGAGGTCAAGGCCCCGCTGGACCTGTTCGACGAGATCGAGCGCGAGCTGGGCATGGCCGTCGTGCCCTTCACCTGGCCGGTGGGCATGGCCAAGTTCTTCGGCGGCGTGCTCGACCTGCGCCGGGCGCAGATGCGGGTCTTCGCGCCCGGCGAGGCCCGCGCCGGGGGCGACGAGGAAGTGATCGACGCCGCCGACGTCGCCGCGCTGGGCGCGCGCTTCGACGCCGCCTACACGCAGGCGGCGGGCGAGGTCGAGCTGGTGCAGGCGGCCGCGCCGACCTTCGACGAGGCGGCGTTCCTCGCCGGCCGCCAGACGCCGATGTTCTTCGGCAGCGCGATCAACAACTTCGGCGTGCGCGAGGTGCTGGATGCGCTGGTCGAGCTGGCCCCGCCGCCGGGCCCCAAGGCCGCGCTGCAGCGCACGGTGCAGCCGACCGAGCCGAAGTTCAGCGGCGTGGTGTTCAAGATCCAGGCCAACATGGACCCGGCGCACCGCGACCGCATCGCCTTCGTGCGCGTGGCCAGCGGCCGCTTCGAGCGCGGCATGCGGCTCAAGGTCAGCCGCAACGGCAAGGAGCTGCGGCCCAACACCGTGGTCACCTTCATGAGCCAGAAGCGCGAGCTGCTCGAGGAGGCCTGGGCCGGCGACATCATCGGCATCCCCAACCACGGCGTGCTGCAGCTCGGCGACACGCTGACCGAGGGCGAGGTGCTGCAGTTCACCGGGCTGCCGTTCTTCGCGCCGGAGATGTTCCGCGCGGTCGAGGTCGCCGACCCGCTGCGCACCAAGCAACTGCGCGCCGGCCTGACCCAGCTCGGCGAGGAAGGTGCGATCCAGGTCTTCCGTCCGGTGGCCGGCAGCGTGCTGCTGCTCGGCGCGGTCGGGCAACTGCAGTTCGAGGTCGTCGCCCACCGGCTGGAGCACGAGTACGGCGTCAAGGCCCGCGTGCTGCCCACGCGCTACAACGTCGCGCGCTGGGTCACCGCCGCCACCGGCGAAGGCGCGGCGGCTGA
>Ga0208610_100542_pt1 | contig 12481 bp, 14 predicted proteins | sample SubbioR11Jul_8A2_FD_184815 | JGI IMG/M metagenome (GOLD analysis project Ga0208610, IMG submission 184815) | Serpentinite rock and fluid subsurface biosphere microbial communities from McLaughlin Reserve, California, USA - CR11Jul_8A2 (SPAdes) | ecosystem: Environmental > Terrestrial > Deep... | reverse complement strand
CTGCGTTACGGCGGGTAAGCTAACCGCGTGACCCTTGATGAGCTGCAACGCTGGGCGCAGGCCAATCGTCCCGCCGCTTTGATCGAACTGAGCGATAACCTTGTCTTTGGTGAGGGGAATCCAGCTCCCCAGCTCGTTTTCGTCGGCGAAGCGCCCGGCGAAGACGAAGATCTGCAAGGGCGGCCTTTTGTGGGCCGTGCCGGACAGTTGCTCGATAGGATTCTGGCGGCAGTAAGCATCCGTCGGGACGAGGTCTACATTACCAACATGGTCAAGTACCGCCCACCCGGCAACCGCAACCCCAAGCCCGAAGAGGTAGCCGCCAGCGAGCCGCTGCTCTTAAGGCAGCTCGAGCTGCTGCGCCCGCAGATTATCGCCACGCTCGGCAACGTGCCGACCCAGTACTTCCTAAAAACGACCGAGGGGATCACTAAGACCCGCGGCAAGTGGTTTGAGTGGCACAGCGTCCGCATCATGCCGCTGTTCCACCCGGCTTATTTGCTCCGCAACCCGAGCCGCGAGCACGGCAGCCCTAAGTGGCTAATGTGGCAGGACATGAAGCTGCTCAAAGAGGCGCTGGATAGTCTGGGGCCCAAGAGCATGGCGCCAGTGGTAATTGATACTGCCCACCAAGAGCGCCTGTTCTAAGGCTTATCTAGCTCCTATGGCCAGCCTTCGCCCTCTCCGCTTCGCCCACTTGCCGTTAGTCGGCGCTACCCAGAGTAGGCACAACGAAACCGAGCGCGCGCTGCCAAACTGCCACCTCGAGGCCGCCTGATGCGCGCCCTGGTGCAGCGAGTGAGCCGTGCCCAGGTCGAGGTGTCGGGTGAGATCATCAGCAGCATCGGACTGGGGCTTTTGGTCCTGCTCGGCGTTGCGCACAGCGATACGCAGCTCGAGCTCGACTTCTTGGCTCGCAAGATCGCCAAATTGCGCATCTTTAACGACGCCGACGGCAAGATGAACTTAAGCCTGCCGGAGGTCGGCGGCAGTCTGCTGGTGGTGAGCCAGTTCACACTGCTGGCCGACGCCAAAGGGGGCAACCGGCCCAGCTACAGCCATGCCGCCAAACCTGAGCAGGCTAAGGCGCTCTATCAGGCCTTCCTCGACGCCTGCCGAGCGCTAGGTTTGCCGGTCGCCTCGGGGGTCTTTGCTGCCCACATGGCGGTTCACCTGGTAAACGACGGGCCGGTCACCATCTGGCTCGATACCGACACGCTGTTGCCGCGCAGCCCAGGGTAAGGCATGAAACGTGCTACGTGTAGTAGTGGATTTAGGATAGGAGCAAGAGCGAACATGCGCCAACAGCCTAGCCTAGATTGGGGGTCGGCTGTGAGACCGCTGCTGCTGGTTGTGCTAATGCTTGCTATGTCAGCCTGCGCACCGCCCGAGAGGGAGGGAGCGCAGCTTAGCCGTATCACCATCCGCGTTCATCCCGGTCATGCCACGGTCAGGCTGAGCGAAGCCGGTGAGGTGATCACGGCAGTCGTCACCCAGGCCGGGCCGCTCGCTACTTTCGAGCTGCCGCCGGGTATCTACCGCTACGAGGTCTCGGCCGAAGGCTATACGCCGTTTGTGGGGAGGTTCGAGATCCCTAAAAACCGCAACTTGGAAGTCTGGCTGAGCCCTTAGCCTAACCTTGCATGGCCTAATTGCTCGCCTAAGTCCCGGCGGCGCCGTGCCCACCACGAGCAGCTACCGGAGGAGCATGCCCGCTCTGGATTGTCCCTAGCACTTGCCAGAACCGGCGTATACACTGATAGCAGGAGCGGTCGCTCCATCCCAGGTTAAGTAGCAAACAACGCGATTACCGCAGGAGGCCGGGCATGTACGACGCCGAAATCGTAGTTGGGCCAGACGTGCTAAAGCGTGCTCTGGACGAGAAAGATGCCTTAAGAGCCAAGGCGTTGCTGGAAGGGTTGTACCCCGCGCAAATCCTTGAGTATTGGCCGGAGTTTGACCCTACCCAACGGCTGTCTATCCTAACCATACTCCCCCCTGTCGACGCCGCAGAGGTGTTTAGCCACCTTGAGGAAGCTGAGCAGGCTGAGTTGCTGGAGATTTTACCTCCCTGGCGGGTAAAGGAGCTGCTAGCAGAGCTCTCGCTCGACGATCTGGCCGATACCATCAAGGCTGTAGAGGAAGAAAACCCTGCCCAGGCCGAAGCCCTGCTGCAACAGCTCGACCCCCAGACCAGAGCCGAGGTTACGGAGCTGACCGAGTACGACGAGGACGAGGCTGGGGGGATCATGACTTCGGAGTACATTGCGGTGCGCGACTCAATGCGGGTCGAGGAGGTGTTCCGCTTTCTGCGCCGCAAAGCCCCCGATGCCGAGCAGATTTACGTGATCTACGTAGTAGATGACCAGCAGCGGCTTGACGGGGTGCTTACCCTGCGCGACCTGATTGTGGCCGATCCCAAGGCTCGCGTAGCTGAGATTATGAACCCCGATGTGATTTTTGCCCGTGACGACATCGACCAAGAAGAGGTAGCGCACCTGATGGCCGACTACAACTTCACCGTGTTGCCGGTAGTGGACGAGCAGCACAAACTGGTCGGGATCGTGACCGTGGACGACGTGGTAGACGTGATCCAGGACGAAGCCACCGAGGACATCTACCGCCTGGGGGCGGTAGAATCGCCTGAGCTGGTCTACAGCCAATCCAATGTCTGGCAGTTGTGGAGTGCGCGGGTGCGCTGGCTGGTGATATTAATCGTAGCCGGCAGCCTCACTAGCACCATCCTACAAGGTTTCGAGTCGGTGCTAGCAGCTATGACCGCCCTGGCTTTTTACGTGCCGGTGCTGATTCAAACCGGCGGCAATACCGGCAGCCAAGGCAGCACCCTGATTGTGCGCGCGCTAGCCCTGCGCGACATAGGAATCCGTGACTGGCCGCATATTCTTCGCAAAGAGCTGGCGGTCGGGCTGCTCATGGGGGTGACGCTGGCGGCACTGCTCTCGATCAAAGTGTTGATCGACGGTCAGGTCGCGTTGCTGCCGGTAATAGCGATTTCGCTGGCTCTGGTGGTGCTGGTGGCCAACATCACCGGTGCAATGCTGCCCCTGTTATTGCGGAAGCTCAAGCGCGACCCCGCGCTGATCTCGAGCCCACTCATTACCACCGTTACCGACGTGGTCGGACTGCTAGTCTACCTGAGCGTGGCCCGCTGGCTGCTGCACTTGTGAAAGAGCGCAGCTATAATTACTTGTCCAGACGGGGATCAAAAGCGAATACCAGCGGTTGGCCAACTTTCACTGTGGGATAGTCTGGATGCTGCGCGTTGAGCAGGTAGTTGTACTCCCAGGGCACCACGGCGCTGGGCACCCGCAGCAGGGCGCTCTGGCCGTCCTTGACCCACCGACTACCCAGGCTTTTGGTACTGGTCGGGGCGGGGCTGTGCCGCCAGTCGGGCGGAAGTTCTAGCAGGTCAAGCACCAAGGCGGGGTCAAACTCGACTGGGAAAGCGCGGTACTCGGGCAACTCGGCGTAACTATCGGCGTGTACCAGTACTTCGAGGGCGGCCAGGCTGGTGCTGGCAGCAAGGTAGACCACCCGTGTGCCCGCGTAGTTCCAGCGGTTGCCGTACCGGTAACTGCCTTCCCCATCAAAGGCGGTCTCAGCCCGCTGCACGCTTACCAGCCGCCAGGCTTGCAGCCAGGCCACTAGGCTGGGCTCCCGTCCAGAATCCGCTCCAGAACTTTCTCAACCTCTGCGGCCCCGATGGGGGTACTGGCGTACTCAAGGGGGCTTTTCCCGCCCAGCGCCCGGTTAGGTTTGTTGAACCAACTAGCGATGCCTTCTTCGCTGCGAAATACCCGCTGGGCCTGGGCCAGCAGCCGCGCCACACGCAATAGGCGCTCGCTCTCTGCCACCGTAAAACGCCCGGCCTTTTTGCGGCGGGCCAGGGTGGTAGTGGGAATTTGCACCACCTCAGCCAGGTCTTTCTCGCTGGCGCCAAGAGTGTTCACCAGTAGCGCCCAGCCCTGGGTAGGTAGTCCGCGTTTGAGTTGGCTAATCCCTTCTTCAGCACTACCGGCTTGCAGGCCGAACAAAGCCAGGGGCTCGAGCGCAGGGTCGGGAAGTACAGATGACATGGCAGCCTCCATTTGGCAAATCGATTATAGCATACGGTTGTCATCGTCCAGCATCACCAGCCAGGCCCTTAGTTAATACCGGGCTTCTTCGGTCACTTCCTCAACTTTGGGGATGGTGGCCCCCGTCCGTATCGCCAATACCTGCTATAGACTAACCGCATGGCCGAGAACCTTTTTAGCCTGCTTACCGTCCTGCCGCTACCGGTCTGGCTCAGCATGCTGCTCTTCCCACGAAGGCGCTTTACGCAGCAGCTGGTCACCTCGCCCTGGCCGTTTATCGCGCTGGGTGGCATCTACACTGTACTGCTCCTGGTAGCCCTAATTCTTGGTGTCGGCGGTTTTGACCTGTCGTTCGACGCCTTGCGGCAGGCACTGAGCCTGGAGTGGGGCTTCCTGGTAGCCTGGGCGCACCTCTTAACGCTCGATCTGTTCGCCGGGGTGTGGATTTTCCGCGATGCCAAATACTGGGGGATCAACCCCGGTCTCTACCTGCTCCTCACCCTGATGACCGGACCGCTTGGATTGGCGAGCTATCTGCTGGTGCGGCAGCGCCGGGCGCGGCACGATCCGGCGCGGGTGGTCAACTAGGGCAGCGTCAGCCTGAGGGTATAAGCGCCGACCTCGCCGGGGCTGAAGGTCGTCACGATCAGCTCGTAGCGGCCCGCCGGCAGCTCAACGTCGAGCTGAGCATCAAGGCCGAAGGGGCCGTCGTCGTTTTCGGCTACTACGTTGCCCTGCTCGTTGAGTAGGTAGAGATAGCTATCGAAGCTGCCGGACGAAAGGTCGATGATGATAGCGGTGGGTGTGGCGATGACGAAAGTGTAGCTGTGGTAATGCGCCCCCTCGAAGGCCGGATCGGCGGGTGACAATACCCCGCTCACTGAGGCGGGCACGGTCAGCTCGCCACCACCGGATGGCGTAAGCACCGCCATACTGACAACGTAAGCACCCAGGTCGATCTCACTGAAGCCACTTACTACTAGCAGGTAGCGCCCGGTCTCGGGCAGTGCCGTTATGATGGCAGCGTCAGTGGTATTACCGTGATCGTCGTTAAAGGCCACCAGCTGACCGTTGGGGCCGTACAGCGCGAGGTGGGTATCAAACGCTAGCGAAGAGGCTCGCAGCTCTAACAGCGTTCCCACCACACCGTTCAAGCGGTAGACATCCAGGCGGCTGCCATCCTTGAAGTTCTGACCGTCACCCTCATCCAGAACACCCTCTAGCACGGTGCCAGGGGTCAGGAGCGGGGTATTGATCCAAAGAAAGTGGGGCACCCGCTGCGCCAGCGCCGACCCCAGCACCAGGGCTAGAAGGGTAACTAACAGACGTTTCATAAAGCCTCCTTGAGGGCACTATACGCCCGTCGGAGGCCACCACGGTGCCCATCGCTCACGCCAGCGCTAAATTAGCCACAGCCGCTGATAAGGTGCCAACGTCAGGGTGTCGCCTACCTCCACAAAGCGTTGCTCCAGTTGGTCATAAGGCTGTTTAATGCGCTGTCGGCTGAGCAGTGTAGCGGAGATCTGCTGGAAGCGCTCGCTGAAGTTATACACCCCCACCAGGCTGCCCAGCGGGTGGTGGCGGACGTAGGCAAAGAGCGCCGGATTACCGGCCTCGACGATGGTGGCCTCGTAGGTAGAGTTAAGGTGTGGGGTCCGCTGGCGGGCGCGGATGATCTTAATAACCCCCTGATAGAGCCGCTGCTCCACGGTGTTGGGGGCTTGGCGCAGCGCGGCCTTATCCCAGTCCATGAAGGGGCGGTGCAGCCAGCGGTTGTCGCCCGCTAGGTCGGGGTTTTTGCGGTAGCTATAGTCGTTGAGGAGGCCGATCTCGTCGCCCATGTAGAGTAGCGGGAGACCGCCAAAGCCGCAGATCAGCGCGTAGCCGAGCAGCGTCCGCTCGATGGCGAGGGCTAACTGCCGCTCGTCCCTGTCCGCTAGGGCCTGCTCGAGCCCCGCCAAGCTAGCCAGCGTCCCTGAGATGCGCCGATCGCCCGTCTGCGGATTGTGCTGAAACACCTCGCCGCGGGCGAAGCTCTCCGGAAACTGCCCGGCATAGAAGTTGGATAGGAAGCTGCGGTGGGCCAAGCCGCTAAGCTTGACAGCGCCGGCGTCATCGTCGGTCACGGCCCAGCCGATGTCGTCATGGCAGCGCAGGTAGGTCCCCCAGGCGATGTTGGGCGGCGTGTGCGGAAACTCGCTCAGGACATGGGTCATCAGCCGGGTGTCGCGGCTGGCTAACGACGACCAGTACTGCACCATCAGGCTGTTATGGTAGGCGATTTGGCTGACCTTGCCGAAGCGCTTGCCGACGCCGAAGTATTTAATCAGATCGTCCGGGCTGACGATGGCCTCGGCCTTATGTACTACCGCCGGGGTAGCGATCTTGGCGCAGGAGCGCAGCGCCTGCAAGAGGTCGTAGACCTCGGGCTGGTTCTGGCAGTTGGTACCGAGCCGCTTCCACATGAAGGCCACCGCATCCAAGCGGAAGACCTCAACCCCCCTGTTAGCCAGGTAGAACATGATGTCGGCGATCTCTAAGAACACCTCGGGATTGGTCCAGTTCAGATCCCACTGGTACTCGTTGAAGGTGGTCCAGACCCACTTGTCGATTTCGGGATAGTAGCTAAAGTTGCCCGGCGCGAAGTCGGGGAAGATCTCCGGGAGGCTCTTTTCGTACTCGTCAGGCAGGGTACGGTCGGGAAACATATAAAAGTAGTCCTGATAGCGCGCCTCGCCCTGGCGCGCTCGCACCGCCCACTCGTGCTCCTTGGCGCAGTGATTGAGCACCAGATCGATGCAGACGCTAATGCCGCGTTTGCGTAGGGTGCGGCAGAGGTTTTCGAGGTCGTCGATACTGCCAAGCTTGGCCTCGACGTTACGGTAGTCGGCAATGGCAAAACCGCCGTCGTTCTCACCCTCACGCGGGCGCAAGCAGCTCATCAGGTGGAGATAGGTCGCCCCTAGCTCCTGGAGATACGGCAGGTGCTGCTCGATCCCCTGGAGCGTACCGGCAAAGCGCTCCACATAAAAGACATAGCCGAGCATCGTCTCGCGCTGGAACCAGTCCGGGGTGAGGTCGCGCTCGACATCGAGGATTTTTAGCTCCTCGGGCCGGGCGCGGTAGTGCTGCGCCATCAGGCAGGCCAGGCGCTCCATAAACTCGCCGAACTCCTCACGGCGGCCATAGATCGGCTGGACCCCATCGAAAAGGTCCTGAAAGTAGCGCTCGAGCCTCAGCAAAAAGAGCTGCTGGTCGCGGCGGGACAGCCCTTTTAGCTCGCGCGAGAGCAGCGGTAGCAGCGCCGAAAAGGCGCGGCGTGCCTCGGGGGTGAGGTGGTGGACGTTTTGCACAGCACCGTTATACCAAGGGTTATTGCCGCTGTGAGCCAACCAGGGCGGCTCGAGCCGCCCTCACCCGCTGTGCAGCCTCTTGCGGGCTTGTCGCCAGGGCGGTGAGGTGGCCCATCTTGCGGCCCGGCCGCGCCTGGCGCTTGCCGTAGAGATGGAGCCTAACGTCATAGGCCAGCGCCGCCGCCCAGTCAGGGCTAGGCTGCCACAGGTCGCCCAGCAGGTTAGCCATCGCCGCCGGGCGCAACAGCTCGGTCGAACCCAGCGGCAGGCCACAGACCGAGCGGAGCTGCTGCTCGAACTGGCTAGTGGCGCAGGCGTCGATGGTCAGATGGCCGGAGTTGTGCGGGCGCGGGGCGATCTCGTTAACCAGGAGCGACCCTTGCTGGGTCAAAAACAGCTCCACGCAGGCAACACCGACTAGCTCGAGCCCTTCTAATACGCCCCGGGCTATCGCCACCGCCTCCTGCACTACCCGCTCAGGCAGCTCGGCCGGTGCTAGCGACAGGTCGAGGATATGGTTGACGTGGTGGTTATGGGTCACGCCGTAGTGGACAAACTCGCCGTCTAACCCGCGCGCGGCCACCACCGACAGCTCAGCGGCAAAGTCCACAAAGGACTCGAGCACCGCCGGTTGCCCAGCTAAGGCCGCAAAGGCGCTTTCCACCTCTTCCAGCGAGCCGACCTTACGCTGACCCTTGCCGTCGTAGCCGTAGCCTGCCGTCTTGAGGACCGCTGGCGTGCCGGTGCGCTTAAGCCCTGCCGCCAGGTCGTCCCGAGTCGCCACGGGATAAAACGGGGCCACCGGGAAGCCCTGCTCGGCTAAGAAGCGCTTTTCGCGCAAGCGCTGCTGGGTGGTAAAGAGCGCCGCCCTGCCGGGCCGCACCGGAACCAAGGTTTCAAGCAGCGTTAGCGCCGCGGCCGGGATATTCTCAAACTCCAGCGTAACCACGTCCACCCGCTGAGCAAAGGCCCTTAAGACCGCCTCGTCCTCGTAGGGCGCGACCACCTCGATATCGGCCACTTGGCCGGCCGGCGTATCCTCCTCCGGCGAGTAGACCATTACCCGGTAGCCCAGCCGCCGCGCCGCTAGGGCCAACATACGGCCTAGCTGCCCGCTGCCCAGAATGCCGATAGTCCCACCCGGCAACACCTGCCTCATGGCAGCGTGGCGGCTAATACCGCCTCGGTTTGCTGACGGCGGAAGGTGACCAACCGCTCACGCAGGGCAGGCCGGGTGGTAGCCAAAATAGCTACTGCCAACAGTGCCGCGTTAGCTGCACCGGCGCGGCCTATCGCCACCGTGCCGACCGGCACGCCCGCCGGCATCTGGACAATCGACAGCAGTGAATCTAGTCCGCTGAGCGCCTTGCTCTCCACCGGCACACCGATCACCGGCAAGATGGTCTGCGCCGCGACCATCCCCGGCAGGTGGGCCGCCCCACCCGCCCCGGCGATAATCACCGCCAGCCCTCGTGCCTCGGCGGCCTCGGCGTACTCAGCGAGCAGCTTCGGGGTACGGTGCGCCGAAACCACCCGGCACTCGTGCGGCACCGCAAACTCACTCAGCACTTCGGCGGCGCGCTTCATCGTCTCCCAATCGCTGGCACTGCCCATGATCACCCCTACCAGCGGTTTCTCATCAACTTGGCTCATGACGACATCGTACCCGCTGGCGCCTCGCGCGTCGAACATCACTCTCGCTTCGCTCGGGTGGTGGCCCGGCGCAGCCGGTCGGCCACCGCCAGCCAAGCCGGCTCGTCGGGGACTGCCTCAATCAGCAGTTCATCACAACCAAGCGCATCTAGCTCGTGCAAGGCGGCATAGAGCCGCCGCCCATAGGCTGCCGGCTCAGCGGACAGCGTCCTCCAGACCACGCTGGCTAAGCCCACAGGCTGAGGGTGGTAAGCCAGTACCGCCAGCCTGGCGCTAGCAGCGCCTTGCGACAGCCCGATAATGTCGCCAAGACCGAGCAGCCGCGCTGGCGTATGTGGCGCGTAGTGGCTTTTCATGGTCCCCGAAGCGCGCGGCGCATCGCGACCGCCTAGCTCGGGCACAACTCCTAAGACCTCGCTCAACTGGGCGACCGTAACCCCGCCCGGTCGCAGCAACCGGGGCCTGCCGCTGCTCAGGTCCACGATAGTTGATTCTAATCCCACCGGACACGGCCCGCCATCTAAGATCAAGTCTACCCGCTCACCCAACTCCTGTCGTACATGTTCGGCGGTAGTGGGGCTGAGCCGCCCGAAGCGGTTAGCCGAAGGGGCCGCCAGGCCGCCCTTAAAGGCGCGCAAGAGTCTAAGCGCCAACGGGTGCGCTGGCACCCTTAGCCCCACCGTCGCTTGCCCGCCCGTCACGGCGTCGGGCACCCGCCTGGCGCGCTTTAGGATAATCGTCAGCGGCCCCGGCCAAAAGGCTGCGGCCAACTCATAAGCGCTCGCAGGGATCTCAATGGCCCACTCCGAGAGGTGCTTGGCAGAAGCTAGGTGGACGATCAAGGGGTGCTCGGCAGGCCGCCCCTTGGCGGCAAAGATCTTGCGCACCGCCTCAGGGTTGCCGGTGTCCGCCCCCAGGCCGTAAACCGTCTCGGTCGGAAAGGCCACCAGGCCGCCGGCGCGCAAGATGGCTACTGCCTTGTCGATGGTGTGCGTCATCGACTACTACGCTACCAGAAGCCGAGAGGCTCCCGCGTGCTGGCAGGTTAAAGGCGGCTAGCATCTCTTGCGTCCTCGAGTAGCTTAACGCCCCGCTAGGTAGGGGAGTCTGGCCGCTGTCCGGCGAATCAGCTCGCCCGCTTCGAGCAAGTCACCAATCGGATCCCAGCGGCCGTTCACCAGCACCTCTTTAGCGGACTGGCGGATGGTGACGTGGTGTGTTTGCCCCGCAATCGTGACAGCCTCGTTCTCGACGTCGATGACGATGTCGGTCTCCGGGTTCGTTTCGATAGCGGCGACGATGGTACGGAGCTGTTCGGCGCTCGCCTCGACGCAGGGCATCCCCAGGGCGGTGGCGTTGCCGTAGAAGATCTCGGCGAAGCTCTCGGCGATGATTGCGCGAAAGCCTGCTCGGTAAATCGCTTGCGGGGCGTGCTCGCGCGAGCTGCCGCAGCCGAAGTTGCTGCCTGAAATCATGATCGAAGCCCCCTTGAAGCGTGGGTCGTTCAAAGGGTGCGCCTTGGGCCTGCCGTCTTCAAAGCGAACGTCGTAAAAGAGCGCCGTGCCTAAGCCGTCGAAGGTGACGCAGCGCAGGTACCGCGCCGGGATGATGCGGTCGGTGTCGATGTCGTCGCCGGGGACAACAACACCTTTGCCGGTGATGCGGGTGATTTTCTCCAAAGCCATAGTTTCTCCCATCACGTATATCGTGTAGGGGCGATCCTTGTGATCGCCCTGTGTCGGGCGAAGGTGTCGGGCGAAGACAAGCTTCGCCCCTACGTCCCTACGCACTGACCGCTGCCGTGACGCCGAAGACCTCCCGCGCGTCGCTGATAACGCCGGTGATCGCCGCTGCCATGACCATCACGGGGCTCATCAAGACGGTGCGGCCGGTCGGGCTCCCCTGGCGGCCCTTGAAGTTGCGGTTGGAGCTGCTGGCGCAGAGCTGGTCGCCCCGGAGCTTGTCGGGGTTCATCGCCAGGCACATGCTGCAACCGGCCTCGCGCCACTCGAAGCCTGCTTCCTTGAAGACCCTATCGATCCCTAGCTCCTCGCACTGGTACTTAACTAGCTGCGAGCCCGGCACGGCGATGGCCTTGACGTGCGGCGCGACCTGGTGGCCCTGGAGGTATCTGGCCGCCTCGATAAAGTCGCTCAGGCGGGCGTTAGTGCAGCTGCCAAAGAAGGCCACGTCGATCTTGGTCCCCTTGATCGGGGCGCCAGGGGTCAGCTTCATGTGCTCAAGCGCCTCAATTACCCCGGCGCGCTCGCTTGCCGGCACCTCCTCAGGGTGCGGCACAACTTCGTCGATGAAGATAGCCTGACCGGGGTTGATCCCCCAGGTGACGGTCGGAGCGATGTCGGCAGCGTCGATTTTCACCACGTCGTCATAAAAGCAGCCGGGGTCGGAGGCTACGGCCTTCCACTGCACGACCGCCTCGTCCCAGTCCTTCCCCTTGGGCGCATAGGGGCGGCCCTTGAGGTACGCGAAGGTCGTCTCATCGGGATTGACGTAGCCGCAGCGCGCCCCCCCTTCGATCGACATATTGCAGACCGTCATCCGCTCTTCCAGGCTCATGCGCTTAAAGACCTCGCCGGCGTACTCGTAGGCGTAGCCGATCCCGCCCTTGACGCCCAAGAGGCGGATGATGTGCAAAATCACGTCCTTGGCGTAGACGCCGGGGCTGAGCTGACCGTTGACTTCGATGCGGCGGAGCTTGGGCTTGCTGATAGCTAAGGTCTGCGTGGCCAGCACGTCGCGCACCTGGGTGGTGCCGATGCCGAAAGCGATGGCGCCAAAGGCCCCGTGGGTCGAGGTGTGGCTGTCGCCGCAGGCGATGGTGGTGCCGGGCTGGGTGATCCCCTGCTCAGGGCCGACCATGTGGACGATCCCCTGGTTACCGCTATTGGTGTCGAAGAGCGTGATGCCGTATTGAGCGCAGTTTTTGCGCAGCTCTTCGATCATCTCTTGCGCCAGCGGGTCGTCGAACGGCTCTGCTTGGGTGTGAGTCGGCACGATATGGTCTACCGTGGCAAAGGTGCGATGCGGATACTTGACCGTGAGGCCCAGGTCGCGCAGCATCCCAAAGGCTTGCGGGCTGGTGACCTCATGGATCAGGTGGGTGCCAATCAAGAGTTGCGTCTGGCCGTTTGGCAAGATGCGCACAGTGTGGGCATGCCAGACCTTCTCTAATAGGCTTTGCGGTTGGGACATAAGCTCTCCGGAAAATCAGTAGTCAAGTATTCGAGTAGTCGAGTATTCGAGTAGGGGCGAACCCTTCGAGCTGAGGCCCCTCAGGGCGAAGCCTCGGACGCCTTCGCATCATCACTTTATCGTTCTCACTTCGTTCGGGCCGGCGCTTCGCTGATGGTGAACGAT
>Ga0208610_100533_pt1 | contig 12614 bp, 16 predicted proteins | sample SubbioR11Jul_8A2_FD_184815 | JGI IMG/M metagenome (GOLD analysis project Ga0208610, IMG submission 184815) | Serpentinite rock and fluid subsurface biosphere microbial communities from McLaughlin Reserve, California, USA - CR11Jul_8A2 (SPAdes) | ecosystem: Environmental > Terrestrial > Deep... | reverse complement strand
GGGCGGCAACCGCGCTGCGCTGCAGGATGTTCGAGAACTCCTCGATGAAGGTCTCGAGCTGGATCGCGATGCGGTCGATGTCGCGCGCGAAGCGGTTGTACGCGACCACCGCCGGGATCGCCGCGACCAGGCCCAGCGCGGTGGCGATCAGGGCCTCGGCGATCGCCGGCGCGACCGTCGCCAGCGTGACCTGCTGCAGGCCGGCGAGCACGACGAAGGCGTGCATGATCCCCCAGACCGTGCCGAACAGCCCGACGTACGGGCTGACCGAGCCGACCGAGCCGAGGAAGCTCAGGTGGCTCTCGACCGCGTCGAGCTCGCGCTGGAAGCTCGCGCGCATCGCGCGGCGCGCGCCGTCGAGCTGGGCGCTGGCGTCGAGCCGGCGCTCGCGCAGCTTGGCGAACTCGCGCATGCCGCTGGCGAAGATGCGCTCCATCGGGGCGCCCTCGCCGCCGTTGCGGGCCTGCGCCGCCTGGTTGAGCTCGTTGAGGTTGCGCCCCGACCAGAACTCGCGCTCGAAGCTCTCGTTGCCCGCGCGCACGCGGCGCAGGCCGAAGACCTTGCCGAAGATCACCGTCCAGCTCGCCAGCGAGACCAGGACCAGGCCGGCCATCACCAGTTGCACGATGAGGCTGGCCTGCAGGACCAGCGCGATGATCGACATTTCGGGAGCAGTCATGGGCTGGTCGCAGGCATCGCCGCGTCGGCGATCGGTTTCGGAATTCGGCGTGGCGTGAAGGTTCCCGCATCGACGCAGCCGATGCGGATCTCGCCCTCGGCCAGCAGCTCGCCGGCGCGCCGGGTCTGCTGCGCCAGCGCCATGCTCGCGCGCCCGGCGGCGACCACCGCGACGCTGACTTCGAGCCAGTCGTCGAGCCGCGCCGGGCGCAGGTAGCGCATGTTCGTCGCCGCGACGACGAACATCAGCCCCTGCTCGACGCGCAGCTGCTGCTGGCTGAAACCCAGCCCGCGCAGCCACTCGGTGCGCGCGCGCTCGAAGAACTTCAGGTGGTTGGCGTAGAACACCACCCCGCCGGCGTCGGTGTCTTCCCAGTAGACGCGCAGCGGGTGGACGTAGACGACGGGCGGCCGGGCAGGGTGGGTCATGGCACGGGCCGCATTATCGCGGCAGCGGCCCCTGCTGCCGTTTGCACTCGACCGGCTGGGCGCGCTGTGGCGGTTGCGGCGGCAAAGCCCCGGCGGGGCGCTCTGGCAGCGTCGAGGACGCCCGATCCCGCTGGCTAGCCTTCCTCTGCCTCGTCGCAAAGTCATCGACAGGTTCCGCTCCCGACCCGTGCGGGAGTACGATCGACCCATGCAAGTCATCAAAGGCACCGTCGTCGGGGGCAAGGTCGTCCTCGACCAAGGCTCGCTGCCAGAGGGCGCAGAAGTCGGCGTCTTCGTGGCACGACAGGAAGGAAGTGTCCGCCTGTCGCCGAAGCTGCAGAAGGAACTGGAAGACGCATTGGACGAAGCGGACCGAGAAGACGGCATCTCTGCCGAAGAACTCTTCGCGGAGCTGCGCAAGTACGGCTGATCTTGGCGCTCACTGTCCGAATCAAGCCTCGCGCGAGGCGCGAGATCGATGAAGCCGCCGCTGGGTGGAGCGCCAATCGACTGGCTGCCGCTGGTGCGGTCACGCAGGACTTGCGCGAAGCGCTTGAACTGCTCGTCGGGTTCCCGGGACTCGGGACACGCGTGGAGAACGCCAGGTCGCCTGATACGAGACGCTGGCTCCTGGAGCGCATCGGCTGCCACCTCTACTACCGGGTCCGCAGCAACGTGCTGGAGGTCATCGCGTTCTGGGGCACGGACAGGGAGCGCGGCCCGCGCGTCTGACCACGGCGGTGCCGCTCAGGAAGCTACTTCCTGGTGGTTGATCTGCGGGAGAGCTCTCAGGCGACCGCCACCGGAACGCCCGCAGCCCGGGTTGCCGTGCGCGCCGTGCGGGGTTTTGTCGATGCGCGCGCCACGCCGCCCTCAGCCGCCGCGCCCGGCCGCGCCGTTGGCCTGCTCGGCCGCGGCGGCGCCGCGGGCGACGTCGATCGGCAGCAGCAGCAGCAGCCCGATCACGAAGAACAGCCCGGTCGAGACGATCGCGACGCGGTGGTTGCCGCCGGCGAGGAAGTGGACCACGCCGTAGGTCAGCGGCCCCAGGATCGCCGAGACGCGCAGCGCGAAGGTCCAGAGGCCGTAGAACTCGGCGCGCCGCGCCGCCGGCGCGAACAGCCCGGCCAGCGCGCGGCCGGCCGACTGGCTGCTGCCCATGCACAGCCCGGCGATCACCGCGGCGATCCAGAACAGCGTCGCGCCCACCGCCAGCCCGGCCAGCAGGGTCATCACGATCCAGCCGACCAGGGTCGCGGCCAGCGCCGCGCGGTGGCCGATCAGGTCCTGCACATAGCCCCACGAGAAGGCACCGATGACGGCGGCGATGTTGACCAGGAAGATCAGCATCATCGTCTGCGCCTGCCCGAAGCCCAGCACCTGCGCGGCGTAGACCGCGGCCAGCACGACGACCACCGAGATCCCGGCCTGGTAGGCCACCGCGCAGACCAGCAGCCAGGAGAAGTCGCGAAACCGGCGCGCCTCGCGCCAGGTCTGCGCCAGCCGCGCCAGCGAGGACGCGAAGCCATGGCCGGCGACCGACTCGGGCTGCGGCTGCGCGCGCTCCTTCAGCAGCGCGAAGGTGAAAGTCGCCGCCAGCGCGAACAGCGCGGCGGTGATCCACATCGTGACCGGCACGAACTGCTCCGCCGGCTCGCCGCGCGCCTGCGCGCTCAGCACCCAGGCCAGGCCCAGGCCGAGCGCGAGCATGCCGCCGAAGTAGCCGAAGCTCCAGCCCCAGCCCGAGACCTTGCCCAGGCTGTCGGGGCGGGCCAGCTCGGGCAGGAAGGCCGCGACCAGCGACTCGCCGTAGTTGAAGAACATCGTCGCCAGCATGACCATCACGACCGCGAAGACGATGTCGCCCGGCCCGGCCCAGCCCAGCGCCGCGGTGGCCGCGACGCAGCCCACGGTCGAGGCCAGCAGCAGCGGCTTCTTGGCCGCGCGCAGGTCGGCGTAGGCGCCGATCGCCGGCATGGTCAGCATCACCAGCAGGCTCGCCGCCGACAGCGTCGTCGTCCAGGCCAGCGTGGCCCAGGTCGCGCCGCCGGCGATGCTGCCGACGAAGTACGCGCTGAACACCGCGGTCAGCACGACCGTGGTGTAGCCCGAGTTGGCGAAGTCGTACATCGCCCAGCCGAAGACCTCGCGCTTGCGCACGCCGGGGTTGAGCGCGTCCTGGGGAAACAGCCGCATGGGTCCTCGTGCCGGTCGATGGAAGGCGCGCAGTATCGCTGCCGTCGGTGTCGGCCGTGCGCGCGGCCCGACGCGGCAGCGGGGACATGGCCGCGCGCGGCGCGCAGTCATCGTGCTGTCGCCGACGCCTGGGAACATGGCGCGATGGACGTCCGCGACGCCGACCACATCCTCGTCGACGACCTGCTGCCGCGCCAGCGCTGGCTGCGGCTGGCGGTGGTCACCGAGACCTGCCCGCCCGAGGTCAACGGGGTCGCAGCGACCATCGCGCCGGTCGTCGAGGGGCTGGTCGGCCGCGGCCACCAGGTGCAGCTGGTCGGCCCGCGCCAGAGCGCTGCCGAGCGCGCCGACACGCAGGATCCGCCAATGGCCCTGGCCATTGCTGCGGTTCGCGCCTGGCCCGCGCGGCCGATGACGGCCCGCTCGGGCGCAGCCCAACTGCCGGATCCAGGATCATCGCGTAGCTGCACCGCTGCCACGGCCGCACGGCCTGCTGCTGGGGGCCAGCGTGGTCGGCACCAGCGGGCTGGGCGCGGCCGGCAAGGCCTTCTACAGCGCGACCGACGGCGTCGGCAGGACGCACAAGCTCTACACCACCGGCTTGCTGGTCTCGGTGGCGGCGACGTTCTGACGCCGAGGGCCGGGCCGCGGGCCCGACCCTGCCGAGCCGCTATGCTGCGCGGCCATGTCTGCCCTCGTCCCGGCCGCCGCAGCGGCCAACCGTGCTTCGCTCTACGCGCTCGGCGCGATCGCGCTGTGGGCCTCGCTGGCCTCGCTGGGCGTCGCGCTCGCGCATGTGCCGCCCTTCCTGCTGACCGGCATCGCGCTGCTGATCGGCAGCGTGCCGGCCTGGCCGCTGTGGCGGCAGTGGCGGGTGCCGGCGCTGACGCTGGCGCTGGGCGTCTACGGGCTGTTCGGCTTTCACTTCCTGCTGTTCCTCGCGCTGCGCCATGCGCCGGCGGTCGAGGCCAACCTCGTCAACTACCTGTGGCCGCTGCTGATCGTCGTCCTCGCGCCGCTGCTGCTGCCGGGCCTGCGGCTGCGCGCGGTGCATGTGCTGGCCGCGCTGGCCGGCTTTGCCGGCGCCGCGCTGGCCATCGTCGGCGGCCGCGAGCTCGCCGGCGGCTGGGCCTGGGGCTACCTCGCGGCGGCGGCCTCGGCCTGGGTCTGGGCCACCTACTCGCTGTGGACGCGCCGCGTCGCGCACTTCCCGACCGCGGCGATCGGCCTGTTCGGGCTGGTCTCGGGGCTGCTGTCGCTGGTCTGCCACTGGCTGCTCGAGCCGCGCGTGACGCTGTCGGCGCCGGACTGGGCGCTGCTGGTGCTGATGGGCCTGGGCCCGCTGGGCGCGGCCTTCTACCTGTGGGACCGCGCGCTCAAGACCGGCGACCCGCGCCGCATCGGCATCCTGAGCTACCTCACGCCGCTGGCCAGCACGCTGCTGCTGGTGCTGGTCACCGGCCGCAGCCTGACGCTGTGGATCGTCGCCGCCGCGGTGCTGATCGTCGGCGCGGCGATGGTCGGCCTGCGCGCGCGCGGCTGAGGCTGCTCAGCCGGGCGCGGCGAGCACTTCGTGCCGCCACAGCCGGTCGAGCGCGGCCAGCGCGTCGTCGAGCTCGCCGTAGACCAGCCGCCAGCCGCGCGCGGCCTGCACCAGGCTGACGACCGCATCGAAGCCGGTGGCGCCGAGCACCCGGTAGTTGAAGGCGTTGAAGGCCAGCGCGCCGAACAGCGCGTGGGCGTCGACCGGCTCGAGCTGCAGCGCCGCGCCGGCCTGCCACTGCGGCAGCACGAAGGCCCCGGGCAGCGCGCCCTCGTGGCGGCGGCGCACGGCCTGCGCGTCGGCCGCGAGGTGCGCGACGGTGCCCTTGCGCGTCTTCTCGAATACCGGGCCCAGCGGTGCTGCCGGCGCCAGGCGGCGGATGACGTCGATCGACTCGTTCTTCAGCGCCACCGGCTTGAGCAGCGCCGTGAACTGGCCCGCGCGGTAGTCCCAGGCGCCGAACTCGTCGGACAGCAGGCGCCAGCCGCGCAGCGCGAGCGCGGCCGTCAGCGTGCTCTTGCCGGCGCCAGGCAGCGCCGGCAGCAGCAGCGCGCGGCCGTCGCGCTCGAGCGCGCCGGCGTGCAGCAGCAGGCACTCGTGCAGGCGCAGGCCGATCATCCAGTTGGCGCCCCACTCGAACAGCGGCAGCGCGGTGGCGGCCGGGAACGGCTCGAACGGGTGCGCGGCCTCGGCGCGCAGCCGCACCAGCGGGCGCAGCCAGCGCCGCAGGCCGCGGGCGCGGTCCAGGCGCAGGTCGATGTCGACCCAGGGCAGCGCGGTGGCCAGCGGGTGTTCGCGGTAGACCGACTGCAGCGCCGCGGCCAGCGCCGGCGCGTCGCTGCGCACGCGCAGCGTGGCCGCGCCCAGGTCCAGGCCCAGCCCGGGGCCGCGCAGCGCAGCGCGCACCTGGCGCGGGTCGGCACGGCCCAGCGCGGGCGCGCCGGTGGCGGCAGGCGCTGCGTCCACCGCCGCGGCCTCGCCCCGCTCAGCCGCCGGCATCGACGGCGCGGATCAGGCCGGCCTCGACCAGCAGCGACCAGCCCTCGGCGGCGGCTGGCGCCAGCTCTTCGGGGGCGAGCCCGCTGTCGGCGGCCAGCGCGCGGCAGACCGCGTCGAAGCTCGCCGCGCCCTCGTCGCGCAGCACCTCGAGGATGGCCGCGCTCTCGTCGTTGAGGTAGAGCGTCTCGCCCGAAGCGCCGCCGTACGCGACCCAGCCCTCGCCCAGGGCCTGCAGCCGCGAGCCTGCCGCCCAGGCCCAGCGGGTCTGGTCCACGTCCGGCGGGTGCGCAGGGCCAGCCGCGCTCAGCGTGCGGCCGTCACGAACGACGCCCAGCACAGGCCCGAGACCGCGGAGCCGGTGAAGTTGGTGTTGTCGACCACGCCGACGATGCCGGCGCCCTGCGACGACGCGTCGATGCGCACGGCGACCCAGGCCCCATCGTGGGCCAGCGTGCCCGCATGGGTCGAGGACCAGCGCGGCTGGGTGCCGAGCTTGGCGTCGACCAGCCGCTGGGTGGCCGGGTCGAACTCCCGCCATTCGCCAAGACCAAGGAAGTCGTTGTAGACGCTGGTGCGGTCCAGCGTCAGCGCGTCGAAGTCGTTGCCGCGCAGGAACCAGCGGACCTTGCCGTTGTGCCGTAGCGACCACAGCCGCACGCGCACGAACCGGTCCGGGGTGGCGACCGGTGCCGGGAAGACCTTGCGGCCGGCGTCGACCTGGTTGTTGACGCAGCGCAGGTTGGAGGCCATCGCCGCCGCGCTGCCGCTGTAGAGCGCGAGCACCGCGGGCGCCGCGAACGCGCCGCGCACGAGCCTGCGCCGGGCGCTGCGCTGGGCTTCGGGGGCTGGGTTCGAGGGTTCCACTTCGGCTCCTGGGACGACTGCGGCGGCTGACCGGACTGTACGCGGGTTCCATGACGCGCCGCGGTAGAACTGCATGCAAGATCGGCGCCAGCTTCGCAAGTGACTGATCTGAAAGAGTCCACGGCGCGCGCGGGGCACGCGCTGTAAGATTTTCCGACAGTTCCCCGGCGCCAGGCCATGCGCTTGCCGGGGCCACTGCCGCCACGCCCTGCCGGGCCTGGACACGCCGCATCGTCGCCCTCGTGCGGGCCGGTCGTCAACCCCCAGGCCAGGGGTGGCCCGGTGCCGCGCGGCGTGACTTCGGCCGCAGGCGGCGCCGGGTGCGGCCCCGATAATGGGCTGCTTACCCGGCTGCCCGCTGCCTGATCGGCCAGCCGCCACCGAACACCCCGGCCCGGCCCATGAAAATCCTGCTCACCGGCGCCGCCGGCTTCATCGGCATGCACACCGCGCAGCGCCTGCTCGCGCGTGGCGACGAGGTGGTCGGGCTCGACAACCTCAACGACTACTACGACGTCGCGCTCAAGCAGGCGCGGCTGGCGCGGCTGCAGGCCAGCGCGCGCTTTCGCTTCGTCCGGCTCGACATCGCCGACCGCGCCGGCGTCGAGGCCCTGTTCGCCGCCGAGCGCTACGACCGCGTGATCCACCTCGCCGCGCAGGCCGGCGTGCGCTACTCGCTGAGCCACCCGCATGCCTACGTCGAGAGCAACCTCACGGGCTTCCTGCACATCCTCGAAGGCTGCCGCCAGCAGCGCGTCGCGCACCTGACCTACGCGTCGAGCTCCAGCGTCTACGGCGGCAACACCCACCTGCCGTTTGCCGAGCACGACAGTGTCGACCACCCGGTCAGCCTGTACGCCGCAACCAAGAAGGCCAACGAGCTGATGGCCCACACCTACAGCCACCTCTACGGCCTGCCGACCACGGGCCTGCGCTTCTTCACCGTCTACGGGCCCTGGGGCCGGCCCGACATGGCGCTGTTCCTGTTCACCAGGGCGATCCTCGAAGGCCGGCCGATCGAGGTCTACAACCACGGCCGCATGCAGCGCGACTTCACCTACATCGACGACATCGTCGAGGGCGTCGTGCGGGTCAGCGACCGCAGCGCCGAGCCCGACCCGGCCTACGACGCCGACCGGCCCGACCCCGGCTCCAGCAACGTGCCGTACCGCGTCTTCAACATCGGCAACCACCAGCCCACGCCGCTGCTGGACTTCATCGCGCACATCGAGCAGGCGCTCGGCCGCAAGGCGCAGATGCGGCTGCTGCCGCTGCAGGACGGCGACGTGCCCGCCACCTACGCCGCCACCGACGCGCTGCACGACTGGGTCGGCTTCAAGCCGGCGACCCCGGTGCGCGAAGGCATCGCGCGCTTCGTCGCCTGGTATCGCGATTACCATCGCGTCTGAGGCCCGCCCGTGGCGGCGGGCAAGGGGCGGGTGCGATGGACGGGGCGCGGCGGCGCGGGCTGCAGGCGCTGCTGCTGGCGGTGCTGGCCGCGCCGGTGCTGGCGCGCGCCGACCTCGTCGAGCTGGTCGCGCGCAGCACGCCCTCGGTGGTCATCGTCGGCACCTTCAACCCGACCGACAGCCCGCGCTTCCGGCTCGCCGGCACCGGCTTCGTCGCCGCCGAGGGCAACCTGGTCGTGACCAACGCGCATGTGCTGTCCGACCAGGCCCGCGCCCGCGCCGGCGAGCCCGGCACGCGGCAGGTCGTGCAGGTCTGGCGCGGGCGCCGGCAATGGGAGCTGCGCGAAGCCGCGGTGCTCGTCGTCGACCGCGTGCGCGACCTCGCGCTGCTGCGCGTCGAGGGCCCGCCGCTGCCGCCGATGCGGCTGGCCGAGCCCGGCCGCGCGCGCGAGGGCCAGGCGATCGCCTTCATCGGCTTCCCGATCGGCGGCGTGCTGGGCTTTGCGCCGGTCACGCACCGCGGCATCGTCTCGTCGATCACCACCGTCGCGCTGCCGGTGCTGCAGGCCGGCCAGTTGCACGAGCGCGCGCTGCGCCAGTTGACCGAGGGCAACTTCGAGATCTACCAGCTCGACGCGATCGCCTACCCCGGCAACAGCGGCGGCCCGGTGTTCGACGCCAGCAGCGGCGAAGTCGTCGGCGTCATCAACATGGTCATGGTCAAGGGCACGCGCGAAGCCGCGCTGAGCCACCCCACCGGGCTGAGCTACGCGGTGCCGGTGCGCTACGTCCACGAACTGCTCGCGCGGCGTTGAGCGCCCCCCGCCGGCAGCTCCCGGATTCGTAGCAAACCGTGACCACCGCGGCCGCGCCCGCGCCACCCGTGCCACCGCGCCGCCGCTGCCCGGCGAGCCGGCCACCCCGCCGGGCTGCCGGATCGGTCACGGCGGTCACGTTTCGACGCACCCGCACGCCGCGCGCGGCGTACCAATATCACGTTGTGCCGCCTCTGTCATGGACACCGCCGCGTCGTGTGACGGTGCATGTCGTAACAGATCCCCCGCGTTCGAGGGGGGGTCGGGCGCCGACAATCCAGACCAACGCAGCAGGCCCATCGCATGCCAACCGCAACCGAACATGCCCCCCCCGCCGACAGCGGCGCTGCGCTGAGCGCTGCGCGCCGCGCGCTGCAGGCCAACCGCGCGCTGCAGGCCGACCATACCGCCGCGCGCGGCGGCCACGCCGAGACGCTCGCCCTGCTCAGCCTCGACCATGGCCGCATCGACGGCGGCGCGCAGCGCTTTCTGCTGCGCGCCGCGCAGGGCGACGCGCAGCGCCGCGCCGCCCGCCAGCTCGTGCGGCGCATGTACTCGCACCGCGGCTACCTGGCGCCGGCCGTCGACGAGCCGGTCGACCCGCACACGGTCACGCTGGTCGTCGCCCGCGCCGACGAGCCGGTGGGCACGCTGAGCGTCGGCTTCGACTCGCCGCGCGGCCTGCTCTGCGACGAGCTGTTCAAGGCCGAGGTCGAGCGGTTGCGCGCCAGCGGCCGTCGGGTCTGCGAATTCACCAAGCTCGCGCTCGACATCGACGCCGACTCGCAGCAGGTGCTGGCCAGCCTGTTTCACATGGCCTACCTGCACGCGCACCGGCTGCGCGGCTGCCACGACGTGCTGATCGAGGTCAACCCGCGCCATGTCGCGTACTACCGCCGCATGCTCGACTTCCGCGTCGCCGGCGAGGAGCGCGTCTGCCCGCGCGTCAACGCCCCCGCGGTGCTGATGGCGCTGGACCTGGCGCATATCCGCCGCCAGATCGAGCGCTACGCCGGCCGCTTCGACCTGCTCGCCGCCGGCGAGCGCTCGCTCTACCCCTACGCCTTCGAAGCCGCGCAGGAGCGCCGCATGCTGGCCGCGCTCGACGGCGGCGCGGCGGTCTGCTGAGGAGAACGGGCGGCCGGCCACGCGCCGCCGCCGCCGCATTCAGCCCCCGCGCATCGCCTGCCGCGCGGCGCGCACGAGAAACCCCGAGCGCGACTCGCCGTGCCGCCGCGCGTAGTCGTCGATGCGCGCCAGCACCCGCGCCGGCACCGTGATGTTGATCTTCTCGGCCGGGCCGAAATAGCGCTCGACAGGCGCCTCGACCATCGCCCAGATCCAGCCGGCCATCTCGGGGTCGGCCTGGTGGTCGGCGAGCGGGCGCGGGGCGGGCAACTCGCCGCCGTCTTCGGCAAGCACTGCGCAATGCGCCTCGATCGCCTCGCGGGCGTTGTCGAAGGCTTCTTCCAGCGTGTCGCCAGCCGAGTAGCAGCCCGGCAGGTCGGGCACGACCACGCCCCAGGCGGTGTCGGCGGTGGCGGGTTCGATGGCGATCAGAAACTTCATGCCGATGGTCTTCAATCCAGCCCGGCCTGCTTCAGCAGCTTGCGAACCAGGCCGGGCCCCAGGTCCTTCTTCGGGTGCGGCACGCTGATGTGCCCAGGCCTGTGCGGATGCCGGAACACATGGTGCGAGCCCTTGACGCTGCGCAGCACCCAACCGTTCGCCTCGGGTTGCCTGATGATCTCGGCGCTGCGCACCGCGGAATTGTCCGGGTGTTGGTGGGTATCGTCAACACCAACGCTCAAGTGGATCCGGCGCTGCCGGTCTACTCAAACCCCTGCTGGGGGCGGACCGGGCCAGCGGCCCGGTCCTGGGGGTGCCCTTCGAGACCGCGATGACGCCCAGCCGGCCGCAACCCCCGCCGGGCGCCGGCATCCGCGGACCGGCCCGCGGGTCCCGGCTGGATGGCGATCGAAGTTCGAGCGTGTGTCGAGTGTTTCAGCCGGGTGCGCTCATCCTGGTGTAAAAGCGCAGGTGCGGTTGGTCTGCGCGGCAGCCTTGCCGAGCGCCGACCTTACCCAGCCTCGCCGTGGGAGAGCCCTCATGCATGCCGTTGTCGCACCGCCGGCCGTTCCGGTCGGCAAGATCAAGAGCTTCGGGCCGTTCGGTCCCAAGTACGAGGTCGGGCAGGCTCTGCGCCAGCTCGACGACGGCGACTGGATGATCGAGGTCACGCTGGTCGAAACGGGCGAGAAGGCCGAGTATCGGTGGACTCGCCTGGCCACTGACCCGCAGGCGCTCTGATGTACGCCGTGGCCTTCGATCTGGTGGTGGCTGATACCGAAAGGCACCACCCGAAGGGAGTGACGCAGGCCTACACCGAGATCGGCGCAGTGCTTGCCGAGCACGGCCTTCGCCGCGTCCAGGGCAGCCTGTACGTGACTGACAACGAAGACATGGCCAAGCTGTTTCTCGCCATCCAGGCGCTGCGAAGCAGGGCGTGGTTCCCGAAGTCGGCGCGCGACGTTCGCGCCTTCCGCATCGAGCAGTGGTCGGACTTCACTGCGGTGGTGAAGTCGTAAGCCCCCTGCGCACGCTGGGCCGGTCGAGAGTCCCGACGGCCCAAAGCAAAAGGGCCCCGCAGGGCCCTTTGCGTCGATCTGACGGGCTGCCAGATACGGTCGCGGCTTCAGGCGCGGCGGCGGCGGGCGATCGCGCCGACACCCATGCCGGCCAGCGCGAGGCCGACCAGGGCCAGCGTGCCGGGCTCGGGCACGCCTTGCACGCGCGAGTTGAAGTCGGTCTGCGCGATGAAGTCAGGGCTGGTCGCGATGAACCCTGTCCCGTCGGAGTTCGGGACGACCGCGAAGCCATTGATGGGACCGATCACCGGCAGGTAACCGCCGTTGGGCGGCTGTGTCGAGAACAGGCCGTTGTTGTGCGCGGTGCCGCAGGTCGAGCTCAGCCCGCTGGTGCCGACTGCCGCCGCCGACTGCACATTGTTGAAGCAGTTCGACGGGTCGACGGTGTCGTACGGCAGGCCGATCGAGATGTTGGCGAAGCGGATGTCGAAGCCGGTCAGCGTGGTGAGAAAGAAGTTCGGGTCGAGTTCGACACCGGTGGTGCCGGCGCGCAGCGTCACGTTGGAGCCGGTACCGGAGATCGACAACTGGCCCAAATACTGGTTGCCGTTGCCGTTGCCGTCGAGAGCAACCGCGGTGGAGTCCGTCACCGTGAACAGACCGGTCGCACCGACCGTGACGCCGGTGAGGCGGCCGATCAGGGTGCCGTTGTTGAAACCGCTGCCGGTCAGGTCGGCAGTGTCGATCGACGGGCTCCAGTAGAACTCAAGCCAGCCGGCACCGGTCGATGCGAAGGTGGCGGTCTGCAGATCACCGATGGCGCCGAAGCCGGTGACCCGCTCGGTATACCTGGCAACCATCGTGATTTCGCCGAAGCCGCCCGGCAAGGTGGTCGAGGCACCACTGCCGGTCGGCGTGTAGCCGGTCAGGCGGGCGTGGGTGTACACGTTGAACTCGCACGCGGCCGGGTCGGCGCCGCAGGCGCCACTGGCGAAGTTGGCGATTGCGGTGTTGCCGCCGCGCGCCAGGAAGCTGGTCTGGGCCCAGTCGAAAGCCTCGGCGCTGATGCCGCCGCCCGGCTCCGCGCCGTTGA
>Ga0208610_100530_pt1 | contig 12653 bp, 16 predicted proteins | sample SubbioR11Jul_8A2_FD_184815 | JGI IMG/M metagenome (GOLD analysis project Ga0208610, IMG submission 184815) | Serpentinite rock and fluid subsurface biosphere microbial communities from McLaughlin Reserve, California, USA - CR11Jul_8A2 (SPAdes) | ecosystem: Environmental > Terrestrial > Deep... | reverse complement strand
TAGCCAGAGAAGCGGCGAACCTGGGCGAGAAGGCACGGGTGCTGAGTATTGTTACCGTGCCTGCGGGGAACTTTTCCCGCTCTACCGCCAACCTCCTCGCCCCGGTCGTTATCTCTTGGCCGGGAGACATGGGACCGGGACAAAAAACCGGCCACGAGCGACCGGCGCCAGCACGACAGGGCAAGCAAGTCGTTCTTCATGACACCGATTATCCCTTGCGCTATCCTCTCTTTGGAGGTGCAAAGTAATGCTGGTACTGGCGCGCAAAGTAGGCGAAAAGCTGCGCATCGGCGATGATATAGAACTGACAGTGGTGGAGGTGCGGGGAGAGACGGTGCGCCTGGGCCTCTCGGCACCCCGCGGCGTCGCCATTTACCGGCAGGAAGTCTATGAGGCTATTCAGGCCGAAAACAAGGCGGCGGCACAGGTCAGCGCGGGCGGCTTTGAAGCTCTCCGGGGTCTGCTGAAAAGCACATAAGTATTTTCCCTTCTCCCCTAAAGTCTCTCCCTGCTCCGTCGATAAGATAATTGAGGGGCGCGGCGCGCGACGGGCCGACTCAAGCGGCAAGGAAGCCGCGATTAAATTCAAGGAGGAAAAACAATGAGGATTAACGCTAACATTTCCGCCCTCAACACGTTCCGGCAGCTAAACACCAACCAGGCCATGGGCGCAAGGTCACTGGAGAAACTGTCCTCGGGCCTGCGCATCAATCGTGCCGGCGACGATGCCGCGGGCCTGGCCATTTCGGAGAAAATGCGCGGCCAAATCCGCGGCCTGGAACAGGCCTCCCGCAATGCCCAAGATGGTATTTCGCTCATTCAGACCGCCGAGGGCGCGCTGAACGAGACGCACTCCATTCTGCAGCGGATGCGCGAACTGGCTGTGCAGTCTGCTAACGATACCGCAACCGCTAGTGACAGAGCGGAGATTCAGAAAGAAGCGGACCAACTGGCCAAGGAGATCACCCGCGTCTCCAACACCTCGGAGTTTAATACTAAGAATCTGCTGGCGGGCGGCTTTAACTCCACATTCCACATTGGCGCCAACACCGGCCAAAACATCGCCCTCGCGCTCAACGGCATGGATGCTCAAACCCTTGGTGTGGCAGGGAGTGAGGTAGCGACAGGTGTGGGGTCATTAAATGGCCTCAACAATATTTCCACACGCTCTAACCAGGTCGGTGGGTTGTTTATCCGCGTAACGCAGCCAACCGCACCTGCGATTACCGTTACTCAAAGTGGCACAGGTGGTGACGGTGTCGTCGTTAATCCGACAGCTTTCACAGGTGCTCGTGACACTGTCTTCATGGTGAGGGTTGATGGGGTAGAATCTAGTCAAGTTAACGCTGCGTCTTTCTCCATCGATGGCGGCCGCTCCTGGACGAATGCCGCTGTTGAATTTGGTGCTTTGTCTACTGACCCATCCACCGTTACCTTGGAAGGGTCCTTCGGCTTCACTATTGCTGCTGATGCCACCAACGCGGTAGGCACTGTCTACTCCTTCACCGCCAGAGCCGAATCCTTCACATTCGAGCTGGCCACCGCTGCTAATTATCCGGATGGCGAAGTGCACGGCCCCTCCGTTCGTGCTTTCTCCGACCAGTCCAGTGTCGTCATTGGGGATGCGGGCCGCGAAGTGACAGTCAATTTTAGTTTTGATGATCTTCTTGTCGGGACTCCTCAGATAACTCAAACTATTACTCATTCAACAGCCGCTGTTACGGCAGCTGACGGCAGTGTGACGACCGCCGCCGTGACGCGACGGGGCATAGACGTTTCCACGCAGGAGCGGGCCAACGTCGCGATTACCACTATCGATAGCGCGATTACCACTGTATCAGCCGAACGTTCCAAGCTCGGGGCCTTCCAGAACCGCCTTGACCACACCATCAACAACCTCGGGACCTCCGCCGAGAACCTCACCGCCGCCGAGTCCCGTATCCGCGACGTAGATATGGCGAAAGAAATAATGGAGTTCACCAAGAACAACATCCTTACGCAAGCGGCGCAAGCGATGCTGGCGCAAGCCAACCAGCTGCCCCAGGGCGTGCTGCAGTTGCTCCGCTAAGCGCCGCTCCCGCAGCCGCCAGGCCGCACATCCGCACATAGGGCAATTACTCCGCCTCCACGAGAGTGGGGGCTTTTTTCTGTGAGGGACCCTAAACCCCCCTCCACGGAAAAGGCGCTATTATTTCGCCGGGGCTAAAGTATTCAGGGCTTGCGGCCGAATAAACAAGGGAAGCGAAAAATGGACGGGCAAGGAGGCGACACCATGAATACCATCCGCACCGGCATGCGCTTTGGCGGACTCGCGACCGGACTTGATACCGAGACCATGGTGCGCGACCTGGTGCGCGCGGAGCGCGTGCGGGTAGACAGGCTGGCGCAGAACCGCACACAGCTGGAGTGGCGGCGGGAGGACCTGCGCGCGCTGAATGCCCAATTGACCACGCTGCGCAGCCGCGCTTTTGAGATGACCCTGCAGGGGACTTACCGCCGGTTTACCGCCGCCACCACCAATGACCGCGCGGTAACGGCCACCCCTACGGCTAACGCCGCTGCTATGACCTTTGAGTTTTCCTCCGTCAGCCGTTTGGCGGCCTCGGCGCGGGCTACTTCCGATGGGAGCATTGTCGTGGCGCCGCACACCGGCATTGACGCTAAGGCTCCTTTACAGCAGCTCATTGACGCGGGTCAGCTTGACGGCACTGCCCTGGGGGGGGCAACCAGTTTAACGGTCACCTTGTTTAACCACACCCAAGCCGGTGCCAGGGTGAGCGAGACCATTGCTATTAACACTGCTACCGACAGCCTCCATATGGTGCTTAACCGCCTCAACAGTTCTGCCACGCTGGGGCTGCAGGCCTTTTACGACGAGTTCTCGGGGCGGGTAAGTGTTACCTCGCGCTGGACGGGCAACAACAACCAAGCCGCTGCCGATATGGGGTTTGAGGGCGCAGGCGCGTCCTTCTTCACCAATACACTGCGCCTGGGTACGGTGCAGGACGGACAGAACGCGCAGTTTACCTTAAACGGTCTGGCCACCGAGCGTAACAGCAACAGCTTTACAATTAACGGCGTGACTTTCAGTCTGCGCAATACCCTTCCCGCGGGCGAAGCGGCCACAGTCACGGTGGCGCAAGATAATGAAAGCGTTATTAAGAATATAGAGGAGTTTATTAAGCTCTACAATGACACCCTAGACCAGTTTAACAGTCGTCTCCACGCCGAGCGTCACCGTGACTTCCTGCCGCTTACCGACGAACAAAAGAAAGAAATGAGCGAGGAAGACGTCAAGCGCTGGCAGGAGCGCGCGCGGAGCGGCCTGCTCCGGGGCGACGACTTGCTGGAGCGAGTGGTGAGCCGGATGCGGCGGGACTTTACCGACCCGGTGAGCGAAACAACCCTGCGGCAAATGTCGGCGCTTGGCCTGCGCACCGGTCATCACACGGAGCGGGGCAGGCTGCATTTAGACCAAAACTTACTGCGTACAGAGTTAGAAAGGGACCCCAGTGCCGTGCAAGATCTTTTTCGCAAAGTCGCGGTGCGCCTGCGTACCTCGCTGGACGCCGGTGTAAGAGAAATTGCGGCGCAGGCCGGAAGCGCCACCGGCTTGGCGCTCGCGGACAGCAGCGTGATTGGGCAGCAGATGCGGCGCCTCAATGAGCGCATGGAGCGGGAGAACGAGCGTATCGCGCGGGTGGAAGACCGCTACTGGCGCCAGTTCACGGCGCTGGAGCGCGCCATGGAGCGCCTGAACAGCCAGAGCGCCTGGCTCGCCCAGCAGTTCGCGCCGCCGCGCCAGTAGGGCGGAGGACAAGCGACGAGTACACTTAAAGGAGGAGTTCCTATGGCCATGAGTAATCCCTACCTGGCTTACCAGCAGCAAAGCGTCCTGACTGCTTCCCCCGGCGAACTGACGCTGATGCTTTTTAATGGCTGCCTGAAGTTTTTGGGGCAAGCGGAGGGCGCGATGGCGCGTCAGGATATACAAGGCGCCCATAACGCCTTGCTGCGTGTGCAAGACATAGTTGTGGAACTGATGGTGACCTTGGATCCGCAGTACGAGGTGTCGCAAGGCTTAATGGCGCTTTATGACTACTTGCGCCGCCGTTTGCTGGAGGCGAATCTCCGGAAAGACCCTGCCATCGTCAAAGAGTGCCTCGGCTTGGCGACGGAACTGCGCGATACTTGGGCCGAGGCGGTAAAACTGAGCCGCGGACAAGCGCATGGCGCCGGCTGATTTTACCGCTTTGCGGGAGCTGCTAGCCGCCAGGCGTTTGTTGGTGGAGCAAATGCTAGCGCTGACCACCGCGCTAACCAGAGCGCTGGAGGCGGAGGAATACGACGAGTTGGCGGCTTTGCTGGAGGAACGGCAGCGTCACATCAAGGGCTTAGATAGCAACAGCGCCCAGATGGGCCTGGCCTGGCTGGCGGCAGGAACAGGTATGCCGGGGGAGGGGCGAGAGTTTTTGGGGGAAGAGGACGCCGCCGTCAGCTGCTTGGCGCGGGAGCTGCTGGAGGCCGACAAGAGCCTGGGCGCCCGGATGCGAGGAGCGCTGGCGGCCGTCAGGCGGGACCTCGCGGAGGCTAATGTTTACAAGAAGGGCTTTTGCGCCTACGGCGAGCTGCGGCAAGTACCGGAGGGCAGCGTGCTCAATGAGAAAAAATAGGAGGTGAGGCCGGTGAAAGTACAGGGGACGGAAGCTGTGGCGCTGACCAAAGTGATGGAGGGGGGCGCGCGGCGGGAAGTGCGGGAGACGCAGCGCTCCGACATGGACCCAAGGAGCGCCCGCCGCGAGGCCGCGGAGTCGCCGCAGGCGGCGCCGGAGGGGCGCGCGGTGGAGGAGGCTGTTGTGCGCCTCAACGCTACCATGCAAGCGCTGAGCATCAGATTGAAATTCGAGAGACACGAGGCGGCCGGCCAGTTCATGGTGCGCGTCATTGAGGAGGATAGCGGTGAGGTCATCCGTGAAATTCCGCCCGAGCGGACGCTGGATATGGTCGCCTACCTAAAGCGCGTGGCGGGAATTATTTTAGACGAAAAAGTCTAGGCGTATGCCGGAAGCAATCCGCGGTTTCAGGCTGCGGATTGCTGTTTGCGCAGGAGTTTAAAAAGCGCTGTCGAAGAAGCGAGTAAGATGTCAAAGAGAGGAACGGTGAGAGAGCGTGAAGGTACAGGGCGTCGATCCCACGATCTTAAACCGCATCCAGGGAGAGACCAGCAAGCAGGCGGTGCAGGAAGCTAAGCAGGCACGGATTTCCGGCGAGCGGCAACGGCAAAAAGAAACGGGACAAGAAGCGGGAGATAAACCGGATCGGGAAAGGCTGGCCGCTGCCGTACAGAGGCTGAATAAAGCGGCGGAGGAGTTGAACATCCCGCTGCACTTTCAGTTAGCTCAAGAGGAAGAGCAACCGGTCGTGTTGGTTATCGACCGGGAGAAGCAGCAGGTCCTGCGCGCTGTTTCACCGGCGAGGGTTCTGGAGATCCTGACGCAGTGGCAGTACATGTTAGGCTTGCTGGTAGATCAGAAGATCTAATTTTAGGGGGCAAGACCGATTATGCGAGGGGGCGTGGGCTTGGAAAGCTGGGTTTCCGAGTTGCTGACAGGAATGACCAGGGTTTACAGCGAGCAACTTGCCTTTTACGAGCGCTTGTACGAGATGACTTTACTCGAACAGTCGGCTATTCTGGCCGGCGACGCTGTGGGCCTGGCCGAGTTGCTGCACTTGGAGGACGAGGTGATTTTTCAGGCTCGGCAGCTGGAAGAAGTTCAGCGCGGGATGCGGGAAATGCTGCAGTCGGTTCTGCCGGTCCGTCACCTGGGGATGGACCAGCTGGCTTGCCTGACGGAGCCGAGAGTCTATATCAAGTTTGAGCAGGTGTTGGCGGCCTTAAAGACCACGCTGGCGCGGGCTGAGGAACAGAAAAAACACAACATTTTGGCGATGGGTGAAAAAGGGGGTCTGCTTTCCGGGAGTCACTAACAATTATTACGACCGTAAGCGTAAAAGGGGGAGAAAGCTGGGCAGCGCAGGCTGTCCGTTATTTTTTTCATAAAAAATCTGGCTCTCTTGCGGAATTATGTTAAGTCTTCCTACTTTTATCGCATTTATTTTGCAAAAGCTGCAGGATTTTATTTGTTCTTGACGAAATAGGGCACAGACAACTGAACGGCTTGGGAAACTAGGTAATTATGTCGAAAAGAGCAAACTTACCGAAAGGTGAGGGCGCAAAGCTGCGGGCCTAAGGCTGGGTACAGCTAAGGCAGCCGGGCTGCCGGCAAAGAGTGAGAAGAAACTCTAGGCCAGCACCCTAGAGTTTCTTGGTAGGGAGGGTGATTATGTTTACAGGACTTTGGACCGATAAGGCTTTTCAGTCCCTGCACAAAGGACTGGAGGCCGCTGCGGAGCGGCAACGCGTGATGGCCCACAATCTGGCTAATGTCAACACCCCAAACTTTAAACGCTCCGAAGTTATTTTTGCCGAAAGCCTGCGTGCGGCGCTGACAAGGGGCGGGGGCTTGCCGCTGGCGGCGACGCACCCGCGGCATATCGGCAGTCAAGATCAGTTGGCGCAGGCGCGGCACTCCGTCCGCCGGGACAACAGCACAACGATGCGGGCTGACGGCAACAACGTGGATATAGAGCGCGAGATGGCGACCATGGCGTCAAACCAGCTCCAGTATAATGCTATGACGCAGCTGCTCAATGAAAAATACGGGCTGTTGCGGTATGTGATTCATGAAGGGAGGCGCTAAACGATGCGCATTTTCCAAGCGATGAAGATTTCGGCTTCCGGCCTGACTGCCGAACGATTCCGGCTGGATCTGATCGCGAGCAATGTGGCTAACGTTAATACGACCAGAACCGAACAGGGCGGGCCTTACCGGCGCAAGACGGCTGTCTTCGCGGAAAGGCTGGACGAGGCGAGCCGCGCCGGAGGCGGTGTGCGTGTAGCGGCGGTAAGTGTGGACAGGAGCGAGCCCCGCCTTGTTTTCGAGCCGGAACATCCGGATGCTGACGCGGCTGGCTATGTAGCTTATCCCAACATCAACATCGTGCAGGAAATGGTGGACATGATTACGGCCACGCGCGCCTACGAGGCCAACGTGACGGCCTTCAACGCCTCCAAGAGCATGTTTCTGAAAGCCCTAGAAATTGGGCGGGGGTAAGAAATCAGCTGTTATGAACAGTGCGGGAAAGCGGGTGAGCGGTAAATGAAGGTCTCTCCTATTAATCCTTTTATTCCGGCCTATCTGCAAAGACCGGCGGTGAGCCAAGACCTCCCGGCTGGCGGCGCGACTGATTTTGGCCAGATGTTGAGGCAGGCGCTGGGCGAGGTGAACAAGCTACAGCAAAACGCGGATGTGGCAGCCAAGAAACTGGTGCTGGGGGAAGCGGAAGATGTGCACCAGGTGATGATTGCCATGGAACAGGCTAGGCTGGCCCTGCAGCTGACGGTGCAGGTCAGGAATAAGCTGGTGGAGGCTTATCAAGAGATTTCCCGGATGCAGATCTAGCGGCGTGGTGTCCGTAAAGGGGGAAAGGGGTGGTGGCTTTGGCGGAAAATCGGCTAGCCGGTAGCTGGCGAACGCTGCCTGCCGGCTGGCAGGCCCTGAGCGGCCCTAAAAAGATAGCCGTTCTTGTCCTGACGGCAGCTTTGCTTTTTGCCCTCTTTTTCCTGGGGCAGACTGTCAGCAAACCACGCATGGCACCGCTTTTCTCGGGGCTGGAGCCGGCGGAGGCCGGCCGGATTGTTACCAAGCTGCAGGAGTTGGCGGTTACTTACTCTTTGGCCAACGAAGGAGGGACTATTTTAGTTCCCCAAGACATGGTCTATGACCTGAGAATTCGGCTGGCCAGTGAGGGGTCATTGATCGGCGGCGGAGCGGGTTTTGAACTCTTTGACCAGACTAGGCTTGGTGCCACAGACTTCAACCGCCGCCTAGATTTCCAGAGGGCGCTGCAGGAGGAACTGCGCCGTACTATCGTACAACTCGAGGAAGTGGAGCAGGCCCGAGTACACTTGGCGTTGCCCGAACCAAGCGTCTTCATCCGGGAGACAGTGAATCCCTCGGCCGCGATCGTGCTGAAACTGAGTCCTTTCTCTCGCTTAAAACAGGAGCAAGTCCGAGGTATCGTCTTTCTGGTCGCCGGGAGCGTGGAAGGGTTGCTGCCGGAAAACATTACTGTTGTGGATACGCAGGGTAATATCCTAAACGGCGACGTCGTTGGCGCCGACCGTGCGGCGCAACTGGCAGATACGACGCTGCGTCAGCTGGAAGTGCGGCGCAACTTTGAAAAAGAAATAGAGCTGCGCGTGCAGCGGATGCTGGAACGCGTACACGGTCCGGGGCAGGCGCTTGTTATGCTAACGGCAGAGATGGATTTTGACTCCCGTGAAACGACGACCGTTACTTTTGCTGATGAGGGGGTGCCCCGCAGCAGGACGGTGAGGGAGGAAACTTTCCAGGGGACGGGAGGTGCTCTGCCCGGCGAAGTGGGGACGGACGCGAATATCCCCGGCTATGCGTTTGCCGCGGGGGGGGGCGTTTCCGAATACAGCCGCACTGACGAGACTGTTAATTATGAGCTTAATGAGACGACGGAAAGGCAGCTAGTGGCGCCAGGACGCCTGCTAAGACTGCACGCTGCCGTGGTGGTGAACGATAAGGACGGTAGTCTGACAGAAAGCCAGTTGCAACAGACCCAGGAGGTGGTGGCGGCGGCTCTGGGGTTTCAGGAGGGCCGCGGAGACAGCATTAGCGTCCAGGGGATGAATTTTGAGGAGGGGTACTTGGAAGAGGCCCGCTTGGCCATGGACCTGGCCGCCCAAGCGGCGGAGCGTCAGCAGTATATTATGTATGGCGCTTCGGCCCTTGCGGCACTGATCGTTCTTTTAGCGATGAGGAAGATGTTGCGCGGACGCCGCGATACTAAATTGGCGGCAGAGCTGGCGGGTCTCCAGATGGCCGCTACTGTAGCAGGGCCTTTAGCGGAAAGGGAGCTCAGCAAGGAACAGCAACTGCACCAGAGTGTCAGGCAACTGGTGGAGAGGGAACCGGATACGACCGCCCACCTGATTCGTGCTTGGATGGTGGAAGAATGAGGTGGCGTGGGTTATGTCCCGCAGTAAAGTAAGCGGGGTAAAAAAGACGGCTATTCTGTTGATGGCCCTGGGTCCAGTCTTGTCTTCCCGGGTTTTGCGGCAATTCAGTGAAGCGGATGTCGAGAGGATTTCGCTCGAAATTGCCAATACCACCAAGGTAGAGGGGGATACAGTAGAGGATGTCCTGGAAGAGTTTTTGCTTCTGAACCAGGCGCAGCGCTACATGCTGGAGGGCGGTCTGGAGTACGCCAAGACGTTGCTGGAGCAGACGCTTGGCGCCCCGAAGGCCGGCGAGATTATCAAAAAGTTGAAGGAAGCTTCGCAAATCAGGCCTTTTACGTTTGTGCGCAAGGCTGATCCCAAACAGCTCACCAATATGATTGCTCCGGAGCATCCGCAAACCATCGCCCTGATTCTGGCCTATCTTGATGCCCAGCAGGCTTCCCAGATTCTTTCCAGTCTGCCTGACGAGCAGCAGGCAGATATCGCCAGACGGATTGCGCTGATGGACCGCGCTTCCCCTGATGTGGTGAAGGTGGTGGAAGATGTTCTCAAGGAAAAGCTTTCTTCTGTCGTCCAGCATGATTTTGCCGCTGCCGGTGGGATTCAGTCGCTCGTAGACATCTTAAACAACGTGGACCGCGGCACGGAAAAGCTGATCTTGGAGGAGCTGGAAAAAGGCGACCCCAAACTGGCTGACGAAATCAGGAAGCGCATGTTTATCTTCGAGGACATCAATTCCCTGGACAACGCTTCTATTCAGCGTATTATCCGGGAGGTCGACTCCAAGGACCTGTCGCTGGCCCTCAAGGGTTCGAGCGACGAAGTCAAGGAGCGTGTGTTCCGCAACGTTTCCAAGCGCGCCGCGGAGATGCTGCGCGAAGACCTGGAGTTTATGGGTCCGGTCCGTTTGCGTGAGGTGGAAGAGGCGCAGCAGCGTATCGTGGCTATTATCCGCAGGCTGGATGAGACCGGCGAGATTATCCTGGTAAGAGGGGGGGATGACGCCATTGTTGTCTAATGTCATCAAGGCACGCCAAATTATACTGACGCCCACAGTTTATCAGGTAGCTTCCTGCGGGTCTCTTTCGCCGGAAAGAGACGGATTCGCCTGGGCGTCGGTGTCGCCTGTGGCTGACCCGCCGGCCAGCAGGGAGGCGCTGCTGGCCGAAGCGGAAAGAAAGCGGGAGGAAATCGTGGCGGAGGCCTTCAGGCAGCGGGAAGCGCAGCTGGAGGCTGCCAGGATGGAGATTATCTCCCTGGAGGAACAGGCGCGGAAAACGGGCTATGAGGCCGGTTATCTGGAAGGACTGGCAGAGGGGCGCCGGGACGCCGGCAGGCTGCGCCGCGAGGCCGAAGAGTTGCTGCAGGAGGCTAGTAGCCTGCGCCGCGAGATGCTCGGCCGGGTGGAACCGGAAGTGGTGAGGCTGTCAGTGGCCATCGCGGAACAAATGATTGGCAAACAGCTCGCGCTGGCGCCGGAAACGATAGTTTCCATAGTGACCCAAGCGCTGCAGGATGCTTCCGGATACGGTGCCGTTCTGGTGCGGGTTCATCCGGAGGACTTGGCGCTCTGCCAGGCGTTTTCCGGAGAGATGCAAAGTGTTTTGCGGGAAAGTGCCAGCCTGGACTTCCTGGGGGATAGGACGCTGGCCCAAGGTGACTGCCTAGTGGAAACGGATGGCGCCCTGCTTGAATGTCGGCTAGGGGAACGGCTGGCGGAGTTGCGCGAGACTTTGACCGGGGTAGACGGAAAGTGAACGATCTGTGCCTGGACTCCTACATTGAAAAGGTGCGGAGATTTCCGCCGGTCAGGTCTGTCGGCCGGGTGACGCAGGTTATCGGACTGACCATGGAAGTCCGGGGACTGCAGGCGTGCATTGGGGAAATCTGTCTTGTCTGTCTGCAGACGGGGGGGGGCCCGGTGCAGGCGGAGGTGGTCGGCTTTCGTGACGCCCAGCTATTAATGATGCCGCTTGGCGACCTGCGGGGTATTGCACCAGGCTGCCATGTTTTGCCAACGGGCAAACCGCTCCGCGTCCCTGTCGGCGCAGGGCTCCTAGGGCAAGTGCTCGATGGCCTTGGCAGGCCGCTGGACGGGAGCGTTCCGGACGTTGCTGAAGAAAGGCCGGTAGACAACGACCCTCCTAACCCTTTGGAGCGGAAGCGTATCAGAGAGGTCCTTCCTACCGGCATCAGGGCGATAGACGCGCTGCTGACCTGCGGTGAGGGGCAGCGGATAGGGATTTTTTCCGGCAGCGGTGTGGGCAAGTCTACTTTGTTTGGGATGATTGCCCGCCACAGCGAGGCGGATGTGAATGTTATCGCTCTGGTTGGTGAGCGAGGACGTGAAGTATTGGACTTTATCGAGCGAGATCTGGGAGTGGAGGGATTGGCGCGCTCTGTCGTGGTGGCTGTTACCTCGGACAGGCCGCCGCTTCTTAGAATAAAGGGCGCTCTGGCAGCTACGGCTATTGCCGAGTATTTCCGGGACCAGGGGAAGAAAGTTATGCTGATGATGGACTCCGTTACGCGGCTGGCGATGGCGCAGCGAGAGGTGGGGCTGGCCATTGGCGAGCCGCCTACGACCAAGGGCTACACGCCTTCCGTATTTGCTCTGTTGCCGCGGTTGCTGGAGCGGGCCGGCACTGCCCTGACTGGCTCCATTACCGGGTTCTACACGGTGCTGGTGGACGGCGACGACTTCAACGAGCCGGTGGCCGACGCTGTGCGCAGTATCCTAGACGGGCATATTGTCCTTTCCAGGGACTTGGCGGCCAAAAACCACTTTCCGGCGCTTGATGTTTTGCGCAGTGTCAGCCGCCTGATGCCGGACCTAGTGACGGAAAGACAGCAGCGCCTGGCGGGAACACTCCGGGACTGCCTAGCGGCGTATCAGGAGGCGGAGGACCTGATCAATATCGGAGCCTATGTCGATGGGAGCAACCCTCGCGTGGACCGGGCTAGAAGGCTGATTGAACGCGTCAACATTTTTTTGAGACAGGGAATGGACGAGAGCGAACCGTTTGACAAAACGGCGGCTCGCATGGAGGAACTTTTGGGCGGGGAGTGATGCCGGGTGGCGTATAAGTTTCGCCTGCAGAAAGTGCTGGACTGGCGGCTGCGGTTAGAAGAAGAGCAAAACTGCCGCCTGGGACAGGCTTATCGCGAGGCGGCGGAGGCCAAAGGGGAACTTGGCAGGCTGAAGGAATACCTGGGACAACTGCAAGCCGATTATTCCCTGCGTCAGTTGTCCCAGGTCGATGTGCCGGGGGCGCTTTTGGCGGCTGACTATCTAACGTGCCTGTTCTCCCGCGTCAGGGAGCAGCAGCAGGCGGTGGCGCAATGCGAACAGCGCCTGGCAGAACAGTTGCGCTTGGCGGAAAAAGCGCTGCAGGAGCGCAAGGTAATGGATACGCTGCGGGAAAAGGAGGTGGCCCGCTGCCGTCGTGAGGCTGAGGCGGTGGAACAGCGGCTGACCGACGAGGCGGCGCGGTTTGTCTATTTATACGGCAGACAATTTTAGCCTGTTGCAGCGAAA
>Ga0208610_100526_pt1 | contig 12695 bp, 11 predicted proteins | sample SubbioR11Jul_8A2_FD_184815 | JGI IMG/M metagenome (GOLD analysis project Ga0208610, IMG submission 184815) | Serpentinite rock and fluid subsurface biosphere microbial communities from McLaughlin Reserve, California, USA - CR11Jul_8A2 (SPAdes) | ecosystem: Environmental > Terrestrial > Deep... | reverse complement strand
CGGCCAGGCGGCGCGCTTCGAGTCGATCGCCGACGGTGGCGGCGAGGGCCTCAACCACTGGTACCGCGCGGTCATCACCGAGGGCCGCAACCGCGAGGTGCGCCGCCTGTTCGACGCCGTCGGGCTGACCGTCAGCCGGCTGATCCGCATCCGCTATGGCAGCGTCGTGCTGCCGCGCGGGCTGCGCCGCGGAGCCTGGGTCGAACTCGGCGAGGCCGACCTGCGCGCCGTTCGCCGGCTGGCGCAGCCGGCCGCAGCGCGCGCGGGCGAGGGCGACGATCGACCTGCACGCAAGGCGCCGGTGGCGGCCCGCCGCCGTGGCCGCGACGGGCGGGCGGCACCGGGCGAGGGCGGCGTCAGCCCGGCCGCCGAGCGCTTCGAGGACGGCCCGATTCCCAACCCGCTGCAGCAGACCTACGACAAGCGCGCGCTGCAGCGCGATCACGCGGCGCGCCGCGAGATCGACGAGAACGGCCCGATCCCCAACCCGCTGCAGCAGACCTACGACAAGCGCGCGCTGCAGCGCGATCGTGCGCCGCAGCGCGAGATCGACGAAGACGGCCCGATCCCCAACCCGCTGCAGCAGACCTACGACAAGCGCTTCGTCAAGAAGGAGCCGTCGGCGCGCGGACCCGGCCCCGGCGGCCGCCGCGGGGGCGTCAAGGGCGGCGAGCGCAAGCCCGGGCGCGCCGGCGCAGCCGCCGCCGGCGGCCGCCCGCCCGACCCGATGCAGACTTCGGTGGGCTACATCGGTGCCGACGCACTGCAGCGCAAGCCCAGGCGTGGTGGGGGCGGCGGCGGCGGTGGTCGCGGCGGCGGCGGCGGTGGCGGCGGCAGTGGTCGCGGTGGCGGTGGCGGTGGCGGTGGCATGCGTCGCGGCGGGCGTTGAGCCGGGGTAGGCAGGTCAAAGGCCACGGCCCGCCCAGCCACTAGAATCACTGGCTTTGCAAGACCCTGACCGCGGAGAAGAATCAATGGCTCTCGAGCGCACCCTTTCGATCATCAAGCCCGATGCGGTCGCCAAGAACGTGATCGGGCAGATCTACGCCCGCTTCGAGGCCGCCGGCCTGAAGATCGTCGCCGCGCGCATGATGCAGCTCTCGCGCGCCGAGGCCGAGGCCTTCTACGCGGTGCACAAGGCGCGCCCGTTCTTCGCCGACCTCGTCGCCTTCATGATCTCGGGCCCGGTGATGGTCCAGGTGCTCGAAGGCGCCGACGCGATCGCGAGGAACCGCGAGCTGATGGGCGCCACCGACCCGAAGAAGGCCGCCAGCGGCACGATCCGCGCCGACTTCGCCGACAGCATCGACGCCAACGCGGTGCACGGCTCCGACGCGGCCGAGACGGCGGCCGTCGAGATCGCGTTCTTCTTCCCCGGCATGCAGATCCACAGCCGCTGAGTGCACTACCCCCAAGGCGGGCGATGACCGTCAACCTGCTCGACTTCGATCTCGACGCGCTGGCGGGCTATTGCGAGGGCCTGGGCGAGAAGCGCTTCCGTGCGGTCCAGCTCTTTCGCTGGATCCACCAGAAGGGCGAGTCTGACTTCGCGCGCATGTCCGACCTTGCGCAGTCGCTGCGCGCCAAGCTCGCCGGCGCGGCCGAGCTGCGCGCGCTGCCGCTGGCCAGCGAGCACCGTTCGGCCGACGGCAGCATCAAGTGGCTGTTCGACGTCGGCGGTGGCAACGCCATCGAGACGGTCTACATCCCCGAGGCCGAGCGCGGCACGCTGTGCGTGTCCTCGCAGGTCGGCTGCGCGGTCGGCTGCCGCTTCTGCAGCACCGGGCACCAGGGCTTCAGCCGCAACCTGAGCACCGGCGAGATCGTCGCCCAGCTCTGGTTTGCCGAGCACCGTCTGCGCGTCGGCGGCAGCCAGCGCGTGATCGACAACGTGGTCATGATGGGCATGGGCGAGCCGCTGCAGAACTATGCCGCGGTCGTGCCGGCGCTGCGCGTCATGCTCGACGACCACGGCTACGGCCTGTCGCGCCGCCGCGTGACGGTCTCGACCTCGGGCATGGTCGCGCTGATCGACCGCCTGCGCGAGGACTGCCCGGTGGCGCTGGCGGTGTCGCTGCACGCGCCCGACGACGCGCTGCGTGACCGTCTGGTGCCGCTCAACCGCAAGGACGGCATCGAGGCGCTGCTCGCGGCCTGCGTGCGCTACCTGGCGCGCGCGCCGCGCGACTTCGTCACCTTCGAGTACTGCATGCTCGAGGGCGTCAACGACAGCGACGACCAGGCCCGCGCGCTGGTGCGGCTGGTGGGCGGCCGCGTGCCGTGCAAGTTCAACCTGATCCCGTTCAACCCGTTCCCGGCCTCGGGCCTGCGCCGCTCGTCGCGCGAGCGCGTGCTGGCGTTCGCCGCGGTCCTGCAGCAGGCCGGCATCGTCACGACGATACGCCGCACGCGCGGCGACGACATCGACGCCGCCTGCGGCCAGCTCGCCGGCGAGGTGCAGGACCGCACCCGCGTCCACCTGCGCCTGCCGCGCGCGGCGCCGGGCGCCACCCACCCAGCCGGGCTCGCCTGAGGCCGGCCGCCGCGAGGAACGACCCGCCATGAACGACTGCCTGCGCACCCCTGAGCGCGGCCGCCCGCTCGCCTGCCGCGCGCTGCTGGCGGCGGTGCTGGCCGCTGCCCTGCTGCTGACGCTGGGCGGCTGCGCGACCCCGGGCGGCGGCGCCGGCGGCGAGGCGGCGCTGCCGCGCACCGCCGCCGACCTGACCGACGCCGAGAGGCGCGCCCGCGTGCGGCTGGAGCTGGCCACCGCGTACTTCGCGCGCGGCCAGGCCCAGACCGCGCTCGAGGAGCTGCAACTGGTGCTGGCGGCGCAGCCCAACCTGCCCGAGGCCTTCAACCTGCGCGGCCTGGTGCTGGCCAGCATGGGCGAGCTGCGCGCCGCCGAGGACAGCTTCCGCCGGGCGCTCGAGCTCGCCCCGCACGACGGCGACACGATGCACAACTGGGCCTGGGTGATGTGCCAGCACCGCCGCCACGCCGAGGCCGATGCGCTGTTCGCGCGCGCCCTCGATCAGCCGCAGTACCGCGGCGTCACCCGCACCCTGCTCGCGCGCGGCGTCTGCCAGGCGCGCGAGGGCAACCTCGCGCTGGCCGAGCGCACGCTGTCGCGGGCCTACGAGCTCGACCCGGCCAGCCCAGCCATCGCGGTCAACCTCTCGGAGGTGCTGCTGCGCCTGGGCCAGGCCGAGCGTGCGCGGTTCTACGTCAACCGGGTCAACACGCAGCCCGAGCAGGCCAATGCGCAGACGCTGTGGCTGGCCGCGCGCATCGAGCACCGGCTCGGCAACGGCGCCGCGGTGGCCGACTACGGCCGCCAGTTGCGCGGGCGGTTCCCGCAGTCGCCGGAGGCGCTGGCGTTCGAGCGCCGGCAGTTCGATGACTGACGCCGACGCCACGGCTGGGGTTGCCGCGCCGGGTGGCGCGGCTGGGGCGGCCAGCGCTGGCGCGCTGCTGCGCGCCGCACGCGAGCGCCAGGGCCTGCACATCGCCGCGCTCGCAGCGGCGATCAAGGTCCCCACGCAGCGCCTCGAGGCGCTCGAGGCCGACCGGCTCGCCGACCTGCCCGATGTCGCCTTCGCGCGCGCGCTGGCGCAGACCGTCTGCCGGGCGCTGAAGATCGACGCGCAGCCGGTGCTGGCGCTGCTGCCGGCGGCGGTCGATGCGCAGCGCCTCGAGCGCATCGGCAGCGGGCTCAATGCACCCTTCATCGGGCGCCCCGGGCGCGACGATCCGGTGGTGACGGCCTGGTGGAAGCGGCCCGCGGTCTGGGCCCCGGCGCTGGTGCTGCTGGCGGCCGCGCTGGTCTACCTGCTGCCCGCCGGCGTACCTGAAAGCGTGCGCGGCGGCTTGCCGCTCGGCGCCGACGGGGGCCCGGGGCCCGAGCCGAGCGGCGCTCCGGTCGAACCGGCCCCGGCACCGCCCCCGCCGGCGACGCCGATGCCGGCGGTGCCGGCACCTGCCGGCGCGGCTGGGCCAGCCCCCGCGGCCGCCCCACCCGCCGCCGTCGAGACCGTGCACCTGGCGCCGCCGGCCGATGCAGCGTCAGACCCGGCGGCCGTGGTCTGGCTGCGCGCCGGAGAGCCCTCGTGGGTCGAGATCCGCGACGGCACGGGCCGGCTGCTGCTCGCGCGCACGCTGCAGGCCGGCGAGAGCCTGAGCCTCGACGGTGGCCTGCCGCTGCGGCTGACCGTGGGCAACGCCTCGGCGACGACGCTCAGCTTGCGCGGGCGCCCGGTCGACCTGGCCGCCGCGGCGCGCGGCAACGTCGCCCGCCTGACCCTCGAATGAACCGCGGTACCCCGATGGACGAGCGCGCCAAACCCCTCGCCGGACTGGCCGTCGACGACGAGCCGATCGAGGCCGCGCAGCCCGCGCCGCGCCGCTCCCGCCAGGCCCGCGTGGTCTGGGGCAGCCGGGTGGTGACGATCGGCGGCGACGCGCCGGTGCGCGTGCAGTCGATGACCAACACCGACACCGTCGACGTCATCGGCACGGCGATCCAGGTCAAGGAGCTCGCGCTGGCCGGCTCGGAGGTCGTGCGCATCACCGTCAACACGCCCGAGGCGGCGCAGGCGGTGCCGCACGTGCGCGAGCAGCTCGACCGCATGGACATCGACGTCCCGCTGGTCGGCGACTTCCACTACAACGGCCACCGGCTGCTCGCCGACTACCCGGCGATGGCGCAGGCGCTGAGCAAGTACCGCATCAACCCGGGCAACGTCGGCAAGGGCGACAAGAAGGACCGCCAGTTCGCCCAGATGATCGAAGCCGCGATGCGTCACGACAAGGTCGTGCGCATCGGCGTCAACTGGGGCAGCCTCGATCAGGAGCTGCTCGCCGCGCTGATGGACCGCAACGCGCAGCGCGCGCAGCCCTGGCCGCCGCAGCAGGTGATGTACCAGGCGCTGGTGCACAGCGCGCTGTCGTCGTCGGCGTTCGCCCGCGAGCTGGGCATGGACCCCGACCAGATCGTCATCAGCTGCAAGGTCAGCGGGGTGCAGGACCTCATCAGCGTCTACCGCGCGCTCGCCCGCCGCTGCGACCACGCGCTGCACCTGGGCCTGACCGAGGCCGGCATGGGCGTCAAGGGCATGGTCGCCTCGGCCACCGCGCTGGCCGTGCTGCTGCAGGAGGGCATCGGCGACACCATCCGCGTCAGCCTGACGCCGCAGCCGGGCGAGGCCCGCACGCAGGAAGTCGCCGTCGCGCGCGAGATCCTGCAGTCGCTGGGCCTGCGCACCTTCAACCCCAGCGTCAGCGCCTGCCCGGGTTGCGGGCGCACGACCAGCTCGACCTTCCAGGAGCTGGCCCAGCAGATCGACGACTACCTGCGCGCCCAGATGCCGCAGTGGAAGACGCGCTACCCCGGCGTCGAGGCGCTCAAGGTCGCGGTCATGGGCTGCATCGTCAACGGCCCCGGCGAGAGCAAGCACGCCGACATCGGCATCAGCCTGCCGGGCACCGGCGAAGCCCCGGCCGCGCCGGTCTTCATCGACGGCGAGAAGGCCCTGACGCTGCGCGGCGAGGGCATCGCGCGCGAGTTCCAGCAGCTCGTCGAGGACTACATCGAGCGGCGCTGGGGCGCGGCGCAGGTCTAAAGAGGCTGAGCGGCGCGCAGCGTCGGGGCCGCCGCCGGCGGTGACGCCGGCTGGGGCGCCCATTTCGACACATCACGCATGGACAAGCTGCAAGCCGTCAAGGGCATGAACGACATCCTGCCGCCGGAATCGGCGCGCTGGGAATGGCTGGAGGCCGTGCTCGTGCGGCTGATGGCGCGCTATGGCTACCAGAACGTGCGCACGCCGCTGGTCGAGCCGACCGCGCTGTTCGTGCGCGGCCTCGGCGAGGCCACCGACATCGTCGAGAAGGAGATGTACTCGTTCGTCGACGCGATGAACGGCGACGCGCTGTCGCTGCGCCCGGAGAATACCGCCGGCGTCGTGCGCGCGACGATCGAGCACTCGCTGCTGCACGATGGCGGCCGCCGGCTGTACTACGTCGGGCCGATGTTTCGCCACGAGCGGCCGCAGAAGGGCCGCTACCGCCAGTTCCACCAGATCGGCGCCGAAGCCCTGGGCTACCCCGGCCCCGAGGTCGACGCCGAGCTGATCCTGATCTGCCGTGCGCTCTGGCGCGAGCTGGGCCTGGTCGAGGGCCGCGACCTGCGCCTCGAGCTCAACAGCCTGGGCCAGATCGACGAGCGGCGCGCGCACCGCACCGCGCTGGTCGCGCATTTCGAGGCCCACCGCGAGCACCTCGACGACGATGCGCGCCGCCGGCTGCACACCAACCCGCTGCGCATCCTCGACAGCAAGAACCCGGCGCTGCAGCCGCTGATCGAGGCCGCGCCGCGCCTGATCGACCACCTCGGGCCGGCCTCGCGCGCGCACTTCGACGCGCTGCGCGCGCTGCTCGACGCCAACGGCGTGGCCTACCGCGTCAACCCGCGGCTGGTACGCGGCATGGACTACTACAACCTGACGGTCTTCGAGTGGGTCACCGAGCGCCTGGGCGCGCAGGGCACGGTCTGCGGCGGCGGCCGCTACGACCCGCTGATCGAGCAGCTCGGCGGCAAGCCGGCGCCGGCGGTCGGCTGGGCGCTGGGCGTCGAGCGCCTGCTGCTGCTGCTGGCCGAGGCCGGTGCAGCACCGTCACCGCCCGCGCCGCAGGCGTACGCGGTGCTGCCCTCGGCGGCGGCGCTGGCGGCCGCGCTGCCGGTGGTCGAGGCCCTGCGCGCGGCCGGCGTGGCGGTCCTGATGCACGCCGGCGGCAAGGACGGCTGGGGCAGCCTCAAGTCCCAGTTGCGCCGCGCCGACGCCTGCGGCGCGGCCTGGGCCCTGGTCTTCGGCGAGGCCGAGCTCGCGCGCGGCGAGCTCGGCCTCAAGCTGCTGCGCGCGGGCCCGGGCCAGCGCGCCGGAGCCCAGGTCAACCGCGCGCTGGCGGCGGTGGCCGACTGGGCGCACGAGCTGCTCGACGATAATCCCGGGCTTTGACGCCAGCCGCTGTGCCGGCGTCGCCTGTCGACCTTTGCCCGACCCTCCACGGACCCCCAGCCCATGGCTTCTCCCCTCGACCTGCAGCAGCAGGAACAGCTCGACGCGCTGAAGTCGTTCTGGGCCCGCTTCGGCACCTTGATCACCTGGGTGCTGATCGCCGTGCTCGGCGGCCTCGCCGCCTGGAGTGCGTTCGACTGGTACAAGCGCAGCCAGGCGGTCGAGGCAGCGGCGATGCTGGACGCGCTCGAGCGCGCCGCTGTCGCCAACGATGCCGCGCGCGTCGCGCAGGCCTTCACCGACCTGCGCGAGCAGTACCCGCGCACCGCGCATGCGGCCAAGGGCGGCCTGGTGGCCGCGCGGGTACTGCTCGAGCCGCAGCGCGACGCTGCCCGCGCCGCGCTGCAGTGGGTCGCCGACCAGGGCCGCATCGCCGAGCTGCGCGAGGTCGCGCGGCTGCGGCTGGCCGGGGTGTTGCTCGACGACGGCCAGGCCGAAGCCGCCCTGCGCGTGCTCGACACGGTGGCCGCGCCGGCCTTCGCGGCGCTGGTCGCCGACCGCCGCGGCGACGCGCTGCTGCTGCTGGGCCGGCGCGACGAGGCGCGCGCGGCGTACCAGGCGGCGCTGGCGGCGATGAGCCCCGAACTCGACTACCGCCAGCTGGTCGAGGCCAAGCTGGTCGCGCTCGGCGGGGCGCCGATGCCCGTGACCGCAGGTCCGGCGGCCGCCGCGGCCGGAGCGGCCCGGTGAGCTGGCTGCGGCTTGCGACGGCGGCGCTGGCCGGGCTGCTGCTGGCCGCCTGCACGACCGGCTCGCGGCCGCCGCCGACTCCGCTGGAGCCCTTGCAGGCGCAGATCGCCGGGCGCCAGGTCTGGGTGCAGCGCGTCGGCGAGGTCGGCTTCCCGCTCGTGCCGGCGGTGCTGGCCGACCGCTTCCTCGTCGCCGGCGACGCCAGCGTGGCCGCGCTGGCGGTCGACGACGGCCGGCTGCTGTGGCGCGTCGACGTCGGCGCGGCGGTCAGCGCCGGGGTCGGCAGCGACGGCCGCTACAGCGCGGTCGTCACCCGCGGCAACGAACTCGTCGTGCTCGACGGCGAGCGCATCGCCTGGCGCCAGCGCCTGCCCGCGCGGGTCGCGGCCGCGCCGCTGGTCGCCGGCGAGCGGGTCTTCGTGCTGGCGGTCGACCGCTCGGTGCACGCCTTCGACGCGCTCGACGGCCGCCTGCTGTGGCGCCAGCAGCGCCCGGGCGACCCGCTGACCCTGGCCCAGGCCGGGGTGGTGGCGCCTTTCGGCGACACCTTGCTGGTCGGCCAGGGCGCGCGCCTGGCCGCCTTCGACCCGCTGCGCGGCAGCCCGCGCTGGGAGCTGGCGCTGGCCACGCCGCGCGGCACCGACGAGGTCCAGCGGCTGTCCGACCTGGTCGGCCCGGCGGTGCGCGCCGGCGCGCTGGTCTGCGCGCGCTCGTTCCAGCAGGCCGTCGGCTGCGTCGACGCAGCGCGCGGCAGCCTGGCCTGGAGCCGGCCGGTGGGCGGCACCCAGGCCCTCGGCGGCGACGCCCAGCGCCTGATCGGCGCCGACGCCAGCGACCGCATCACCGCCTGGCGCACCGCCAATGGCGAGGTGCTGTGGACCTCGCAGCGTCTGGCCCACCGTGGCCTGAGCGGCGCGCGGGTGGTCGGCCCGACCGTGGTCTTCGGCGACCGCGAGGGCTGGCTGCACTGGCTGGCCGTCGACAGCGGCCAGCCGCTGCTGCGCCTGCCCACCGACGGCTCGGCGGTGGTCGGCACGCCGGCGCTGGCCGGCACGACGCTGCTGGTGGTCACGCGCCGCGGCGGCGTCCACGCCTTCAGGCCGCAATGAGTACCCCCAGGCCCGGGCCGGTGGCCCGGCCCGCCCCCCGCGGGGGTATGAGCAAAGTGGCGGAGCCACATTTGCTCATGAGCGGGGCCGCCGTGCGCCGGGGGCGGCGATGAAGCCGGTCGTCGCGCTGGTCGGGCGCACCAACGTCGGCAAGTCGACGCTGTTCAACCGCATCACCGGCACCCGCGACGCGATCGTCGCCGACCTGCCGGGGCTGACCCGCGACCGCCACTACGGCGACGCGCGCTTCGACGGGCGCGAGCTGATCGTCGTCGACACCGGCGGCTTCGAGCCGCAGAAGCCCGCCGGCATCGTCGCGGCGATGGCGCGCCAGACGAAGCAGGCCATCGCCGAGGCCGACGCGGTGGTCTTCGTCGTCGACCTGCGCGCCGGGCTGTCGGCGCAGGACCACGAGATCGCCTCCTACCTGCGCCAGGGCGGCAAGCCGCTGGTGCTGGCGGTCAACAAGGCCGAGGGCATGAGCGACTCGCCGCTGCTGGCCGAGTTCTTCGAGCTCGGGCTCGGCGAGCCGCACCCGGTGTCGGCCGCGCACGGGCAGGGCGTGCGCAGCCTGCTGGCCGCCGTCCTCGAGCGCCTGCCGCCGGCGGCCGACCCCCCGGCCGAAACCTGCGCCGACGAGGCCCTGCGGCCGGTGCGGCTGGCCGTGGCCGGCCGGCCCAACGTCGGCAAGAGCACGCTGATCAACGCCTGGCTCGGCGAGGACCGTCTGGTGGCCTTCGACCAGCCGGGCACGACGCGCGACGCGATCCGCGTGCCCTTCGAGCGCGCCGGCCGCCGCTACGAGCTGGTCGACACCGCCGGCCTGCGCCGCAAGGGCCGGGTGTTCGAGGCGGTCGAGAAGTTCTCGGTGGTCAAGACGCTGCAGGCCATCTCGGACGCGAATGTGGTCGTCCTGCTGCTCGATGCCACCCAGGGCGTCGGCGACCAGGACGCCCACATCGCCGGCTACGTCGTCGAGGCCGGACGCGCCGTCGTCGTCGCGATCAACAAATGGGACGCCGTCGACCGCTACCAGCGCGAGCAGTTCGAGCGCTCGCTCGAGCTGCGGCTGGCCTTCCTGCGGCATGCGCCGCGCGTGCGCATCTCGGCGCTCAAGCGCCAGGGTCTGGGGCCGCTGTGGACGGCCATCGGCGACGCCCACGCCTCGGCCACCCGCAAGCTGCCCACGCCGGTGCTGACCCGGCTGGTGCTCGATGCGGTCGCCCACCAGGCGCCGCCGCGGGCCGGGCATTTCCGGCCCAAGCTGCGCTACGCCCACCAGGGCGGCATGAACCCGCCGGTGGTCGTCATCCACGGCAGCTCGCTCGAACACATCAGCGACGCCTACAAACGTTACCTCGAGGGCCGCATCCGCGACCATTTCGCGCTGGTCGGCACGCCTTTGCGAATCGAATTGCGCTCGGCACGGAACCCCTACGCCACACCGGGTACCTAAGCCAAGGCGGACATCGGCGGCGAGAACCTCGCCGGCGACGCCGCTGTGATAACGTGACCAACGTCGCCAGACCAACACGAAAGCATATCGTGAGCAACAAAGGGCAGCTCTTGCAAGACCCCTTCCTGAACCTGCTGCGCAAGGAGCATGTGCCGGTGTCGATCTACCTCGTCAACGGCATCAAGCTGCAAGGCCAGATCGAATCGTTCGACCAGTACGTCGTGCTGCTGCGCAATACCGTCACCCAGATGGTCTACAAGCACGCGATCTCGACGGTCGTGCCCGGCCGTGCCGTCAACTTCACCACCCAGGACACGGGTGGCGCTGCCTGAGCCGCGCCCCCCGCGTGCGTCCATGCCCGCCACCGACACCCTGACCGCGTCGCAGCGTTCGGCCGCGCTGCCCGACGATGCCGCGCGCGTGGTGCTGGTCGGCGTCGAACTCGCCGGTGGTTCGTTCGACCCGACGCTCGACGAACTGGCCCTGCTCGCGCAGTCGGCCGGCGACGACGTCGTCGCCCGCGTGACGGCGCGCCGCAAGGCGCCCGACGCCGCGCTGTTCGTCGGCAGCGGCAAGGCCGACGAGATCAAGGCGCTGGTCCAGCAGCACCGGGCGCATGGCGTGATCTTCGACCAGGCGCTGTCGCCGGTGCAGCAGCGCAACCTCGAGCTGCACCTGGGCGTGCCGGTGGCCGACCGCAGCGCGCTGATCCTCGAGATCTTCGCCGAACGCGCGCGCAGCCACGAGGGCAAGCTGCAGGTCGAGCTGGCCCGCCTGCAGTACCTGTCGACCCGGCTGGTGCGGCGCTGGAGCCACCTCGAGCGCCAGCGCGGCGGCATCGGCACCCGTGGCGGCCCGGGCGAGACGCAGATCGAGCTCGACCGCCGCATGATCGGCGAGCGCATCCGCAGCGCCAAGACCCGGCTCGAGCGCGTCAAGCGCCAGCGCCAGACGCAGCGGCGCGCGCGCGAGCGCAGCGGCACCGGGCGCATCGCGCTGGTGGGCTACACCAACGCCGGCAAGTCGACGCTGTTCAACGCGCTGACCAAGGCCCGCAGCTACGCCGCCGACCAGCTCTTCGCGACCCTGGACCCGACCGTGCGCGCGCTGTACCTGCCGCTGCCCGATGGCGAGCGCGGCCGGCCGGCCACGCTGTCGGACACCGTCGGCTTCATCCGCGACCTGCCGCACAAGCTGGTCGAGGCCTTCGAGGCCACGCTGCAGGAGGCCGTCGACGCCGACCTGCTGCTGCACGTCATCGATGCCGCCAGCCCGACGCGCGACGAGCAGATCGCCGAGGTCGAGCGCGTGCTCGCCGAGATCGGCGCGGGTGACATCGCGCAGGTCCAGGTGTTCAACAAGACCGACCTGCTGCCGACTTCGCGGCAGCCGCGCGAAATGGTCGACGAGGTCGAGCGCGAGGGGGGGCGGCGAACGCCGCGTGTATTCGTCAGCGCCGCCGACGGCAGCGGGCTCACCGGCTTGCGCCAGTTGATGGCCGGGCACCTCGCCCATATCTACAGCCTGTCCGGCCATGGCGACGCCATGGCGGTCACCGCACCCGCGAATTTCCGGAGCCAAGCATGAACACGGCCCGACCCGATTCCGACCGCCAGCCTCTGACTGCACGTTTGCGCGATGTCGCCGCGGCGGCGCGTGCGCTGGCCGCCGGTGCCTTGCGCGCGCGCCGGGCAGCGCCGGTGCGCGGCGGCGACACGCTGGTGCTGAGCAACGGCGGCCGCAAGGATGGCCCGCCCGACCTCGACGAGCTGTGGAAGGACTTCAACGGCAAGCTGACCAACCTGTTCGGCGGCAACAAGGGCCGCCGCCCCGGCGAGCCCGCGGGCGACGACGGCGGCCCCGGTGGCGGGGGCGGTGGGGGTGGTGGCCGGGGCGGCGGGCCGTTCGGGCGGCCGAGCTTCCGGCCGCCCGACATAAAGAACGCCGGCGTCGGTGTCGGCCTGATCGTCGGCGTCGCCGCGCTGATCTGGCTGGGCAGCGGCATCTACATCGTCCAGGAAGGCCACCAGGCGGTGGTCACGACCTTCGGCCGCTACAGCGCGACGGTCAATGCCGGCATCCAGTGGCGTCTGCCGTACCCGTTCCAGGGCCACGAGATCGTGCCGTTCACGCAACTGCGCTCGGTCGAGATCGGCCGCAACGTCGTGCACCCGGCGACCGGTCTGCGCGAGTCGGCGATGCTGACGCAGGACGAGAATATCGTCGACATCCGCTTCTCGGTGCAGTACCGGCTCAGCGACTCGCGGGCCTTCCTGTTCGAGAACCGCGACCCCGACCAGGCCGTCGTGCTGGCGGCGCAGTCGGCGGTGCGCGAGATCATCGGCCGCAGCCAGGTCGACGCGG
>Ga0208610_100520_pt1 | contig 12842 bp, 8 predicted proteins | sample SubbioR11Jul_8A2_FD_184815 | JGI IMG/M metagenome (GOLD analysis project Ga0208610, IMG submission 184815) | Serpentinite rock and fluid subsurface biosphere microbial communities from McLaughlin Reserve, California, USA - CR11Jul_8A2 (SPAdes) | ecosystem: Environmental > Terrestrial > Deep... | reverse complement strand
GCGCGGGCGGCCGCGCACGGCGTTGACTGCCGTCAACGCCGGCGTGGCCGCGAGTGAAAGCATGCCGGTCCAAGGGTGGCGGCACGGCGCACGGCAAGCCGTGAATCGCCGGGGCGCGGGCGCACAACCAAGGCGGTGCCATGGATCTGCAGCGCAAGGTGCGTCGCATCGGCCTGGCCGCCGGACCGCTGGCGGCGGCGCTGCTCTATCTGGCGCTGCCGCACGAGTATCTCGACGCTGCCGGCGCGACCGTGCCGTTCACGCCCGCCGGCCGCGCGACGCTGGCGATGCTGGTGTGGATGGCCGTCTGGTGGATGACCGAGGCGGTCGAGATCGAGGTCACCGCGCTGCTGCCGATCGTCGCCTTTCCGCTGTTCGGGATCATGTCGGTCGGCCGGACCAGCGCCAACTACGGCGCCGACGTGATCTTCCTGTTCCTCGGCGGCTTCGTGCTGGCGCTGGCGATCCAGCGCTGGGGGCTGGACCGGCGCATCGCCTTCGCCGTGCTCTCGCTCGCCGGCACGCGACCGGCGGCGATCGTCGCCGGCGTGATGGCGGCGACCGCGGCGATCAGCATGTGGGTGTCGAACACCGCCACCGCGGCGATGATGGTGCCGATCGCGCTGGCGATCGTCGATCTGGCGCTGCGCCGGCGCAGCGGCCGCTCGCTCGCCGAGCACGCCGGCATCCCGGACGACGACGTCGACACGCGTAACCTGGCGCTGGCGCTGCTGCTGGGTGTGGCCTATGCCGCCTCGATCGGCGGCCTGGGCACGATCATCGGCTCGCCGCCGAACGGCATTTTCGTGCGCTTCTACGAGCAGACCTACGGCGTCGAGATCTCGTTCGCCACCTGGATGGCGGTCGGCGTGCCGATGGTGCTGCTGCTGCTGCCGCTGGCCTGGTGGCTGAACACGCGCCTGCTGTTTCCCACCCGCATCGGCGAGATCGAGGGCGGCCGTGCCTGGGTGCGCGAGCAGCGCGCCGGGCTCGGACCGCTGGCGAGCGGCGAGCGCGTCACCCTGGCGGTGTTCGCGGTCACGGTCGCCTGCTGGGTGTTGCGGCCGCTGCTCGCCGGCCTCGAAGTGGCCGGCGTGCGGCCGCTGGCGGGCCTGACCGATGCGACGATCGCGGTGGCGGCGGCGATCGCGCTCTTTCTGCTGCCGGTCGACCGCGCCGGCACGCGCGCGATGGACTGGGCGACGGCGGCGCGACTGCCGTGGGGCGTGCTGATCCTGTTCGGCGGCGGCCTGGCGCTGGCGGCGGCGATGGAGGTCAACGGCGCGGCGCTGTTCATCGGCGCCCAGGCGCAGGCGCTCGCCGGCGCGCCGATCGTGCTGGTGGTGATTGCGGTGGTCGCGCTGGCGGTGTTCGCCACCGAGCTGATGTCGAACACCGCGCTTACCGCGACCCTGCTGCCGATCCTGGCCGCACTGGCGCCGGTGTTCGGCCTGCCGCCGGCGATGCTGCTGCTGCCGGCGACGATCGCCGCCAGTTGCGCCTTCATGATGCCGGTGGCCACGCCGCCGAACGCGATCGTGTTCGGCACCGGTCTGGTGCGCATGCCGCAGATGATGCGCGCCGGCTTCTGGCTCAACCTGATGGCGATCGCGGTGATCAGCGCCGCCGCCTACGCGCTGATCGGGCCGCTGCTGTCGGCCTGGCCGTGAGAGCGGCGCGCGGCCGGCGCGCTTACTCGACCAGGAGGTTGCCGAACTGCCAGGGGTCGTCGCGGTCGAGATCCTCGGCGAACAGGCGCTCGCGCCCCTGCAGCGGATGCCAGTCGCCCCAGACGCCGACCATCTCGCCCAGATAGGGTTCGGCCACCCGCAGCACCCGCTCATGGTCGAGCGCCTCGGGCTCGACGACGCCGCGGCCCGGGTTGTCCAGCGCCCAGACCATGCCGCCGAGGGCGCCGGCCGCGGTCTGCATCGTGGTGGCGTTGTTGAACGGGGCGAGCGCGCGCGCCTGCTGCGTGCTCAGGCGCGAGCCGTACCAGTAGACGCCGCGCCGGTGGCCGCACAGCAGCACGCCGAGCTCGTCGATGCCGTCGACGATCTCGTCGCGCAGCAGCCGCGTGCGCGGCTGCATCGTGAAGCCGCGGCCGCAATACTCGAAGATCGACAGCACGGCGTCGTCGCACGGGTGGTAGGCGTAGTGGACCGTCGGCCGGTAGACCACCGCCTCGCCCTCGCGCAAGGTCAGGTAGTCGGCGATCGCGATCGACTCGGCGTGCGTGATCAGGAAGCCGTGGTACGGGCCCTGCAGCGGTGTCCAGCTGCGCACCCGCACCGTGACCCCGGGGCGCTCGATGTAGATCGCCGCGCGCGAGCCGTGATCGTGCTGGCGCCCGCGCGCCGGCAGGCGCTTCTCGTGCGAGCCCCAGCCGAGTTCGGCCGGCTGGCTGCCCTCGCCGACGAAGGCGGCGGCCGACCAGGTGTTGACGAACTCGCCGACCTGCTTCGGCTGCGCGCCGCGCTGGTAGTCGCGCTCGGCGACATGGATCGCGCGGATGCCGAGCGTGCGCGCCAGGCGCGCCCAGTCCTCGCGGGTCTGCGGCGGCGAGACCTCGACGCCGGTGTCGGCGGCCATGGCGAGCAGCGCGCGCTTGGTGAAGTGCGACACCAGGCCCGGGTTGACGCCGTGCGCGACCACGCTCGTCGGCCGGTGCGTCCACGCCTGGCGGTTGATCGCCAGCGCCTGCTCGCGCAGCGCGTAGTTGGTGCGCTCGGCCGCCGACAGCCGCGTGTCGTAGTGGTTGCCGATCCAGGGCTCGATGCAGGCGTCCAGGTAGGGCACGTCGAGCCCGTGGCACAGCTCGATCAATGCCGTCGAGGCGACGTCGTAGGACAGATTGAGCAGGAAGGAGCCGGGCGCGAGCAGGGCTGTGAGTCGCTCGCGGTAGCAGCCGATGGTCAGCGGCTGCACGCGCACGTCGCTGACACCGCAGGCGGCCGCCGCCGCGCGCCCGTCGTCGTCGGCGGTGATCACGGTGATCGCCGCCGGATCGACCGGCACGTGCCGCCGGACGAGCGGCAGCATCCCCTGGGCGACGCTGCCGAAGCCGACGATCACCAGCCGGCCGGCGATCCGCGCCTCGGTGGCGAGTTGCCATGCGCCCGCCGGGCGCGACGCCGCGGCTGCGGCCGCGGCGGCGCCGGGCGCGCTCACCGTGCGGCTCCGGCGGCGGCGCTCGGCTGAAGCAGCACGCGCAAGCGCAGGCTGGCGGCGGCGCACGGCAGGCGGTCGGGCTCGAGGTCGTCGTCGCGGTTCATGGCGTCGGATCGTGGATCGGAGTGGTCGGATGGCCGTTGCGGCCGGTCAAGTCGCGCGCCTGCGGCCGTGGCGGGCCGGCGGCGGCGAGCGCGCGCAGGCGTCCGATCAGGCGTGCAGCCGCTCGTACTTGGCCTGCAACTGTTCGCGCGACTCGACGTGCTGCGGATCGGTGATGATGCAGTCGGCCGGGCAGACGTCGACGCACTGCGGCTCGTCGTGGGCGCCGACGCACTCGGTGCAGCGGTCCGGATCGATCACGTAGATCGGGTTGTCGGCGCGGATCGCCTCGTTCGGACAGACCGGCTTGCAGGCATCGCAGCCGGTGCAGTCGTCGTTGATGATCAGTGCCATGACGGGGCTCCTCGACGTAGTGGCGCAGCACGCGCCGCGCCCCTGCGGCGGGCGCGGCGGCGCGGCTCAGACGTGCTTGCTCGTGTATGACTTTAGCGCCTTCATGTAGTTGGCGCGCTCGAAGGCGTCAGGGTCCGGGCAGGACTGCTGGCTGAGCGAGCCCTTCATCTGCGCCACCGACGTGTAGTCGCGGTCGGCGAGCCAGCGTCGCACACCCGCCACCAGCGTTCCCAGGTGACCCGGTCCGTGCTTGAGCAGGCTGCTGGCGAGCATCACCGCGTCGGCGCCCGCCAGCAGCAGCTTGAGCACGTCCTCGGCGCTGTGCGCGCCGCCGGTGGCGGCCAGGCTGGCCGGCACGCGGCCGCGCAGGATCGCGATCCAGCGCAATGCCAGGCGCAGCTCGTCGGAGGTCGACAGCACCAGGTGCGGCGCCACCTCGAGTTCCTCGAGATCGATGTCCGGCTGCAGGAAGCGGTTGAACAGCACCAGGCCGCGGGCGCCGGCTTCGGTCAGCCGCAGCGCCATGTTGGCCATCGCGCTGAAGTACGGCGCGACCTTGACGGCGACCGGGATCTTCACTTCGCCGGCGACCGACCGCACGAGGTCGAGGTAGCGCGCCTCGACCTCGGCGCCGGTGTCCTCGACGCTGGCGGCGAGAAAGTAGACGTTGAGCTCGATGGCGTCGGCGCCGGCCTCCTCGAACTGGCGCGCGATCCGCGTCCAGCCGCCGGTCGTGTAGCCGTTCAGGCTGGCGATCACCGGCACCCGCAGCGCGCGCTTGGCCTCGGCCACCAGCGCCAGCGCGCGCTCCGAGCCGGTGGCGAGCGCGCGCAACTCGGGAAAGAAGCCGCTGGCCTCGGGCGACAGCTCGGTGCCGGACAGCATCAGCCGGTAGGCGGACATCTCCTCGTGCTCGATCTGCTCCTCGAACAGCGACGGCAGCACCACCGCGGCGGCGCCGGCGGCCTCCAGTCGTTGCAGGCTGTCGAGCGCGCCGGTCAGCGGCGAGGCCGAGGCGACGATCGGATGCGCCAGCGCCAGGCCGAGGTAGCGGGTGCTCAGGTCGACGCTCATCGTGGTCCTTCCGGCCGGTCGGTGCCGGCGGCGCGCGCTGCGTGCATGCTCAGGCCTCCTTGGCGACCGCCGGCGGCGGCTCGGCGCCGGTGTCGGCATGGGTCTCGCCGGTGCCGGCTTCGGCCACCACGCGGTGCACCGCCGCCACCTGCTCGTAGAGTTGCCAGCGCGCGTCGGCCTCGGCCTGCGCCTGGCGGTTGAGCGTGCGCGCGCGCGCCGGGTCGGCCTGCGCCAGCATCGCAAAGCGGCCTTCCTTCATCGTGAAGTGCTCGAGCGGCAACGTCGGCTTGCGCGAGTCGAGCTTCAACGGCTGGTCGGCGCCGCCCATGCCCAGGCGCGGATCGAAGTGATACAGCGTCAGGTAGCCGCTCTTGACCGCGTCGCGCTGGTGGCTGAAGCCGGTGGTCATGTCGATGCCGTGCGCGATGCAGTGGCTGTAGGCGATGATCAGCGACGGTCCGTGCCACGAGGCCGCCTCCTGGAAGGTGCGCACGGTGTGCACCGGGTTGGCGCCGATCGCCACCTGGGCGACGTAGACGTTGCCGTAGGCCATGGCGATCATGCCGAGGTCCTTCTTGCCGACCGCCTTGCCGGCGGCGGCGAACTTCGCCACCGCGCCGCGCGGCGTGGCCTTCGAGGCCTGGCCGCCGGTGTTGCTGTAGACCTCGGTGTCGAGCACCAGGATGTTGACGTTGCGGCCGGAGGCGAGCACGTGGTCGAGGCCGCCGTAGCCGATGTCGTAGGCCCAGCCGTCGCCGCCGACGATCCAGACGCTGCGCGCGATCAGGTTGTCGGCCACCGCCAGCAGGCGCGCCGCCTGCGGCGTGCGCAGCGCCGCCAGCCGATCCTTGAGCTGTCGCACGCGGCTGCGCTGGGCGCGGATCTCGGCGTCGCTGTCCGGCGCCGCGGCGAGCAGCGCATCGGCCAGCTCGGCGCCGATCGGCTCGCGCAGGCGCTCGACCAGGGACTTGGCGAGCGCCTGCTGCGCGTCCAGGGCGAGCCGCATGCCGAGGCCGAACTCGGCGTTGTCCTCGAACAGGCTGTTGGCCCAGGTCGGCCCCTGGCCGTCGGCGTTCTTCGAGTACGGCGTGGTCGGCAGGTTGCCGCCGTAGATCGACGAGCAGCCGGTGGCGTTGGCGATCAGCAGATGGTCGCCGTACAGCTGCGACAGCAGCTTGATGTACGGCGTCTCGCCGCAGCCGGCGCAGGCGCCCGAGTACTCGAACAGCGGCTGGCGCAGCTGCGAGCCGCGCAGCGGGTCGATCCGCTCGAGATCGGGGCGCACCTCGGGCAGGCCGAGGAAGAACTCGTAGTTGCTGCGCTCGGCCTCGAGATGCTCGAGCTTGGGCGCCATGTTGATCGCCTTGTGCTTGAGGGCGGTCTTGCTGCGCGTCGGGCAGACGTCGACGCAGACGCCGCAGCCGGTGCAGTCCTCCGGCGCAACCTGCAGGCTGTAGAGCATGCCCTCGAGCCCGCTGCCGTCCTTGCGCGACCAGGGCACCGCCTTGAAGGTCGCAGGCGCGCGCTTCATGTCCTCGACCGTGAGCACGGTCTGGCGGATCGCCGCGTGCGGGCACACCAGCGGACAGATCGCGCACTGCGTGCACAGCTCGGCGTCCCAGATCGGGATCTCGTGGGCGATGCTGCGCTTCTCCCATTGCGTCGTGCCGGTCGGGAAGGTGCCGTCGGCCGGCAGCGCCGACACCGGCAGCAGGTCGCCGCGACCGTCCATCATCATCGCCGTCACGCGCTGCACGAAGTCGGGCGCGGCGCGCGCCACGGTCGGCCGGCGCGTGATCCTGGAGTCGGCCTGCGCCGGCACGGCGACCTCGGTGAGCGCGGCGAGCGAGGCGTCGACGGCGGCGAAGTTGCGGGCGAGCACGGTGTCGCCGCGGCGGCCGTAGGTGGCGCGGATCGCGTCCTTGATGCGGGCGATCGCCTCGTCGCGCGGCAGCACGCCCGAGATCGCGAAGAAGCACGCCTGGGTCACGGTGTTGATGCGCCCGGCCAGCCCCGCCTGGCGCGCGACCGCCAGCGCATCGACGACGAACAAGCGCAGCCGCTTGGCGATGATCGTCTGCTGCGCCTCGAGCGGCAGACGGCCCCAGACCTCGTCGCCGCCGTAGGGGCTGTTCAGCAGGAAGGTGGCGCCCGGCCGCGCCAGCGCCAGCACGTCGAGCCGCTCCATGAACTCGAACTGGTGGCAGGCGACGAAGTCGGCCTGCCGGATCAGGTAGGTCGACTCGATCGGCTGCGGCCCGAAGCGCAGGTGCGACACCGTGATCGCACCCGACTTCTTGCTGTCGTAGACGAAGTAGCCCTGCGCGAACAGCGGCGTGTTCTCGCCGATGATCTTGACCGTGTTTTTGGTCGCGCCGACGGTGCCGTCGGCACCCAGGCCGTAGAACAGCGCTCGGGTGACGCCGGCCGCCTCGGTGTCGAACTCGGGGTCGACCGGCAGCGACAGATGCGTGACGTCGTCGACGATGCCGACCGTGAAGTGGCGCTTGGGCCGCTCGCGCGCCAGTTCGTCGAGCACCGCCTTGGCCATCGCCGGCGTGTACTCCTTCGACGACAGTCCGTAGCGGCCGCCGATCACGCGCGGCAGCGGCCGCTCCTGCGGCCAGCCTTCGTTGAGCGCCGCCACCACGTCCTGGTAGAGCGGCTCGCCGACCGCGCCCGGTTCCTTGGTGCGGTCCAGCGTCGCGATCGCGCGTACCGTGGCCGGCAGCGAGGCGACGAAGGCGGCGACGTCGAACGGCCGGTACAGGCGCACCGTGACCAGCCCGACCTTCTCGCCGGCCGCCGCCAGGCGCGCCACCGCCTCGCGCGTGGCGCCGGTGCCCGAGCCCATCTGCACGATCACGCGTTCGGCGTCGGCGGCGCCGACGTACCAGAACAGGCTGTACTTGCGGCCGGTGACCTCGGCGAAGCGACGCATGGCGGCGCTGACCACGCCCGGGGCCGCCTGGTAATAGGGGTTGCAGGCCTCGCGCGCCTGGAAGTAGACGTCCGGGTTCTGCGCCGTGCCGCGGATCACCGGCCGCTCCGGGTTGAGCGCGCGCGCGCGATGCGCGTGCACCAGCTCGTCGTCGATCAGCGCGCGCGCCTGTTCCTCGGTCACCAGGTCGATCTTGTTGACCTCGTGGCTGGTGCGAAAGCCGTCGAAGAAGTGCAGGAAGGGCACGCGCGCCTCCAGCGTCGCCATGTGGGCGATCAGCGCCAGGTCCTGCGCCTCCTGCACCGACGAGGAGGCGAGCAGCGCGAAGCCGGTGCTGCGCGCCGCCATCACGTCGCTGTGGTCGCCGAAGATCGACAGCGCGTGCGTGGCCACCGTGCGCGCGGCGATGTGGAACACCGCCGGCGTCAGCTCGCCGGCGATCTTGAACATGTTGGGCAGCTTCAGCAGCAGCCCCTGCGAGGCGGTGAAGGTGGTGGTCAGCGCGCCCGCCTGCAGCGAGCCGTGCACCGCGCCGGCCGCGCCCGCCTCGCTTTGCATCTCGACCACTTCCGGCACCTGGCCCCAGAGGTTGGTCTGGCCGGACGCCGACCAGGCGTCGGCCAGTTCGCCCATGGTCGAGGACGGCGTGATCGGATAGATCGCGATCACCTCGCTGCACAGGTGGGCGATGCGGGCGGCGGCTTCGTTGCCGTCGAGCACGTACGGATGTTTCATCGTGGGTCTTTCTGCCGCGTACTCGCTAAAGGATGCCCGCCTTGCCCGACTGCCACCGGCGGTACTCGGTGGCGAGCAGCTCGACGTGCTCGCGCTCCTCGGCCGCCAGTTCTCGGTACAGGTCGCGCTCGGCCGAGCCTTCGGGCGCGCGCTCGCCCTCGGCGGCGAAGAACTCGACCGCGCGCTGCTCGCAGGCGATGGCGATGCGGAACAGGTTGTCCGGATCCTGCGGCCGGTGCTCGATGCCGGCGAAGATCGCCGCGCGGTCGACCTGGAAGTCCGCCGCCGGCGCGGGCAATTCGGCGTGGTAGCGCTTCGACAGCGTCGCCATGTGCTGCCGCTCCATCTCGGCGAAGCGGCCGAACAGGTCGCGCAGCGCCGGGTCGGCGGACTCGCGCGCGGCGCGCTCGTAGAACGCATGGCCGCCGAGTTCGATCTCGAAGGCCTTGCGCACGGCGGCTAGCGCCGCATCGCCGGCTGGGCGGCCTCGCTCGAACAGTTCGAGCCGGCCGCGGCAGTACGGGCACAGTCCGTAGGGGAAGGCGAAGCCCTCGGCGATCTTCAGGCACGCGGTGCAGCGCCAGCGCAGTTCCTGGCCGGCGCAGCAGATGTAGGACTCGTCGCCTTCGAGCGGGCGGCGGCAGCGCGGGCAGAGGTTCATGTTTCGACCTGCGCGGTTGCGGTGGCGGAAGCTGCGCTGGCGGCCGGCGACTTCGGCAGGAAGGCGTCGACGTCGTCGGTCGTGATCGGCCACTTGCTCTTGCCACGCGCGAGGTAGGCGGCGATCGCGCGCGCAGCGCGGCGGCCGGCGCCCATCGCCAGGATCACGGTGGCGCCGCCGGTGACGATGTCGCCGCCGGCGAACACGCCGGGCACGCTGGTCGCCTGGGTGGCTTCGTCGGCGACGATGTAGCCCCTCGGGTTGAGATTCAGGCCCGGCGTCGACTTGGTGATGATCGGGTTGGCCTGCGTGCCGAGCGCGTAGATCACGGTGTCGCAGTCGAGCGCGACGATCTCGCCGGTCGGCAGCGGCTTGCGCCGGCCCTTGTCGTCAGGCTCGCCGAGCGCCATCTTCTGCGCCTTCATGCCGCGCACGGTGCCTTCGGCGTCGGTCAGGATCGCCACCGGCCCGTGCAGGAAGAAGAACTCGATGCCTTCCTCCTTGGCGTGGCGCAGTTCCTCGACGCGCGCCGGCGCCTCGGCCTCGGTGCGCCGGTAGACGCAGCGCACGGTCGGCGTGCCCAGACGCTTGGCCACGCGCAGGCAGTCCATCGCGGTGTTGCCGGCGCCGATCACGACCACGCTGCGGCCGATGGCGATCGGCGTGTCCAGGTACGGGAACCGGTCGCCGCCCATCAGGTTGACTCGCGTCAGGAACTCGTTGGCCGAGTACACCTGCCCGGCGTGCTCGCCCGGGATGCCGAGGAAGCTCGGTGCGCCGGCGCCGGCGCCGACGAACACGGCGTCGAAGCCGCGCTCGTTCAGGAGCTGGGCGATCGTGAAGGTCTTGCCGACCACCTTGTTGGTCTCGAAGGCCACGCCCATTGCCTTCAGGGCATCGACTTCGCGGGCGATGATCTCGCGCGGCAGCCGAAACGACGGGATGCCGTACTGCAGGACGCCGCCGACCACGTGCAGCGCTTCGAACACCGTGGCCGCGGCGCCGTAGCGCACGAGGTCGGCCGCCACCGCCAGCCCGGCCGGGCCGGAGCCGACGATCGCGACGCGGCCGAGCGTCCTGTCGACGACGGCTGGCGCGACCCGGGCCGGCGGCGCGTTGTCGCCGATGAAGCGCTCGAGCCGGCCGATCGCCACCGGCTCCATCGGTGTCTTCTTGTTGCGACCGACCTGGCACTGCGCCTCGCACTGCGACTCCTGCGGGCACACCCGGCCGCACACCGACGGAAACAGGTTCGACTCGTGGATTGCCGCGCGCGCGCCGTCGAGGTCGCGCACCAGCAGGTGGCGGATGAAGCGCGGGATGTCGATGCCGACCGGGCAGCCGTCGATGCAGGTCGGCTTGCTGCACATGATGCAGCGTTCGGCCTCGGCCAGCGCTTCGGCGAGCGAGTAGCCGAGGTTGACTTCCTTGAAGTTGCGCGCGCGCTCGAGCGGATCGCGTTCGGGCATCTTCACCGCGTGCGGCGCCAAATCCTTGAACTTCTTGTAGTTGCGCTTGCCCTCGACGATCAGTTGCTGCTCGACCCGGCACACGTGCGCGTAGTCGCTGCTGGCGCGCGCCTCCTCGCCCTTGAAGCGCTTCTGGCGCAGCATCAGTTCCTTGAAGTCGACCTGGTGGCCGTCGAAGTCGGGGCCGTCGACGCAGGCGAACCTGATCTGCCTGTCGACGGTCACGCGGCACGAACCGCACATGCCGGTGCCGTCGACCATGATCGCGTTCAGCGACACCATCGTGCGCACGCCAAACGGCCGTGTGGTCTCGGCGCAGGCCGCCATCATCGGCAGCGGACCGATGGCGATCACCAAATCGGGCCGGTCGCTGGCCAGGACTTCCTTCAGCGCGGCGGTGACGAAGCCCGGCGTGCCATAGCTGCCGTCGTCGGTGCAGACGATCAGGCGGTCGCAGTGGGCGCCGAACTTCCCTTCCCAGAACACCAGGTCCTTGTTGCGGAAGCCGATGATCCCGGTGGTGCGGTTGCCGGCCGCCTTGAATGCGCGCAACTGCGGGTACACGGGTGCCACGCCCAGGCCGCCTCCGACCAGCAGCACGTGCCCGACCCGGCTCAGGTGCTGCGGCAGGCCGAGCGGACCGACGAAGTCGGCGAAGCGGTCGCCGGCCCGGTAGTGGTCGCGCATCTCGACCGTGGTCTTGCCCAGTGCCTGCACGACGATCGTGACGGTGCCGGCGTCGCGGTCGTAGTCGGCCACCGTCAGCGGGATGCGCTCGGCGCCCTCGCGCAGGCGCAGCATCACGAAGTGCCCGGGCTCGGCCGCGCGCGCGACGTCCGGCGCCTCGACTTCCCACAGGAACGTGGTGTCGGAGAAGGCTTCGCGGCGGGTGATCCGGTACATGGTGCGCGCCTCGCACGCGGCACGGGGAGTCGGAGAAGCGGCTCGGCCGCTGCGGCAAGCGGGCTCCGAGCAGCGCCGACGGCATGCTGGCACCGAACCGCAGACCGCCGTTGATACCCGTCAACCACTCCGGACTGCGCGAGCGCTTATCGCATCGTGAGAGTGCCGGCGGCAGAAAGCTTGACCGCCGTCTTCGGTCATTGCAGCCAGAGCGCGCCTTCAGCCTGCGTCGCGCAAGCACGCGGCCGGCGCCGCCAAGCCGGCGCTGACGGCCCGTGGTGGCCGCGCGCCGCAGCGCAAGCAGCCGCGCGGCGCGCGCTACGCTTACCGGCGTCGATGCCAGGGCGCGGTTGCGCCGCACTGCGCAGCCGCCGGGCGTCGGACCGTCGTTCACTCCAAGGAGAACCACAGTGAGACTCAAGCTTTCGATGGCCGCCGCGGCCTGCGCCTCGGCCCTGGTCGCGGCCTCGCTGGCGCCGGCGCCGGCGGGCGCGCAGCAGCAGCGCTTCGTGACGATCGGCACCGGTGGCGTGACCGGCGTGTACTACCCGGCCGGCGGCGCGATCTGTCGCCTGGTCAATCGCGATCGCGCCAAGCACGGCATCCGCTGCTCGGTCGAGTCGACCGGTGCCTCGGTGGCCAACGTCAACCTGATCCGCCAGGGCGAGGTCGACTTCGGCGTCGCCCAGGCCGACGTGCAGTTCAACGCGACCCGCGGAGCCGGCGCCTTCGGCAAGGACGGCCCGATGGCCGACCTGCGCTTCGTGTTCTCGCTGCATCCCGAGGTGATGACGCTGGTCGCGCGGCGCGAGGCGAACGTGCGCTCGCTGGCGGACTTCCGCGGCAAGCGCTTCAACATCGGCAGCCCGGGCTCGGGCACGCGCACCGCGACCGAGGAACTGATGGCGGCCATCGGCCTGCGCAGCGCCGATCTGGCTCTTGCCTCCGAACTGCGCGCCGACGAGCAGGGCGCGGCGCTGTGTGACGGCAAGATCGACGGCTTCACCTTCGTCGTCGGCCATCCGTCGGCCAACATCACCGACCCGACGACGATCTGCAACGCGCAGATCATCCCGGTGACGGGAGCGGCGGTCGACAAGCTGCTCGCCGAGCGGCCGTTTTACGCGCGCGCGCAGGTGCCGGCCGGCATGTACCGCGGCAACCCGAACGCGATCGACAGCTACGGCGTGCTGGCGACCGTGCTCAGCAGCGCCAAGGTGCCGGACGAAGTGGTCTACACGCTGGTCAAGGCGGTGTTCGACAACCTCAACGAGTTCAAGGGGCTGCATCCGGCACTCGCCCACCTCAAGCCGGAAGACATGGCGACCCAGGGCCAGTTCGCGCCCGTGCATCCGGGCGCGGCGCGCTACTACCGCGAGCGCGGCTGGATGAAGTGATCGCCGGGCGCGGGCCGTGCGCGCGTCAGCGGCAC
>Ga0208610_100511_pt1 | contig 12963 bp, 14 predicted proteins | sample SubbioR11Jul_8A2_FD_184815 | JGI IMG/M metagenome (GOLD analysis project Ga0208610, IMG submission 184815) | Serpentinite rock and fluid subsurface biosphere microbial communities from McLaughlin Reserve, California, USA - CR11Jul_8A2 (SPAdes) | ecosystem: Environmental > Terrestrial > Deep... | reverse complement strand
CGGCGCCAGGCACGCAGCGTAGCGCGCGATGCTAGGCGCGCATGCACCGAGCCGATACCATGCGCGCGAGCCGCGCCGGCGCACCGGACCGACCCGGCCCACGGCCCGAGCCCGGACGCGATGAAAGACCGCAAGAACTCTACCGGCACAGGCGGCCGCGCGCCGGCGCCGCCGCTCGCGCTGATCGGCGCGCCGACCGATGTCGGCGCCGGCACGCGCGGCGCCAGCATGGGGCCGGAGGCGCTGCGCGTGGCCGGGCTGCGCCAGGCGCTCGAAGCGCACGGCTTCACGGTGCACGACGCCGGCAACCTCGCCGGCCCGCCCAATCCCTGGCAGCCGGCGGCCGGCGGCTACCGCCATCTCGACGAGGTGACTGCCTGGAGCCTTGCCGTGCACGAGGCGGTGCGCGCGCAACTGGCGGCGGGCCGGCTGCCGATCCTGCTCGGCGGCGATCATTCGCTGGCGATCGGCTCGATCAGCGCCGTGGCGCGCCATTGCCGCGAGACCGGCCGGCGGCTGCGCGTGCTGTGGCTCGATGCCCACGCCGACTTCAACACCAGCGAACTGACGCCGAGCGGCAACCTGCACGGCATGCCGATGGCCTGCCTGTGCGGCTTCGGGCCGCCGGCGCTGGTCGAGATCGGCGGCAGCGTGCCGGCGATCGAGGCGCGCTGCGTGCGCCAGATCGGCGTGCGCAGCGTCGATCCGGGCGAGAAGCGCTTCGTGCACGAGCAGCGGATCGAGGTGTTCGACATGCGCTACGTCGACGAACTCGGCATGCGCCACGCGATGGAGGTGGCGCTGGCGACGCTCGACGCCGACAGCCACTTGCACGTGAGCTTCGACGTCGACTTCCTCGATCCGGAGATCGCCCCCGGCGTCGCCACCACGGTGCCGGGTGGCCCGACCTACCGCGAGGCGCAACTGTGCATGGAGATGATCGCCGACAGCGGACGCCTCGGCTCGCTCGACGTGGTGGAGCTGAATCCGGCGCTCGACGTGCGCAACCGCACCGCGGTGCTGGCGGTCGACCTGATCGAGTCGCTGTTCGGCAAGAGCACGCTGATGCGCGCCTAGCGGCGCCGCGCCGGCGCGCGAGTCGCCGCCGGCGCAGTGGCTGCCGGTCCGATTCGACGATCAGGGCCGCCGACCGGGCCCACTGCATCGCGGCGATACGGCCGCGGCTATCCTTCGCTCCCGATCAACCGCCGGGGCGATCCGCCCTGATCACGTGGAAGCCCTGGTCCTGAGCACCGGCGTGGTTGCCCTCGCGGAAATGGGCGACAAGACGCAGTTGGCGACGGTGGCGCTGGCGGTGCGCTACGAGGCGCTGGTCGCGGTCGTCGTCGGCACGACGCTTGGCATGCTGGCGGCCAACGCGCCGGTGGTCTGGTTCGGCGAACGGCTGGCGCAGCGGCTGCCGCTGCCGGCCCTGCGCTGGGCGGCGGCGGCGACCTTCGTTGCGCTCGGCGTCCTGGCGCTGCTGAAATGAACCCTCCCGGCGTGTCATCCCCGCGCAAGCGGGGATCCAACGCAGCAACGACGCTGGGTTCCCGCTTTCGCGGGAACGACACAGCCGGTTTCATGCGTCGCGGGTCGCGCGCAGCGCGGTGGAGCAACTGGCATGACGCGGAGCCGAAGCTGAGCGCCGCCGGCGCCGGGCCGTGGACCGGCCCGCACTCCATGGGGGCCAGGGGTCTCGGCAGCGGTGCTTCCTTGCCCGGCGGCGCGGTCACGCTGCTCGGCGCGCGCAGCGGCGCGCCGCTGGTGCTCGACTCGCCGCACTCGGGCCGCGAGCTGCCGGCCGACTTCGACGCGATCGTCGGCGAGCGCGACCTGCGCAGCGGCGAGGACAGCTTCGTCGACGAGCTATTTGCGCCGGCCGCCGAGTCGCTCGGCGTGCCGCTGCTGGCAGCACGCGTGGCACGCACCTACCTCGACGTCAACCGGCACGCGGCCGACATCGATCTCGATCTGATGGCAGGCGGCCTCTGGCCCCATGCGCACGCGCCCAGCGGCAAGGCGCGCATCGGCAAGGCGCTGCTCTGGCGCACCCTGGACGACGGCCGCGCGATCTACGGCCGCCGGCTGCGCGTGGCCGAGGTGCTGGCGCGCATCGAGCGCTGCCACGCGCCCTACCACCGGGCGCTGGCGCAACTGCTCGACGAAGCGCACGGGCGCAGCGGCTGCGTCTATCACCTGAACTGCCACTCGATGCCGGGCGTGGCCGGCGCCGCGGACGAGGGCACCGCGGGCGGTGCGCGCGCCGACTTCGTGCTCGGCGACCGCGATGGCAGCGCCTGCGATCCGGGCTTCACGCGCTTCGTCGCCGGCACGCTGCAGGGGCTCGGCTACTCGGTCGCGGTCAACGACCCGTACCGGGGCGTCGAGCTGGTGCGCGCCTATTCGGACCCGGCGCGCGGCCGCCACAGTCTGCAAGTCGAGATCAACCGCCGCCTGTACCTGGACGAGGCGGCGCGCACCAGAACCGCCGGCTTCGCGCCGCTGCAGGCGGCGCTGGTCACGCTGGCGCGCGCGGTGCTCGACTACGCGCAGACGCGGCGCTGAGCGCCGGCGGCCTCGACGGCGCCTCTACCCCCTTCGTGGCAGCCGGCGGCCGCAGCACAGAACCTGCGTGTAACGCAACTGGTTACGCGCCGGCGCCGACTTGCGGCGCCACGGGTCGCGTGGGGGGCGCCGGTTGACCGCCATCAATCGCAGTCGGGGGGCGCCGGCGCAGGATGGCGGCTGTCCGCTGCGCCGACAAGACCAACTCTGGCGTCGCGCTCCGACCCAACTCCGGGGAGCCCAGGTATGAGCGAAACCTTCTATGACGTGTTGCGCCGGCAGGGCATTTCACGTCGCAACTTCGTCAAGTTCTGCAGCCTGACCGCGGCCTCGCTCGGTTTCGGGCCGGCGTACGCGCAGAAGATCGCGGCGGCGCTGGAGACCAAGCCGCGGCTGCCGGTGATCTGGCTCGAAGGGCTCGAGTGCACCTGCTGCACCGAGTCGTTCATCCGCAGCGCCCACCCGCTGGCCAGCGACGTCGTCCTGTCGACGGTTTCGCTCGACTATCACATGACGCTGTCGGCGGCCGCCGGCGAGCAGTTGCGCGCCGCCGCCAAGGACACGATCGAGAAGTTCAAGGGCGAGTACATCCTCGCCGTCGAGGGCAACCCGCCGCTCGGCGAGGACGGCATGTACTGCATCTACTACGGCCGGCCGTTCGTCGAGACGCTCAAGGAGTACGCCAAGCACGCCAAGGCGGTGATCGCCTGGGGCTCGTGCTCGTCGTGGGGCTGCGTGCAGGCGGCCAAGCCCAATCCGACGCGGGCGGTGCCGATCGACAAGGTGATCCTCGACAAGCCGATCATCAAGATCCCCGGCTGCCCGCCGATCGCCGAAGTGATGACCGGCGTGGTCACCTTCGTGACCGCCTTCGGCCGCCTGCCCGAGCTCGACCGCCAGGGCCGGCCGAAGATGTTCTACAGCCAACGCATCCACGACAAGTGCTACCGGCGGCCGCACTTCGACGCCGGCCAGTTCGTCGAGGAGTGGGACGACTTCGGCGCCCGCGTCGGCTACTGCCTGTACAAGGTCGGCTGCAAGGGGCCGACCACCTACAACGCCTGCTCGAGCACGCGCTGGAACGAGGGCGTGAGCTTCCCGATCGCCTCCGGTCATGGCTGCATCGGCTGCTCCGAGGACAACTTCTGGGATCACGGTTCCTTCTACGACCGGCTGACCGACATCAAGGCCTTCGGCGTCGAGGCCAACGCCGATCAGGTCGGCGCGACGGTGGCCGGTGTCACCGGCGCGGCGATCGTCGCGCACGCGGCGGTGAGCGCGATCCAGCGCGCCGCCAATCGCAAGAAATCGAACGCGACGGCCGAGTCCGTCAAGGGTGCAGGGGAGTAAGCCATGGCCGTCATCGAAACCCAAGGATTCAGGCTCGACAACAGCGGTCGGCGGGTGGTGGTCGACCCGATCAGCCGCATCGAGGGCCACCTGCGCATCGAGGTCAACCTCGACCGCGACAACGTGATCCGCAACGCCGTGTCCACCGGCACCATGTGGCGTGGCCTGGAGGTGATCCTCAAGGGCCGCGACCCGCGCGACGCCTGGGCCTTCGTCGAGCGCATCTGCGGCGTGTGTACCGGCGTGCACGCGCTCGCCAGCGTGCGCTGCGTCGAGGACGCGCTCGCGATCAAGATCCCGGACAACGCCAACATCGTGCGCAACCTGATGCACGCGACGCTGTACGCGCAGGATCACCTGGTGCACTTCTACCACCTGCACGCGCTCGACTGGGTCGACGTGGTGAACGCGCTCAAGGCCGACCCGCGCCGCACCAGCGAGCTGATGCAGTCGATCAGCCCCTGGCCGAAGTCGTCGCCCGGCTACTTCCGCGACGTGCACGCGCGCCTGAAGCGCTTCGTCGACAGCGGACAGCTCGGCCCGTTCAAGAACGCCTACTGGGGCCACCCGGCGTACAAGCTGCCGCCCGAGGCGAACCTGATGGCGGTCGCGCACTACCTGGAGGCGCTCGACTTCCAGAAGGAGATCGTCAAGATCCAGACCATCTTCGGCGGCAAGAACCCGCACCCGAACTGGCTGGTCGGCGGCGTGCCCTGCTCGTTCAACCTCGACGACGTCGGCGGCATCGGTGCGATCAACATCGAGCGCCTGAACATGGTGGCGAAGATCATCGACGAGACGATCGCCTTCATCGACCAGGTCTACCTGCCCGACCTGCTGGCGATCGCCGGCTTCTACAAGGAGTGGGGCGCGATCGGCGGCGGCATCGCCAACCAGAACCTGCTGTGCTACGGCGAGTTTCCGGACATCGCCAACGACGACTCCAACAAGAGCCTGCTGATGCCGCGCGGCGCGATCCTCGGCGGCAACCTGAAGGAGATCCACAAGGTCGACCTGCGCGACCTCGAGACCATCCAGGAGTTCGTCAATCACAGTTGGTACAAGTACCCCGACGAAAGCAAGGGCCTGCACCCGTGGGATGGCGTCACCGAGCCCAACTACGTGCTCGGCAAGGGCACCAAGGGCACGCGCACCAACATCGAGGCGGTCGACGAGAGCGCCAAGTACTCGTGGATCAAGACCCCGCGCTTCAAGGGTCAGGCGATGGAAGTCGGGCCGCTGGCGCGCTACGTCACCTACTACGCGATGGGCATCCCGGAGTTCAAGGAGCCGGTCGACATGGTGCTGAAGAAGCTCGACGTGCCGGTGGCCGCACTGTTCTCCACCCTCGGCCGCACGGCGGCGCGCGGTCTCGAGGGCAGTTGGTCCGCGCACAAGATGAAGTACTTCTTCAACAAGCTGATGGCGAACCTGAAGGCCGGCAACACCGCCACCGCCAACATCGACAAGTGGCAGCCGCACACCTGGCCGGCCGAGGCCCGCGGCGTCGGCTACTGCGAGGCACCGCGCGGCGCGCTCGGCCACTGGATCAAGATCCGCAACACCAAGATCGACACCTATCAGTGCATCGTGCCGACCACCTGGAACGCGGCGCCGCGCGACGGCAAGAACCAGATCGCACCCTACGAAGCGGCGCTGCTGAACACCAAGATGGCGGTGCCCGACCAGCCGCTGGAGATCCTGCGCACGATCCACAGCTTCGACCCGTGTCTGGCCTGCGCCACGCACGTCATCTCGCCCGAAGGCGAGGAGATCACGCGCGTTTCGGTGCGCTGACAAGGAGGCCGCCATGGCAGCCGCGACTCAAGGGAAAGCGCACGCGGTCTACGTCTGGGAGGCCCCGGTGCGTCTGTGGCACTGGGTGATGATGGTGGCGATGCTGGTGCTGATCCCCACCGGCTACCTGATCGGCGTGCCGCCGCCGTCGGTCGGCGGCGAGGCCTACGACCAGTTCTGGTTCGGCTACATCCGCTTCCTGCACTTCGCCGCCGGCTACGTGTTTGCGATCATGTTCGTGCTGCGCATCTACTGGGCGATCGTCGGCAACAAGTACGCGCGCGAGATCTTCGTCGTGCCGTTCACGTTGTTCAAGGCGAGCTTCTGGCAGGGCCTGTTCAACGACGCCCGGTTCTATCTGTTCATTCGCCGCGACGGTGGCAGCTACGAGGGGCACAACCCGATGGCGGCGCTGGCGATGTTCTTCATGTACCTGCTGGGCACGGTGTGGATGATCCTGTCGGGCTTCGCGCTGTACGGCGAGGGCGCCGGCATGGGCTCCTGGCAGTTCACCGTCTTCACCTCGTGGCTGCAACCGCTGGTCGGCGACAGCCAGACGCTGCACACCTGGCATCGGCTCGGCATGTGGTACCTGATCGTGTTCTCGCTGATCCACATCTACATGGTGTTTCGGCAGGACATCTTCTCCAAGGAGACCGTGATCAGCACGATGGTCAACGGCTGGCGTGTGCCCAAGCCCTGACTTCGGTGGTGTCGTCCGGTTCGGTACGCGTGAACCCGAGGCCAGGCGCGGCGAACATGGCCAGGCCGGCCGCCAAGACCGGTAGCCGCGCACGCACCGCGCCGGCCGCCGCCTTGGCCGCCCGCGCCGCGCCGCGTCTGGTGGCGCGGCGGGCACCGCCGCACCCCGGCTACTTCCTCGAGACCCGATTCCTCAAGCCGCTCGGCATCACGCAGCAGGCGCTGGCGTCCACGCTCGGCGTCTCGCGCCGGCGGGTCAACGAGCTGATCCGCGGCCACCGCGGAATCACCGCCGACACCGCGGTGCGGCTGGCCCGCTACTTCGGCAATGAGCCGGCCTTCTGGATGCAGTTGCAGACCGACTGGGATCTGCACGAGGCGGCCAAGCGCTTGCCGCGCTGAACCGCACGCTGCGCGCCGGCTGCCAGTGGCGCCGCGCCGCCGGCACGGCGGTCGCGCGCGCGCTGCCCGACAAACCCGAGCACCGCGTGCGAGTTACGGCGCTTCGGTTGATACCCGTCAACCGTCGTTGTAACGGCCTACGTAACGTACCGGCTGCGCGTTGCCCCCGTTGCCCCGCCCTGAGGCAGCGGCAAGTCGGGGCGCGCGGCGGCGGCGCGGGCAGCGCCGCGCACACGACGACATCTCTGAGGAATCATCGCTTGCACACCCCGGAATCTGCGGCCGCGCCACCCGCGCGCTCCGGCGCCCTCGTCCTGGGCATCGGCAACCTGCTGTGGGCCGATGAGGGCTTCGGCGTGCGTGCGGTCGAGGCGCTGCACGAGCGCTACGAGTTGCCGGCGCAGGTGACGCTGATGGACGGCGGCACGCAGGGCCTGATGCTGCTCGACGACGTGACCTCGCGCCAGCACGTGCTGGTGCTCGACGCGATCGACTTCGGCCTGCCGCCTGGTGCGCTGCGTGTGATGCGCGACCGCGAAGTGCCGGCCTGGGTCGGCACCAAGATGAGCCTGCACCAGCAAAGCTTCATGGACCTGCTGGCGATCGCCGAGGTGCAGGAGCGCTTCCCGCCGCACCTGACGCTGGTCGGCGTCCAGCCGCTGCGGCTGACCGACTTCGGCGGCAGCCTGAGCGAGCCGGTGCGCGCGCAGCTCGAGCCGGCATTGGCGCAGGCGGTCGAGCAGTTGCGCGCCTGGGGTTACGAGGCGGTCGAACGCTCGCAGCCGCCGGCCGAGCGCCTGAACGACCGCTCGCTGCGCCTGGCCGAGTACGAAGCCGGGCGGCCGGCCGAGGAAGTCGCCTGCCGCATCGGCGATGCGCGCTTCCTCAACCTGCGCGCCGCCGCCGCGCCGGCCGTGCGGGGAGAATGAAGTGAAGCCTCCCGGCGTGTCATCCCCGCCCCCGCCTTCGCGGGGGCGGCAACGACACCGCCGGTTTCATGCGTCGCGGGTCGCGCGCAGCGCGGTGGAGTAACTGAGATGTGCATCGGCATCCCGCTGCAGGTCGAGACGACCGACGACGACGGCCTGTTCGCCGACTGCGGCGACGGTGCGCGGCGCGAGCGGCTCGACCTGCGGCTGGTCGGCGCGCAGCCGCCCGGCACCTGGGTGCTCGCCTTCCACGGCGCCGCCCGTCGCGTGCTCGAGGCCTCTGAGGCGGCGCAGATCCGCGCCGCGCTGCGCGCGCTCGACGAGGCACTGCACGGCGACGCGAGCCAGGTCGATGCGCTGTTCGCCGACCTGGTCGGCCGCGAGCCGCAACTGCCGGCGCACCTGCGGGCGCCGGCACCGAGTCCGAGCGAGGCCGGCGAGGCGCTTGGCCGCACCGACACCGAAGTAGAAGGAAGAACGCCGTGACCCCCGAGGCCAGCAACCCGCCGCCGGCGGCAACGCCGACCATCCATCCGCTGATCGCGCGTCTGTGCGCGCAGACCGGCGCGCCGCTGCTCGAGGCCGCGGACTTCGACGCCTGGGCGCAGGCGCCGGGGCGGGCGCTCGTGGTGTTCACCGAAGACCCGGTGCTGTACCGCGAGACGCTCGATCTGGCGGTGATCGTCCCCGAACTGGCGCAGGCCTTCGGCGGCCGCTTCCGGGTCGGCGTGCTGCTGCAGACGCCGGCGCGAGCGATCGCCGCCCGCTACGGCTTCCGGCGCTGGCCGGCGATCGTGATGCTCGCCGACGGCAAGTACGTCGGCGCCATCGACGGCCTGCGCAACTGGCAGGAGTACCTCGACGAACTCGGCTCGCTGCTGGCGGCGGCGCCGACGCGGGCGCCGTCGATCGGCATCGCCGTCAGCGGCGCCGGCGACGACCGGCACTGCCACTGAATTCCCGATCCACCCGCAGCACGCTCAGCGCAGAGGCGAAAGACGCCATGAAAGACTTTCCGATTCCCGTCGTCGCGCAGGGTCGGCCCCTGTTCGGCGCCGGCAGCCAGACCGATGTCGGCGCCGACTTCAGCTTCATGCCGATCTCGGCCGAGGTGACGCCGTTCGCCATGCCGCGGGTGCCGGAGGCGGTCGATCTCGGCGCCCTGGCGGGCGCCCGCGATCTGCTCGCCGCCTTCGTCGCCGGACTGGAGGCGGCGCCGCAGCGCCCGCTCGACCTGGCGGCGGCACCGCCGGCCGTGATCGAGGTACTGAACCAGACGCTGGGCGAAGGCGAGGTCTCGATCCGCATCATGCGCGGCAACGGTACGCGCAGCGAGATCCGCATCCAGGAGAGCGTGTTCGCCGGCATCTGGCGCGAGCGCCACTGCGACGCTGCCGGCCGGCCCGTGCACGACTACCTGCTGGCGGCGTCGATCCCGGCGGTGGCGGCGGAAGCGGCCGAGCGCGGCTCGACGCCGGTGATACCGGCGCTCGAGATTCCCGCCGGCGCGATGAACGCGCCGGTGTTGCTCAACGAGCTGCGCGCCGCGGTCGCCAGCCACAAGGCGGGCGAGCTGCCGCACGTGATCAACCTGACGCTGCTGCCGCTCACGCCCGAGGACCACGCGCTGCTCGAGCGCGCGGCGCCGGTGGCCGGCGTGGCGATCCTGTCGCGCGGTTTCGGCAACTGCCGGGTCACCTCGACCACCGTGCGCAATCTCTGGCGCGTGCAGTACTTCAACAGCATGCAGACGCTGATCCTGAACACGCTCGAGGTCACGCGCATGCCGGAGGTGGTGCTGGCGGCGCCCGACGATCTGGCCGACAGCCGCAAGCGCCTGCGCGAGCTGCTCGACTGGATGGACGACGACCTGGCCGCCGCCACCCGGCGCGCCGGCCAGGCGTAGGCACAGCGGGGCGCGGCGGTGGACGAGCGGCCGAGCGGCGACGATCGGTGTCGCTACGAGTGCAAGGTGTGCTGGACCGTGTACGACCCGGCGCTCGGCGACCCGGTGTGGCAGATCGCGCCGGGCACACCGTTTGCGCAACTGCCGCCGCACTGGAGCTGCCCGAACTGCTCGACCGAGCAGTCGGGCTTTCTGCCGCTGGCCGACTGACATGGACGCCTGCCCCACGCCCGCGGCGCCGCCGGCCGCGCGTCCCGATCCGAGCGCGCTGGTCGAGCGCGTGTTCGCCCAGATCGGCGCCACGCGCATGGACGGTCTGCCGTTCGTCAATGCCGCGCTGCGCGTCGAGGCGGTCGGCTTTCGCCGCTGGCAGGACCGCTGGCTCGGCGTGCTGATCACGCCCTGGTCGATGAACCTGATGCTCCTGGCCGACGACCCGGCGCGCTGGCGCCACGCGCGTGCCGGCCAGTCGCTGTCGTATGCGCTGCCGGCCGGCGTGTTCGACTTCGTCGCCGCCCACGATCCGGCGCTCGGCGACTACCAGAGCTGCTCGCTGTTTTCGCCGATGTTCGAGTTCGCCGACCAGGACGGCGCGCGCGCCACCGCGCAGGCGGCGCTGGTGGCGCTGTTCGATCCCGGCGCGCGCGCCGGCGTCGAAGGACCGCGTGACGCGCCGGCGGCCGTCGCGGCGAGCGCATCGGCTGACGCACCCGCAGCGGCGCCGGCAGCACCGGTGTCCAAGCGCGACTTCCTGCGCGGCCGCTGGCGCGGCCCGGACGTTGCCTGAGCGCGCGCAGGACCGACCATGACCCCGGTCGCCGGCGAACTGACGATCGAACTGACCACCCGCGACGGCGTGGTGGGCGTGGTCGAGATCGTCTCCACCCGGCCGCTGCTCGCCGATCGGCTGTTCGCCGGCCGTCCGGCAGACCAGGCGCTGGCGCTGGTGCCGCAGGTCTACTCGATCTGCGGCCGCTCGCAGGCGATTGCCGCCGAACTGGCGCTGCAGGCGGCGCGCGGCGGCGACGGCGATTGCCAGCCGCGTGTGTCCAACCTCGAGACCGAGATCGCGCAGGAGACGCTGTGGCGCGCGCTGCTCGACTGGCCGCGCGACATCGGCGCCGGTGCCGACGCCGCCGCCGTGGCGGCGCTACGGCGCGCGCTCGCGGTCGACCCCGCCGGCGCGCACGAGGCCACCCGCGCGACGCTGCGCGAGGTGGTCGAGCGCGCGGTCCTGGGCGGCAGCGCCCGCGACTGGTTCGAGCACGAGCACGTGCCGGCCTTCGAGATCTGGATCGCGCGTGCCACCACGCCGGCGGCGCGCTACCTCGGCGCCGTGCAGCGCGACGGCCCGCGCCACGGCGCGCCGCGCACGGCGCACGAGGTGCCGCTGCTGCCGTCGCTGGCGCAACCGCCGGTGGCGGCGCAGATCGCCGAGGCGCTCGCCGCCGACGAGAACTTCGCGCGCGCGCCGCAGCTCGACGGCCGTTCCGCCGAGACCGGCGCCGTCGGCCGCTGCGCCGACCATCCACTGGTGGCGGCACTGCTCGCTGTCTTCGGCCGCTCGACGCTGGCGCGGCTGGCGGCGCGCCTGACGGAGCTGGCGCGCATCGCCGCCGGAGCGCCGGCGCAGGTGCCGATGTGCGGTGCCCTGGGCGTGGCGCCGCGCGCTGGGCTGGGCTGGGTCGAGACCGCGCGCGGCGCGCTGGCGCACCTGATCGAGCTGGACGCGGACGGCGAGCGCATCGCCCGCTACCGGATCCTGGCGCCGACCGAATGGAACTTCCATCCGTGCGGGGCGCTGGCCGCCGGCCTGCTCGGCGTGCACGAGCCGCGCCGCGCCGACCTGAACCGGCGCGCGCTGTGGTTGCTGCAGGCGCTCGATCCCTGCGTCGAGCACACGCTGAGCATCGACGGCAGCCGCGTCGCGCCCGGGTCGCTGGCCGCCGTGGCGGCGCCGGGAGTCGGCCGTGCATGAGATGAGCCTCGCCGAGGGCGTGATCGGCGTGGTCGAGGACACGCTCGCGGCGCAGCCGCCGGCGCCGGGCGAGGCCGTGCGCACGGTGCGGTTGGAGATCGGCCGCCTGGCCGCGGTCGAACTGCAGGCGCTGCGCTTCGCCTTCGAGGTGGTGCGGCGCGGGACCGTGGCCGAGGCCGCCGCGCTCGAGGTGATCGAAGTGCCGGGCACGGCCTGGTGCATGCGATGCTGCGGCAGCGTGCCGCTGGCGCAGCGCGGCGACCCCTGCCCGACCTGCGGCAGTCACCAGTTGCAGGTGACCGCCGGCGACGAGCTGCGGGTCAAGGACATCGAAATGGCGGCGGCGGCGACGAGTTGAAGGCATCGGACGGAGGACACCATGTGCACGATCTGCGGTTGTGGCGAAGGCGAAACGAAGATCGAAGGCGCGCGCCTGCACCGGCACGCCGACGGCACCGTGCACGCGCACGCGGGCGAAGACGGCCATGAGCACGCAGCCGGATCGCACGGGCACGACCACGCGCACGGTCACGCGCACGACCACGCGCACGCTCATGAGCACGGACCGGGCTGCGCGCACGGCCAGGCGCACGCCGACCTGCACTACGGTCGCGGACCCGCGCACGCGCACGCGCCGGGGATCAGCCAGGAACGGATGGTGGCGATCGAGCGCAACATCCTCGCCAAGAACGACGCCTACGCGCGCGGCAACCGGCGCCGCTTCGCGCAGCGCGGCATCTTCGCGCTCAACCTCGTGTCGAGCCCCGGCTCGGGCAAGACCACGCTGCTGGTCGAGACCATCCGCCGCCTGGCCGGCGAGCTGCCGCTGGCGGTGATCGAGGGCGACCAGCAGACCAGCCACGACGCCGAGCGCATCCGCGCCACCGGCACGGCCGCGGTACAGATCAACACCGGCAAAGGCTGCCACCTGGACGCGAGCCAGATCGAGCACGCACTGACGCACCTCGACCCGGCCGCCGACTCGCTGCTGTTCATCGAGAACGTCGGCAACCTGGTGTGTCCGTCGGCGTTCGACCTGGGCGAGGCGCACAAGGTGGTGGTGCTGTCGGTCACCGAGGGCGAGGACAAGCCGCTCAAGTACCCGGACATGTTCGCCGCCGCCAGCCTGATGGTGCTGAACAAGATCGACCTGCTGCCGCACCTGGACTTCGACGTGCAGCAGGCGATCGATGCCGCGCGCCGCGTCAACCCGGCGATCACGGTGCTGCAGGTCTCGGCCTCCCGGGGCATCGGCATGGAGGCCTGGCTCGACTGGTTGCGCGCCGGCGCCGGCGCGGCGGCGGCGCAGCGCGCCGAGCTGGCGGCGCAGG
>Ga0208610_100508_pt1 | contig 13033 bp, 13 predicted proteins | sample SubbioR11Jul_8A2_FD_184815 | JGI IMG/M metagenome (GOLD analysis project Ga0208610, IMG submission 184815) | Serpentinite rock and fluid subsurface biosphere microbial communities from McLaughlin Reserve, California, USA - CR11Jul_8A2 (SPAdes) | ecosystem: Environmental > Terrestrial > Deep... | reverse complement strand
GGAGCCGTAGCTTATCCAGCGGCGGGCGATCGAATCCTCAGCGCGGATGATATAGTCAGCAAAGGTTGTCAGGTTTAGCTCACTTCCGCCCGGGGCGCGGATCACCGGCAGGCTCTCCAGCCCCCACCAGCCTTCATAATCAAAGCGTTCCCCGCCGTACAGACCGGTCCCTGCGCCGACTCTGCGGTTCTCGAGGGTAAACCACTCAGTGAAGGTAAAGTCGGTTAGGCCCTGGGCGCTGAACTCCGCTCGCACCCGTTCTTCGGCCGCGGCTTGAGAGAGCCCTGCCGCCGCCATCAGGTTAAAGACTGCGGACCAGTACTCGTAGGCGCCGATATCGTTCGGCCACCGGCTGTAGCGATCAAAGTAGCGGGAATCATCGCCGACGTGGTTAAACGAGGCGTCGAGGATCAGGTGGATGCCCCGCTCTCTGGCTTGGCGCGCCAGCTCCTTGAAGAGGGCGTTATCGCCGAATATGCGGTCGATATTCTCATAGTCACCGTGGTCGAACTTGTGGTTGCTCGCCGCCTCAAAAATGGGGTTGAAGTAGATCGCCCCTACGCCGAGTTCGGCCAGGTAGTCAAGCCGCGCGATCACCCCGGCCAGATCGCCCCCGAAAAAGTCGTTGTTCCAGACCCCGTCACCAGCATAGGCAGGGTTCACTCCCTGCTCGCGCGGATTGTCGGGCAATTCTCCCCACTCGCGATGCTCTAGTGGCGCACCGCCGCGAAAACCGCGTTCGTCGGCAGCGTGGTTGTTGGTCGGATCCCCGTCGTAGAAGCGGTCGAGGAAGATCTGATAGGTGATCGCATTCTTCTTCCAATCCGGGGTGCGGAACTCCCGGTCGTAGATCGTCAACTGGAAGTCATCGGGGTTGCGGGGGACGGCGCGGCCTGCGCCACCGCCCTGCCCCGGATCGCCGTAGTAAACCGTTGCCCTATCGCGGCCTTCAATAACGAAGTGATACCAGAGGATTGTGGGGACCTCGGAATAGAGAAACGCCTCCCAGTATTCGTAGCCCCCGTCGGGCGAGTGGCCAACGATCTCCATCCCCCGCGCCGTTCTGACCCGCCGCGCATGATCCCAATACGAGACAGTGACCGCCTGGGCGTCGCCACTTCCCACCCGCAGCCGCAGCCGCACTTGTTCACCGGTCGGCGCGGCGCCGAATGGATAGCGAAAGAGCTCTTGATAGGTGTTATGCAGAGTGAGTTCGGTCCGAATCTGGGCCGTGCCGGGCAGGCTGGCGGCAAAAACAACGAAGAGCGCCCCGATCAGCCTGAGGAGGGTTGTAAACCAACCGCGCTCCGCCAACTCCACCAAAGAGGTGGTTGCGGTTGCACACTGGCTGGATCGAGACAGTCCCAGATGGCCCGGGATCGCCATATATATCCACTCCCTTGGATAACTCTGAACCAACCACCTAACGACTGCCCTTACTATAACAGGACTTAAATGGGGGATGCAAGTATGCAAGCAAAGTTAGCAAAGTTGAGCTGCGCTCGGCTGCCCCCGCGCCCTTTTTGACCGCCGTGATCGCATGGCGTGATCGTATGGAATATAGAATACAGGGATCCGCCATGACTACCTTGCTCCGCGCCCAGCTATTTCACACCCCCGGCAATCCCTTTACCCAGGCGGCTGCGCTAGCAGCCGTCGCGGACGGCGCTATCGCCTTTGCCCAGGGGCGCATCCTGGCGGTAGGGGAGTTTGCCGCGCTGCGGCGGGACTATGCCGAGGCGCCAGTCAGCGATCATCGTGGGAGTATCCTGCTGCCCGGACTAATTGACACCCATGTACACTATCCGCAGCTCCCGATAGTGGGTGCGATGGGCTTGGGCCTGCTCGACTGGCTTAACACCCGTACCCTGCCGCATGAGGAGGCGTTTGCCGAGCCGGGCTATGCCCGCAGGCAGGCACGGCAGTTTTTGCGGCTTCTGGTCGGCAACGGCACTACCGCGGCTTTAGTATTCGGTGCGCACTTCGCCGGGGCCATGCAGGTCTTTTTCGAGGAAGCCGAGCAACTAGGGTTGCGCATCACCAGCGGGCTGGTATTAGGCGACCGGCAGCTAACACCGGCCCTGCACACTACTCCGGAGCGGGCCTACCAGGAGAGCCGGGCGCTGCTAGCAGCCTGGCACGGGCGCGGGAGGGTGCGCTATGCGGTAACGCCGCGCTTCTCGCTCTCTTGCAGCGAGGCGCTCTTGGAGGTGTGCCGCGCTCTGCTACAAGAGGCTCCCGGCGTTTTTTTCACCACCCACCTTAATGAAACCGCCGCGGAGGTCGCTGCGGTCGCCGCGCTCTTTCCCTGGGCTGAGGACTACTTGGCTACCTATGAGCACTTCGGCTTGGTGGGGTCGCGCTCGGTTTTTGCTCACAACCTGCACGCCAGCGATGAGCAGCTCAGGCGGCTGGCCAGGGGGGGCTCGAGCATAGCTCACTGCCCGAGCAGCAACGCCTTTTTGGGCAGCGGCCTGTTCCCGCTGCGCCGCCACCTGGCTCATAACCTCACCGTGGCCCTCGGCACCGACGTGGGGGCTGGGACCGGCCTGTGCCTGCTCGGCGAAGCGCTAGCGGCTTACCAGGGGCAGATGCTGCAAGGTCACCCGCTCACCCCGGCTCAACTCCTCTACCTAGCGACGCGCGCCGGGGCCGAGGCGCTCGGATTGGCCGCCGAGGTAGGAGACCTAACGCCCGGCAAGAGCGCTGACTTCGTGTTGCTGCGCCCGCCCGCTGGGAGTACGCTCGAGGCCGTGCTGCAACATAGCCCTTCGGCGGAGGCTACGCTGGGGGCGCTGTTTACGCTGGCGCGCCAGGAGAGCGTAGCCGAGGTCTACCTAGCGGGTAGGCCGCTGCTTAAGCACACAGGCTTCTCTTAACCGCCAGGCGCTAGGGCTTCGATCATCGCACCGAGTCAGCTCGACACCCCAAGCCAAGAATTCAATAACCGAGCTTGACAGTCGGATTTAAACCTGCTATCGTTCGACTAATACCGAGCATTTGACTCGGAATTAATCCGTGCGGGAGGGATAACCCGTGATAGCCATCGCTAACCGTCTCTACAGCAACACAGAGTGTATCGGCGCGCTCGAGGAGCACTGCCAAAACCGTGCTGACCTGGCCGCAAAGCGCCCGCTTAGGGAGCGTGGTCAAAATGCCTACTGAAGGCCGGCCGGAAAGCCTAAGCGGCAAGCTCACAAGTGCCTCAGCGCCCAGCAAAGAGCACGATACGCTAGCAGTAAGCGGCCCAGAGCTGGACAAGGCGCCTGGTCACTGGCTGTTGGCGCGTATGGGCAAGCGGGTGTTGCGTCCGGGTGGTCGTGAACTGACCGAGAAACTGATTACTGCGCTGAAAATCACCCCAGCCGATGACGTGGTCGAATTCGCGCCAGGGCTGGGATTCACTGCCGGGCTAGTGTTGCTGCGCCAGCCCCGCAGCTATACCGGTGTCGAGCGCGACGAGTCGGCTGCGGCCATGGCGCGCCGAGCAGTGGCTGGGCCAGCCCGGCGGATCATCGTGGGAGATGCCGGGCAGAGCGGGCTGGCATCAGGGTCTGCCTCGGTTGTATACGGCGAAGCCATGCTGACTATGCAAAGTGATGCGCAAAAGGCCAGGATCGTGCAGGAGGCGGTACGCCTGTTGAGATCGGGCGGGCGCTATGGGATCCATGAACTCTGTCTTAAGCCGGACAACCTAGCTGAAGAGATGAAGCAGGAGATCCAGCGCGAACTGGCTCAGGCCATCCGCGTGAATGCCCGCCCGCTGACAGTGGGGGAGTGGAGGGCGCTACTGGCAGGGGCGGGGCTACAGGTCAAGTTCGAGGCTACCAACCCGATGCACCTGCTCAAACCGGCGCGGATGGTAGCGGACGAAGGGATACTGCGCGCACTGAAGATCGCCTTCAATATCCTGCGCACGCCCGCTGCCCGGAGACGGGTCCTGCAGATGCGGGCCATACTCAACCGCTATGCGAATAACCTGAGCGCCGTTGCGCTGGTGGCAGTCAAGCCATGAATGGTCAGCATGGAGCCGATGGTCATGCTCTTACTGCTGGTCAAATGAAAGGAGAGATCAATGCTATCCCCTTCAATCCAACCACCTACCCTCCTGCCAAGGGCGCTAGCTCTCTTGGCGGCGCTACTGGTTTTATTGGTTATCCCGGTCGGCTCAGCGCAGGCGGCTAAGCTGCCCAAGCTGGTGCTGGCGGGTCCCGCGGGCACGGTCTCCTATCCCCTCATCCACATGGTGGAGAGTGGCGCCTTACAGGAGGTGGCCGACCAGGTGGAGCTAGTGTTCTGGCGCAACCCGGATCAGCTGCGGGTGCTAGCCCTGGAAGGCCGGGCGGATTTCATCGCCATGCCCAGCAACGTAGCTGCCAACCTGTATAACCGCGGGGTGGAGCTGAACCTGCTCAATGTCTCGGTCTGGGGGGTCTTATGGCTGGTCTCGCGGGATCCGGCGCTACAGACCCTAGCAGATTTCAAGAGTCAGGAGATCGCCATACCCTTCCGGGGCGACATGCCCGACATCGTCTTTGGCCTGGTGGCAGAAGGCCAGGGGTTGGACCCGCAGCGCGACTTCACGCTGCGCTACGTGGCCGGCCCGCCGGATGCCATGCAGCTCCTGGTTGCGGGGGTAGTGAACCACGCCTTGCTCTCGGAGCCCTCGGCCTCCATGGCCTTGCGACGAGTCCCGGGCCTGTCCCGCAGCGTAGATCTGCAGAGCGAGTGGGGCCGTGTCTTTGAGACCGCGCCGCGCCTACCTCAGGCAGGCATCGCCGTCTTGGGCGAGGCCCGAAAGGATGCCGCGCTGGTAGCGCGCTTTCAGGCCGCCTATGCGGCGTCGCTGCAGTGGTGCCAGGATCACGCCGCCGAGTGCGGTGAGCTGGTGGCCCGGCGGATCGATCTGCTCACCGCTGAGGCGGTGGCAGACTCCATCGCTGTGAGCCAGCTGCGCTTTGTTGAGGCGGCCGAAGCCCAGCCGGAGCTGGAGGCCTTCTTTGCCCGGCTGCTGCTAAGGGAGCCGGCCTTAGTAGGCGGCAGGTGGCCGGATGCCGGCTTCTACTACCCCTCAGCCAGATAAAGCCCCGCGCGCCTGGCTAGGCTATCTGTGGCGAGGCTGGTGCGCAGCGTTCGGCCTGCTAATCTTCCTGGCCCTGTGGGACTGGGGCAGCCGGTTTTACAGCGAGCTGATCCTGCCCAGTCCCTGGGTCACCTTTACCACCCTGGTCGGACTGCTGGCAGAAGGCGGCGGCTGGTCGGAGCTGGCTGCCACTGCGCGGCGCGCCCTGGCGGGGTTCGCCCTGTCCCTGGTGGTGGGCAGCGCGCTGGGCCTGTTGGCCGGGCTGTCCGTAACCGCCAAGCTAATGTCCCGCCCTGTCATCACCCTGCTGTTAGGCACGCCTCCCATCGCCTGGCTGGTGCTGGCGGTGCTGTGGTTCGGCGCCGGGGACGCCACACCGGTCTTTACCGTGTTCATCGTTACCTTTCCCATCATCTTCGTGGCCGCCTTGCAGGGCGCCCACACCCTGGACGGCCAGCTGCGCAACCTGGCCCGCGCCTATCGGCTGCCGGGGCGCATGATCCTGACCGACATCTACCTGCCCCATGTGGTCTCTTACCTGTTTCCGGCCTGGGTGGTGGCCCTGGCCATGTCCTGGAAGGTGGCGGTGATGGCCGAGCTGCTGGCTACCGCCGACGGTGTGGGCGCGGCCCTGGCGGTCTCCCGCTCCCACCTGGATACCGCCGCCACCATGGCCTGGATCGCCGCCGTGGTGGGTCTGCTGCTGCTAGTAGAGTACCTGTTGCTGGACCCCCTCAAGCGGAAGCTGGAGAGCTGGCGGACGGCATGAACCTGCTTATCGAAGGGCTCTCGCACCGCTTTGGCCAGACCGAGGTGCTTACGAATATCGAGTTGAACCTATCCGCCGGGGAGGCGGTGGCCCTGGTCGGTCCTTCCGGCTGCGGCAAGACCACCCTGCTCAATCTAATCGCGGGCCTGCTCAGCCCCTCGGCGGGGCGTATCGAAAACGGCTATCCCGCCACTAGCTATCTCTTCCAGCAGCCCTGCCTGCTGCCATGGCAGACCGCCCTGGACAATATCGCTCTGGGCCTCAAAGCCAGGGGGATGCCCAGGCCGGAGCGCGAGGCGCGGGCTAGAGCCCTGGGTCATCAGTTGGGCCTTACCGACGCCGATCTGAAAAAGTTCCCCAGCGCCCTCTCCGGCGGTATGAAAAGCCGCGTCGCCCTGGCGCGAGCCTGGGCGCTGGAGCCCGAGTTGCTGCTGCTTGACGAGCCCTTCTCTTCCCTGGACGTTGGACTCAAGGCGGAGCTTTACGCCCTGCTGCTAAACCAGATGGTGGCCCGCGGCACCAGTCTGCTCATGGTTACCCACGACCTGATGGAGGCGGTGCGTCTGGCCGACCGTCTGCTGATGATGGCGCCCCGTCCGGGCCGTATCGTAGGCGAGTTCAAACTGGAGCGGCCCCGGCTGGCGCGGGACGAGATGTGGCTCTACCAGGCTACTGCGCGGTTCATGCAGGCACCGGAGGTGCGGGCGGGGTTCGGCCTGCCACCAAGCGGTCAAGAGCTCGCTGGCGGGACGGAAGGTTCCGCTGAACGCCTGAGCGCGCGTGGCCAAGCGCCTACCGGGATGGTGGCCGCGACCGGGTGGCGATAGGGCTAGCTCGAGCCCGGGGGTAGCGGCACGGGCCGCCGCTGCGGTAAGCTGGTAGGCAATGAAAATCGAGCGCATTGAACTGCGAGAGGTGGCCGTTAGGCTCAAGTTCCGTTTCGAGACCAGCTTTGGCGTCGAGCAGGAGCTGCGCAAGCTGCTTCTGACCCTCTATAGCGAAGGGCTGGAGGGCTACGGCGAGTGTACGGCGGGGATCATGCCCGGCTACAGCTATGAAACCGTCGAGAGCGCCTGGCAGGTGCTAACCGAGTTCATCATCCCCCAGGTGATCGGCCAAGACTACGCCACTCCGGCTCAGCTCATAGACGACCTGCGCCTGATTCGGGGCCACAACATGGCCGTGGCGACCCTGGAAAACGCCTTCTGGGACGCGCAGGCCAAGGCGGCAGGGGTGCCGCTCTGGGTGCTGTTGGGCGGAGTGCGCACCGAGATCCCGGTCGGCGCCTCCTTAGGGATTCAGCCCAGCATTGACGAGACCGTGGCGCTAGCCCAGCGGCACGCGGCAGAGGGCTATCAGCGCCTTAAGTTCAAAATTAAGCCCGGCTGGGATGTCTTGCCGCTGCGCGCAGTGCGCGCGGCCCTCCCCGAGATGCCCCTAACAGTAGACGCCAACAGCGCCTATAGCCTCACTTCGGCACGGGTCTTTCAGCAGCTCGATGAGCTAGGGCTGGACTATATCGAACAGCCGCTAGCCCATGACGACCTGGTCGATCACGCGCAGCTGCAAGCCTTGCTGACTACGCCTATCTGCCTAGACGAATCGATCCACTCGCCCGAGGACGCCCGTAAAGGGTTGCAGCTCGGCTCGGGGCGGGTGATTAATCTCAAGCAGGGGAGGATGCGCGGGTTACTGGCGGCGCGGCGCGCTCACGAGGTGGCAGTCTCGTTTGGTGCGCCGGTCTGGTGCGGGGGGATGCTCGAGCTGGGCATCGGGCGAGCTACCAATCTCCACCTCAGCAGCCTGCCGGGCTTTACCCTGCCCGGCGATACGGCCAGCGCCAGCCGCTATTGGGACGAAGATCTCGTCGAACCTCAGCTCGACCATCAAGACGGCCTACAGCGCATCCCGCCGGGCCCCGGCTTGGGCGTGACGATCAAGCGCGACTTGCTGGCGCGCCTAACCGTGCGCCGCGCTACCAACTAACCTAACTAACCGGTGCCGGCCAAGTCTTCTAAAAACTCGTGCTGCAGCCGGATGGCGATCTGGCTGCGCAGGCGGTCGAGCGCCTCGGAGTCGAGCTGCTCGCGGTCCAGCAAGCGGTCGAAGTGCTTCATGGCGTTGGCAATGGCCTGCTCCAAGCTCTTGCCGCGCATCACCATCAGGTCGACGCGCAAGATCAGCAGCTCGAGCACCAGATTGTTGATGCAACTTTCGCCAAAAGAGCTTTTTTCCCCGGCCAGTGGGCTTAGCACCATCTTACCCCCTTCGTGGCGGGCTGTAGGATGCTTTAACTATGAAAGCTCCAGCGGGCAGGGGCCAGAGGCGAATGTCCTAGCGCGGGCTGGATTTAGGGATGATTGAGCTGACTAATCTTCGCGGTGTCTATGTGGCGCTGCTCTGTTATCGCGGCCCACTCACGGTTGGCGCGCTGGGCCGGGTTCACTTTGAGGGCCTGTATCTCTACGTCGGCTCGGCGCAAGGGTCGGCGGGCCTGAGCCGATTAACACGGCATTGGCAGCTCTACTGCGGCCAGCGTAGCAGACGGCACTGGCATATCGACTACCTGCTGGCGGTAGGTGCGTGGCGTGGCGCCTACTGGCAGGAGGCCGGGCCGGGCGCCGAGTGTGACTTGGCTCGAGCGCTAGGCCGCAGCCTGGCGGTGGTGCCGGGCTTTGGCAGCAGCGACTGCCGCTGCCCAGGCCATCTGTTTTATGCCCCTAGCCAGCCGGGGGCCGAGGCGCTGCTGAGGGCGTTTGGGTTGAAAAGCTACCACTTCTCGGACGGTACCCAGCCCCGTACCGCTTTAACTAGCTTATGAAGGGAGCTGTATGCCGCGAACTCCTCCGGCGTAAGCCAGGCGTGCGCGTCGTGCTCATCACTGCGCCTCACCTCGCCGCCAAGGTACTCGGCGCGGTAGATAATCAGCACCATCGGCTCGCCGGTGCGGGTAGTGCTGTAGGCTTCAACCGGGCGGGGCTCGAGCCTCAGGTGTACCCCGTCTTGCAGTCCGGCCTCTTCCAGGATCTCGCGCCGCAGGGCGTCAAGCGGCTCTTCGCCCGGCAAGACGCGCCCGGACAAGGTCTCCCACAGGCCCGGCCCGGCGTCGCGCTGAGGGCTGCGGCGCATGGCTAGCACCCGCCCCTGCTGATAGATCAGCGCGGCTACGGCGACGATATGCCCCTCAGCCATGAGTCTCAAAGGCGGCGGGGTGTAGCTCCACCCGTTCGGCGACCAGGTTATAGCGGTTTGGCTGGGCGGCGAAGGTGATATCCTCATCAAACCCGAGCGACGTGAGCAGAGCGGCGTGCCGAGCTTGGCGCAAGCCCTGCTCCAGATCAGGGGCGGCCGTAAGCGCGGCCAGCACCAGCTTGGCGCTGTCGCTTAGCGTCAGGGTGGGCTTAAGCGCCAGCAGCTCGCGCGCAATCACCGCTGCGGCTAGCGCGTCGTCGAGCGATACCGCTCCGTCGGTGCCAGCGCAGATTAAGCAGGTCTCGCGGCTGGCTAGTCTCAGGGCGCGTTGGGCCACGGCCTTAGCGTTGACGATGGCGCCGAGCAGCACATGCTTGGCCCCGGCTGCCGCCTCGACCGCCTTGGAGCCGTTGGTGGTGCAGAGCACGGCGCGCTGCTGAGTAAGCGCCAGCCCTTGGGCCTCGATGGGCGAGTTGCCGGCGTCGAACTCGGGGAGGCGCTGGCCGCCTCGCTCTCCAAAGCGCAGCGCAGAGTAGCGCTCGGCCAGTCTAAGCGCTTCGGCGATGTCGGCCACGACCCACAGCCGCGACAGGCCGCCTGCGAACAGTGCGGTGGCGGTAGTGGTCATGCGCAGCACGTCGATGACCACTGCGGTGTCGGTGGGGGTAGCTTGCGAGAGGAGCTGCACGTCGAGTCGCATGGCTTAATCATGGCATTTCGTTGACGGCCTAGCTGGCTTGGGTTAGACTGCCGACAGCCGTAGCGCCTACGGCTTGATTGGGTGAATGAAGCAGCCGGTGGGCTGATTGGGGAGCAAGACCATGATCAAAAAGCAGTTTATTAAGAGCCGCAACGTTGTAAAGCTCACTTTTGAACTCCCTCAGGAGACTGCGGCAGAAGCGGTGCAGCTAATTGCCGATTTTAATGAGTGGAAGCCCGTAGCCTTCAGTCAGCTTAAGAACGGCAAGTGGCAGTTGGTGCAAGAGGTTGAGCCGGGCTGCGAGTATCAGTTCCGCTATCGCCTGCTGCAAGACGGCGCCGAGCGCTACGAGAACGATGCCGAGGCCGATGCGTTCGTACCTAACGACCAAGGTACCACTAACGCTGTGGTGCGCTGCTGAGCTAAGCCTTGGTACCTTGGCTGCCCTTTTCTCACCAGGAGGCGCGGGTAAGGGTGGCCGAACGTAGCTGGACGCTTCAGGAAGGCGATGCCGGGGCTGAGGCAGCCTCGCTAGAGGAGACGCTGGCCCGCTTGGAAGCCGAGTTGCAGGCGCTAGAGGGGCGGCTGCTCGACCCCTGGCGGCTTAGTGTGCGTGAGCGGCGGCGACTTGAGGCGCGCCGCCGAGAGCTGTTTGATGAGCTGTCGCTTTGCTACGACGCTCGCCTGCCCCCGGCGTTGCCGCCCTACTATGCGCTCGAGCAGGGTGTCGAAGTTACCGCCGAGCCTGCTGCCGAAGGGTTTGTCTTCCACAGCGAAAGCGGCGTCCAGGCTGTGCTGCGCCTCGACCCTACCGGCATCGGTCATCTAGCCCTCCAGACAACCGCTGATCGTATGCCGCTTACCTGGGCGCTCGAGGCCGCTATCCGCGCCATTACCCGCCTCTCCTTTGAGCGCTTGGGGGCGTTAGCGTTGCAGCTGCAAACGGTCATTGATCTCAGCGCGCTAGGGTTTGTCGATGGGGGAGAGGGCTGGTGGGTGCTTAGCCGTGCCCGCTATGAGCGGCTTCAGGGCTTTCTGCCCGGCGGGGAAAAGCGCAAAAAGCCACTTCACCCACTTTAAGCTGTTGTGCCGCTAGCTATGGTTGTGATACAGTTCTCGCAATCGATTGCGCGATGGCTGTTGACTATAACTGTTGACTATGGCTGTTGACTAAGGAGGACGCCTCGTGCGCAAGGTAACGCTACAGGATCTCGCCAGCCGCCTAGGAGTATCGCGCTCGACGGTGTCGCGGGCGCTGCGCAGCGACCCGCAGATTGGTGCCGCGACGCAGGCCAAGGTGCAACAGTTAGCCCGCGACCTCAACTACCGCCCCAATGCGGCAGCTCAGGCGCTGATTCGCCGCCAAGCGGGGGCGGTAGGGCTGCTCTTGCCGCGCTCGCCAGAGTTTGTCTTTGCTAACCCCTACTTTAATGAGCTGCTGGCCGGGGTGGCCGCGGTGGCCGAGGCGGCGGGCTACGCGCTGCTGGTTTCGGCGACGCCGCACCCTAACTACGAACGCTGGCTGCGCGAGGGCCGGGTCGATGGGCTGATGGTCCTAGGCGGGAGTATCCGCAGTGAGGATGCCCCGCTGCTTAACCACCTGGTCGAGGCGGGCTATCCGCTCTTGCTGATCCACGCCGCCAGCGTGGCGCTAAGGGCCATAACGGTCGGCAGCGACGAGCAAGCCGGGATCTATCAGGCGCTAGCGCATCTAGCGGCGCTGGGCCATCGGCGGGTAGCGTTTTTCACTGGCCCACGCGAGACTCTCTATGCCGCGCGGCGCGAGCAGGCTTACTGGCAAGGGGTTGAAGCCTTGGGGTTAGAGCGCGACACGGCGCTGCGGCGCTTCGGCAAGGACACCATGGAGAGCGGGCGCGAGCTGCTGCGTGAACTGCTTGATAGGGACATCCCGGTTACTGCTGTGCTGACCAATAACGACCTGATGGCCTTCGGCGTCCTGGCCGAGCTGCAAGAGCGGGGCCGACGTGTTCCTGAGGATCTTTCGGTAGTGGGTTTCGACGACATTATGCCCGCCGCGCTGCTGGGCCTGACCACCGTGCGCCAGCCGGTGCAGGAGTTGGGAGCCAAGGCTATGGAGACCTTGATCCGGCTCATGAGGCATGAGTCGGCCAAGTCGCTGGTGCTCGACACCAGTCTGGTGGTGCGCCGGAGCACCGGACCGGTCAGGTAGTAAGGGAGGGGAGGACTATGCTGCGCATCGGCTTTGTGGCGCTGATCAGGCCGCTCTTTAAGGGTGACGCGCCCCGTTTGGTTCGCGAGAGCCTGGTGGCCCTCACGGCGCTTGGTCAGGAGTGGGGTTTTACGGTAGTGACGCCAACGGTAACTAACCCCGACCGCCACCTAGCCACCGGACAGGAGCTTCCTGCTGCTGCCGTGAGCAGCCCGGAAACGGCTCAGCAGGCGGCTCAGCAGCTATCTGATAGCAACCTTGACTTGCTGCTCATTCAGCACGCCACCTTTGCCACCGGGGAGCTGTTGGCGCCGCTGGTGAACGCAGCGCAGCGCGTCGGGGTGTGGGCCCTCCCCGAGCCCGAGGTCAAGAGCGGGCCGCTGCCGCTGAATGCCCTGTGCGGCCTGACCATGACGCTCTCGTTGCTCAAATGCCCCGAAGTTGGCAAGTGTGTGCCGGTCAAGTGGTTTTACGGCGCGGTCGGGGAGGAGCGCTTCCAACGACGCCTACGCCCTACGGTGGCCGCGCTCCGTGGCCTTAAGGCGCTGGAGGCAGCCCGCATCTTGCAGATCGGGGGAACTGCCCCCGGTTTCTACGGCCTTAAGGAGTACCCGGAGTTAGCAGGGGTGACGGTCGAGACGGCGCCGCTACCGGCCCTCTACGAGCGCGTGGCGGCGGTGCCTGAGCTGGCAGCGCACGCTAGGGCCAAGATTTGGCTGGAGGAGGCAGCAGGCGGCTCAGGGGTGAATGATGAGCAGCTTATGCGCGTTGCCCGGCTCGAGCTGGCCCTGGCCGAGTTAGCGCACGAAGGGGGCTATCACGCTCTGGCGCTGCGCTGCTGGCCCGAGCTGCCGGAGGTCTGCGGGGCGATGGCCTGCGCAGCGGTGGGGAGGCTGGGCGACTATGCAATTCCGGCGGCTTGCGAGGGCGACGTGTTGGGGGCGCTGTCGATGCTGGTCGTGCAGGGGGTGAGCCATAGACCGGCCATGCTGATGGATTTATCCGACCTTGATACCGATGACGACAGCCTGCTGTTCTGGCACTGCGGCAACGCCCCTCTGAGCTGGGCGGGACAGCGTGGGATGCGGCTGGCGAGCC
>Ga0208610_100506_pt1 | contig 13055 bp, 17 predicted proteins | sample SubbioR11Jul_8A2_FD_184815 | JGI IMG/M metagenome (GOLD analysis project Ga0208610, IMG submission 184815) | Serpentinite rock and fluid subsurface biosphere microbial communities from McLaughlin Reserve, California, USA - CR11Jul_8A2 (SPAdes) | ecosystem: Environmental > Terrestrial > Deep... | reverse complement strand
CGGCAGCTTCGTGCTGGCCCAGCACGAAGGCGAATGGATCTTCCGCCAGCTCTGCCAGCAGGCAAACGGCTGGGTGCTGCACGCGCTCAACCCGGCCTTCGCCGACCGGTCGCTGCCCGATCTGTCGATGGTGCGGGGCGTCATCATCCAAAAGGCGCTGCCCGGGCGGCGCCGTGCCAGCAAACGTTACGTCTGAGGATCACACGTGCCCTACTACATCTACCGCATCAAACCCTTCGGCCAGCTCGACCAGCTGGAAGAACATGGCGCCTTTGCCGCTGCTTCAGGCCAAGCCAAGACGCTGCGCGCCGCGCTGCCGCCCAACAGCCCCGACAAAGTGAAAGTGATCTTCGCCGAGAACGCATTGCAGGCCGAAGAGCTGCTGTGCCAGGTGCGCGAACCCGGTCACCCGGGCGAAGAATGATCTCTGGGGTTGGGCATGGTCCACGAGGCCGCCTACCGCCGCGTTGTTGCGCCCGCGCTTCAGCGTTGCTGCCACTTCATCGTGGCCGCCGCGCCGGCGATGATGCCTGCCAGCGCCAAGAAGGAGCCGATCGCCAGCGTGGACACGCCCGACAGGCCCTGCCCGATGGTGCAGCCGATCGCCAGCACGCCGCCAAAGCCCATCAGCACCCCCCCGATGAGCTGGGTGCGCAAGTCTTCCACAGAGGCAAAGCCTTCCCAGCGAAACTGCTTGGTGCTGATGGCATAGACGAATGAACCGAGCACCACACCGAGCACGGTCGCAATGCCGAAAGTCATGCGCAGCGACTGGTCGGTCCAGTGCAGCAGCATTTCTAGGCTGAAAGCCATCGGCGCGACAAAGCTCATGGACTCTAGGGTGCGGGTATTGGTCGCGAAGTACACCGTTTCGAGCGTCTCTGGGTCTTCACCGTAACCTATATTGCCGGTCAGGAACCACGCCGCCACCACCAGCAAGCCCAGCACCAGCCCACCGATGATGTGCGACAGGTTGCTGCGAAAACGTTTGTCCTTGAACACGAAGGCCAGCAAGACCAAGACGATCACGGTCATGGTGATCAGCAGCGCCGTCTTTTCCGACAAGCCGCTCAGCGCGGACAGCAAATGCGGCAGGCTCTGATCGCTCAAGCCCCACTGCGACAGGTCGATCGACACCGGGTCTATGTAGCTGGCGCGCCACTGGCCAAACAGGCCCCGGAGCGTCATGTAGGCCGAAATCGCCACCACCATCAGCACCACCACCGAACGCATGCTGCCCCCGCCCACACGCACCAGGTTTTTGTTGACGCAACCGGCGGCGATGGTCATGCCCACGCCGAACATGGCACCGCCCAGCAGCAGCGACAGCCAAGGCAACACGGGCCGTTGGTAGATCGTTTGCGACAGGTCGATCAGCTCGAAGTAATAGAGCAGGTTGGCCCCGACGATCGCCACTGCGATGGTCAGCATCCACATGCGCATGCGCCCCCAGTGCTCCATGTTGACCACGTCCGAGATCGCACCCATGGTGCAAAAGTTGGTCTTGTTGGCAACGGCACCAAAGATGAAGGCCAGGACAAATGCGCCCATTACCACCAACATGGCCGGATTCATTCCTTCGGTCATACGCACGGCTCCATTTCAGCGCCAGGGGATTCAGGCTTTCTTGAGATAGAACACGAACTTGCCGTTCTCGGTGCTCTGCTCGAGCAGGGCATGGCCGGTCTGCTCGGCGAAGGCGGCCATGTCGCACACCGCACCAGGGTCGGTGGCGATCACGCGCAGGATCTGGCCGCTGGCCATGTCGGCCAATGCTTTTTTTGTTTTCACGATTGGCATCGGGCAGGCCAAGCCTGAGGCGTCAAATTCTTTGTTGAATTCCATTTGTGTCTCTTGGGTTTTAGCGGCTTTTCTTATACCGCAACGCCCGTGATTCTGCACGAGGCCCTCTGGTGCGCCTATCACCGCAAGGGATGAGGATGACTAACCCATGTGGGTTATGCGGCGCACAGGCACCGCTCCTATCTCCCGGCGGCATACCCAGCGCCTGCCTTAAACGATCTTGCAGACCTCGGCAAAGTCCGGCCGCGGGCTGCGCGGGTAGAGTTTGCTGGCGTCGCCATAACCCAGGCTGCAGATGAAGTTGACCTCGATAGACGTGCCGGCGAAGAATGCGGCATTCACTTGGGCGGCATCGAAGCCGGACATCGGCCCGCAGTCGAGGCCGAGCCCGCGCGCGGCGAGCATCAGATAGGCGCCCTGCAGGCTGCTGTTACGAAAGGCGGTGGCACGGGTCAGCTCGGCATTGCCGGCGAACCATGATTTCGCGTCGGTGTGCGGGAACAGTTTGGGCAGCCAGTCGGGAAAGTCCATGTCCATGCCGAGGATGGCGGTGACTGGCGCGGCCTGCACCTTGGCGCGGTTGCCTTCCATCAGGGCGGGGATGAGGCGCGCTTTCGCCGCCGCCGACTTGACGTAAACCACGCGCAAGGGCCAGCAGTTGGCGCTGGTCGGGCCCCATTTCATCAGCTCATGCAATTCGGTGAGCAGGGCATCGGGGACGGGCTGGTCCAGCCATCCGTTGTGGCTGCGGGCGTTGCGAAAGAGTTGGTCGAAGGTGGCGTTATCGAGCTTCATGGCGTCTCCTTTGTGTGCAAGCAAAAAAGCAGCTTGTACCGGCGGACCAGATTGCGCAGCACCGCCGGCCCGCTGCCGCGCCCGCCGCCCAAGGGCTCAGACCAGTTCAGAGCAGCGGCACCCCGGTTTTGCTCTGGATTTCGTCGCGCGTCACGCCCTCGGCCAGTTCCACCAGCTTGAGGCCTTCGGGGGTCACGTCCATCACCCCCAGATCGGTGATGATGCGGTTCACCACCCCTTTGCCGGTGAGCGGCAGGGTGCATTGGGGGATGATTTTCAGGTCGGTGCTGCCGTCTTTTTTGCGCGCCACGTGCTCCATCAGCACCACCACGCGCGGCACGCCGGCCACCAAGTCCATGGCGCCGCCCATGCCCTTGACCATCTTGCCCGGAATCATCCAGTTGGCCAAATCGCCGCTGCCGGTGACTTGCATCGCGCCCAAGATCGAGAGGTTGATCTTGCCGCCGCGAATCATGGCAAAGCTGTCGTGGCTGCCAAAGATCGACGAGCCCTTGATGGTGGTCACGGTCTGTTTGCCGGCGTTGATCAGGTCGGCATCGACTTCGTCCTCGTAGGGGAAGGGGCCGATGCCGAGCATGCCGTTTTCGCTCTGCAGCCAGACCTCGATGTGGTCGGGCACGTGGTTGGCCACCAGCGTCGGGATGCCGATGCCGAGGTTGACGTAAAAGCCGTCGTGCAATTCTTGCGCCGCGCGGGCGGCCATCTGGTCTTGGGTCCAAGGCATGGGGGGCTCCTGCGGTGTCAGAATTTGCGGTCGCGGGTGGTGCGCTTTTCGATGCGCTTTTCGGGCGTGGGGTTGTGCACGATGCGGTGCACGTAGATGCCGGGCAGGTGCACGTCGTCGGGGGCGATGTCGCCAGTGGCCACGATGCGCTCGACCTCGACGATGCACAGCTTGCCGGCCATGGCCGCGGCCGGGTTGAAGTTGCGCGCCGTCAGGTGAAAGCGCAGATTGCCCGACAAGTCGGCCACGTCGGCCTTGACCAGCGCCACGTCGGGCCGCAGAGCGCGCTCCATGACATAAGTGGAGCCGTCGAAGTCGCGCAGCTCTTTGCCTTCGGCCACCAGGGTGCCGACGCCGGTTTTGGTGAAAAAGGCCGGAATGCCGGCGCCACCGGCGCGCAGTTTTTCGGCCAGGGTGCCCTGCGGGGTGAACTCGAGCTCGAGCTCGCCGGCCAGGTACTGGCGCTCGAACTCTTTGTTTTCGCCCACGTAGGACGAAATCATCTTGCGGATCTGGCGCGTCTCGAGCAGTTTGCCCAAGCCAAAGCCATCGACCCCGGCGTTGTTGGAGATCACCGTCAGGTCGCGCACGCCGCTGTCGCGCAGCGCGTCGATCAGCGCCTCGGGGATGCCGCACAGGCCAAAGCCGCCCACCGCGATCAGTTGCCCATCGGCCACCACGCCCTGCAGCGCCGCCGCCGCACTGGGATAGACCTTGTTCATGCACGCTCCTGTGTGTAGTTGATGGGCATGAATTGTACGGGTGCTGCGCGGCTAGGGCGGATGCCACTGCGTGGGATCTCGTGGTCTGATCCTGATCTTTTAGTTTTCTGCAAACTGCGCCTCGATATCCATCGCGCCGTGCAGGATGCGCACGATCTGCACCAGTCGGTCGCTCTCTGCGTAGAGAATGAGATAGTTGCCGTGGGCGCATGAGCGCAGACCTTTGCCGAGCTCTGGCCGGGGCCTGTAGGCTTTGGGCGACTTGGCCAGCTTGCGGCACTGCGCTTGCAACTCGCGCACAAAACTGGCGGCACGGCGTGGGTTGTTTAGCGCGATGTAGTCACCGATGGCCTCGAGATCCTGCTCGGCCTTGGGCAAAAACACCAGTTGCATCAGGCTCTTTCAGCCGCTTCGGCCAGCGCGAGAAACTTGGCCTCTAGGCGGTCAAAAACCTCCTCCTCTGATAGGCACGGCCCACTGGCCAAGCCCACGGCAATCGCCTCGCGCAGGACCTGCAGCTTGGCGGCTTGTTCGGCTTCGCGCTCTTCGAGCAGGCGCAGCCCAGCGCGCACCACCTCGCTGGCATTGTTGAAGCGGCCCGCCTCTACCTGCTGGCGGATGAAGGTTTCAAAATGGGGGCTGAGGGCCACACTGGTCGGCATCGCAGATTCTCCTAACAGTTAATAATCGTTATTAAACCAAAGCCCCAAGCCCAGGTCAAGACTGACCCAGCCACCCCACCCTACTGGCGCGCGGTGCGCACCGGCTCGGGCGGCTGCTGCGGGTGGCTGCAGCGCCAGGGGTTGATGTCGAGCCCGCCGCGGCGCGTGTAGCGCGCATAGACGCTGAGCTTGAGCGGCCGGCAGCGCTGCCAGATGTCGAGGTAGATGCGCTCTACGCAGTGCTCGTGAAAGCCGGCGTGCCGCCTAAAGCTCACCAGGTAGCGCAACAGCCCAGCTTGATCGATCGGTGCCCCGCTGTAGGCGATCTGCACGCTGGCCCAATCCGGCTGGCCGGTCACGGGGCAGTTGCTTTTGAGCAGGTCGCTGGTCAGCACCTCTTGCACCACGGCTTGGCTGGTGTCGGCTTGTAGGAGCTGCGGGGCGGGCTCGTAGTCGCCGCATTCCACATCCAGCCGATCCAGGCTCAGGCCCTCGAGCGCTTGCAAGCGCTCTAGCCCAAACTGCGCCGGGCGCAGCAGCCGCACGCCCACGCCGCCGCTGCGCTCGCTGCCGCGCCACAGCGCCTCGGTCAAATCCTGGCGCAGGCGTTGCTGCACCGCTTCGGCGCTGTCGAACACGCTCTGGTTGTAGCTGTTGAGGTAGAGCTTGAACGATTTGCTCTCGAGCATCTGCGGCGTCTCGCAGGGCACGGTGAAATGCACGATCGCCAACTGCGGCTTGCCGCGCGCATTGAGCCAGCTGAGCTCGTAAGCCGTCCACAGATCGGCCCCCAAAAAGGGCAAGGGGGTGCCCAACCCCAGCTCGGCGCGCTTGGGCGCACGCGGCAGCGGGCACAGCAGCGTGGGGTCGTAGCGCTCGGGGTAAGCGGTGGGCTGGCCGAGCAGCAGGGGGGCCGCTTCTGCGCTAGGCGGCGCAGTGCCTAGGGCGGTGGGCGCAGGGTTGCCAAGCGGCTGGGGCGGCTGGGGCGGCAGATCGGGCGGTGGGCAGGTGGATGGCATGGGCTGGATGGGGCTATGCATGGGGCATCAGACAAAAGTGTGCTCGCGCAGCCATTTGGTGGCCACCCACTTTTCGCCCTCCCACACCGGCACGCTGCCGTGTAGGGTGCGGGTGCTGGGGTGCGGGCGTTCGTAGGCAAAATACAGCGCCTGCCCGCACTGCGGCAGCACCTCGAGCCCCAGATCGGGGAAGGTGGTGGCGCCGCCGCGCGGCACTTGGTTGAGGTAAATCAGCACCGTGGCCAAGCGCTGGCCGCCGCGCCGCGTCAGGGCGGGGGTGCCGGGCTCGTCTGGGTCGAAGTAGTCGTAATGCGGCTTGTACTCGCCGCCCTCAGGGTAGTGCAGCACCTGCAAACCCTCGCCGTGTTCTACGGGCCAGCGCAGCAGGCGGGCGATGCGCGCTTCCAGGCGCCGCACCAGTTCGGTTTCGCCGCGCCCAAAAAACATGCCGCTGCTGGTGCGGTCGGGGTTGATTTCGCTGCCACCGCTGCGCGTCTGCACGGTGAGCGAGCGCTTGAGCCGCGGCCGCGCGGCCTCGATCAGCTGCGCGCACTCGGCCGGCGTGAGCAGCCCATCGAACAGCGCCAGCGGCGGCTGCTGCAAGCGCAACCGCAGCTCCACCGACCGATCGCCGCAATCGAAGCAGCGCTGCGCCGCGCCCCAGTCGGGCTGCGGCAGGGCTGCGGGCGCGGGGGCTGGCTGGCCGGTGGGGGGCATGGCTGTGGGCAGGGCAGCGGGGTTGCAGGGGCTGGAGCGAGGCTGGCTGGCGGCAGGCGGCGGCTGTGGCGGCGGCGCTTAGGCCGGCAAGCGGAACACCAGCCGATCCGGCCCCGATTCGCTGGCTACAAAGCGGTAGCCTTCGGCGTTGAAGGCCTTGAGCTGCTCGAGGCTGATGGCGCGGCAGTCGATGGCGTGGCGCATCATCAGACCGCGCGCGCGCTTGGCGGCAAAACCCATGACCCGGTAGCGCCCGCCGTGCAGTTGCTCAAACACGCACTGCACCACCCGCGGCTGCAGGGCCGCCGCATCCACCGCCTTGAAGTATTCCTCGCTGGCCAGGTTGACGACCAGCGGCACCGCATCGGTGCTGGCGCGCTGGTTCAGGTAGTCGCTGATCTGGCGGCCCCAGTATTGCACCAGGTTTTTGCCCCGGGCGGTGGCCAGCCGGGTGCCCATTTCGAGCCGGTAGGGCTGCATCAGATCGAGCGGACGCAGCACGCCGTACAGGCCGCTCAAGATGCACAGATGCTGCTGCGCCCACTGCAGATCGGCTGCGCTCAAAGTGCGCGCCTGCAAGCCGTCATAGACGTCGCCGTCGAAAGCCAGCAGCGCCTGCTTGGCGTTGGCGGGCGTAAAAACCGGCTGCCAAGCCTGAAAGCGCGCCGCATTGAGCGCCGCCAGCTTGTCGCTCAGGCCCATGAGCTCGGCCAGCTCGTGCGGCGCCAGAGCGCGCAACTGCGCCACCAGCTCGGCCGCCTGCGCCACAAACAGCGGCTGGCTGTGGCTGGCGCTGTGCGCCGGGGTCTCGAAATCGAGCGCTTTGGCGGGCGACAACAAAAACAACATCGGTGGCGGGTCCTCTGGTCTGCGGCGGGGGCTCTGCTTAAGGCGCGATTATCGGTGCAGCGCAAGGCGGCGGGCGGGTTGGGTGCACGCTTGCTTAGGCGTCCTGCGGCCGCAATGGCGCTGCGAGCGCACCCAGCCCACCCGCCGCCTCGCATGGGGGAAATCGGTGCCAGCGCATGCAAACGGCAGTGCTGGCCACGCACCCGGTCAAGCAACATGCAAAATTTATTTACTTAAGGATCCCATTTTCTTATTATCAGGGTACAGTCCCACTTGTTGATAACCACCCCACCCCATAAGGTGACGAAATGGCCACCACTGCCGACACCATCGACCATGCAACCCTTGAACGCCTCGTCGAAGCCGGGGCCGTCCGCGGTGCCCACATTGTTGGCCAACCTGGCGGCTGGGGCGTGGTCATCCAATACGGATTGATTGAGCGCGCTCTAGCCGCGAAGCGCGGCGCCATCCGCATCTTTCGCAAGTTTGAAACGCTGGTTGCCTACCTCAAAGACATAGGCATCACCCAGTACCAGGTGGACGCCAGCCACTTTGACCCCGTGGCGCTCAAGACCGACCGCAAGCGCACCGATGCCGCCGCGCGCATGAAAAACGCGCACGCAGCCGCCGCTTACAAGGGCTGGCTTACCCTACAGGTGCAAGCAGCGATCGACGACCCCCGGCCCAGTGTGCCGCATAGTGAAGTTGCCGCCGAGTGGGCGACCGAGCGCGCCGCCTTGCTCCAGCAGGCCGAGCGCATAGGGGGCTGACCTTGCCGTTATGGAAACCCGCCGCCATTGCCGACCGCAAGCGCATTACCGAGTACATCGCCATTGACAACCCAAGAGCTGCAGTGGAAATGGGTGATCTGCTGCTGCAAAAGGCCGAACAACTAGACCAGCATCCAGCGCTTGGGCGTGTAGGGCGCGTGCAGGGGACGCGCGAACTGGTCGTGCACCCCAATTACATCTTGATTTACAGAATAGTTGTCAAGGTTGCCGAAGTGCTGCGCGTCAAACACGCGGCGCAGAAATGGCCTTGAGGCAAGGGAATGGAAATGCAGCGAATTTCAGCGCCTAGGTGGGGGCTGCCCCCCGATTTTACCTACCGGCACAGCTAGTCTATCGGCAACGAGAGGTCGTAGAGGGTCTCGGGAGCTATATCGATATCACCAGGCCAGCAAACGGTATCGAGCGCAACAAAAGCCTGTTTAAAGAGTTTAATATCCTGCAATGCTGTAAACAAGCCCTTATTCAAATAGGGGCGCGCATCAAATAAACGATGTTCACCTGTGTTGAACCACAGTTCCAGTAAATAATCATCACCGGCCTTCACCCGCTTCACCGTTTCCATAACATCTCCTCAGCGCAAGGGATCAATGGGAAACGGTTTCTCACCGTTCAGGGCCAGCTCCCAATCGGCCAACAACGATTCCCGATGAATCTCGATCCAAGCCTGAACCAATCGGGTTTTGGCGACGGGCAATTCGCCAGCCAGAACAGATCCGTCGAGTATCGAGAAAGACGCGTCTTGACCTTGAAACTTCGCATGTATGTGCGGCGTGTTATGTCGCACGTTATCAAAAAAATATAGACTGATAACTATCCCGTAGAACATGCTGATTGTCGGCATAACACACCTTATATGATTAACCTGAAGATTTTCAAACTCGACTCGACCGCGCTGCACCGTGCACACGTGTCCGCAAAATAGTTGTCTGACCCCCAATTTTAACCGGAGACTGTCGCAGTTCCTGCAAAATGGGGCTGCAATCCATTACCATCGAGGCATGAAGTAAAGCAAAATAACCGCCCCTACTATCGCGAAAATGGCGAGCCCGATTTTTTCTCCCATGGTCATGGGGAATTTGCGGTGTGTGGTGCCACAAAACGGGCAGATTGACTTTTTCGGGACGGGTGTCCAGCCGCCTTGGCCGTGCAAAATTGGTGGGCCTGTGATGATTCGTGGAATAATTTTTTTCCCACAGCCATGGCATGTTTCCCGTTCGTCATGAGGTGCTTGAGATTGCTCGGGTTTTTTCAGCCACTCACCGCAATGCCTGCACTTTTTTACATGCATTGGAATTTCCGCGGCACAGAATGGGCATTCACTGGTTTGCATGGGGCTTTTGTTCATCATCAACTCTTTTTTGGGTTCCCTGATATTATAGATTTTATGAAAGTTCATAATTTTCATTATGCTAGGAAGATTGAAAGAGGGAACCTTCTTTATGGAGTTTTGTACATAAGCCTTGGCGATGAACGCTTGGTGCGCGACAGTAGTTGTCGCATGAAACAGATGCGCGTGGAAAGCATGAGAGTCGGACGAAAAGTCAAGCCTACGCGCAAACGCGAGCTCCCGGATGTGATGAACATGGTTGCGCCCTAGCCTGAACTGGATGTGCTGGTTGTTCCGCACGCACGGAAGCGCATAGTCAAAGGCCTCCGTCCGCCATTTTACTGTAAGCGTCCCGCCAACCCACCTTGCCCCGATCCCATCAGCCATGCCAAGATAGCCCGCACGCGCCCGCGCTCACGCGCACAGCCCCGCAGCCCTCTTGAAACCCACCTCAGCCTTTTGCCGCAGGCCGCCACTTGTGCGGCAGCAGTTCCTCGATCGCACTGGCCTTGTGCGTGGGCAGGCGTTCGAGCACGGAGAGGAAATCGGAGACGAGAGGAAATCGGGGTCAGACCACCATGGCACTCGGTTAAGCCCGAAGCGCGCGGAATCAGGGTGCGTTGCGCGCAAGTCAGAACCGCGCCCTGTGCCAGAAAATCGTGCTCCGACTGCGGTTTGCTTCCGTAGGGGTAAGGGCTGTGGCGCTGGGGGCAGTCGGCCTCATACCGTCCGCTGCGCGGCCAAAAATCGGCCAACCGCCCCCAGCGCCACAGCCCCGCGCAAATCGGTACTTGACTCCGATTCCCATGTTTTTGGCTTAACCGAGTGCCATGAGGGTCAGACCAGATTTTCTCAGACTGGATCCTCTCAGCCTTTAAGGCGGGCAGCAAGATGGGTTGGCAGGACGCTTACAGGGAAACGCCGGTGGAACGCAGGTGGTCAGACCACGATTTTCTCAGCTAGCGCCAGTTCTCTACCTGCAAGCCGCTGACCCGGTTGAACTCGCCCACGTTGGAGGTCACCACGATCAGGCCGCGTGCCACGCCGGTGCCGGCAATCAGCGCATCGTAAGCGCCGATGGGCCGGCCCTGCAACTTGAGGGCTGCGCGAATGGCCGCCGTGGCCTGCGCATCGGCCTCGTTGAAGGGCACGGTACCGACGACCGAGAACAAGGCATCGAGCACCGGCGCCAGCTTGCGGGCGCGCTCGCTGTTGAGCGCGAGCCCATAATCGATCTCCATGCGCGTGAGCGCCGAGACCACGATCAGCTTCGGTGAGGTCGCCTTCAGGCGGGCCATCACGCCCGCTTGGCCCTTGACAAAATCGGACACCGTGCAGGTGTCGAGCAGATACTTCATGCCAGCGGATCATCCACCGGCGCTTTGAGCCGCTCGCGGCTGGCTTCAAACCGCGGCACATCGGCCAGACCCTGAAAGCTGGCCACGGCTTGGGGCCATTGCGGCTGGGATTGCTGCGTCAGCCACTCGCGCACCGCAGCGCGGATCAGCGCATTGCGGCTCTGCCCCACCTGCAGTGCCATGGCGTTGAGCTGCTGCCCGGTGCTGTCGTCGAGATAGATGTTGAAGTGCATGGCGGCCTCCGTGCGTTGGACTTCCAGTATAACACTTTGGTGTGTTATATCATACAAGGATCAATATCAAAAGGAAGCTCTGCGACCACGCCAGCCCGCCCGCCGCCTCCCGCCAGCCCGATAAAATCAACCACCGCCCTGCCCCAGTGCGGCCTGCGATTTCCTCCCTTTCTGCCCGCACCTTGCCCACCATGCCTGACACCCCTGCCCAGCCGGGCCTGCACAGCCTGCCCAAATCGTTCCAACCGGCCGAACTCGAGGCGCGCTGGGGGCCAGAGTGGGAGCGGCGCGGCTTGGGGCGCGCGGGCGTGCGCGGCTCGGGCCAAGCGCAGGCCGGCGTGCCCGCCTTTGCCATCCAGTTGCCGCCGCCCAACGTCACCGGCACCTTGCACATGGGGCACGCCTTCAACCAGACCGTGATGGACAGCCTCACGCGCTACCACCGCATGCTGGGCCACAACACGCTCTGGATGCCGGGCACCGACCACGCCGGCATCGCCACCCAGATCGTGGTCGAGCGCCAGTTGCAGGCCCAAGGGCGCACCCGGCACCAGCTCGGCGCCACCGAAACCGAATCGCGCCAGCGCTTCATCGAACAGGTGTGGCAGTGGAAAGAGCAATCCGGCCAGACCATCACGCAGCAGATGCGGCGCATGGGCGACAGCGTGGACTGGAGCCGCGAATACTTCACCATGGACGAGCGCCTGTCGCCGGTGGTGACCGAAACCTTCGTGCGCCTGTACGAGCAGGGCCTGATCTACCGCGGCAAGCGGCTGGTCAACTGGGACCCGGTGCTCAAGAGCGCCGTGTCCGACCTCGAAGTCGAGAGCGAGGAAGAAGACGGCTGGCTCTGGCACATCGCCTACCCGCTGGCTAGCGGCGCCGGGCAGCTGGTGGTGGCCACCACGCGCCCCGAAACCCTGCTGGGCGACGTGGCCGTGATGGTGCACCCCGAAGACGAACGCTACGCGCACCTGGTGGGCCAGTACGTGCGCCTGCCCCTGTGCGAGCGCGAAATCCCGGTGATCGCCGACGCCTACGTCGATCGCGCCTTCGGCACCGGAGTGGTCAAGGTCACGCCGGCGCACGACGCCAACGACTACGCCGTCGGGCAGCGGCACCAGTTGCCCATCATCGGCGTGCTCGCGCTCGACGCCACCCTCAACGACCACGCCCCCGCGCCCTACCGCGGCCTAGACCGCTTCGAGGCGCGCCAGCGCGTGGTGGCCGACCTGCAAAGCGCCGGGCTGCTGGTCGAAACCAAAAAACACCGCCTGATGGTGCCGCGCTGCACCCGCACCGGCCAAGTGGTCGAGCCCATGCTCACCGACCAATGGTTCGTGGCCGTCAACCAAGCCCCGCGCGCGCCCGCAGCCGATGGCGCCAGCCACGACCAAGCCACCCCCGACAACCGCAGCATCGCCCAAAAAGCCATCGACGCCGTTAACAGCGGCGCGGTGCGCTTCGTGCCCGAAAACTGGGTCAACACCTACCACCAGTGGATGGGCAACCTGCAAGACTGGTGCATCAGCCGCCAGCTGTGGTGGGGGCACCAGATCCCGGCCTGGTACGACCTCGAAGGCCAAGTGTATGTAGCGCGCGACGCCGCCGCCGCCCAAGCCCAATTCGAAGCCCGCTGCGCCAGCCTCAACCCCAGCCAGCACGACGCCCTGCTCGCCGCCGGCCTGGTGCGCGACCCCGACGTGCTCGACACTTGGTACTCCAGCGCGCTGATCCCGTTTTCTACGCTCGGCTGGCCGCAGGCGGCTGAAGGGAAAAGTGCCGATTGCGCTGACCCAGCCGGAGACGGCGGGACAGCCGGGGGCGCTCGCAGCGCCATTGCGGCCGAAGGACGCCTAAGCAAGAGTGCCCCCGGCTGGCCCGACGGCTCCGGCGCGAGCGCCAACCAAGCCAGCGCCGCCCCCACCGACTACGACCTGTACCTGCCCAGCAGCGTGCTCGTCACCGGCTACGACATCATCTTCTTCTGGGTCGCGCGCATGATCATGATGAGCACCCACTTCACCGGCCGGG
>Ga0208610_100505_pt1 | contig 13082 bp, 17 predicted proteins | sample SubbioR11Jul_8A2_FD_184815 | JGI IMG/M metagenome (GOLD analysis project Ga0208610, IMG submission 184815) | Serpentinite rock and fluid subsurface biosphere microbial communities from McLaughlin Reserve, California, USA - CR11Jul_8A2 (SPAdes) | ecosystem: Environmental > Terrestrial > Deep... | reverse complement strand
CACGGCGCAGTTTCCGATGTGCGGCTTCTCCGGCCGCGCGGTGCAGATCCTCAAGGCCTGCGGCGTCGAGGACCTGGCCACCGTCAACGTCCTCGAGGACGAGGCGATCCGCCAGGCCATCAAGGACTACGCCAACTGGCCGACCATCCCGCAGCTCTACGTCGACGGCGAGTTCGTCGGCGGCTCGGACATCATGATGGAGATGTACCAGAGCGGCGAGCTGCAGCAGGTGCTCGGCCGCGCGGCGTGAGCCTGCCGGGCCACCCGGGCGACTCGCCGGCCAGCGCCGCCCCGCAGCGCCCGGCGGCCTCGCCCCGGCTGGTCGTCGGCATGACCGGCGCCAGCGGCGCGGTCTACGGCGTTCGCCTGCTGCAGCGCGCGCGCGCGCTGGGCGTGCAGACCCACCTCGTGGCAACGCCGGCAGGCGTGCTCAGCGCGCACCACGAGCTCGGCCTCGGCCGCGGTGACCTCGAAGCGCTGGCCGACCACGCGCATGCGCCGGGCGAGGTCGGGGCCTGCATCGCCAGCGGCTCGTTCGGCACCGCGGCGATGATCGTCGCGCCCTGCTCGATGAAGTCGCTGGCCGCCATCGCCCACGGCCTGGCCGACAACCTGCTCACGCGCGCGGCCGACGTCACCCTCAAGGAGCGCCGCCGGCTGCTGCTGCTGGTGCGCGAGACGCCGCTCAACCTGGCGCACCTGCGCAACATGAGCGCCGTCACCGAGATGGGCGGCATCGTCTTCCCGCCGCTGCCGGCGTTCTACAACCGGCCGCGCACGATCGACGAACTGGTCGACGACACCGTCGAGCGCGTGCTCGCGCTCGCCGGCGTGGGCGCTGCCGGGCCGCGCGAGTGGCCGGGGCTGTAGCGCAGCGCCGCGGGCGCGGCTACGCCGGCGAGGCAGGCTCGAACAGCCAGCGCCGGCGCGCGCCGAACACCATCTCCGGGTACTCCGGGCGGCCGCGGCTGCCGTGGTAGCGGCCCAGCGCCATGAACAGGTCGCCGCGCTCGCGGTCGAGGTAGTGGCGCAGGATCACGCAGCCGAAGCGCAGATTGGTCTGCAGGTGAAACAGCCGCCCGACGTCGCCGTCGCCGATCAGCCGCATCCAGAACGGCATGACCTGCATGTAGCCGCGCGCGCCGGCGCTGCTGATCGCAAACTTGCGAAAGCCGCTCTCGACCTGGATCAGGCCGAGCACCAGCGCGGTCTCCAGGCCGGCGCGGCGGCTCTCGAACCAGACGGTCTGCAGGAAGTCGGTGCGGGCGAGCCGGTCGGCCTTGCGCCGCGCGAGCCGCAGGCTCATCTCGGCCTTCCAGTCGAGGTAGCTCAGCCGTTGCGCCAGGTCGGCGAATTCGGGCTGCGGTGGCGCCTCGGCCGCGACCGCCGCCGACAGCGCGGTGCGCACCGAGGCGGTCAGCGGCTCCTCGAGCTGACCACGGGCCTGCGCCGGCAGCCAGGGCGAGAGTGCGGCGGCAGCCAGCAGGGCGCGGCGCTGCACACCGTTCACGCGGCGCTCACCCCTTCAGGCGGCTTTGCAGCCAGGCCGCGGCCTCGGCCACGGGCACCGCGGTTGGCCCGGCGTCGCGCCGACCCTGGACTTCGAGCCGCCCTTCCTTGAGCCCGCGCTCGGCGACGACGACGCGGTACGGCACGCCGATCAGCTCCCAGTCGGCGAACATCACGCCGGGGCGCTCGCCACGGTCGTCGAGGATCACGTCGACCCCGGCGGCGGCGAGCTCGTCGTGCAGCCGCGCCGCGGCCGCGCGCACCTCGGCGCTGCGCTCGAAGCCGATCGGGCACAGCACGACCGTGAACGGCGCGATCGCCGCCGGCCAGACGATGCCGCGCTCGTCGTGGCCCTGCTCGATGGCCGCGCCGACGATGCGCGTGATGCCGATGCCGTAGCAGCCCATCTCGAAGTGGCGCGGCTTGCCGGCCTCGTCGAGGAAGGTCGCGCCCATCGCCTGCGAGTACTTGGTGCCGAGGTAGAACACATGGCCGACCTCGATGCCGCGCTGGATCGCCAGCACGCCCTTGCCATCGGGGCTGGGGTCGCCCTCGACGACGTTGCGCAGGTCGGCCACGAGGTCGGGCTCGGGCAGGTCGCGGCCCCAGTTGACGCCGGTGTAGTGGAAGTCGGCCTCGTTGGCGCCGCAGACAAAGTCGCTCATGCGCGCGACGGTGCGGTCGGCGACGACCCGGACCGGCCTGGCCGTGCCGATCGGGCCGAGGTAGCCGGGCTCGCAGCCGAAGTGCTCGACGATCTCGGCGACGCTCGCGAAGCGAAAGCCCGCTTGCAGCCCCTCGACCTTACCGGCCTTGACCTCGTTGAGCTGGTGGTCGCCGCGCACGAGCAGCAGCCAGACCGTCGTCGCGACGACCTCGCCGGCGGCGTTCTTCTCGTCGGTGGCCAGGACCAGCGACTTGACGGTGCGCGCCAGCGGCAGCTCCAGCAGCGCGGCGACGTCGGCACAGGTGCTGCGGTCGGGCGTGGGCGTCTTGGCCAGCGCCTGCCGCGGCGGCGCGCGCTCGGCCAGCAGCGGCAGCGCCTCGGCCAGCTCGATGTTGGCGGCGTAGTCGCTGCCCGGGCAGTGCACCAGCGCGTCCTCGCCGGTGTCGGCCAGGACCTGGAACTCGTGCGAGAGGTCGCCGCCGATCGCGCCGGTGTCGGCGGCGACGGCGCGGTAGCGCAGGCCGATGCGGTCGAAGATCGCGCAGTACGCGCGGTACATCGCGTCGTAGCTGCGCGCGGCGGCCTCGGCGTCGCGGTCGAACGAGTAGGCGTCCTTCATCGTGAACTCGCGGCCACGCATGATGCCGAAGCGCGGCCGGCGCTCGTCGCGGAATTTGGTCTGTATATGGTAGAAGTTCTTCGGCAACTGCCGGTAGCTGCGCAGCTCCTGGCGTGCGATGTCGGTCACGACTTCCTCGCTGGTGGGCTGGACGACGAAGTCGCGCCCGTGGCGGTCCTTCACGCGCAGCAGCTCGGCGCCCATCTTCTCGAAGCGGCCGGTCTCCTGCCAGAGCTCGGCGGGCTGGATCAGCGGCATCAGCAGCTCGACGGCGCCGGCGCGGTTCATCTCGTCACGGACGATGGCCTCGATCCTGCGGATCACCCGCAGGCCCATCGGCATGTAGTTGTAGATGCCCGCGCCGACGCGCTTGATCAGCCCGGCGCGCAGCATCAGCCGGTGGCTCGCGACCTCGGCGTCGGTCGGCGCCTCCTTGAGGGTGGCGATGAAGAATTGGCTCGCTCTCATGCTCGGATGCCGCGGCGCGCCCGCGGTCGGGGCTGTGCACCTGCTGCCGTCGCCGGCGGCATGGGTCTGCGGGTAAGCAAGGTATCGTCCCTTGCGCCGACCCGGTGCAATAATCGAATCAATTGGATATCTGGGGTCGATTATGCTCGACCGTGATGGCTACCGGCCTAACGTCGGCATCATCCTGCTGAACGCGCGCAATCAGGTCTTCTGGGGCAAGCGGCTGCGCACCCACTCCTGGCAGTTTCCGCAGGGGGGCATCAAGTACGGCGAGACGCCGGAGCAGGCGATGTACCGCGAACTGCACGAGGAAGTCGGGCTGCGCCCCGAGCATGTGCAGATCGTCGCCCGCACGCGCGACTGGCTGCGCTACGAGGTGCCCGAGCGCTACATCCGGCGCGACGCCCGCGGCCACTACCGCGGGCAGAAGCAGATCTGGTTCCTGCTGCGCCTGGTCGGCCGCGACTGCGACATGAACCTGCGCGCCACCGACCACCCCGAGTTCGATGCCTGGCGCTGGAACGACTACTGGGTGCCGCTCGAGGTCGTGATCGACTTCAAGCGCGGCGTCTACGAGATGGCGCTGACCGAGCTCGCGCGCTACCTGCCGCGCGCCCACCCGCACAACCGCTACCTGCGCGCGGGCATGCGCGCGTCGCGGCCGCCGGCCGACGAACCGGCGGCCCGCCCGCCCGAGCCAGGCGAGCCCGCCGGCAGCGGCTGAGCCGGGATCCGGCAGTTGCCCGGGCCCCGGCTTCAGGTCATCAACACCAGGTTGGTGCGGTGCACCAGCTCGGGCTCGTTGGCGTAGCCCAGCGCCGCCTCGATCTGCGCCGAGGGCTTGCGCATGATCAGCCGCGCCTCGGCGCTCGAGTAGTTGGACAAGCCGCGCGCGACCTCGACGCCAGCGGCGTCGCGGATCGCGATGACGTCGCCGCGGCGGAAGTCGCCGCTGACCTCGACGACGCCGATCGGCAGCAGGCTTTTGCCGTCGGCGCGCAGCTTGCGCGCGGCGCCCTCGTCGACGGTCACCGCGCCGTGCAGCTGCAGGTGGTCGAGCATCCACTGCTTGCGCGCCGCCAGCTTGGGCGTGGCGGCCAGCAGCGCGGTGCCGATCGCCTCGCCGGCGGCCAGGCGCAGCAGCACATCGGGCTCGCGCCCCCAGGCGATGACGGTGCTCGCCCCGCTGCCGGCGGCGCGCCGGGCGGCGAGCACCTTGGTCAGCATGCCGCCGCGGCCGATCGCGCTGCCGGCGCCACCGGCCATGCGCTCGAGCGCGGGGTCGCCGGCGCGCGCGGTGTCGATCAAGCGGGCGTCGGCGTCGGTGCGCGGGTCGGCCGAGTACAGCCCGCGCTGGTCGGTCAGGATGACCAGCGCGTCGGCTTCGATCAGGTTGGCCACCAGCGCGCCCAGGGTGTCGTTGTCGCCGAACTTGATCTCGTCGGTGACCACCGTGTCGTTCTCGTTGATGACCGGGATCACGCGCAGCCCGAGCAGGGTCAGCAACGTCGAGCGGGCGTTGAGGTAGCGCTCGCGGTCGGACAGGTCGGCGTGGGTCAGCAGCACCTGCGCGCTGCCCAGGCCGTGCGCGCGCAGGTGCGTCTCGTACATCTGAGCGAGCCCCATCTGGCCGACCGCGGCGGCGGCCTGCAGCTCGTGGATCTGCTTCGGGCGCTGGCGCCAGCCCAGCCGCTGCATGCCCTCGGCGATCGCGCCGCTGGAGACCATCACCAGTTCCCGGCCCTGTGCGGCCAGCGCCGCGAGCTGGCGGCACCAGTTGCCGATGGCCTGGGCGTCGACTCCGCGGCCCTCGTTGGTGACCAGGCTGGAGCCGACCTTGACGACGATGCGCCGGGCCTGGGCCAGGACTTCAGCCACCGCGCTTCTCCGCCGGCGGCGGCGCGTCGGCAAAGCGCGGGTCGGGCGCGACCGCCGCGCTGCGCTGCTGCGCCGCCAGATGCGCCCAGATCGCGTGCAGCAGCGCCTGCAGGCCCAGCCGCGTCAGCGCCGAGACCGGGTACACCGGCCCCTTCCAGCGCAGGCGCCGCACGAAGTCGCGCACGCGCGCCTCGCGCTCGTCGGCGGGCAGCAAGTCGAGCTTGGTCAGCACGATCCAGCGCGGCTTGGCCGCCAGCGCGGCGTCGTACTTCTTCAGCTCGGCGACGATCGCGCGCGCCTGCGCGACCGGGTCGACGGCCGTATCGAGCGGCGCGATGTCGACCAGGTGCAGCAGCAGCCGCGTGCGCTGCAGGTGACGCAGGAACTGGTGGCCCAGCCCGGCGCCCTCGCTGGCGCCCGCGATCAGACCGGGCACGTCGGCGACGACGAAGCTCTGCTCGGGACCGACGCGCACCACACCCAGGTTCGGGTACAGCGTCGTGAACGGGTAGTCGGCGATCTTCGGCCGCGCATTCGAGACCGTGGCGATCAGCGTCGACTTGCCGGCGTTGGGCATGCCCAGCAGGCCGACGTCGGCGAGCACGCGCAGCTCGAGCTTGAGGCGGCGGGCCTCGCCGGGCCAGCCCGGGGTCTTCTGCCGCGGCGCGCGGTTGGTGCTGGTCTTGAAGTGCAGGTTGCCGAAGCCGCCGTCGCCGCCCTTGGCCAGCAGCACCCGCTCGCCGGGGGTGAGCAGCTCGGCGAGCACCTCGCCGCGGTCGAGGTCGGTGATGATGGTGCCCACCGGCATGCGCAGCACGACGTCGTCGCCGGCGGCGCCGAACTGGTCCGCGCCGCGCCCGGCCTCGCCGTTGCGGGCCTCGTGGCGGCGCGCGTAGCGGTAGTCGATCAGCGTATTCAGGTTGGGCTCGGCGACCGCCCAGACGCTGCCGCCGCGCCCGCCGTCGCCGCCGTTGGGGCCGCCGAAGGGGATGAACTTCTCGCGCCGGAAGCTGGCGCAGCCGGCACCGCCGTTGCCGGCCGCGACCTCGATGGTGGCTTCGTCGACGAATTTCATGGTGACGGGCGCGATGGTAGCGGGCGCGGGCGGCGGCGCCGCCGGGGTCGGTCAGTGCGCCGGGGCGGGGCCCCCGGGTGCCAGCGATCGGCTGCGCCGCAGAAACGGCGAAGCCCCGGCCGGACCGGGGCTTCGACGCGAGGCGGGCCCGGGCGGTCGCTCAGGCCGCGGTGGTGCCCGGCTTGACGCTCACGGTGGCCCGGTTGAGCGCGCCCTTGACGGCGAACGAGACCTCGCCGTCGACCAGCGCGAACAGGGTGTGGTCACGGCCGGTGCCGACGTTGTCGCCGGCATGGAAGCGCGTGCCGCGCTGGCGCACGATGATCGAGCCGGCCGGCACCTGCTGGCCGCCGAAGACCTTGACGCCGAGCATCTTCGGCTGCGAGTCGCGGCCGTTGCGGGTCGAGCCGCCGCCTTTTTTCTGTGCCATGGATGCAAATCTCCTGTGCTCAGGCGCTCACGGCGCCGATCTGCAGCTCGGTGTAGGTCTGCCGGTGGCCCTGCCGCTTCTGGTAGTGCTTGCGCCGGCGCATCTTGAAGATGCGCACCTTGTCGTGCTTGCCGTGCGCGAGCACGGTGGCCTTGACGCTGGCGCCGCCGACCCAGGGCGAGCCGACCTGCAGGCCCGCGCCGTTGCCCACCGCGAGCACCTGGTCGATGACGATTTCCTGGCCGACATCGGCCGGCAACTGCTCGACCTTGATCCTGTCGCCCTCGGCAACCCTGTACTGCTTGCCGCCGGTTTTGATGACCGCGTACATATCTACATACCCTCTGCGTCGAGAACCCGCAATTGTAGCCCGTTCGCAGCGCGCGACGCAAGCAGAGGCGGAAGCGCCGGTCGACGGGGGTCGAACAGCACACGGCCTGGCGCTCGTCCCGGTGCAGCCAGAGGGCGTGCCGGAGCAGACTGGCTGCGCGGCCCAGACCAGGGTCCAGCGCCAGCGCGCGAAGACGCCACGGCCCGCGCGCGGACAGATCTGCGGCTGCCTGGCGTACGGCGAGACCTGTTCGGCCGAGTCGCCGCTGGTGGCGGGGGCGGGTTGGCTCGGGATCGTGCGCGGCCTCATGCGCGCCGCGGCGCGCGCGTCGCCGCTGGCGCGGCGCCCGGTCGCGGCATGCGGATCGTCGGCAGCCCGCGCGCCGGCGTGCGCCGCAGCAGGTCAGCCAGCGCGTGGCGGTCCAGATGCGCGAGGAAGGCGGCCAGCGCGCCGCAGAGCACGCCGGCCAGCCGGCAGTCGCCGGTGAGCGTGCAGCCGCTGCTGTCGCTGTCGTAGCACTCGACGAGCGCGAAGTCCGGTTCGATGGCGCGCACGACCTCGCCCAGGTTGACCTGCGCCGGCGGCAGCGCGAGCCGCAGGCCCCCGCCCTTGCCGCGCACCGTCTCCAGGAAGCCGGCACGGCCCAGGTGGTGCGTGACCTTCATCAGGTGCGCCTCGGAGACGCCGTAGGCCGCGGCGACCTCGCCGATCGTGCACAGGCGCTCGGGCTGCCGCGCCACGTACATCAGCAGACGCAGTGCGTAGTCGGTCATCACGGTCAGGCGCATCGTCGCGGCTCCGGTGGCGTCGTTCGTTCAGTCCTCGCCCGCCGGCGGCCGCCGCGGGTCGCTGCGGTCGAGCTGGTCGCGCTTGAACTTCACGGCCGCCCAGGCCTCGGCATCCGGCAGCGCGGGCTTGGTGCGCGTGATGGTCGGCCAGCGGCGCGCCAGCTCGGCGTTGAGCGCGACGAAGTCCTGCTGGTCCGCGGGCACGTCGTCCTCGCCGAAGATCGCGCCGACCGGGCACTCGGGCACGCACAGCGCGCAATCGATGCAGTCGTCGGGCTCGATGACCAGCATGTTGCGCCCCTCGCGGAAGGCGTCGGTCGGGCACACGTCCACGCAGTCGGTGTGCTTGCAGCGTATGCAGGCTTCGGTGACGACGAAGGTCATGGCCGGGCGGATGGCCTTTGAAGAGTGATGCAGAATATATCTTAAAGGCCCTGTCGCGTGCACACCCGCCTGCCGCCGGGTCTTGCGCTGCGGCGCGGCCGGCTGTCCGGGTCTTCGCGCCGCACTGGCTGCAGCGGCCGCTGGCCGGCGTGGCCTGGCATGCGCACGAGATGCTGTGGGGCTTTGTCGCGACGATCGCCGTCGGCTTCCTGCTCACCGCCGGCGCCAACTGGACCGGTCAGGTGCCGCTGGCCGGCCACGGGCTGGCGGGCCTGCTGGCACTGTGGCTGCTCGCGCGCGCCGGCTACCTGCTGGGCGGCGAGGCCGGCTTCGTCGTCGCGGCGGCCGCCGAGGCGCTGTTCTTCGCGGTCGCCGCCGTCGCGATGGGCCGCGTCGTGTGGCGCACGCGCAACCGGCGCAACTGCGCGGTGCCGGCGATGATGCTGGCGCTGGGCGCCACGCACCTGCTGTTCGTCACCTCGCTGGACGACTGGCCGCGCACGCTGCTGGGCTTCAACGCCGGGCTGCTGGTGATGGCGATGATCGCGCTGCTGGTGGCGCGCCGCGTGATCCCGTTCTTCGCGATGCGCGCCGTGCCCTGACTGCAGATCCCGATGCACGAGGCCAGCGCACGCTGGCAGCTCGGCGCGATGCTGGCCGCGGCGCTCGCGCTGCTCGCCGGCTGGGCGCCGCTGCAGGCGGCCGGCCTGCTCGCCGCCGCCGCGCAGGCCGCCGGTGTCGACTGGCGCGCCACGCTGCCGGTGCACCTGATCGCGATGGCTGGCTTTTCGGTGCTGATCATCGGCATGGTCACGCGCACCGCGCTGGGCCACCTGGGCCGCAGCCTGGTGCTCGACCGCAGCATGGTAGCCAGCTACCTGCTGATGCTGGCGGCGGTCGTGCTGCGTCTGGCGGCGCTGTGGCCCTCGGCCGCCAGCGCCTGGCTGCTGCAGGCCGCCGCGCTGGCCTGGGCCGCCGCCTTCGCCGCCTACCTGTGGCGCTTCGCGCCATGGCTGGTGCGGCCACGCGCGGACCAGCCGGCACCGCCGCGCCGAAATTGAGCGCGCGTCGACCTCCGCATGGTTGCTATCGGCCTCCTCGGTGATCGCGTCCACGTGCTCTGCTTTACCGAGACGGCCGAAGGAATCCGAGTCGTCAGCCCGCAAGGCCAACGCCCGGGAGGTGAACAGATATGCCCAGGCCCGCGAGATCGACTGAGCCTGGATCCGGCAGTTGGGCTGCGTCCGAGCGGGCCCTCATCGGGCGCGCTGGCCAGGCGCGAACCGCAGCCATGACCAGGGCCATTGCGAGGATGCGCAAGGCCGCCAGCGTGTCCGAGGATCGTGTCCCAGCGCGTGGTGTAGGTCCACAGCCCGTCTTGTCCATCGCACTGATGAAGCCGTTGAGTCCGATGATGCCGGCGCGTCCTTCGGTCGGCGCGCGGCCGCGCCAGGTGCGTCAGGCGTGGTGCGTGCGCAGCCTCGGCGGCATTGCTGACGATTGCAGCTTCGCCCCAACAAGACTAGACTACACAAACTTAGTTTGTGGGCCCAGCATGCTGACCGTCAACATCCACGACGCCAAGACGCATCTGTCGCGCCTGCTCGAGCAGGTGGCACGCGGCGAGCCTTTCGTCATCGCCAAGGCCGGGCGTCCCATCGCCAAGGTGGTGCCCCTGGACGCGCCCGCGCCCGCCCGGGTGCGGCGCCTGGGGTTCATGGCCGGGCAGATCACCGTGCCCGACGACTTCGACACCCTCGGTCAGGCCGAGATCCAGCAGATGTTCCACAGCGAATGAAGCTGTTGCTCGACACCCATCTGCTGCTCTGGGCGGCCGGCGCGCCCGAGCGCCTGTCGGACACGGCGCGCGCCCTGCTGACCGAGCCCACGAACGAGTTGTACTTCAGTGCGGCCAGCCTGTGGGAGGTGGCCATCAAGTGCAGCCTGGGGCGTAGCGACTTCCAGGTGAACCCGCGAGTCCTGCGGCGCAACCTGCTCGACAACGGCTACCAGGAGCTGCCGGTGGCCAGCGCCCATGCCGTCTCGATCGACAACCTGCCGCCCCTGCACAAGGATCCTTTCGACCGCCTGCTGGTGGCCCAGGCCACCGTCGAGGGCATCACCCTGCTCACCTCCGACGCCCAGGTCGCGCGCTACCCGAGGGCGGTGCGGCAGCTGTAAGCGAGGTGGCGGCTCTTGGATGAGCCCCCCTGAGCCTCACGCACAGCCGACGCGGCGCGGGGTCTTCCTGTAATCCTGGATCCGGCAGTCGACCGCTTGCCGCCGCGTGCAAGGTCTGGTCCTGCCTGCAGATCCGGCCACGCCAGTGGCTCTACCAGCGCGCTGCGCAACCGACCCGAGCCGCGCTCGCAGCACGCGGGCGGCCTTGCTCATCCTCGCAATGGCACTGGCCATGGCTGCGGTTCGCGCCTTGCCAGCGCGGCCGATGACGGCCCGCTCGGGCCCGCCCGACTGCCGGATCCAGGATAATCGCCCGGCCTCGCACCATGTCGCCCGCACCGCAGTCCACCGCCGCCGATGCCCTCCGGGACGCGGTGATCACGCAGGACATGGCAGCGGTCGACGCGGTCATCCGCGAGCACCTGCAGTCCGAGGTCGCGCTGATCAACCAGATCGGCCAGTACATCATCGATGCCGGCGGCAAGCGCATCCGCCCGCGCCTGCTGCTGCTGGTGGCGCGCGCGCTGGGCCACCAGGGCCCCGAGCGGCATGTGCTGGCCGCGGTGGTCGAGTTCATCCACACCGCCACGCTGCTGCACGACGACGTGGTCGACGAGTCCTCGCTGCGGCGCGGGCGGGCCACCGCCAACGAGATGTTCGGCAACGCCGCCAGCGTCCTCGTCGGCGACTTCCTGTACTCGCGCGCCTTCCAGATGATGGTCGGGGTGCGCCGCATCGAGGTGCTGCAGGTGCTCGCCGACGCCACCAACGTCATCGCCGAGGGCGAGGTCCTGCAGCTGATGAACATGCACGACCCGGACCTCGCGGTCGACGACTACCTGCGCGTCATCCGCTGCAAGACGGCCAAGCTGTTCGAGGCCAGCGCGCGGCTCGGCGCGGTGCTGGCCGGCGCCGACGCCGAGGTCGAGGCCCGCTGCAGCGAGTATGGCCGGGCGCTGGGCACCGCCTTCCAGCTCGTCGACGACCTGCTCGACTACGACGGCGACCCGGCGGCGCTGGGCAAGAACGTCGGCGACGACCTGCGCGAGGGCAAGCCGACCTTGCCGCTGCTGCTGGCGATGACGCGCTGCTCGGCCGCCGAGCGCGAACTGATCCGCGCAGCGATCCGCCACGGCGAGGTCGAGCGCCTGGCCGAGGTGGTGCAGATCGTGCGCCGCACCGGCGCGCTCGAGGCCACCCGCGAGGCCGCGCGCGGCGAGGCCGAGGTCGCCGCGCGCTGCCTGCAGGCCCTGCCCGCCTCGCCCGAGCGCGAGGCTTTGCTAGAATATGCGGCTTCGGTGGTCGAGCGCTCCAGCTGAGGCGGGCGCTGCAAGACGACCACCGCCCCAGGCCGCCCAAGCCCGGGGGCATCGGCGATCGCAACGGCGCGGCCACGGCCGCGCCACTCGGGGTGTAGCTTAGCCTGGTAGAGCGCTACGTTCGGGACGTAGAGGCCGGAGGTTCGAATCCTCTCACCCCGACCAGAGATTTTCTTTCAAATCAACGACTTACAAAGCTCCGCAGGTCGGAGCTTTGTCGTTTTGGGCCTCGTCAGTGGCAAATCAGTGGCAGACGGCTCTGCCCTTCGGGCCACTGCAGCGCAGTGGTGGCTAAACCGAGCCCCTGGGCCGCGCTCCCCAACCACCGGAGCACAGTCCATGGCGTCCATCGAGAACCGGTCCCGCTGCGCCGTGACGGGCGGGCAAGCATTGGGAGCCCCAGCCTGCGGTCTGGAAGCTCGCGCCGGAGCGGGGAGCGTTCCGGGGTGCTGCCCTCTCGGCGGTCTCATCGTCGAGATAGCCTCCTATGTGCTTCAGCCCTGCCCGGTCCGCGCAGCGGATAGAGCCCGGCCGGCCGGCATGTACTCATGCGGGCCGGGGCGCCCAGGCATCCTCGGCAAACATCGGGCTTGCTTGTCTATAGCACTCGGTGCTATACAATACGACGAGGGGATGGGGTCATGGCGATCTACAAGACCCGATGGTTCGACCGTTGGGCGCGCAAGGAAGGATTGGCCGCACCCAGCCTCTGTGCCGCCGTGCGCGAGATGGCGAACGGCCTGTTCGATGCCGACCTCGGCAGCGGCCTGTTCAAGAAGCGGATCGGCCGCCCCGGGCAAGGCAAGAGCGGGGGCTACCGCACGCTGGTGGCGACGAACAAGGGCAACCGCTGGGTCTTCGTCTATGGCTTCCCGAAGAGCGAGCGGGCCAACATCGACAAGGACGAGGCGCAAGCCCTGAAGAAGCTGGCGACGCACCTGCTGTCGCTGACCGCGCAGGCGGTGACCCGGGCAACGGAAGCAGGCGAACTGATCGAGGTGGATTGCGATGCGGAAGACCAAGTCCCCCATCCTGGCCGCCGTGCATGACACGGCCAAGGGGCTGCACAAGGCGGGCGTGATGGATCAGGTCACGCTGCGCGAGTTCGACCAGCTGTGCCTGCCGCCGGTCGAGCCGCTGGCGCCGGCCCAGATCAAGCGCATCCGGGAGTCCTCGCATGTCAGCCAGGCGGTCTTCGCCCGCTTGCTGAACACCAGCCTGTCCACGGTGCAGAAGTGGGAGATCGGCCAGAAGAAGCCAACCGGCGCCGCCCTCAAGCTCCTGCATCTGGTGCAGAAGCGCGGCCTGGAAGTCGTGGCCTGACGCGGGCCGGCTAGTGTGGTGCGCCAATTTGTTCTGCACTTATCTGGCCACTCGCGCCAGGGCGGCCTTCGCGCGGGTGACTTTGGCGAGGATGTCGGCGGCGCTGGCAG
>Ga0208610_100503_pt1 | contig 13088 bp, 10 predicted proteins | sample SubbioR11Jul_8A2_FD_184815 | JGI IMG/M metagenome (GOLD analysis project Ga0208610, IMG submission 184815) | Serpentinite rock and fluid subsurface biosphere microbial communities from McLaughlin Reserve, California, USA - CR11Jul_8A2 (SPAdes) | ecosystem: Environmental > Terrestrial > Deep... | reverse complement strand
GGCGTGATCGTCGCCGCGTTGGCCGCGGTCGGCTCGCCGGCGCTGGGCCTGCTGGCTGCCGCCTGGAGCGTGGTCGTCCTGCTGGTCCTGGCCGCGCTCGAGCAGAGCGGGCTGATCGCCGGCGCGACGGTGGTCAAGCCGGCCGAGTGGCGCCTGGCGATGCTGCTGGTCGTGCTGGCCGCGGGCGCGGCCTGCGGCATGCTGATGGCCCAGGTCATCGGGCTGTACCTGCAGGCCAGCCGCGAGCGCGAGCAGCGCTTCGCCCGGCTGCTGGCGATCGCCGCCGACGCCTACTGGGAGCTCGACACGCGCGGCCGGCTGACGCACCTGGCGCGCCGCCAGCCCGACGACCGCTTCGAGTCCGACGAACCGCCGCCCGGCGCACCGCCCTGGGCGCTGCCGTACCTGCAGTTCGAGCCCGAGGCGCTCGACGCGCTGCGCGCCGACATCGAGGCCCGCGAAGCCTTTCGCGACCGCCGGCTGCGCTGGCACGACGGCCCCACGCTGCGCCACTTCAGCATCAGCGGCGCGCCGCGCTTCGACGCGCGCGGCGGCTTCCTCGGCCACTGGGGCGTCGCGCGCGACATCAGCGCCGGGGTCGCCGCGCGCGCCGCGCTGGCGGTCACCGAGACGCGCTACCGCGAGCTGTTCCGCCGCCTGTCCACCCCGCTGCTGCTGCTGCGCCACGGCCAGGTGCTCGACGCCAACCCGGCCGCCGCCGCGCTGCTGGGCTACCGCGATGCCGCGGCGCTGCTCGGCCGCGCGCTCGACGCCCACGCCAGGACGGGCCTGGCCCGCGAGGCGCTGCACGCCGCGCTCGCGCACCTCGAGGGCGCGTCCTCGGGGCCGGCCGGCGACACCGCCGAGCTGCAGCTCGAGGCCCTCGGCGGCGAGCAGTTGCTGGTGCGGGCCAGCGCGGTGCGCGTCGACACCGCCGACGGGCCGGCCGCGCTGCTCAGCCTGGTCGACGAGACCGAGCGCGCCAGCGCCGAGGCCGCGGTGCGGCGCTCGGAGGCGCTGCTGTCGCACCTGGTGGCGACCAGCCCCGACCTGATCCTGCTCGTCGAGGCGGCCAGCCTGCGCTGCGTGATGGTCAACGGCTCGTTCGAGCAGGTCACCGGCCACCCCCGCGAGGAGGTCGTCGGCCGCCGCCTGCCCGAGCTCGGGCTGTGGGCCAACCCCGCCGACGGCGAGCACCTGATGCGCGCGCTGCAGGCCGAGGGCGTGCAGCAGCACTGGCCCTGCGAGTTCGTCGCCAGCGACGGGCGCAGCGTGCAGCTGGTGGTGTCGGCGGCGCGCTTCACGATGGACGGCCGCGACTATGTCGTGCTCAACGCGCGCGACGTCACCGCGGCCGGCCGCGCCCGGCTCGAACGCGAGGCCATCGTCGCCAATGCCTCGATCGGCATCACGCTGACGCGCGATCGCGTCTTCCAGCTCGTCAACCCGGCGTTCGAGGAAATGCTGGGCTGGCCGCCGGGCAGCCTCGTCGGCCAGCCCGCGCGCGTGGTCTGGCCCAGCGACGAGGACTACGCGCGCATCGGCCGCGAGTACGGGCCGGCGCTGGCCCGCGGCGAGCGCGTCGAGTTCGAGGCCGAGGTCGCCCGCCGCGACGGCAGCCGCATCCTGTGCCGCATGCTGGCCCGCGCGATCGACCCGGCGCACCCGGGCAAGGGCGGCACGGTCTGGATCGCCGAGGACGTCAGCGCGCAGCGTGCGCTGATCCAGGCCCTGGCGCGCGCGCGCGACGAGGCCGAGGCCGCCAACCGCGCCAAGAGCGCCTTCCTGGCCAACACCAGCCACGAGATCCGCACCCCGCTCAACGCCCTGCTCAACCTGACCCAGCTCGCCCGCCGCGCCGACCTCGACGACGCCCAGCGCCGCCACTACCTCGACCTGATCGCCGACAGCGCCGAAGCCCTGGCTCCGGTCATCTCGGACATCCTCGACCTGTCGAAGATCGAGGCCGGCAAGCTCAGCGTCGAGCAGGTCGGCTTCGACCTGCACCAGTTGCTGCAGACGCTGCAGCGCGGCTACGCCAAGCTGGCCGAGGGCTACGGCCTGACGCTCACGCTCGACATCGCCGCCGACGTGCCGCAGGCCGTCAGCGGCGACCCGACCCGGGTGCGCCAGATCCTGCAGAACTACGTCAGCAACGCGCTCAAGTTCACGCCGCGCGGCGGCCGGGTGCGGCTGGCGGCGCGCCGGCCCGAGGGCGCCGCGGCCGCCAGCCACGTGCTGTTCGAGGTTCACGACAGCGGCCCGGGGATCGACCCGGCGGTGCAGGCGCGGCTGTTCGCGCCGTTCATGCAGGCCGACCAGTCGACCACCCGGCGCTACGGCGGCACCGGGCTGGGCCTGTCGATCTGCCGCGAGCTCGCGCGGCTGATGGGCGGCGAGGTCGGCGTCGACAGCCAGCCGGGCCACGGCAGCCGCTTCTGGGTCGAGCTGCCGCTCGCGCGCAGCACGCCGGCGGCGGCTGCCGCCGCCGAGCCCGACACCCGCCTGCTGGCCGGCGCGCGCGTGCTGGTCGTCGAGGACAACGAACTCAACCAGCTGATCGCCGGCGAGCTGCTGCGGCACTGGGGGATCGAAGTCAGCGAGGCGGCCAACGGCCGCCTCGCGCTCGAGGCGGTCGACCGTGCGCAGGCCGCGGGCCGGCCGTTCGACGCCGTGCTGATGGACCTGCAGATGCCCGAGATGGACGGCTACGAGGCCGCGCGCCAGTTGCGCGAGCGCGCGCATGCGCGCGATCTGCCGGTGATCGCCTTCACCGCCGCCGCGCTGGCCTCGGAGCGCGAAAAGGCGCTGGCCGCCGGCATGAACGACTTCACCCCGAAGCCGGCCGACCGCGCCCGCCTGTTCGACGTGCTGCGGCGCTGGCTGCGGCGGTAGCCTGGGGCCTTCCCCCTGCGCGCTGCGCGCGCCCTCTGGAGGAGGGGACACCGCCAGCGGACCGGCGAAGCCAAAGCCGCGGCAGTCGCTTGAAGACGAAGGCGGGTGCCACGGCGGCCAGCGCCACGCCGGCCATCGTCGCCACGCCCTGGGCGCTGGGGCAGGCGTGGCTGGCCTTGGTGTTCAAGCCGCTGCTCACCATCCTGATCATCGTGTTCGCGCTGGGCCGTGGCGCGGGCGACGCGCTGGCCGTGCGCCGGTTGGTGATCGTGGGCCTCGTGCTCTTGCTGGTACCGGTATGCACCGCCGCCTACCTCGGCCCCGCCCTGCTGGCTGTGGGCTCCCTGGGGTTCCGCAACCTGCTCGGCGTGGATGCCCCGGCGGCACCGTCGGCCGCCGAATTCGCGGTGGCCGCGATCACCCTGGCGACCATGGTCGGGCTGAGTATCTGGAGCCGTGGTGCCGCCCGGCTCTTCTGCGCCCTGATCGGCATGGTCGTCGGTTACGCGGCGGCAGCGGCAGCGGGGCTGCTGTCGGCGCAGGATCTGGCCAAGTGGCAGGCGACACCGGTGTTGTCTTTTCCCACGGTCGCCACCCACGGCTGGGCTTGGGAAACCACGCTCGCCCTGCCCTTCCTCATCGCCGCGCTCGGTAGCGTGATCCGCGGCATCGGCGACATCACCATCGCCCAGAAAATCAACGATCGCCAATGGGTTCGTCCGCAGTTCGGCTCCATCAGCGGCGGGGTGATGGCCAACGGCCTCACCAATCTGCTGGGCGGCATTCTCGGCGCGCATCCGGTGAGCACCTCCACCAGCAGCGTCGGCCTGTCGGCCGCGACCGGCGTGACCAGTCGCCGCGTCGGCTATGCCATCGGCGCGATCTTCATCGTGCTCGCCTTCTTTCCCAAGGCCGGTGCCGTATTCCTGATCATGCCGCACTCGGTCATCGGCGCAGCCACCATCTTCACCGCGGCGATCATCTTCGTCGGCGGCATGCAGATCTTGGCCGCGCGCCTGTTCGACCAGCGCCGCACTTTCGTGGTGGGACTCTCCTTTATCGTCGGCATCTCGGTGGACATCTATCCGGCATTCTTCCACGGCCTGCCGCCCCAGCTGGCGCCGATCTTTGCCAGTTCGCTGGTGCTGGGGACGGTGACGGCAGTGCTACTCAACCTGGTCATGCGCATCGGCGTGCGGCGCAGCGGCAAGATGAGTGTCGATCCGCAACGCGTCGACGTGGCGGCGATTGCGGATTTCATGGCCCGCCAGGGCGCCGTGTGGGGCGCCCGGCGCGACGCCATCGAGCGCGCCGGCTTCAACATCGCGCAAGCGGTGGAAACCATCGCCGATGCCTGCGCCCCGACCGGCAGGATCGAGGTGGAAGCGGGCTTCGACGAGTTCAACCTCGACGTACGGGTGTCCTACGACGGGCTGGCGCTGCAACTGCCCACCGCGCGCCCCAGCGACGACGACATCATGCAGGCCGAGGACGGCGTGCGCCGCCTCGCCGGCTTCATCCTGAGGCGCAACGCCGATCGCGTCTCCGTGAGCACGAGCGGCGCAAGAACCACGCTGCTGTTCCACTTCGATCACTGACGCCAGGCCCATCGCCTTCGCGAAGGCGGTCTTGATCGCCTTCCAGCGCCCGGGGAAGTCGTCGGCGCCGGGCGGCAGCGTCCCCACCTGGCATGCATGTGGTCGGGCTACACCACCCACGCATCGCTGGGAAAGGGGCGGCTGGCGCGCACTTTGCGAATCGCCTCGCGCGGCACGTCGATATGCGTGACGGGTGCGCTGCCGTTGCGTTCGAGCAGGTTGACGGTGAAGAAACAGCTTCCACCGGCAACCCGGTTGCGACGGTAGTCAGGCATCGAACCCCTCTGCCGAAGTGGTGCATGCGGCGGCGCATAGCGGCGGCTGCGGATCCAGGCCCAGGTGGGTGAGGATCTTCTCGATCACCGGCCGCTCGAGGGTGGCCGCGATGATCTTCAGCTCCCCGACGGCGCAGTTCGGGCAGTGCTGCATGTCGATGTCGAAGACCCGCTCGAGCAGCCGCGCCCAGCTGATGCGGTGCGGCCGAGCCTGCACCGTCTCGACCTCGCATTCGTCGGCAACTGCCACTTTGGTGGCCTGCTGCTCAAGGTCAGCACCTTCTGCCCGGCGCGAGGCCCGTAAGCGATGCGGTACGTCACAGCCGCGGCCTGCAGCGTTCGCGCCTCCTCACCGTCGGCATCCGCCCCGGCCAGGCAGGTCTGTCCATGTCCTCGACCAGCGCGCCCCGGCGCGTGAGCATCTTCCTCAGCCGGGCGACGATGGTCTGCAGCAGCCCGTGGAGCTCATCGTCGGTGGGCGCACCCACCTCGACAAAGGCTGGCGCGTGATCGGCGCCGCAGCGGTACACGCCGTCCAGCTCCATGAGGCGCCGGGCCATGAACTGCACCGTCTGGCGCAGCACGTCGACGTCGGCGCCCTGCTCGGGGGGGTTCGGCCAGTACGATAGCCGGGTTGGTCATCGTCGAATCTCCTCCGGACAGGTGGTGGGTCGCACCTCAACCTTATCCGGGGCCACGATGACCACCCCTGACGGGACGGCCGCCGCCGTGCGGCAAGTCGCTACGGGTCACGCCCTCCGCGCCTTGCCGCGCTCCTGGTGGCCTGGTGGAGTTGCACCACTTCCTGGGACGCCAGCTGTGAAGGTGTGCAGCAGGCCCAGCGAGAGTCGGGCCAGCGCGGTCGATCAGCACCCACCGCCGGGCGCGGCCCGGAGCAGCCGCGGCGCTGGCCGTCGATCAGGCCCGGCGGGAGCCGAACAGCGGCAGCGACAACTGCCGCGGCGCGCGCGGCGTGTGCAGGACGGGCGAGCGTTCGACGCCGGCTGGCGTCAGCGGGGCTGGGCGCGTCGCCAGCGACGGGCTCAGCACGGTGTGCGCCGCGGCGGGCAGCAGGCGGGTGGCCATGGCTTCAGGCGGCATGCGCAGCCAGCCCGGCACCGCTGGGCTGCAGCGGCGTGATGAAGCCGGGCTGCGCTGCGTACCACGCAGCCCACCGGCCCGCGCCGCGCGTGAGCGGGGTGCGGGCCACGCGCAGCAGGGTCGAGGCGCCGCCGCGACAGCGCGGCGCGCGCGGGCGCGGCAGCGTGAGGACGGTCGAGGGCAGCGCGGATCGGGTCATGGCAGCGGTGGGCCGGGTGGCGCGGGCAGGGCTATGCAGCGACTGCAGCAGCTTGCGTGCCAGCGCCGGCCCGCGTGGGGCGGGGTCTGGCGCGTGCAGGACGTCACGCGGCGAACCCCCGCGGCCGGCGCGAGCGACGAATCCGGTCAGCCGGCACTGACGCGGCGCGTCACTTGACACTCCCGCGGCGCGTCACTTGACACTCCCGCGGCGCGTCACTCGGCGCATTCTGCGGCGCATCCTGCGGTACGGCCGGCCGCTCGTCGCGCCCAGGGTTGCCGCCGAGCCGCAGCCGGCGGCGTGCCGGCTATGCTTCGCGTCCATGGCCGCACGCCCCCGCCGCACGTCTGCCCCTGCCGCGCTGCCGCTGGCGCTGCTGGCCGCGCTGCTCACGGGTTGCGCGGCGCGGGCGCCCGCGCCGCCGCCGGCGGCGGCCGACATCACCGCCTTCTCGGCGCTGCGCCCGGGCAGCGCGCTCGACGGCCCGGCCGCGCCCTGGCGGCCGTGGATCATCAACCCGGCCCGCGCGCGCACCAGCTACGAGCTGGTCGTCGACGCGCAGAGCCAGCGCGTGGTGCTCAAGGCCCAGGGCTCGGCGGCGGCCTCGGGGCTGGAGCAGCGGCTCGACGTCGATTTGCAGCAGCGCCCGCGGCTGGCCTGGCAATGGCGGCTGGGGCTGGCCAACCCGGCGGCCGACCTGCGCGAGCGCGCGCGCGACGACTCGCCGGCGCGCGTGCTGCTGTTCTTCGACGGCGACGTCGCGGCCCTGCCGGCGCGCGAGCAGTGGCTGCGCGAGAAGGCTGCGCTGCTGACCGGGCAGACCATGCCGTACTCGACGCTGGCCTACGCCTGGGACCCGCGCCTGCCGCCCGAAACCGTGGTGCCGCACGCGCTGACCGCGCAGTTGCGCACCCTCGTCGTGGCCAGCGGCGACGCGGCGCTGGGCGGCTGGCAGGGCTTCGAGCGCGACATCGCCGCCGACTACCGCCGCGCCTTCGGCCGCGAGCCCGGGCGGCGGGTCGGCGTGGGCGTGCTGACCGACAGCGACAACACGCGCAGCGACGCCCTGGCCTGGTACGGCGACATCCGCCTGCTGCCGGCGCCGCCGATACGGGCTGCGGCGGCGCCCTGAGCGATGGGCAGCACCGGCCCGGACCTGGTCCTCTGCGGCGACTTCGACGCCGCCGAGCGTGCGGCCTGGCACGCCGCGCTGGCTGCGGCGCTGGCCGCGGCCTGCCCCGGCGCGCGACTGCACGACGAGGGCGCCGCCCACGACGCGCAGGCCGTCGAGGTCGCGGTCGTCGCCAGCCCGGCGCCGGGTGCGCTGCGCCGCTGGCCGCGGCTGCGGCTGGTGCAGTCGCTGTGGGCCGGCGTCGACCGCCTGCTCGCCGACCCGGCGCTGCCGCCGGCGCTGCCGCTGCTGCGCATGGTCGACCCGGCGATGGCCGAGGCGATGGCGCAGACCGCGCTGTGGGCGGTGCTGGCGCTACACCGCGGCTTCTTCGCGTACGCGCGCCAGCAGCGCGCCGGCCGGTGGCAGGCCCACCCGCAGCGCCGCGCCGACGAAGTCACGGTGAGCGTGCTCGGCCTGGGCCGGCTCGGGCTGGCCGCGGCCCGGCGCATCGCCGCGCTGGGCTACCGCGTGCAGGGCTGGACGCTGCGGCCGGCGCCGGCCGCGCCCGCCGACGGCGTCGTGCGCGCCGCCGGCCCGGCGGCGCTGTGGCCGCTGCTGGCGGGCAGCGACCTCGTCGTCAACCTGCTGCCGCTGACGCCGGCCACCCACGCGCTGATCGACGCGCGCTTCCTGGCCGCCTTGCCGCGCGGCGCGGGGCTGGTCAACCTGGCCCGCGGCGCCCAGGTGGTCGAGGCCGACCTGCTCGCCGCGCTGGCCAGCGGCCAGCTCGCCGAGGCCGTGCTCGACGTCTACGCCACCGAGCCGCTGCCGCCCGGGCACCCGTTCTGGTCGCACCCGCGCGTGGCCATGCTGCCGCATGTGGCCGCGCTGACCGACCCGCGCAGCGCCTCGGCAGTGGTCGCCGCCAACCTCGCCGCCTGGCGTGCCGGGCAGGCCCCGGCGAGCCTGACCGGCTACGTCGACCGCCAGCGCGCGTACTGACCCGCCGCAGCCGCCGGCCGCTACCCGCCGCTCTGCCGCAAGACCAGCCGCCGCCGGTCGGCCGGCGGCTGCAGGGTCTGCAGCACGGCCAGCGTCAGCCGGCGCAGTGCGGCCCAGGGCTCGCGCGGCCAGCCCGGGTGGCGCAGGCCCTTGACGACGCCGTCGCAGGTGCTGGCGGCCTCGACCAGGCGGGCCAGCGCGCGCTCGCCCAGGCGCGGCAGCACGCGCTCGAACAGCCGCTCGCGCGCGCCCCAGACGCGGGCCTCGCGCAGGGCCAGCGGCAGCGGCTGGCCCGCGGCGAGCGCGCGCTGGACCTGCTGCAGCGCGAGCAGGTCGGCGGCCAGCGCCCAGTGCACCCGCACCGGCGCCTCGCCGCTGGCGCGCAGGTTGTCGAGCATCTGCAGCGCGCGGGCGACCTGGCCGCCGAGCACCGCCTCGCCGAAGCCGGGCACGGCGTGGCGGGCGAGGTCGGGCACGGCCTGCTCGACCTGCTCGAAGCTCAAGCCCCCCGGCGGGTAGAGCAGCGCGAGCTTGGCCAGCTCCTGCTGCGCGGCCAGCAGGTGGCCCTCGACGCGGTCGGCAAACAGCGCCAGCGCCCGCTCGCCGGGCTCGCCGTCGGCCACCCGCTGGCCCTGCGCGGCCAGCCGCTGGGCGAGCCAGCGCGGCAGCTCGCGCCGCTCGACGGGGTCGGCGCGCACCGTGACCCCGGCGGCGGCCAGCGCGCCGAACCAGGCGCTGCGCTGCTGCTGGCCGTCCAGGCGCGGCAGCAGGACCAGCGTGACCACCGCCGCCGGCAGGCGCTCGGCGTAGCGCTGCAGCGCGAGCGCGCCGTCCTTGCCGGGCTTGCCCGTGGGGATGCGGAGCTCGACCAGGCGGCGCTCGGCAAACAGGCTCAGCGACTGCGCCGCGCCGAGCACGCCGCTCCAGTCGTGGCGCGCGCCGCCGATGTCGAATACCTGCCGCTCGCTGCAGCCGCTGGCGCGCGCGGCGGCGCGGATCGCGTCGGCCGCCTCCTGCACGAGCAGCAGCTCGTCGCCGTGCACGGTGTAGAGCGGCGCAAGGCGCTGCGCGTCGCGCAGGTGGGCGGCGAGCTGGTCAGGGCGCAGTTGCATCGCGTCGGGCCCGGGCCGCAGCCTCACAGCGCCGGCGTGGCGGCCAGGCGGCGCAGCACCTGCATCGCGATGTCGGCCTCCATCGCCCGCCACAGCAGCCGCTCCTCGTCGGCCTTGGCCAGCGCGGCGGCCTCGCTGTAGCTCAGGTCGCGGCTGAAGGCGACCTCGACCGGCGGCAGCAGCAGCCGCCCGCCGCGCGTGGCCAGCCGGTACTGCAGGCGCGAGTGCAGGGTCAGCTCGCGCACCTGGCCGGCGGCGGTCATCGCCGCGACGCTGCGGCTGCGCCGGTCGACCAGGGCCTCGAGCACGACCTCGGCGTCGCGCGGGTCGGCGACCACGCTCACGCCGGCGGGCATCGCGCGGCGCAGCTCTTCGGCGACCGCGGTCTGCGCCGAGAAGCCGACCAGCGCGATGCGCCGGAACGGCAGCTCGGGCGCGCGGCGCAGCGCGAAGCCGCAGCCGGCCAGCGGCAGCAGCGCCGCCGCGGCGCCGGCCCAGCCGAGCAGCCTGCGGCGGTGCGGCGCAGCCATGGTCAGACGACGACGTTGACCAGCCGCCCGGGCACGACCACGACCTTCTTCGGCGCGCGGCCCTCGGCGTGGCGCTGGCACTCGGGGCTGGCCAGCGCGGCGGCCTCGACCGCCGCGCGGTCGGCCGCAGCCGGCACGCGGATCGCGCCGCGGTGGCGGCCGTTGACCTGCAGCACCAGCTCGACCTCGTCGAGCACCAGCGCGGCCGCGTCGACCTCGGGCCAGGGCGCATCGACCAGGTCACCGAGCCGCGCGGCGTAGCCGAGCTCGACCCACAGCGCATGCGTGATGTGCGGGCAGACCGGGTAGAGCGCACGCAGCAGCACCGACAGGCCCTCGCCGAGCAGGGCGGCGTCGCCGTCGCTGCCGTCGGGGCGGTAGTCGTCGAGCGCATTGAGCAGCTTCATGCCGCCCGAGACGACGGTGTTGTACTGCATGCGCTCGTAGTCGTAGCCGATCTGGCGCAGCAGCAGGTGCACCTCACGGCGTAGCGTGCGGGCCTCGGCGCGCAGCGGGGCGGCTGCGAAGTCGGCGGCGGTGGCGCGACGCAACAGCGCAGCGTGGCGCGCGGCCCAGGCCCACAGCCGCCTGAGGAAGCGGTGCGCGCCCTCGACCGCGGCGTCGTTCCACTCGAGCGTCTGCTCGGGCGGGCTGGCGAACATCACGAACAGCCGCGCGGTGTCGGCGCCGTAGCGCTCGATCAGCGCCTGCGGGTCGACGCCGTTGTTCTTCGACTTCGACATCGTGCCCACGCCCTCGTAGTCGACGGCGCTGCCGTCGTGCTTCAGGCGGGCGCCGACGATCTTGCCCTCGGCGTCGCAAACGTTGTCGACCTCGTGCGGGCCGAAGTATTCGATGCCGCCGTGGGCCCCGCGGCGCGAGTAGATGTGGTTGAGCACCATGCCCTGGGTCAGCAGCCGGGTGAACGGCTCGTCGACCTGGACCAGCCCGAGGTCGCGCATGACCTTGGTCCAGAAGCGCGCGTACAGCAGGTGCAGGATCGCGTGCTCGATGCCGCCGATGTACTGGTCCATCGGCATCCAGTGGCCGGCGCCGGCACCGACCATCGCCTGTTCGTCGCGCGGGTCGCAGTAGCGCATGAAGTACCACGACGAATCGACGAAGGTGTCCATGGTGTCGGTCTCGCGCCGCGCCGGCTGGCCGCAGCGCGGGCAGGCGACGTCGACGAAGGCCGCGCAGCGGGCCAGCGGGTTGCCGCTGCCGTCGGGGATCAGGTCCGCGGGCAGCACGACCGGCAGGTCGGCCTCGGGCACCGGGACCACGCCGCAGCCCGGGCTGCGGCCACCGGGGCCGTCGACACCGTCGCAATGGATGATCGGGATCGGCGTGCCCCAGTAGCGCTGGCGGCTGATGCCCCAGTCGCGCAGCCGCCAGGTGACCTTCTTCTCGCCCAGGCCGCGCGCGGCGAGCAGCGCGGCAACCTGGTCGACCGCGGCCTGGTAGGCCAGCCCGTCGAGCACGCCCGAGTCGATGCAGCGCCCGCGCGTCTTGTCGGCGTACCACTCGGCCCAGCGCCCGGCCGAGAAGGTCTCGCCGTCGACTGCGATGACCTGGCGGATCGGCAGCCCGTACTTGCGCGCGAACGCGAAGTCGCGCTCGTCGTGCGCCGGCACGCCCATCACCGCGCCGTCGCCGTAGCCCATCAGCACATAGTTGCCGACCCACAGCGGCAGCGCCTGGCCGGTCAGCGGGTGCACCACCTGCAGGCCGCTGTCGATGCCCTCCTTGTCGCGCAGCGCGAGCTCGGCCTCGGTCGTGCCGCCCTGCGCGCAGCGCTCGATGAAGGCGGCCACCGCGGGCCGCGACCGCGCCGCGTGCGCGGCCAGCGGGTGCTCGGGGGCGACGGCGCAGAAGGTCACGCCCATGACCGTGTCGGCGCGCGTCGTGAAGACATACAGGCGGCCGCCGCCGATGGGCTGGCCGTCGTCGCCGCGCACCGCGTGGGTGAACGCGAAGCGCAGGCCCTCGCTGCGCCCGATCCAGTGCTCCTGCATCAGGCGCACGCGCTCGGGCCAGCCGGCGAGGTAGTTGCGGTCCTGCGGGTCGGCCACCGCGGCGAGCAGCTCGTCGGCGTAGGCGGTGATCTTCAGGTAGTAGCCGGGGATCTCGCGCTTCTCGACCGGCGCGCCGCTGCGCCAGCCGCGGCCGTCGATGACCTGCTCGTTGGCCAGCACGGTCTGGTCGACCGGGTCCCAGTTGACGACCTGGGTGCGCCGCTCGGCGATGCCGCGCTCGAGCATCTTGAGAAACAGCCACTGGTTCCAGCGGTAGTAGCCGGGGTGGCAGGTCGCGACCTCGCGGCGCCAGTCGATGGCCAGACCCAGGGCCTGCATCTGGCCCTTCATGTGCGCGATGTTGGCGTAGGTCCATTGCGCCGGCGGCACGCGGCGCCTGATTGCCGCGTTCTCGGCCGGCAGACCGAAGGCGTCCCAGCCCATCGGCATCAGCACGTTGAAGCCGCGCATGCGCAGCTGGCGCGCGAGCATGTCGTTGATCGTGTAGTTGCGCACATGCCCCATGTGCAGCTTGCCGCTGGGGTAGGGCAGCATCGAGCAGGCGTAGTACTTGGGCTTGCCGCTGTCGGCGCGCACTTCGAACGCGCCGCTGGCCGCCCAGTGGCGTTGCGCGGCCGCCTCGACCTCGGCCGGTGGGTATCTGTCGTCCATTGAAAGATTGTAGGGAGCCCCGCCGGCCGGCCGCCTTGCGCCGCGGCCCGGCCACGGCCCCAGGCCCCGGGGCCGGGGGTCAGCGCGGCGCTGGCGGCGGCGGTGGTGGCGCCGCCGGCGGCGCGGTGACGAAGCCGATCCGGCTCAGGCCGGCGCGCTGCACGAGCTCGATCAGCTCGGCGACGCGGCCGTAGGGCACGCCGCGGTCGGCGCGCAGCTGCAGCTCGGTGCGCGCGTCGCGCTGCGCGGCCGCGGCCAGCCGCGCGGCGAGCTGCACCGCGTCGATCGCGGCGTCGTCGAGGTAGAGCCGGCCGTCGCGCTCGAGCGTCACGCGCAGCACGCTCGGCGGCGACGCTGCCGCCGCGCCAGCGGCCGGCGGCAGCTCGACGCGCAGCGCCGGCGCGATCAGCGGCGCGGTGATGATGAAGATCACCAGCAGGACCAGCATGACGTCGATCAGCGGCACCATGTTGATCTCGCTCATCGGCCGGCTGCCGCCCTCGCGGCCGAGGCGGCCGAAGCTCGCTGGGGCACCCTCGGGCCTGCGGCCCGGTCCCGCCAGGCGGGAATGAGCC
>Ga0208610_100497_pt1 | contig 13308 bp, 9 predicted proteins | sample SubbioR11Jul_8A2_FD_184815 | JGI IMG/M metagenome (GOLD analysis project Ga0208610, IMG submission 184815) | Serpentinite rock and fluid subsurface biosphere microbial communities from McLaughlin Reserve, California, USA - CR11Jul_8A2 (SPAdes) | ecosystem: Environmental > Terrestrial > Deep... | reverse complement strand
TGGCCGCCACTTGGGTGCCGGCGCTGGTGCGCGCCCTGCCGCGCCCCGGTGCGTGGATGGAAACGCTGCGCCAGTGGCTGGCCTTCCCGATGCTGGCGACCGTGGTCTGGCTGCTGTGGGTGCTGGGGCATCAGGGTGGTGTCGATGCCGCTGCGGGCCTGCTCATGCTGCTGTTGCTGCTGGCCTGGATGCTGTGGGCCGTGGGTCGTGGCGGCCTGATGCGGCGCTGGATGGCCCCGCTGGCGCTGCTGGCGTTGCTAGGCGGGCTGTGGCTGCTGGGCCCCATGCTGCAGGCCCAGGCAGCCGGCACCAAGCCCAGCGCTGCGCTCAACACCCCGAGCGCCGTGGCCGGGGCGCAGTGGGAGGTCTGGAGCCCGCAGCGCGAGGCCGAGCTGCTGGCGCAAGGGCGGGCGGTGTTTGTCGATTACACCGCCGCCTGGTGCTGGACCTGCCTCTACAACAAGCACAACGCGCTGGCCGACGAATCCTTTTTGCTCGACGTGGCGGCGCGCAACGTGGCGCTGCTGCGCGCCGACTGGACCCTGCGCGACCCCGCCATCACCGCCTCGTTGGCGCGGCTGGGGCGCAACAGCATTCCGGTCTATGTGCTGCATGCACCAGGGCGCGCACCGCTGCTGTTGTCCGAAATCCTCACCGTAGCAGAGCTGCGCGCCGCGTTGGCGCAACTTTGACCCGTCTTATGTTCACCCTCCTTAAAGCGGTCTTGCCGGCCCTCACCCTCATGACCCTCAACGCCTGCTCCCCCTCCAACCCCTCCCTGCAAGTGAGCCTCGACGAAGGCCGGGCGCTGCTCGAATCGGGCCGCGCCGTGCTGGTCGATATCCGCGAGCCCTCGGAACACGCGCACGGCGTGGCCCCGGGCATGGTGTTGCTGCCCATGTCGCAGTTGAACAGCCGCATCAACGAGCTGCCGCGCGATCCGGCCCAGCCGCTGCTGCTGATCTGCAACACCCAAAACCGCTCGGCGCGCGTGGCCGAGCAACTGCACGCCGCCGGCCTGACGCACGTGCGCTTTGTCGATGGCGGCATGAGCGGCTGGGCGCGGCGCGGCTGGCCGATGGTGCGCCCGGGGGCTTGAGATGATCGACACCGAACTGAGTGCCCTGCTGCGCCGCAGCCACACCGTGGCCGTGGTGGGGCTCTCGCCCAAGCCCGAGCGGCCCAGCCACCGGGTGGCGCAGTACCTGCTGCAGCAGGGCTACCGGGTGTTGCCGGTGAACCCGCTGCTGGCCGGGGAGACGGTTCTGGGCCAGCCTTGTTATGTCAGCTTGGAGCAGGCTGCAGCCGCCCTGGCGGCCGAGGGGCTGCGGCTGGATGTGGTGGATGTGTTTCGCCAAAGCGCCGAAGTGCCGCCGCTGGCCGAGGCGGCGATCGCGCTCGGGGCCGCCACGCTGTGGCTGCAGCTCGGCGTGGTGCACCTCGAGGCCGAGGCCCGCGCCGCCGCCGCCGGGTTGCAGGTGGTGCGCGAGCGCTGCATCAAGATCGAGCACCAGCGGCTGCTGGGGTCGGGTTAATCCGCAACGAACTTGCCTGCGGACGCGACGCATCCCCTGAAATATGTGTAGGCCTTGCCCAAGGCGCAGCAGACCGCACGAAATGAACGTGAGCAAACTCCCCATCAGCCTCACCGACCTGCTGCGTCAGCGCACAGTCGAGGGCGAGCGCATCGAGTACAAAGCCGGATGGAATCCGGACCCGATCATCCGCACCGTGTGCGCCTTCGCCAACGACTTCGAAAACCTCGGCGGCGGTTATGTGGTGATCGGCCAAGATTGTGATGCCAACGGCCAACCGGTGTTCCCGCCGGCGGGGCTGGCCGATAACCAGCTCGACAAAATTCAGCGGGAACTGCTGGCCCGCTGCCAGTTGATACAGCCGCCGTACTTTCCTGTGCTGAGCATCGAGGAGCTTGAGGGTCGCAAGTTGATCGTGCTATGGGCACCGGGCGGTCAGACCCGGCCCTACAAAGCACCGGAGTCGGTGACTGCCAAGCACAAGGTTTGGCGGTATTACATTCGTCGCTACAGCAGTACCGTTGAGGCCAAGGGCGACTCCGAGCAGGAGCTGTTGAGTCTGACGGCCAAGGTACCGTTTGACGACCGCTACAACCAGTCGGCACGGCTTGATGACCTGTCCAAGCCGCTGATGCTGGCTTTTTTGCAGGAGGTGGGCAGTGCGCTGGCAAAGGATGCGCTTGGGCTGTCAGTCGAGACGTTGGCGCGGCAAATGCATGTGGCGGGCGGCCCCAGTGAGTCGCCGTGGCCCACGAACGTGGGCCTGCTGTTTTTCAATGAGACGCCGGAGCGGTTCTTCTTGGGCGTTCAGATCGATGTGGTCTGGTTTCCTGAAGGCGCCGGCGGCGATCGCTTCGACGAAAAGATTTTCAAGGGTCCGCTGGCCCGGATGACCCGCGAGGCCTTGAGCTATATCCAGCGCAACTACCTGCGCGAGACGATTATCAAGCACCCGGACCGGGCCGAAGCCACGCGCGTCTGGAACTTCCCTTATGCCGCCCTCAAGGAGGCCTTGGTCAATGCGGTCTATCACCGATCCTACGAAGAGCGCGAACCCATCGAGGTGCGCATAAGCAACGAAGAACTGGTCATCTTGAGCTTCCCCGGACCGGATCGGTCGATCCGGCTCGAGGACTTTCAGGCGGGGCGTGCGGTCAGCCGCCGCTACCGCAACCGGCGCATCGGTGAATTCTTGAAGGAGCTTGATCTGACCGAGGGCCGCTCGACAGGCATCCCGAAAATCCTCAAGGTGATGGCTGCAAATGGCTCGCCCGCGCCGCTGTTTGAATCGGATGAGGATCGACTTTCGTTCGTGATCCGATTGCCCGTTCATCCCCTAGTCCGTACGATGCCTCCCGAAGTCACCCCCGAAGTCACCCCCGAAGTCACCCCCGAAGTTGGGCGGGTCGTGTTGGCCTTGCAGGAAGCGTTGTCACGAACAGGATTGCAGCAAGCCCTGGGACTGAAGGACGAAAAGCATTTTCGGCAAGCTTACCTATTGCCGGCGCTCGATTCTGGTCTGGTGGAAATGACCCGACCCGAAACACCGCGCAGCAGCAAGCAGCGCTACCGGAGGACGCCCCTTGGGCAACGCTGGCTGAGAGACCGGTGAGAAACCGGAGAAACCGGAGAAGCCGGAGAAGCCGGAGAAGCCGGAGAAGTCGGAGAAGCCGGGGGCAGACCGCGGATGCTGTGCTGACCACGGCTTGATTGGCCGAGGCGACAAGGCTGCTGAGGCATTGACCTGGATCAAGGCTGGGGCCCAAGCTCGTGCCAGATGCCGTAATCTGCGTTTTGCGCCAGCACCGGCTCAAATTGCCCGCGCCGCAGCCGCCCGACGAAGTGGCCAAAGGTGGCCTGCCCCTGGTGGCGCTGCTGCAAGTGGTCGATGGTGAGGGTGTTTTCGCCTAGGGCCGAGCGCCACGCTGGTTTTGGCGGTGGGACACACTGGCTCGGCACCCCGCGCGCTGCGCGACAATCGACCCCATGAACACCGCCTACGCCCCCTTGCAAAACGACACCTTCCTGCGCGCCTGCCTGCGCCAGGCCACCGACTACACCCCAATCTGGCTCATGCGCCAAGCCGGGCGCTACCTGCCCGAGTACCGCGCTTCCAGGGCGCGCGCGGGCAGCTTCATGGGCTTGGCGACGAACCCGGATTACGCCACCGAGGTCACGTTACAGCCGCTGGAGCGCTACGCGCTGGATGCGGCAATCTTGTTTTCCGACATCCTCACCGTGCCCGACGCGATGGGGCTGGGCCTGAGCTTTGCCCAAGGCGAGGGGCCCAAGTTCGAGCGCCCGCTGCGCACCGAGGCCGACGTGGCGGCGCTGGCGCTGCCCGACATGGAGCGGCTGCGCTATGTGTTCGACGCCGTGACCTCGATCCGGCGCGCACTGGCGGGCCGGGTGCCGCTGATCGGCTTTTCTGGCAGCCCTTGGACGCTGGCCTGCTACATGGTGGAGGGCAGCGGCAGCGACGACTACCGGCTGGTCAAATCCATGCTCTACCGGCGCCCAGACTTGATGCAGCGCATTCTGGAGCTCAACGCCGACGCGGTGGCGCTGTACCTGCGCGTGCAGATCGAGGCCGGGGCGCAGGCGGTGATGATTTTCGACAGCTGGGGCGGGGTGCTGGCCGACGGCGCGTTCCAGCGCTTTAGCCTGGCCTACACCGCGCGCGTGCTGGCGCAACTGCCGCGTGAGCACGCCGGGCAGCGCATCCCGCGCCTGGTGTTCACCAAGGGCGGCGGGCTGTGGCTGGCTGAGATGGCGGCGCTGGACTGCGAGGTGCTGGGGCTGGACTGGACCGTCAACTTGGGCAAGGCGCGCGCGGCGGTGGGCGGTGTGGCGGGTGGCCAGGGTAAGGCGCTGCAAGGCAACCTAGACCCAAATGCGCTCTTTGCCACGCCCGAGCAGGTGGCGGCGGAGGCGGTGCGGGTGCTGGAGCAGTTTGGCGCCCCGCACACCGACACCAGCCGCCCCGGCCCGACCCACATTTTCAACCTCGGGCACGGCATCAGCCAGCACACCCCGCCCGAAAGCGTGCAGGCGCTGGTTGAGGCGGTGCATGGGCACTCGCGCCAGATGCGCCTGCGCGCTTGAGTGGAGCGCTTGCCAGAGGGGCTTGAGCTAACACAAAAAGGGAGCCTGAAACAAGCCGGTGGCGTGCCTTATGCACAAATTTTGGGGGCGTCGCAGAAACCGGCCCAAACCCCCGGGACAACCCTAGACGCCTCGGTCTTATGGTGCAACCCATTGATCTGATTAGGCCTTGACCGGCTGCCTGTTTTCTGGGCAGCGCAGTCAAGGCTTTGATTTTCAAGCTCTTGGTGGCCCGATTCAAGGGCTATCCACAAAGTTATCCACAGAAGCGCTGAGCAACTGTGGCAACCTCAAGGGAATCAGAGACTTGGCCTCGTTTTCAACGCCATGACTGAACTTTCGCCGCCAATTGCAGCTTGTTGGGTCGAGGTGGTGCTGGCCACCCCAGCCCACAGCGGGCTGGGCGACAGCCTGAGCTACTGGAGCCCTGAGCTGCTGCAGGAGGGGGCTTTGGTGCGCGTGCCCTTGGGGGCGCGCGAGCTGCTGGGGATTGTTTGGCGGGTGCGCTTGCAGCCCCCCGATGGTTTGGTGGCTGGCTCCCTGCGGCCTGTGCTGGAAGCCTTTGCCGCCTTGCCGCCCTTGTCGGCCAACTGGCGCGCGCTGCTCGAGTTTGCTGCCCGTTACTACCAGCGCGCGCTGGGCGAAGTGGCGCTGGCGGCGCTGCCGCCCCAGTTGCGCGAGCTCGACGCCACCGCCTTGCAGCGGCGCTTGAAAAAGCTCGACGCCGCAGCCCTGGGCCTGGGTGGAGCCCCCGGCGCCGGCATGGACTCTGGTGTCCCAGGGCCCGAACCGGCCCCGGTTGTCCCAGAGCCCAGCCCAGAGCAGGCCGCCGTGTTGGCCGCGCTGGCGCAGAGCACGCAGCCGGTGCTGCTGTTTGGGGCCACCGGCAGCGGCAAGACCGAGGTCTATTTGCGCGCGGTGCAAGCGTTGCTGCAGCGCGACCCGCAGGCGCAGGCGCTGGTGCTGGTGCCCGAGATCAACCTGACGCCGCAACTGGAAGCGCGCTTTTGTGAGCGCTTTGGCGCGCACGGGGTGGCGGCGCTGCACAGTGGTCTGACCCCGGCGCAGCGGCTGCGCCATTGGCTGGCGGCGCACCGGGGCCAAGCGCGCATCGTGCTGGGCACGCGCATGGCCATCTTTGCCAGCCTGCCCCGGCTGCGCCTGATCGTGGTCGATGAGGAGCACGACCCGAGCTACAAAAGCCAGGACGGCGCCCGTTATTCGGCGCGCGATCTGGCGGTATACCGGGCGCAGCTCGAATCGCGCACGGCGCGCTGCCAGGTGATATTGGGCTCGGCCACGCCGGCGCTTGAGAGCTGGCACGCCGCCGAGCAGGGGCGCTACCTGCGGCTGCACATGCCGGGGCGCATCGCCGGGGCGGTGCTGCCCCGGCTGCGTTTGCTGGACTTGAACCAGCAGCCCAAGGGGTGCCTGATCGCCCCGCCGCTGCTGGCGGCGCTGGCCGAGCGTGCCGCGCGCGGCGAGCAAAGCCTGGTGCTGCTGAACCGGCGCGGCTACGCCCCGGTGCTGGCCTGCCACGCCTGCGGCTGGAAGAGCGACTGCCCGCACTGCAGCGCGCACGCCGTGTTTCACAAGATCGACCGCAGCCTGCGCTGCCACCACTGCGGCCACGCCAGCCACGTGCCGCGCGCCTGCCCCGAATGCGGCAACCTCGACATCGCCCCGGTCGGGCGCGGCACCGAGCAAGTGGAGGAACACCTGGGCGAGCTGCTGGCCGAGGCGCGCCGCCCCGATGGCGGCCCGGTGCGGGTGGCGCGGCTGGACGCCGACAGCACACGCGCCAAAGGCAGCCTGCACCAGCGCCTGGCCGACATGCACGAGGGCGAGGTGGATGTGCTGGTGGGCACCCAGATGGTGGCCAAAGGGCACGACTTTCGCCGCATCACGCTGGTGGCGGGCCTGAATGTGGACAGCGGCTTGTTCTCCAGCGACTACCGCGCCCCCGAGCGCCTGTTTGCGCTGCTGCTGCAAGCCGCTGGGCGCGCCGGGCGCGACGCCGCTTTCGTGGCCGCGCAACAGGCCGCGGTGGAGCTGTGGGTGCAGACCTGGTACCCGCAGCACCCGCTCTTTGTGGCGCTGGCGCGCCACGACTACCCCGCCTTTGCGGCACAACAACTGCGCGAGCGCGCCAGCGCGCAAATGCCGCCGTTTAGCTTTCAGGCGCTGCTGCGCGCCGAAGGCCGCAGCCAGGCCACGGCGCAAGCGTGGCTGCAAGCGGCCCAGACCGCTGCGCAAGCCGCAAACCTGCCCGGCCTCGAGCGCCTCACGCTCTACCCGCCGCTGCCGCTCACGGTGCAGCGCGTGGCCGGCGTCGAGCGCGCCCAGATGCTGCTCGAGAGCCCATCGCGCCCGGCGCTGCAAGCTTTTTTGAGCGCTTGGCAGCCGCTGCTGCACGCGTTGCGGCGCCAGCCTGCCGGGCGCGGCCTGCTGCGCTGGGCCATAGACGTGGACCCGGTGAGCCTGTAGCGGCGCCCGAGCCCGAAGCCTAGGGGCTGGCCGGCCCCAGCCAGGCCACTGCCGCCGCAAAGCTCAGGAACGAGAGCGCGGTCGAGAGCAAGATGATGCGCGCAATGCGCCCACTGTCGGCCCCAAAGCGCTCGGCCAGCAGCACCACGTTGCTGGCGCTGGGCAGGGCGGCCACCAGCACCATCACCGTCAGGGCAAAGGGGTCGAGCGGCAGGCCCAGCTCCATTGCCGTCGTGCCCGCCAACCACACCAGCAGCGGGTGCAGCAGCAGCTTGAGCAGCGCCAGTTGCAGCGGCTCGGCCAGATCCTGCCCCCACGCCTGCTGCGCCTGCGCCTGCTGCCCCGCCGCAGCTTGCAACTGCGCCCGCGCCAGCACGGCCCCGAGGGTGAACAGCGCCACCGGCGTGGCCGCATCCGCCAGCAGCCACACCGTTTGCTCTAGCGGCCCCGGCAGGCGCAAGCCGTAGGCCGAGGCCAGCGCGCCGAGCACGATCGCCCACGGCATCGGGTTGGCCAGCACGCCGCGCAGCGCCTGCTTGGCTGCCGCCAGCGCGCCGCCAGCCTGCCCGCCCAGGCGCGACAAGGCGATGCACAGCGAGCTGGTGAGCACCATATCGACCACGATCAGCACCATCACCGTGCCCACGCTGTGCGGCCCCAGCAGCGCCGCGAGCAAGGGCACGCCCATGAAGCCGGTGTTGGGGAAGGCCACCACCAGCGCGCCAAAGGCGGCATCGTTCCAACCCAGGCCGCGCCGCTTCGAGAGCGCCACCACCAGCGCCACCAACAGCAGCGCCGCCAGCAGATAGACGCCAAACACCGCAGCGTCCAGCAGTTGTGCAATGGGTGTGGTGGAGCCAAAGCGAAACAGCAGCGCCGGCAGGGCAAAGTAGAGCACGAAGGCGTTCAGCCCCGGAATCGCATTCAGGGCCAGCCAGCCCCGGCGCGTGGCCGCGTAACCGGCCAGCACCAGCGCAAAAAAGGGAAAGGTGACGAGCAGGATGTCAAACACGGGCCTGATTGTCGCTGCAAGTCGCTTCGGGAGCTGGCCCTTCGTCGGGCTCAGGGTGTTCGGGGGGCCCTGCGACGGGCTCAGGCCCTTCGACAAGTTCAGGGGGATCGGGGCTGGGGCGGGCGGAGCAGGGGGCTGGGGCGCATATGATCGTCGCTCTGGTTTGCCCGCACACCCATAATCCGCACCCCGCATCCCGCACCCCTTATCCCGCCCGCTGCCCCATGTCCTCCGGCCTCAACCCCGCCCAGCTCCAGGCCGTCGCGCACCACAGCGGCCCGTGCTTGGTGCTGGCCGGGGCCGGATCGGGCAAGACGCGCGTGATCACGCACAAGATCGCGCGCCTGATGCAGCTCGGGCTGGCGCCGGAGCGCATTGCCGCCATCACCTTCACCAACAAGGCCGCGGCCGAAATGCGCGAGCGCGCCCGGGCGCTGGCCGGCCGTGCCGCGCAGCAGGTGCTGATCTGCACCTTTCACGCGCTCGGGGTGCGGCTGCTGCGCCAAGACGGCGCGGCGCTGGGCCTCAAGCCCCAGTTCTCGATCCTCGACAGCGACGACGTGGCCTCGCTGCTCAAAGACTGCGGCGCCAGCACCGATTCGGTCACGGCGCGCCACTGGCAGTGGACCATCAGCGGCTGGAAAAACGCCGGCCTCGATGCCGCGCAGGCGCTGGCCCAGGCCAAGGACGAGGCGCAGCGCCAGATCGCCCTCGTCATGGTCAAATACCAGGAGCGCCTGGCGGCCTACCAGAGCGTGGATTTCGACGACCTGATCGGCCTGCCGCTGCTGCTGCTGCAGCGCCACCCCGAGGTGCGCGCGCGCTGGCAGGCACAGCTCGGCCACGTGCTGATCGACGAATACCAAGACACCAACGCCACCCAGTACGAGCTGCTCAAGCTGCTGGTGGGCGCGCGCGCACACTTCACCGCCGTGGGCGACGACGACCAATCCATCTACGGCTGGCGCGGCGCCACGCTGGACAACCTCAAGCGCCTGCCGCAAGACTTTCCGGCGCTGCAAGTGATCAAGCTGGAGCAAAACTACCGCTCCACCGGCGCCATTTTGCGCGCCGCCAACCACGTCATCGCCCCCAACCCCAAGCTCTACCCCAAGCGGCTCTGGAGCGAACTGGGCGAAGGCGAGCCGGTGCGGGTGCAGGCCTGCGACCACGAGGAGCACGAGGCCGAGCGCGTGGTGGCGCGCATCCAGAGCCTGCGCAGCCCGGCCTCCGACAGCGTGCACAAGGCCTACAAAGACTTTGCCGTGCTGTACCGCGCCAACCACCAGTCGCGCCCGATCGAGACCGCCTTGCGCAAGGCGCAGATCCCGTATCAGGTTTCGGGCGGCACCGGGTTTTTCGAGCGTGCCGAAATCAAAGACCTGTGCGCCTGGCTGCGCCTGCTGGCCAACCCCGACGACGACCCGGCCTTCCTGCGCGCCGCCACCGCGCCCAAGCGCGGCATCGGGCACCAGACGCTGCAACAGCTCGGCGCCTTTGCCAGCCAGTACAAGCTCAGCCTGTACGAGGCTTTGTTTGCGCACTCGCTGGGCGCGGCGGTGGGCGCGCGCGCCATCGCCACCTTGCACGAATTTGGCCGCTGCCTGTCGGATTTGCAATACCGCGCCCGCCACTGCCGGGGCCAGGAGGCGGCGGCGGCCTTGTTGGCCGACTGGCTGCAAGGCATAGGCTACCAGCAGCACCTGCTCGACCACGCCGACAGCCCGCAACAAGGCAGCGCGCGCTGGAGCAACGTGCTCGATTTTTGCGACTGGATGGCGCAGCGCTGCGCCACCCCGGTGCAGCAGGACGAAGCCCCAGCCCCATCCACCAGCGCCGCCAAGGTGGCCACGCAGCGCACGCAGCAAACCCTGCTCGACGTGGCGCAAACCGTGGCCCTCATCACCACCTTGCAAGAGCGCCAGCAAGAGCAGGACGTGGTCACGCTCTCGACCCTGCACGCCGCCAAGGGGCTGGAGTGGCCGCATGTGCAACTGGTGGGCGTCAATGAAGGGCTGCTGCCGATGCGCCCCGAAGACGACGACGCCGCCGCACTGGCGCAGCGCCTAGAGGAAGAGCGGCGCCTGATGTACGTGGGCATCACGCGCGCCCAGCACACGCTGGTGGTGAGCTGGCTCAAGCGGCGCAAGAAGGGGCGCGAAACCGTGCCGGCGCAGCCCAGCCGCTTCATTGCCGAGATGCAGCTCGACACTGCCACCGTGCGCGAAGACCCGCGCGCGAAGCTGCGTGCGCTGCGCGCCGAGTTCGCCCTGCGCGCCCAAGCGCCGGCCAGTGGCGCCAAGCCACCAGCGTCAGCCTAGGGGATGCAGCGGATGGCGAACGCAAAAAGCTTCATTAAAATAGCTATCACCATCAATTTAGCGCGCACACCATGAAAGCTTTTAGCACTTACTGCTTGCGATTTTGTGTGATTTTGGGCTTGATTACCGCTTTTGCGGCCCAGGTGCACGCCTTGGAGCGCCCGCGCGAGCGCGTGGTGCTGACCATCACGGGCCAGATTGGCGTGAGCAACCAGGGCGGGGCGGCGGTGTTCGACATGGCCATGCTCGAAGCCCTGCCGCAGCACCGCTTTGCCACCCGCACCCCGTGGGAGCCGGGCGTGGTGCGCTTCAGCGGCCCGCTGTTGCGCGACGTGCTGGCGCTGGTGCAGGCGCGCGGCGCGCGGCTGCATGCCACTGCGCTCAACGATTACCGCATCACCATCCCGCTGCAAGATGCGCACGACTTTGACCTCATCATCGCCACGCGCATGAACGAGCAGCCCATGCCGGTGCGCACGCGCGGCCCCTTGTTTGTCATCTACCCCTTCGATTCCGATCCGCAGTTGCAGAGTGCGCGTTTTTACGAGCGCTCGATTTGGCAATTGCGGTCGATTGAAGTGATCGAATGAGGGTTGCAGCCGGCCCAGCCGAATCCTCTGGCCGCCGCCGGTTCGGTTTTTGGCTGGCGCTCACCACTTTCGTCATGGCGCTGGGCCTGAGCGTCATGATGGCGGTGTTTGTGCGCCAAACCCAGGCGGTTGAAGACACGGCGCGCCTGCAGGCCGACTCCATCACCGCCCTCACGTTTCAACTCGAACGCGAGTTTTTGCGACTGCGCAACCAGCTCCACCTGAGTCTGGCGCAGCCCGAACAGGCCGACTGGTCGCAGTTGCAGGTGCGGCACGAGATTTTTGCCAGCCGTGTCGGGCTGCTGCACGGCGGGGCCACGGTCGAGGTGTTGCGCCAGCGCCCCGAGTTCGACGCCATTGCGCCCCAGATCAAGGCCTTTTTGGAGCACGCCGACCCCTTGTTCGCCGACCCCTTGCGCCACCAGGCCGAGCTGCACCAGGTGCTGCTAAAAATGCAGGTGCTGGGGCCCGAGGTTCAGGCCCTGAGCCTGGCCGCCAACAGCCTCATGACGCATCTGATGGAGGGCAAGCTGACGCAAGTGCGGCAGCAGCAGCGCTGGATCAACCAGCTCATGGGCTTTCAGGTGTTGCTGCTGTTGCTGGCCGCCAGCGGTTTGTGGGTGCGGCATCGGAGGCAGCAGCGCGAGCGCGCGCAGCTCGAGCGCCTCAACGCCGAGTTGCAACAAGCCAAGTCGGCTGCCGAGCAGGCCGACCGCGCCAAGAGCCTTTTTTTGGCCAATATGAGCCACGAATTGCGCACGCCCCTGAACGGGGTGCTGGGCATGCTCGATTTGTTGCTCGACGGCCCGCTGCCACCGGCGCAGCGCGACCAACTGCGCACCGCGCAGCAGTCGTCCGCGCATTTGCTGTCGATTTTGAACGATTTGCTGGATTTGTCGGCGCTCGATGCCGGGCAGATCGAGCTGCAGCCCGAGCCGGTCGATGTGGTCGCTCTGGTGCGGCAGTGTCACGGCTCGCTGCGCGCCCTTGGCGAAGGAAAAAACCTGCACCTACCGCTGAGCCTAGGCCCCGATCTGCCGCCCTGCGTGCTCACCGACCCCAAGCGGGTGCGTCAGGTGGTGCTCAACCTGCTGGGCAACGCCATCAAGTTCACACCCAGCGGCAGCGTGGCCGTGGCGCTGAACTGCCAACCACAAAGGGGCTTGGCGCATTGGACGCTGACGGTGCGCGATACCGGGATCGGCATCGACCCAGCGCTGCATGAACAGATTTTTCAGCGCTTCGCCCAAGCCGACCGCAGCAGCACACGGCCCCAGGGCGGCAACGGGCTGGGGCTGGAGATTTCGCGCACGCTGGCGCAGCTGCTCGGGGGCGACATCGCGCTGCGCAGTGCGCCGGGGCAGGGCTCGGTTTTCAGTTTTACCTGGGTGGCGCCCCTGTGCGCGGACGTTGTGGGCCCGCAGGCGTGTCAAGAGCCACTGGCTGCCCATTCGGCACAGGCGCTGGCGACCCACTGGGCGCCTGCAGCCGCTCCAGAGGGCCGGCGCGTGCTGGTGGCCGAAGACCACCCGGTGAACCGCCAGTTTCTGGCCCTGTTGCTCGAGCGCATGGGCTTGCAGCCGACCTTTGCCGAAAACGGGCTGCAGGCGCTCGATCTGGCGGCGCGCCACGATTTTGATTGGGTTCTGATGGACATCCACATGCCCGAGATGGACGGTCTGGCTTGCGCCCGCGCCATTCGCCAGTTGCCCGGCGCGCGCGGCCGCGTGCCGATCATCGCTGTTACAGCCGACGTCATGAACGAGGCCGGAGAGCAGGCGCTGGCAGCGGGCATGGACGCCTTTTTGAGCAAACCGCTGCAACGCCTGGCGCTGGAGCAAACCCTGAATCGCCTAAAAGGCGCCCGGATGAGTGCAGACTAAACTGTGGTCGCTTTCACCAGCCCAGCCCCAAGCGCAGCGGCAAGAACACCGCCATGCCGCAGACGATGGTGCCCAGCACGCCACCGCGCCAGAAAAACCAGGCCACCCCGGCGGCGGCGGCAAACAGGCGCGCATCTTGCCAGGTGTCGATCAACTGGCCTTCCAGCAGCACCACTTCGGGTGCCACCACGGCCGCCAAGGCGGCGATCGGGGCGTAGAGCAGGCCGCGCTCGGCCCAGTACGGCAGTTTCCAGTCGCGCTCGCTGATAAAGAAAAAGCTGCGCGTGAGCACCGTGACCAGCGTCAGGGCGGCGATGGCCAGCAGGGTGGGCCAGTCGAAATCGCTCATGGTGCGCTCGGTGGGTTGGGTGGGAT
>Ga0208610_100495_pt1 | contig 13369 bp, 13 predicted proteins | sample SubbioR11Jul_8A2_FD_184815 | JGI IMG/M metagenome (GOLD analysis project Ga0208610, IMG submission 184815) | Serpentinite rock and fluid subsurface biosphere microbial communities from McLaughlin Reserve, California, USA - CR11Jul_8A2 (SPAdes) | ecosystem: Environmental > Terrestrial > Deep... | reverse complement strand
CAGAACAGCAACGCCGCCTTCAAGTACGCCAAGTACGGCTACATCCTCGAGACCGGCAAGGTCATGATGGAAGGCCCGGCCGACAAGCTCGCCGCCAACCCCGAGGTCAAGGAGTTCTACCTCGGCTTCTCGAGCGAGGGCCGCACCAGCTTCCGCGACACCAAGTCGTACCGCCGGCGCAAGCGCTGGACGACCTGAGGCTCTGACGCCCGGCGGCGCCGGGCAGAGCGGGCGCTGCGGTGTCAGGCTACGGCGTCTGCGCGGCGCGGTGCTCGCCCGGCGCCGGCGCGCGCAGCAGCGCCCACAGCACGGCCAGCGCGGCGACGACGTTGGCCAGCGCCAGCGCCGTGAACAGCACGAGCGCGGTCTCGGTCAGCCCGGGCAGCCGCAGCGCCCAGCCGAAGCCCGCCGAGAGCAGGTTGAACGCGATCCACAGCCAGAACAGCGGCCGTCGTGGCTGCCACAGCCGCCGCAGCAGCCTCAGCACGCCGGCGCCCCTTCGTTGGCCACGCCGGCAGCGACATGGCCGGCCGGCACATGCGCGGCGGCGTGCTCGACATGCCCGGTCTGGTCGTCGAAGAAGAAGTCGGGCTCGAAGGCGCGCAGGAACTCGCCCTTGGGCAGGCCGCCGAGGAACATCGCCTCGTCGACCTCGATGCGCCAGTCCATCAGGGTGCGCACGGCGCGCTCGTGCGCCGGCGCGCTGCGCGCGGTCACCAGCGCGGTGCGCAGGCGCATGCCGCCGCTGGGCTGCTGCTGCAGCCGCTGCAGCGCCTGCAGCAGCGGCTTGAACGGCCCCGGCGCCAGCGGCGTGGCCACGCGGCTGTGCTCGTGCTGCTGGAAGGCGTCGAGCCCGCCGCTGCGGTAGACGCGCTCGGCCTCGTCCGAGAACAGCACGGCGTCGCCGTCGAAGGCGATGCGCACCTCGTGCGGGTGCTGCTGCGAGGCGCGCGCGCTGTGCGGGTAGACGCGCGCGGCCGGCACGCCGGCAGCCAGCGCGGCGCGCACGTCGGCCTCGTTGGCCGAGAGGAACAGGTTGGCGCCCAGCGGCTCGAGGTAGCGCCAGGCGCTGGTGCCGCGGGTGAAGACACCGCGTTCGATCGCCAGCCCATGGTGCTGGGCCGAGCGGAAGACGCGCAGCCCCGAGACCGGGTCGTTGCGCGAGAGCATCACGACCTCGACGCGCTCGCGCCCGCCGCCGGGGGTCTGGCCGGCGGCGTTGAAGGCCAGCAGCTTGCGCACCAGCGAGTAGGCCACCCCCGGCGCGGCCGGGACGTCGAGCCGCTCGAGCTGCAGTCGCATGTAGGCATGGTCGTCGGCGGCCTCGAAGACGCGGTTCTCGTCCTCGAAGTCGAACAGCGCGCGCGACGAGATCGCGACGACGAGGCGGCCTTCGAGGCTGGCGGGCATGGCAGCGGCGATGCTACCTGCGCCCGCCGCTGCCCGCCTCGGCGGCGTCAGTGCACGAAGCCGATCGGCGCGCGGCGCGGGCCGGCCTCGGGCAGGTCGGCGGGCTCGATGTGGTCGCGCCCGGCCAGGCGGGCGTTGCCGAAGGCGGTCATCCAGGCCCGGCGCATCTCGCGCGGCACCAGCTCGCCCACGCGTTCGAGCACCGCCTCGTCGGGTGCGGGCGCAAACTGCGCGCCCCAGCCGTGGCTGGCCCGGATCGAGGCGTAGAGGCGCAGCGCGATCGTGCGCGCGGCGTTGCGCCCGGGCATCGTCACCGCATAGACGTTCATGCGGTTGAGGATCGGCTCGGGGATCGCGCGCTCATCGTTGGCGGTGGCCACCCAGACGATCTGGCTGGCGTCGAGCGGCACTTCGGCAAACTCGTCGCTGTAGTGGCGTGCGGTGTCGTGCTCGAGCAGGCTGTAGAGCGCGCCCAGCGGGTCGTAGGCGTGCTCGGCGCGCGCCTTGTCGATCTCGTCGACGACCATCACCGGGTTGGCGTAAGCGCCCTCGACCAGGGTCTCGAAGACCTTGCCCGGGCGCGCGCCCTTCCATTGGCTCGACGCGCCCGAGAGCACCCAGCCGGCGGTCAGCGAGCTCATCGCGACGAAGCCCATGCCGGTGCCCAGCAGCCGCGCCAGCTCGCGCGCGAAATGCGTCTTGCCGACCCCGGGCGGGCCCAGCAGCAGCATCGGCGTGATCTCGAGCGCGTCGCCGCCGCCCTGGCACAGCGCGAGCTGGCGCCGCACGTCGTCGAGCACCTCGCGGAAGTTGGGCAGCTCGTCGTAGAGCGCGGTCATGGCCGGCACCCCGGCGGGCTGGACCTGGAAGCGCTCGGGGCCGCGCTCGAGCATGCGCTCGTAGGTGCCGCGCAGGCTCTCGTGCTCGCGCGGTGGCAGCTTGGCCAGGCGCCTCTCGACGTCGTCGACGCGGTAGACGGCGCGCATCTGCGCGATCGGGATCAGCGCGCGCGGCGGGTCGGGGCTGGGCGGCGGGGTCATGGCAGCTTCCTCCGGGCCGGAGTCGACATCGATTACGGCAGACCGGCCACGCCGTGTAGTCTGGGACAAGGGCCGGTTTTCCGCACGCGGCTGCGGAATTCACGGCCGCGCACCGGTTGCACGCAAGGCGCGTGCCGGGCCAGGCCGATTCAGCCATGCCGGCCGCGCCGGGGCGGGGACGCCCCGGCCCTTCGCCAGGCACGCAACAGTCCGCAGGGACTGTCGCGTGTCCGGGCTCAGCGCACCCAGGTGTTCATCTCGATGATCGGCAGCAGCACGGCCAGCACGATCAGCATCACGACCAGCCCCATCGCGACGATCAGCAGCGGCTCGAGCAGCGTGGCCAGGGCCAGCGCGCGGCGCTGGACTTCGGCGCTCTGCTGGGTCGCCGCGCGCTGCAGCATCTGCGGCAGCGTACCGGTCTGCTCGCCCAGCCGCGCGAACATCGCCAGCAGCCCGGGGAAGCGCTTGCGCGCGGCCAGTGCCGCGGCCAGCGGTGCGCCCTCGCGGACCTGGGCCAGCGCCTCGAGCGCGTCGGCGCGCAGCGCGCGGTTGGCCAGCGTCTCGGCCGCCGCCTGCAGGGCCTTGAGGATCGGCACGCCGGCGCCGGCGAGCATCGCCAGCGTGCCGGCAAAGCGCGCCGCGTTGTAGCCGCGCGCCAGCCGCCCGAGCAGCGGCAGGCGCAGCCAGGCGGCGTCGAAGCGCAGGCGCAAGGCCGGCTGGCGCAGCGCCAGCGCCAGCGCGAGCCCGGCGCCGGCGGCCGCCAGCAGCAGCAGCGCCCCCCATTGGCGGACGAAGTCGCTCAGGGCCAGCATCGCCACGGTCAGCATCGGCAGCGCACGCTGGGTGCCGCCGAATACCCCGGCGACCTGCGGCACGACGTAGGTGACGAGGAAGACGACGATCAGCAGCGCGACCACCGAGACGATCGCCGGGTACAGCGCGGCGGCCAGCAGCCGGGCCTTGAGCGCCTGGCTGGCCTCGAGGTCGTCGGCCAGGCGCTCGAGCACCACGCCGAGCGCGCCGCTTTGCTCGCCGGCGGCGACCACCGCGCGGTAGACCTCGTCGAACTCGCGCGGCGCGCTGTGCAGCGCGCGCGCAAAGCTGCTGCCGGCGTTGACCTCGGCGCGCAGGTGCGCGACCAGCTCGCGCTGGCGCGGCTGGTCGGCCTCGTCGGCCAGCGCGGCCAGCGCGCGCTCGAGCGGCAGCCCGGCGCCGACCAGCCCGGCGAGCTGGCGCGTCCAGACCGCCAGCGCGGTGGCATTGAAGACGCGCCGCCGCCAGGCCGCCAGCCCGCCGCCGGCGGCGGGCTGCGCGGCCACCGGCGTGACCGCCAGCGGCACCAGCGCGCGCTGGCGCAGCGCGGTGCGCACCGCGCGCGGGTTGTCGGCCTCGAGCAGCCCGCTGGCGGGCTGGCCGGCGGCGTCGAGGGCTTCGTAGCGGTACGCGGGCATCTGGCGATGGCTGACGAAGTCGAACGATGAACGCTGGATGACCGACGATGACCCGCTGCTGTCCGCTCAGTCGCGGGTCACGCGCAGCACTTCCTCGGGCGCGGTCAGGCCCGTGGCGACCAGCCGCAGGCCGTCCTCGCGCATCGGGCGCAGCCCGGCGGCGCGCGCGGCGGCGGCCAGTTCGGCCTCGGCGGCGCGCTCGTGGATGCGCTCGCGCACCGCGGCGTCGGCGACCATCAGCTCGTAGACCCCGGTGCGGCCCTTGTAGCCGGTATGGCCGCAGGCCTCGCAGCCCTGCGGGTGCCAGTGGCCCTGCGCGTCGGCGCGGCAGCAGTGCCGGCACAGCGTGCGCACCAGCCGCTGGGCGAGCACGCCCAGCAGCGAGGAGCTGAGCAGGAAGGGCTCGACGCCCATGTCGGTCAGCCGCGTGACCGCGCTGGGCGCGTCGTTGGTGTGCAGCGTGGCCAGCACCAGGTGCCCGGTCAGCGAGGCCTGGATCGCGATCTGCGCGGTCTCGTAGTCGCGGATCTCGCCGATCATGATGACGTCGGGGTCCTGGCGCAGGATCGCGCGCAGCGCCTTGGCGAAGCTCAGCTCGATGCGCGGGTTGACCTGGGTCTGGCCGATGCCGGGCAGCTCGTACTCGATCGGGTCCTCGACGGTCAGCACGTTGGTGGTCGTCGTGTCCAGGGTCTGCAGCGCGGCGTACAGCGTGGTCGTCTTGCCGCTGCCGGTCGGCCCGGTGACCAGCACGATGCCGTGCGGCTGCTGGACCAGCCGCCCGAAGCCGGCCAGCACCTCGCCGCTCATGCCCAGGCCCTCGAGGCCGAGCAACTGGTCGCTCTTGTCGAGCAGGCGCAGCACCGCACGCTCGCCGTGCGCGCAGGGCAGGGTCGAGACCCGCACGTCGATCGCGCGCTGGCCGATGCGCAGCCCGATGCGCCCGTCCTGCGGCAGGCGCCGCTCGGCGATGTCGAGCTCGGCCATGATCTTGAGCCGGCTGATCAGCGCCGCGTGCAGCGCCTTGTTCGGCTGCACCACCTCGCGCAGCGTGCCGTCGACGCGAAAGCGCACCGCGCTGCTGCGCTCGTAGGGCTCGATGTGGATGTCGCTGGCGCCGTCGCGCGCGGCCTGGGTCAGCAGCGCGTTGAGCATGCGGATGATCGGCGCGTCGTCGGCGGCCTCGAGCAGGTCCTCGACCGCCGGCAGCTCCTGCATCAGGCGCGAGAGGTCGACCGCGCTCTCGACCTCGCCGACCACCGCCGCGGCGCTGCCCTCGCCGCCGGCGTAGGCCGCGGCGATGCGCTGGGCCAGCCGCGCGCCGTCCTCGCGCTCGAGCGCGGCGACGGCGTAGACGCGCAGCACTTCCGACAGCGCGCTCGCCGGCGTCGTCTCGGCCACCCACAGCGTGAGCGCGCCGCCGTCGTCCTCGAGCAGCAGCGTGTGGGCCTTGGCCCAGGCGTAGGGCAGGGGGTGGCGCGCGCCCATCGCAGCAGGTGCCCTCGGTGGCGGGGCTTCAGCGCACCGGCGCCGCGGTCGCCGGCGGGGTCGGCGGGGTCGGCGGGGTCGGCGCAATGGGTGGGGCCGCGGCCGCCGGCGGCGCGCCCGGCGCCGGCACCGGCGGCACCGCGGGCAGCATCGGCAGCACCGGCGCCTCGCCGATCGGCAGCAGCACGCTGGGCTGCGGCTGCATGCCGAGCTGGCGCGCGCGGATCTGCTCGTAGCGCTGCAGGCTCAACTGTTCGGCGCTGTCGCCGTCGCGCAGGATGACCGGGCGCAGGAAGACCATCAGATTGGTGCGCTGGCGGCTGCGGCTCTGGCTGCGAAACAGCGGCCCGATGCCCGGCAGGTCGCCCAGCACCGGGACCTGGCTGCGAGTCTCCTCGTAGCGGTCCTCGATCAGGCCGCCGAGCACGAGGAGGTCGCCGTCGTCGACGACCACCGTCGACTCGATCGAGCGCTTGGTCGTCGACGGCCCGGCGTTGAGCGTGCCCGGGGCCACGCGCGGGTCGACGCTGGACTGCTCCTGGAAGATCACCATGCGCACGCTGCCGCCCTCGCCGATCTGCGGGCGCAGCCGCAGCGTCAGCCCGACGTCGCGCCGCTCGATGGTCTGGAACGGGTTGGCCGCCGCGCCGCCGGCCGGCGGCAGGAACTGGCCGGTGATGAAGGGCACGTTGGCGCCGACGACGATGCGGGCCTCCTCGTTGTCTAGGGTGATCAGGTTGGGCGCCGAGACGATGTTGGCCTCGGTCTGGGTCTGCAGCAGCCGCGCGATCGCCGACAGCCCGTAGACCCCGGCGTGGCGGCGCAGCAGTGCGAAGTTCAGGCCCTGGCCGAGTGTGACGTCCTGCAGGCGGTCGGCGGCGATCGCGCGGTTGAGGTCGACCAGGTTGCCGACGGCGCCGAAGTTGGTGCCCGCGCCGCCGATGTGGCGGTCGCTGCGCTGGCCCATCAGGCCCTGCCACTGGAAGCCGAACTCGGCGGCGTTGTCGCCGCGCACCTCGACGATCAGCGACTCGATCAGCACCTGCGCGCGGCGCATGTCGAGCTGGTCGATCATCGCGCGCACCTGGCGGTAGAGCGGCTCGGCGGCGGTGATGACCAGCGAGTTGGTCGCCGGGTCGGCCTGGATGAAGCCGCCGGTGGCCGGCGCGGCGGCCTCGGCCAGCGGGGTGGTCGCCGCCGCCGGGGTGCCGGCGGCGGCGCCGGCGCCCGCGCCCAACGCCCCGCCGCGCAGGCCGACGCGCTCGGCCGCCGGTGCCGGGGCTGCGCCGCCTGCGCCGGCGCCGGCCGCGCCGCCCGGGGCGGCATGCGCGAAGGCCGCGCGCAGCACCGTCGCCAGCCGCGTCGCCTCGGCGTTGCGCAGGCGCACGACCCAGACGTTGCCGGCCGGCCCGCCGCCGGCCTGCGGCAGGTCCAGCCGCTCGATCAGCGCGCGCACCTGGCCCAGCCGGGCCTGGTTCTGCGCGCGCACCAGCAGCGCGTTGCTGCGCGGCTCGGCGGCCACCGCGACCGCCGCCGCGCCGGTGCCCGGCGGCGCGCCCGGCACCGCCGCGGCGGCGCCGGTGTCGGCGGCCAGCCGCTGGACCAGCGGCGCGAGGTCCGAGGCCAGCGCATGGCGCAGCGGCACGACGTCGATGTCGGTCGCCGAGGGCTGGTCGAGCGCGGCGATGATCTGGCCCAGCCGCTGCAGGTTGTTGGCGTAGTCGGTGATGACCAGCGAGGCGGTCGCCGGGTTGGCGTTGATCGTGTTGTTGGGGCTGATCAGCGGCCGCAGCACCGGCACCAGGTTGTTCGGGTTCTCGTGGGTCAGCCGGAAGATCTGCGTGAGCACGATGTCGCCGCGCACGGTGGTCGGGCCGACGGCGACGGTGCCGGTCTGCAGCTTGGCCTCGGCCTCGGGCACCAGGCGCAGCAGGCCGGCGGCCTCGACCACCGTGAAGCCCAGCCCGCGCAGCGCGGCGAGGTAGCTGAGGTAGGCGTCGCGCACGGCGATCGGCTGCTCGGTAAACAGCGTCATCGTGCCGCGCACGCGCGGGTCGACGACGATCTGGCGGCCGATCATCGCGGCCATCGCGCGCGTCACGGCCTCGATCTCGGCGTCGACGAAGTTCAGCGTCACCGGGGTGCGCGCGCCCAGCGCGGCGGCGGGGCCGGCCGCCGGCTGCGCGGCCAGCGGCGGCGCCGCCAGGCTGGCACTCAGCGCCGCGGCCGCCAGGGCCAGCGGCAGCGCGGTCGGCAGGGCGAGGGCGGGTCGGCGCGGGGTCATGGTCATCCGATCGAGATCATGGCGGCCGCGCCCTGGCGCCGGCCGATGATGTTGAGCAGGTTGTTCAGCGCCGCCTCGCTGCCCGGCGCGGCTGAGGCCTGCCCGGCAAAGCGCAGCCGGCCCTCGGCGAGGCTGCCGCTGCCGCTCAGGCGCAGCGCGCCCTCGAGCGTCACCAGGGTCAGCGCGGGCGCCGCGCCGGCCGCCGAATTCAGCGTCAGACTGTAGCTGCCCAGCGGGGCGATGGTCGCCAGCCGCGACGACAGCCCCAGCAGTTCGAGCTGCAGCCGGCCCTCGACGGCGGTGCGGCCGGCGGCGCGGGTCAGCGTCCAGACCGGCGCGCCGGCTGCGGCGGCGGCGCTCAGGCGCAGCGTGCCGCCGAGCTGCAGCGTATTCCACGGCGTGCCCAGCCCGGCCAGTGCCGCCGCCGGCCACTGGCCGATGCGGCCCTCGGCGCCGGGCAGCAGCGCCAGTGTCTGCCGCGCCCAGCCCGCGCTCAGCCGCAGCCGCAACCCGGGGGCCAGGCAGCAGGGCTGGTCGAGCGCCAGTTCGAGCGCGCCGGCGCGCCAGCGCAGCGCCCAGCCCAGGCGGTCGGGCAGCACGGTCGCGTCGTGGCTGCCGGCCGGTCCGGCCAGCACCAGCACGCCGCTGCCGCGCCAGAGCGTGCCCTCGGGCTGCGCGAGCAGCAGCCGGCCCTGCGTCGCGCTGGCCAGCGCCGCCGCCAGCCAGGCCGCCGGCGCCCATGCGAGGAGCCCCAGCAGCGCGCCGGCCAGCGCGCCGGCCGCAGCCCAGCGCCAGGGCCTCATCGGGGCACCCCGGGGGCGGCGGTGGGCGCTGCCAGACGGCGGCGAGCCCCTGTGGACGGCGGAGCGCGGCGCATCGCCCGGGGCCTTCAGGGCTGCGCCGCCGGCAGCGCCAGCACCACGCTGCCGCTCCAGCCGCGCGCGTCGCGCGTGAGCTCGACCCGCAGCGGCTGGGCGCGGGCGCCGGCGCGGACCTCGGCCAGCCAGTCGCGCAACTGCAGGGCATCGACGCCGCTGAGCGTGCCCGTGGCCTGGGCCCCGGCCTGGCTCAGCCGCGCCGCCTCGCCCAGGCGCTGGGTCGCCGCGGCCAGCGCCGCCTGGGCCTGCGCCGGCGGCAGCGGCGGCGCCGCGCGCAGCGTGCGCGCCTCGACGGCCAGGGCCTGCATCTGCAGCCGCTGCGCGTCGAGCCGCGCGAGCTCGGCCGGCGCGCTGCGCAGCGTCTGCACGGCCGGCGCGAGCAGCAGCGCCCAGGCCGCGTAGGCAGCGATCACCGCCGCGACCAGCCGCAGCGCGCCGCGCTCGCGTGGCGCCAGCGCCTGCCAGCGCGCGCGCAGCGGCGCGGCCCAGACGGGCGCGGCCCAGGCGGGCCGGGTGCGGCCGCTCACGAGCGCCCCCCGCCGGCGCCTGGCGCCGCGCGCGACAGCCGCAGCCGGCCGTCGCTGTGCTCCAGCCGCCAGCCCTCGGCGCGCAGGCGCTGGCCGAAGGCCTCGATATGCGGCGGCGACCAGCCCGCCGCGCTCAGGCTGAGCTGCCCGGCCTCGTAGTGCAGGGCCTGGGCCGGGCCGAGGTCGCTCGGCCAGGCGGCGGCGGCGGCACCGAGCAGGGCCTCGAAGTCGGCCGTGCCGGCGCGCCCGGCCGCTGCGCGCAGCAGCGCGGTCTCGCGCTGCATCTGCAGCGGCGCGTCGAGCACCGCGCGCACCTGCGGGTGCGTGCTGCGCAGCAGTTCGATCTGCGCAGCGCGGCCCTGTTCGAGCGCCGCGCGCTGCTGCCAGGCCCACAGGTTGAGGCCGCCGACCTGCACCGCAACCAGCGCCAGCAGCCCCCAGCGCAGCGGGGCCCAGGCCGGCTCGCGCAGCCGGCGCCAGCCCTCGGCCAGCGCGCGCAGCCCGCGCCGCGGCGCAGCCAGCTCGAACTGGCGCAGGTTCCACGGCGAGCGGGCGGCGGCCAGCGCGCCCTCGTCGTCGCTGCGCACCGCCACCGGCTCGCCCAGCCAGTGCGCGGCAGCCTCGACGGCCGTCGGGCTGGCGCTCCAGGCCGTGCCGGCGTTGCGCGCCCACTGCGGCTGCAGGCTGCGCGCGAGGCCGTCGTGCAGCCGCAGCGTGAGCACGCCCTGGGCGTCGCGCCAGGTCAGGCGCGGCGGGTCGGCGTCGTCGTCGTCTTCGCCATGCCAGAAATGCCCGGCTGCCGGCTCGCCCGGCGCCACCGCCGGCACGACCTGGTCGACCGCGCGGCCGCCGCGCTCGAGCGCCTCGAGCTGCGCGGCCAGCCAGCCGCGGTGGGCGACCGCGACCCAGGCCGGGCGCTGCGCCAGCGCGCCGGGCTCGAGCGCGAGGTGCAGCGCGTCGGCGTCGTCGAGCAGGGCGTCCTCGAGCACGCCGGCGAGCGCCGCGCGCAGCCGCGCCGCCGGCGCCTTGGGCAGCGTGATGCGCTGCCAGCCCAGGTCCTCGGCGCCGACCACCGCGACCACCCGCGCGGCCGCCGGCAGCAGGGCCGGCGCGCAGCGCCCATGCGCGGCCACGCCCAGCCCGTCGTGGCTGAGGACGTAGCGGTACTCGGGCTCGGCGCGCAGCGGCGGCGCGTCGCCGGCCGCGCGCAGGCGCGGGCGGGGTGGCAGCAGCACGACCAGCAGGGACATCGATCGGCGGGCGGGTGCGAAACAGCGCGCGGTGACAGGGTGCGGGGCAGGCAACAGCGGCGGGTCAGCGCGGCAGCGCGGCCGGGCTCAGGGCCGCGCCGCCACGCCGACGCCAGTCACCATGTTGACACGTTCGCGCTGCAGGACGATGACTTCGCGCCCGACGCGCTGCACCAGCGAGCGTTCCTCGACGACGCGGGCGTCGAGCCGCATGCGGCCCTGGACGACGAAGAATGCGCTGGCCACGCCGCTGCCGTCGAAGCGCACCGGGCTGTCGACGCCCAGCACCTGGCGGGCCTGGTCGATGCTGTCGAAGGGCCGCAGCTCGCGCTGGCGCAGCAGGCGCTGCGCGCCGGCTTCATCGAGCCCGTCGAGCGCCGCGGCGAGCACCGGTGCGCTGGCGGTGTTGAGGTTGACCGGCGTCGGCACCGGCAGCAGCACCAGCCAGGGCTCGAGCTGGGCCAGGGCCTCGGCCGGCACGCCCAGCCAGCGCAGCTCGGCCACCGTGCGCGGCGCCAGCGGCGCTTCGGGCGCGGCCGCGCCCCAGGCCTGGCGCAGGCCCTGCGCGATCTGGTCGGCCAGCGCGGCCGACAGCCCGGCGCGCTCGCACAGCCGGCGCAGCGCCCGCAACGGCGCCGGGTCGACCTGGCCGTTGGCGTTGACCAGGTTGCGCAGGTTGAAGCGCGCCTGCGCGTCGACGATGCTGCCCGAGAGGAAGGCCTGCAGACCGGCGTCGTCGGCCGCCTGGGCATCGGCAGCGAGGAAGGTCGCCAGCCGGGCCTCGGCCAGCGGCACCGCCCACGGCTCGCCGAGGTGGTCGACGCCGCCGCTGCGCGCGTCCTCGCGCAGGATCAGCCCGGCCCAGTCGAGCGCGCCGGCGAGGATCCAGCCGGCCTGCACGCGCGCGCGCTCGGCGCTCTCGACCTGCACCGCGCGCCACTGCTGCCAGACCATGCCGGCGGCCAGCGTCGTGACCACCGTGACGACCAGCATCGCCACCAGCAGCGCCGCGCCGCGCTGGCCGTGGCCTGGCGGGCGGTGGGGGCCGCGGTGGGCGGCGGCGCTCACGCCGGTCCCCTCAGCGCAGCTGGCCCTGCGGGCCGAGCGCGACGTCGCGCACGAGCCGGCCCTGCGGCGCGCCGGCCGCGCCGCCGAAGTCCAGCAGCAGCCGCACGCCGGCAGGCAGGTCCTCGCGCACCGCGCCGGCGGCCAGGTCGCCGGTCGACTGCGCGTGGCTCCAGCCGGTGCCGCGGTAGAAGTAGACCTGCATCGCCGTCACGCCCTCGAGCGCGCGCAACTGCCCGGGCTCGCTGCCCTGCAGCTGCAGGCTGCGCAGCCAGGCCTCGCGCAGCTCGCCGACGCGGGTCGTCGGCGGCGCCGTCCAGCGCAGCAGCGCACCGCCGCGCAGCGACCAGACCACCAGTTGCGCGCCCTCGGCGCTGTCGCGCACCAGGCGCAGCGCCGCGCCGTCGAAGATCAGCGGCGGCACCGCGGCTACGTCGCGCAGGGCCTGCAGGTCCTGTGCCCACTGCGCGAGCACGGTGTCGACGCGCAGCGCCTGCGTGGTCTGCGCCGCGTTGACCTCGCGCGCGCGCACCATCGCCTCGACGCCGCGCCAGGCCAGCCCGGCCAGCAGCGCCAGCGCGACCAGCGCGACCAGCACCTCGACCAGCGTGAAGCCGCGCCGGCCGCGGCGGGGGGCAGCCACCAGAGCTTTTCTCATGGCCTGGGCACCACCGTCGACAGCGTCAGCAGCGGCTGGCCGGCGGCGTCGGCCATGCGGGCGTCGACGCGGCGGAAGTTCGGGTTCGGCGTCGCGCTGACTTCGAGCACGCCGAGGTAGCGGCGGCCGAGCTGCTCGCACTCGAACTCGCCGCGGCCGAGGCCGGGAAACGCCCGCGTCAGCCGCAGCTCGGTCAGCCGGTTGTCGGCGCACCACTGCGCCGCGGTCACGTCGACCAGGCGCTGCGTGTTGCGCGTGAGCGCGCCGGCGGCCTGCAGCCCGGCGCCCAGCGTGATCGCGACCACCGCGACGGCGACCATGACCTCGACCAGCGTGAAGCCGCGCAGCGGGCGGGGCGGGCGGGGCCGCGGCGTCATGGCGTCGGTGCCACCACGGCAAACGGCGCCAGCCCGTCGCTGGCCAGCGTCAGCCGGTGCTCGCCCAGGTGCAGCACCAGGCGCTGCGCCGGCAGCAGCGGCTCGGGGCCCAGCAGCAGCGCGCGCGCGCCGACGATCTCGGCGCTGACACGGGCGTCGAGCCAGTGCTGCGGCAGCCCCACCGCCGGCGGCAGGCCGACGAAGCGAAAGGCCGCTGCGCTGCCGGCCGCGCTGCCGGCCTCGGCGCCGGCGGCGTCGGCCGCGACCAGCTCGAAGCGCACCGCCAGCCCTGAGGCCCGCGCCTCGGCGCGCGCGGCCTCGAGCAGCGCGGCCAGCCGCGCGCCTTCGCGCTCGAGCCGGTCGGCGCCACCGTCGCGCAGCGCCAGCGCGACCGTGCCGGCGGCGATCGCGACCAGCGCGACGACGACCATCAGCTCGATCAGCGTGAAGCCGCGCGACGTTCGCATGGCTGGCTTGGCGTCCTTGCCGGCTATGTCGGCCGCACCTGCCGTCGGCCCCTACTGCCAGGAGCCGATGTCGGCGTCGATGCCCTCGCCGCCGGGCTGGCCGTCGGCGCCGAAGCTGAAGACGTCGATCGCGCCGTGCACGCCCGGATTCAGGTACTGGTACGGCCGGCCCCAGGGGTCGGCCGGCAGCCGCTCGACGTAGGGCCGCCAGTTCGGCGGCAGCGGCGCCGCACTCGGGCGCTGGGCGAGCGCCTGCAGGCCCTGCTCGGCGCTCGGGTAGCGGTGGTTGTCGAGCCGGTACAGGCGCAGCGCCTGCACCAGGTTGGCGACGTCGGTGCGCGCCGCGGTCACGCGCGCGTCGTCGGCGCGGTCGAGCACATTGGGCACGATCAGCGCGGCCAGCACGCCGATGATGACCAGCACCACCATCAGCTCGATCAGGGTGAAGCCGCCGCCGCCGCGCCGGGCGGG